>FWPU01003328.1_pt1 | contig 40915 bp, 35 predicted proteins | sample 2228361 | NCBI WGS metagenome assembly FWPU01 (sample SAMEA103939777, study PRJEB20133) | metagenome | reverse complement strand
GAGAAGCTAAAACATAGTGCCAAGACTGATTTTAAGAGGTAAAACTTATTGATTAATAAGAGTTTTTAAAAACAAACTGTAGAAGATGAGTTAAACTCTTCTTTGTAACCCGATATTATCTCCATAAAGTCTCTTTTTAAAAAAGGTTAATATACATGTGACATTTTAAAATAGTAACCACATATGTCAGCCGTCTTCTTGACAAAAAATAAGAGAAAGTTTTACGATTATGAGCAGGTATTCATTAAATAAGTCCTTAATATTTAAGTGATTCAGAAAGGTTCGGGGCGTGGCGCAGCCTGGTAGCGCACTCGCTTGGGGTGCGAGTGGTCGCCCGTTCAAATCGGGTCGCCCCGACCAGTAATTGAGCGAAAAAAAGAGTGCAGACTTGTCAGTATATCTCGCCTCTAAAAAACCGAGTCTGGTACAAACAGATGACAATTCTTTAAGGATTGTTAATCAGATGCCTATTGTCTTTTATGGATATTTTCTTTTGAGATAAACCTTGTAGGATATTTTAACCAGAAATCTGCATTTATGCTAAAATATTAAAATATTCTAATATCTGGAGGTTAGAAAGGTGCTTATTGTTCAGAAATATGGAGGAACCTCCGTAGCAAATATCGAGAGGATTAAATCTGTTGCTCAGAGAGTGGCAAAGTATGCAAAGGAAGGACATAAATTGATAGTTGTTGTTTCAGCAATGGCAGGTGAAACAGATAAATTAATATCTCTTGCATATCAGGTCTCTCCTGAACCAAGTGAGAGAGAAATGGATCTATTGCTCTCTTCAGGTGAGAGAGTGACATCCGCACTTACTGCAATGGCTATAAAGGCGCTCGGATTTAAAGCCATTGCCCTTACAGGCAGACAGATGGGAATTATAACCGATTCCATTCACACAAAGGCGAAGATAGAGAAGGTGAATGCTGAAAGGGCACTCAAGGCACTTGATGAAGGCTATATTGTGGTGGTTGCAGGTTTTCAGGGAATTACTGAAAGTGAGGATGTTACGACCCTTGGAAGGGGAGGCTCGGATCTGACAGCAGTTGCAATAGCAAAAGCAGTGAATGCTGATCTTTGTGAGATATATACGGATGTTGATGGAGTCTATACAGCAGACCCGAATATCGTTCCTGAGGCAAGAAAACTCGACAAGATATCATATGAAGAGATGCTCGAACTCGCAAGTCTTGGAGCAAAGGTTCTCCAGACAAGGTCTGTAGAATTTGCGATGAAATATTCAGTGCCTGTGGTGGTAAGATCGAGTTTTAATGACAATCCAGGAACACTCGTTACAAAGGAGGATAAAGATATGGAAAAGGTAGTTGTATCAGGGGTAGCACATGATAAGAATCAGGCGAAGATAACCATTATTGGTGTCCCTGATAAGCCAGGTATTGCTGCAAAGTTATTCAAGACTATTGCTGATGCAAATATAGTTGTGGATATGATTGTTCAGAATATATCGAGCGATGGCAAGTTAGCAGATATCTCATTTACAGTTCCAAAATCAGACAGTAAGAAGGCATTTAATCTTACACAGGATATGGCAAAGGAGCTCGGTGCAAAGGGAGTGAATCTCAATGAGGATATAGCAAAGGTCTCGATCGTTGGGGTTGGTATGAGGACACATTCAGGGGTTGCTGCAAGGATGTTTGATACCCTTGCAAGGCACGGGATTAATATAATGATGATAAGTACCTCTGAGATTAAGGTTTCGTGTGTTATTGATGCTAAATATACAGAACTCGCTGTAAGGGTTCTCCATGAGGAATTTGAGCTTTCAGGATGAAGAAGATAGAGATATATGATACAACATTGAGAGATGGCGCCCAAGCAGAGGATATATCATTCTCTGTTGAGGATAAACTGAGGATTACAGAGAAGCTCGATGAATTTGGTATAGATTTCATTGAGGGAGGTTGGCCTGGTTCGAATCCTAAGGATACTGAATATTTTAAAAAGGTTCAGAAGATAAAATTTAAAAATTCTAAGATCGTTGCATTCGGTAGTACAGTTAAGCCTCACCATAAACCATCAAGTGACCATTTAATTAAGAGTCTACTCTATGCCCAGACCGAGATCATCACTATCTATGGAAAGACATGGGATTTCCATGTAAAGGAGGCTTTAAAGTGCAGCCTTGATGAGAATTTGAGGATAATCCATGATACCATATACTATCTCATAAAAGAGGGTAGAAAGGTCTTCTTTGATGCAGAGCACTTCTTTGATGGTTACAAGAGAAATCATGAGTATGCCTTGAAATGCCTTAAGGTCGCATCTGATGCAGGTGCAGAGAGGATTATCTTATGTGATACAAATGGTGGGTGTATTCCTAATGAAGTAGTTGATATCTTTAAAAGTGTGAAGCAACATGTAAATGTTTCTTTAGGAATTCATGCCCATAATGATTCTGATTGTGCTGTCTCAAATTCCATAATGGCTGTTATGAGTGGTGCCATTCAGGTCCAGGGAACCATAAATGGCTTTGGAGAGAGATGCGGAAATGCAAATCTCTGTTCAGTTATTCCGAATCTTCAACTGAAACTCGGTTATAGATGTATCGATAGTGAGAATCTCAAAAAACTTAGAGAGGTTTCAAGGTTTGTGAACGAGATTGCTAATCTCAGGCACTTCAAAAGACAGCCATTTGTTGGTGATAGTGCATTTGCCCATAAGGCAGGAGTGCATGTAAGTGCAATAATGAAGAATCCTGAGACATATGAGCATATAAATCCTGCCTTGGTCGGAAATTCTCAAAGGATACTTCTTTCTGACCTTGCAGGGAAGAGCAATGTTATAAGAAAGGCTCAGGAATTTGGTATAAAACTCGACCCTGATTCTCCACAGTTAAAGGAGATCGTCTCTATTCTCAAGGAACTAGAGAATCAGGGATTTCAGTTTGAGGGTGCAGAGGCATCATTTGAATTACTGGTTAAAAAGATCCTCGGTCTACACAAGAAATTCTTTGAACTTATTGGCTTCAGGGTAATCGTTGAGAAGAGAAAAGAGGATGAAGAGCCATTTAGTGAGGCAACCATTATGGTGAGGGTTGCAGGGAAGGTGGAGCATACCGCAGCAACTGGTAACGGGCCTGTCAATGCTATAGATAATGCCCTGAGAAAATCACTCGAGAGGTTCTATCCTGAACTTAAGAGTGTAAGGCTCGAAGATTATAAGGTTAGGGTCTTGCAGGCAGGAAAAGGGACATCTGCAAAGGTGAGGGTTCTTATTGAATCAGGTGATGATAGTGAGAAATGGGGAACTGTTGGTGTATCTGAAAATATTATAGAGGCATCGTGGCAGGCACTGGTTGATAGTATAGAATATAAATTATTAAAGTCAGGGAGATAAAAAATGGTAATGAATGATAGATGGATAAGGGAGATGGCTGAAAAGGGGATGATAGAACCCTATAGCCCCGACCAGATAAGAAAGGGTGTTATCTCTTATGGTGTGAGTTCTTATGGTTATGATATGAGGATTGCGGATGAGTTCAAGATATTCACGAATATAAATTCAACAATAGTGGATCCAAAGAATTTTGATCCGAAGAGTCTTATTGACTTTAAAGGTGATGTGTGTATTATACCACCGAATTCCTTTGCTCTCGGGTATTCAGTAGAATACTTTAGAATCCCAAGAGATGTTATAGTGATATGCCTTGGAAAATCCACCTATGCAAGATGCGGTCTTGTTGTTAATGTTACCCCTCTTGAACCTGAATGGGAAGGACATGTCACCATAGAGATATCTAATACGACTCCACTGCCTGCTAAGATCTATGCAAATGAGGGTATTGCCCAGTTGTTGTTCCTTAAAGGCTTTGAGGTATGTGAGAGGTCATATGCAGACAAGACGGGTAAATACCAGTCCCAGAAGGGTATAACACTTCCGAGGCTCTAATGTCTGTAAAGGAGAAGATAATATTATCCCTTGATACATCTGATCCAGATTATGCCATGCAGATTGTCGACAAATTCATGGAAGATATTTCAATCTTTAAAGTTGGACTTGAACTTTTTACTATAAGTGGTGGAGAAATAGTTAAAAAAATTATAAAAAAAGGCAGAAATGTCTTTCTCGACCTGAAGTTTCATGATATACCGAATACAGTAGCAAGGGCTGCACAGAATGCCACCAGAATGGGGGTTTATATGTTCAATATTCACACATCAGGTGGTTCTGAGATGATAAAAAAGTGCAGGGATGCTGTGGTGGAGACATGCCTTAGAGAGAATCTCATGAAACCGAAGATTATAGGAGTTACGGTCCTTACGAGTATTACAGATGATATATTAAAGAATGAACTCTGTATTTCTCACACTACAAGGACACATGTGAAGCATCTAAGTAAACTCGCACTCAACTCAGGACTCGATGGAGTTGTTGCATCAGGATATGAGATCGAATATATAAAGAATACCTGTGGAAAGAACTTTCTTGTTGTTGTTCCTGGTATCAGGTGTTCATGGAATCCTCCTGATGACCAGAAAAGGAGGATAACTCCAAAAGAGGCTTTAAGGGCAGGTGCTGATTATATAGTCCTTGGAAGGGCAATTATGAGAGAGGATGATCCACTGAAGGCATTGAAACTGATTCTCCTTGAAATCATGTCGATATGAGTGCCTTGGATCTATGTAACAGAACCCTTTTTTATGGAGAAGGTCTTTTCGAGACAATCCTTTATAAGGGTTTAACAAATAGATTAAAGAGGCATTATAAAAGATTATCTGATTCTGCAAGATTTTTGAGAATACCTTGCCCTGATTTTGGTACCTTCTTATCGATGATAGAGAAAAAGATTCAGGAAGATGGAATGGATTATGGATGTTATGTTAAGTTCTGTCTTTTATCAAAGGGTGATAAGAGGTTTTATTCCTATCCTGAGGATTATAATGTGATTGTAATAACCGGAAGACCTGAAATCATCAAAGAGGTAACCCTTGATATATCTGATTACAGAAGACATTCATCAAATCCTTTGATAGGGCATAAGACGATTAATTATCTATTTAATATAATCGTAAAGAGAGAAGCAGTAGAGAGAGGGTATTATGATACTATTATACTCAATGAAAAAGATGAGGTGACTGAGTGTTCATCTTCAAATATCCTTGTATATAAGGATAAGAGATTCTTTACACCGTCGAGGTCTTCAGGACTCTTATGGGGCACAACAATAGATGCATTGAAAGAAAGGATGGATATCATCGAAACAGGATTGAGAATCAATGATATTCTCAACAGTGAATATATCTTTATAACTAACAGTATCTCAGGGGTTGTGCCTGTCGTGAGAATCAAGGACATGTCCTTCGATATTCCATTCAGTATCCTCGATGAAATGAATAGGATATTGAACGAGGATAATTCAGTCTGATATGGAACTGATCATTGCTGGTTCATGGCTTGGTAAAAGGGGTTTTTACGAAGCACTGGTAAATGATATTGTCTTTTTAGAAGATATTAACAATATAAAGATCTCTGAAGGACAGGATTACTTCATTGTTTTGTCCTATGATTTATCAAAAGATATACTCGAGATTCCACTGAGGAAGTCTTCTTTTCCTCCTGTTATCTTGATAAAGATCAAGGACTTCAGAAGGATTAAATCAGAGTTAGATTCATATCATCTTAAGATGACTGGAAGTTCTATTAGTGATGAAGGATTTAAGGAGAAGGTGAAAGAAGTAAAGAGACTCATTTCAGAGGGAACTGTTTATCAGATAAATCTTACAAACAGGTTTGATTTTAATTTCAGAGGAGATGTGAGGTCATTATTCTTCAGGTTTTACAGGAATCAACCTGTGAGATATGCCTTTGCCTTTATATCTGAAAAGTTCTCTATCCTATCAGGTTCGATGGAGTTATTTCTGAAGAAGGATGGAAGGATATTACAGAGCAAGCCCATAAAGGGAACATCAAGAAACAGGAGGTTCCTTGAGGAGAGTAAAAAGGACAAAGCTGAAAATCTTATGATAACAGATATGATGAGGAATGATCTTGGAAGGATATCAAGATATGGTACCGTGAGAGTGGTTAATCTATTCAATATTGAAAGATACAGGACACTCTATCAGATGCACTCAACTGTCGTAGGAGAGACGGATGCTGGTTTTGTGGATATAATACGACACACATTTCCACCTGCCTCTGTAACAGGTGCTCCAAAAAGAAAAGCGGTTGAATGTATCGAAGTCCTTGAACCGCATCTGAGGGCTTACTACTGCGGTTCTGCAGGATTGATCACGAGAGATGGTAATTTCGAACTCTCTGTCTTAATCAGGACAGCAATAAAGAATGATGATCTCATCTCATACTATGCAGGTTGTGGTATAGTCTATGATTCAGTACCTGAGAAAGAACTCGCTGAACTTTATCTTAAGGTAAGGGCATTCATGATGTAGGTTCAGGTTATACCATATACGCCATTCCTTGTTGTATTCTTTATCATATACATTGCCCTGTCAGCGAGTTTAAGTAATTCTTCCTTTGACTTTGCACTTTCAGGATATGATGCTACTCCAAAACTCGCTGTTAATTTTATAAAATACCCCTCCTTTTTAAGGAATATATATTGTTCTATATTTTTCCTCAGTCTTTCAGCGATCTTCATCGCAGATTGTAGTGGAGTCTGTGGAAGGACAATGACATATTCATCACCACCATATCGTGCGACGATATCTATTGTTCTTAAAGAGCGGAGTAATAACTGTGCAACCTCGACAAGAACCTTGCTTCCCACCAGATGGCCATTTGTATCATTTATTTCCTTGAAATGGTCGATGTCCATAAATATTACAGAAAGGGATGTTTTATATCTGTCACACCTCATAATTTCTGTTTCGAGGGTTCTATTCAGATATCTGAGATTGAATAATTTCGTTAGATCATCTGTGATCACGAGTTCTGCCATCTTCTGGTAAAGCATCGTTCTTTCTATTGCTATGGCAGCATGGTCAACCGCTTTTATCATCAGGTCGAGATCATCTTTACTAAATGGTTTTTTTGATCTCTTATTGACGATCTCTATGATACCTATAATCTTTTCTCTCATCTTAATCGGAATGCACATCAGTGAATTAACCTTCTGATTGACTGTCTTATCTATTTTGCATGAAAATCTTTTTTCCCTAGATATATCAGGCACGATAACAGGAATACCCTCTTTTGCTACCCATCCCGCTATGCCTTCACCCAATTTGAATCTTGTATTCTTTAATCTTTTCTTTTTCTTTCCTTCCACAAATTTCAGGACAAGTTCATTATTCTCCTCATCTATGATGAAGACAGACCAGCCTTCTGCATTGACTGTCTCCTTCAATTTTTTGATTATTTCTGGAAGAATCTCATCAAGACTAAGCGTAGAAGCAAGTATTTTTGATATCATTTCAAAGAAGTTAATCTGATTTCTTAATGAATTTAATTCTCCTTTTAAGAGATTATTTTCATGTATTGTTTCAGTGTATCTTAAAAGATTTCTTGCCACGCGGGAGAGAATGTCTGGAGAAACCATCGATACAGGAAATGAGTATTCATCCTTAAGCCATGAAGAGAGGCCATTAAATGATTGCTCAGTAAGAACTATCTTGGGAATATTCTTCGTTAGATGAATAAATTTTTTGAAAAGATCATTTTTTCTCTCTTCGTTATCAATAATAATAAGGTCAGGAGATTTCTGTATCCCATTGAATAGCCTGATGGATCCCTTAATGGAGGAAAATCTCAATATTTCTGAATTAATATCACGAAGACTCTCGAAATAATCATCCCTTACGGAATTTTTGCCTATGAGGACTATCCTATACATTTACTCCACAGCACTTTTTATATTTTTTACCACTTCCACATGGACAGGGGTCATTCCTTCCAACCTTTTTTGAGTGAACAACCTGTCTCTGTCCCCCATTATCTTTATTATAACTCAATCTCTGTTCAGAAAAAACAGGGATTCTTGTTATCCTCTCATCTTTTTCCTTTTTTATCTGGATCTTGAAGAGTCTCGTGAGTGTCTCTTTTGTTATCCTTGCCTTTAGTTCACCGAACATCTCGAATGCCTCTTTTTTGTATTCTACAAGAGGGTCTCTTTGTCCGTAACCTCTGAGACCTATGCCTTCCTTCAAGTGATCCATCGCAAGGAGGTGGTCCTTCCACTGAGTGTCAACAACATTCAGAAGAATGACCTTTTCGAGATACCTCATGAATTCATGGCCTGTTTCGGCCTCTTTTTTCTCATAAAGTTCAAGGATTCTCTCTCTCAATGTTTCTAAGAGATTTTTATCAGGTGTGATATCTCCTTTATAGTTAAAGATGCTATAGAGGGAATCTTTCAGTCCCTTTATGTCCCATTCTTCTGAATGGATCTCCTGAGGACAGTATATGGATAAAAGTTCATCTAACATCTCATCGATCATATCAATAATATGTTCCTTTAGATCTGCCTTTTCGAGGATCTCCCGCCTAAATCTATATATCTCTGTTCTCTGTTTATTGAGGACATCATCGTATTCAAGAAGATGTTTTCTTATCTCGAAGTTATGTGCTTCGACCCTTTTCTGGGCATTCTCTATCGCCCTTGTTATAAGTCTGTTCTCTATTGGAATATCTTCCTCCATACCCAGGCGATCCATTATACCTGCAAGTCTATCAGATGCGAATATCCTCATCAAGTCGTCCTCAAGGGATATGTAGAATCTCGATGAACCTGGATCACCCTGCCTTCCTGAACGGCCTCTCAACTGATTGTCTATCCTTCTTGCCTCGTGTCTCTCGGTTCCTATTATATGGAGCCCACCAACTTGAATAACCTTTTCTCTATCCTTTTGACAGATCTCCTCTGATTTTTTCAGCGCCTCCTCAAAGTCTTTCTCAGTGTAGTCTTTCTTATCTTTAAGCATCATCCTTGCAAGTCCTTCTGAATTGCCACCGAGTATGATATCAGTACCCCTTCCTGCCATATTTGTTGCTATCGTTACGGAGTGGCTCCTGCCTGCCTGTGCTATAATCTCAGCTTCTTTTTCATGATATTTTGCATTCAAAACAGAATGAGGTATGCCTTTTTTCTTTAACATCTGGCTCAAGATCTCTGATTTTTCTATCGATATGGTTCCCACAAGGACAGGCTGTCCTCTTTTATAGCATTCTTCTATCTCTTTGATGACAGCCTTAAATTTAGCTTTTTCTGTCTTATAGATGACATCAGGGTTGTCGATCCTTATCATAGGTTTATGCGTTGGTATCACAACGACATCGAGATTGTATATCTTTGCGAACTCCTCAGCCTCTGTATCAGCAGTACCTGTCATGCCTGCGAGTTTGTGGTACATTCTGAAATAGTTTTGAAATGTAATCGTTGCGAGGGTCTGGTTTTCGCTTTCTATCTTTAATCCCTCTTTTGCCTCAATAGCCTGATGGAGCCCTTCTGACCATCTCCTTCCAGGCATCAGTCTTCCTGTAAATTCATCAACTATTATGACCTTTCCATCCTTTACTACATAATCTACATCCTTCTTAAAGAGATGGTGTGCCTTAAGCCCTTGCAGAACATGGTGGACGAGTTCTATGTTGGATGGATCATAGAGATTATCGATTCCAAGAAGTCTCTCGACTTTGTGGTTTCCAATGTCTGTTAAAATAACTGTTCTTGCCTTTTCATCTATGGTGAAGTCTGTATTCTTTTCGAGTTTTCTTACTATTTTGTCAATCTTATAATACCTGTCTGTGGATTCTTCAGAAGGACCTGAGATTATGAGAGGGGTCCTCGCCTCATCTATGAGGATGCTGTCAACTTCATCAACTATTGCATAATTCAGTTCTCTTTGGCAGTAGTCATTGATATCGTATTTCATGTTGTCTCTTAGATAGTCAAAACCGAACTCATTATTGGTTCCATAGGTTATATCAGCATGGTAAGCCTCTTTTCTTGTGCATGGTCTCAATCTGTCATACCTCTTATCAGATGATATATATGAGGGGTCATAGAGAAAAGATGCATCATGTTGGATTACACCAACGGAGAGTCCGAGAAAGTTGTATATAGGTCCCATCCACTGGGCATCCCTTTTTGCGAGGTAGTCGTTCACAGTAACGACATGTACACCCTTTCCTTCAAGGCTGTTAAGATACACAGGAAGGGTTGCTACAAGGGTCTTTCCCTCTCCTGTCTTCATCTCAGCGATCTTGCCTTCATGGAGTACTATCCCACCTATAAGCTGGACATCGAAGTGCCTCATCCTGAGGGTTCTCTTTGAGACCTCCTTCACAACAGCAAATGCCTCGGAAAGGAGGTTATCAAGAGATTCGCCCTTTATGAGTCTATCTTTGAATTCATCTGTCTTTTTTCTTAGTTCTGTGTCACTGAGTCGTGAAAAACCCTCTTCAAGGGAATTAGTCTTTTCCACAATGGGTATGAGTCTTTTCAATTCCCTTTCATTCTTAGTGCCGAAGATTTTCTTTAGGATAAAGTTTACCATCGCTTTATATAATAACATATATGGTATACAGGTTTTTATCGGTTTTCTTTGCTGGCTTTATCTCGATTATCCTTCAGATTGCGCTTCTCAGGAAGCTTTTGAGTTATTTTTCTGGCAATGAACTTACCATTGGCATAATAATCGGCATATGGCTTTTAGGGACAGGTTTCGGAAGTTATGCAGGTAGAAGTCTGAAGAGATTTGGCTCATCGTTTATCCTTTCAGGAGTGGTGGCATCTTTAGTGGTAATAGGATTTTATATACTGAGACTTTTTTATCCAGTGGGAGAGGACATCTCACTATTTTCTATAATCATTATCACATCATTCCTTGTACTTCCTGTGTCAATAATCTCAGGCGCACAGTTTCCAATGGCTATCTCACATGCAGGAGATTCGAAGATGGTCTTTGCCATTGAATCAATGGGTGCATTTACAGGTGGTTTGGTATTTACATTTTTATTGGCAGAAAGAGTCGATACAGTAACGACTATTTTAACCGCAGGGATGCTGAGTATTATTATAGGCTCTGCCATCATAATGAGAAGATTTACTTTATTTTTTATTCTATTACCACTTATCCTTATCTTTTCAAAAAATGATCTTAAAAAGATTGAGTGGAAGGGACTTGGATCTGTTAGTTCCTTTGAATCAAGATACGGTGAGATCACGCTTTTAGAGAGATCTGGGGAATATAGCCTTTATTCCTCAGGCAAATATATATTTACATATCCTGATGCTCAATCTGAGGAATTAAGGAGCATTGTACCATTGATATTACATAAAAATCCTGGGAATATTCTTGTTATTGGAGGCCCTTTCACATTTCTTAAATGGTATCTCAGTTTTCCAGTAAAGAGTGTAACATACCTTGAGCATGATAGGGTTATGCTCAAGGTATCGATAGGAATACTCAAAGGAGATGATAGGACAATACTTCAGGATAAAAGGCTCATGATAGTTATTAATGATGAAAGGAGATATGTTCGTAGATTGAAAAAGAGGTCTTATGACATTGTTGTCCTTAATCTGCCACTACCTGTTAATGCAAATATGAACAGGTTTTATACAGAGGAGTTTTTTTATCTTCTCAGGGATATCATCAGGGATGATGGCATAGTTGTAATAAGCCTTGGGACATCTCGTGGTTATATGTCAAGGGCGTTGAGGATGACTAATGGTTCGATATACAGGACTCTAATGAAGGTCTTTACGCATGTAGTATCATCGTCAGATGAGTATGGATTTTTTATCGCATCCATGAAGGAATTAAATCTGGAGAGAGAGCTTCTTAAGGAGAGACTGAGTATATATGGTCTGGAGGCACGATTTATAAATAATGCTATCATCGATGATATTTTTAATCCATTTAGAATGGAGATCGTAAAGAAGCACCTTTCTGGTATAGAGATTATTAATAGTGACAAAAGGCCTGTATCATATCTTTATAATCTTGCGATATGGTTTGAGACAGGAGGGTTATCCTCTAATCTTCTTTTATCTCTCAAAAAAGGTATGGTTATGTCTTTTATGATCCTTATCTTTTTTATCTTCTCTTTTATGATGAGAAGAAAGATGGAATCGTTCCTTATCTTCACGACAGGTTATTCAGGTATGTCACTGAGTATCTCTGTAATTCTTTTATACCAGAGTATGTTTGGCTATCTCTATGAGATGATAGGATTGCTTACTGCCCTTTATATGTCAGGTCTTGCGATCGGCTCATATACAGGCAGGTATATCAATAATCTAGGAAGGTATATCATTATTACGGAGTTATTTCTCTTTTTGTTACCTCTTTTCTTAACGATTGTACTCGTAAATGAGTTGAGTTTCTATATCTTAATAATATCTCTGGGAGTCGCTGGAGGACTTCAGTTTGTTATGGCTTCATCTTTTTTATTAAAGAGAGGTATTGAAGATGCACCTGCAAGGTTATATTCCCTTGATCTCATAGGTTCTGTAATAGGGGGAATCACTACAGCAGTGATTGTTGTTCCAGTAACAGGAGTTTACTATGCATTTATACTCTTTTCTATGGTAAAGTTAATATCATTATGCCTTATAGTATACAGATTAAAAGGCTGAGATATATATTCCCACTGGTAGTGATATTTTTTTCATTAACGGGTTATTTCTTTCAGAGGATTGGTGAGAGACCTATTGATGAAAAAACTATCCTAAAAGTAATGCATCCAGATCTGGACTTCAAAGAGGTCAGTGGCTCGTTATCATACTATGCTTCAGAAAAGGGAATCGTTGCATTTAACAGTTATAATGTTGTACCACATATCAGGGGTTATTCTGGTCCAATAAAAGTTCTTGTATCTATTGATTATAATGGAAAAATAAGGGCTTTGAAGATAATAGAACATAAAGAGACAGAGAGTTTTGTCCATTATATGTTGAAGGATGAGTATCTATCTCAATTTATCGGAAAAGATATAAGTGAACCATTCGAGGTTGATAGAGATATCGATGGCATAAGTAGAGCAACTGTGAGTGTAAGGGCACTTGCTGAGACTCTGAGGGAGTCATCGAGGATTATGGGTGAAAAGGTTTTTGGAATAAAGAGTGAAGATTCAGGAAAGAGAAGGTATATCGAGATGGAATGGATCATATATGGATTTCTTTTTGTTACTGCATTTATATTTTATCGACTCTCTATGAGGCACAGGTCATTATTGAGATCACGGGATGTATTTCTCTTGTTATCATTTCTTATCACAGGTATATACCTTGGTTTCCCCTTTTCTATAATCCATGTAATGGCACTCTTCCTCGGAAATATATCTTCATCTATTCTCTATCAACGACAATAATCTCCATACTAATTGCAGGCAGGTTTTATTGCGGATGGCTATGTCCGATGGCTGCGATATTCGATCTCTCTCAGAAGATTCCTGTTGAGAGAAAGTGGAGCGTTCCACACGAACTGGATTATAGATACAGGGTTATAAAATATATTATCCTCATCATGGTTTCAGGAGTAATACTCATTGGTAGAAAGGTTGATTATGGGAATATAGAACCTTATGTAACACTCTTTTCATTACATGGAAATTTCTTTGCATGGTTATTAGTATTTACTGTCATCGTTATGAATCTCAGATTGAGACGATTCTGGTGCAGATATTTCTGCCCCATTGGTGGTATTACCGCATTGTATAGCATGGAGGATAAAAGGTATATAAGTATGCCAGGATGCCCGATGGAGAATCCTCCATTGCCACACACATCTGAGTGTATAAGGTGTAATTCATGCATAAGGAGGAATGGATGACTTCTGAAAAAAGATTTAAGATATTGATTTATCTCACAATAATCCTTGTGTTTTTCTCTGTTTTATCTAATATCTTTGGCGAATATATTCACGGCGAATTTACCGGATATATAAAGAGAATGGTTTATTATGAAAGGGTGATATCTAAAAAAGGGTTGAGCCTTCATAAGGCTCTTTACTGGAGAAAGGAAGACTGAAAGGAGTTATAATATCCTTATGAAGGTAAGATGTGAACTCTGTCCAACAGAATGCGTTCTAAGGAATTACGAGGTTGGTGCCTGCAGGGTAAGGATAAACAAAGGAGGAGTCTTATACAGTCTTGTCTATGGAAGACCATGTGCTGTTGCCATAGACCCTGTTGAAAAGAAACCCTTTTACCACTTTTTACCAGGTTCAAGGACATTCTCTATTGCTACAGCAGGTTGTGTCCTTGGATGCAAGTTTTGCCAGAACTGGCAGATCTCTCAGGCAAATCCTGAAGATACTGAAAACATCGTTCTTATGCCTGATGATGTCGTAAGAAGGGCTATATTTTATGGCACACAGGTAATAACATACACTTATACAGAACCCACGGTATTTTATGAGTACATGTTCGATACATCTATGATAGCAAGAAGATACAGTGTTAAAAATACAATGCACACCTGTGGTTATATAAACAAGAAGCCTTTAAGAGAACTCGCAAAATACCTCGATGCTGTCGATGTTGATCTTAAGGCATTCACAGAAGACTTCTATAACAGGATATGTGGGGGAAGATTAGGACCTGTCTTGAATACCCTCCTTATACTTAAGGAGGAAAGTGTATGGCTCGAGATAACGAATCTCATCATACCTACACTTAATGATGATATGAAGGAGATCAAAAAGATGTGCGTATGGATAAGGGATAATCTCGGAAATAGTGTACCGCTTCACTTTTCGAGATTCTTCCCTCAGTACAGACTCAAAAACCTTCCTCCAACGCCATTCGATACTTTAAAAAAGGCAAGGGAGGTGGCTATGGAGACTGGTATAAAATATGTTTATATAGGAAATATAAGGAGTGACGCTGAAAATACATTCTGTCCTTATTGTAAAAGATTGGTAATCAAAAGGGAGGGTTATACTGTGAGAGAAAATAATATAATCAATTCGAGGTGCAGATTCTGCAGAAATCTAATACCCGGGGTATGGAATTAGAGGGATTATGACGAGAAGGGATTTTATAGAATTTTTTCTCATGGGTGGCATAATATCGTATTTATTTAAGAGACTCTTTCCTCGTAAGGACGACTTAAAGGTTGCGATGTTCTGGAGGAAAGAATGAGATTAATACATATCTTTTTATTTGTAGTATTTATTATTATGGGATGCAAGGAAGAGGTGAGGGAACCTGCTGTAAGCGGAAGATTTTATCCTAGCGAAAGGGATCTGCTCTTTAAGATGGTTAATACATTTATCGAAAATGCTCAATATGAGCCAAGAAATGGTAGACTCATTGCAGTGGTATCTCCCCATGCAGGTTATCAGTATTCAGGCAGTGTTGCTGGTTACTCGTATAGACACCTCAGAGAGATCGATATCGATACAGTGATACTTATTGGTCCGAGTCATTACACTCCATTTACCGGGGTCTCTGTTTATACTGATGGTATATGGAGGACGCCTCTTGGTGATGTCCGCATAAACCGAAGGATAGCTGGTTCACTGATAAATGAGAAGATGAATGTTATTTCATATAAAGATGCATTTTTTAAGGAGCATTCCCTGGAGGTTCAACTGCCATTTCTGCAGGTAATCTTCCATAAGAAGAGATTCACCATCGTGCCTGTACTTACAGGGAATCTTACAAGAGAATCCTTCGAATTTCTTAAGGACAGGCTTTCTGAGATCTTAAATAGAGAGAAGGCGGTTATAATCGCAACCAGTGATCTCTCCCATTACCATTCCCATGATGAGGCTGTGAGGATGGATAAAAGTCTTATAGATGCTATGGAAGGATTATCTATCGAGGATATGGAAAGGCTCTTCTATGAAAAAAAGGCAGAGGCATGCGGAATGTATCCATTGGTAATAACAGTGGCTATTGCAAGGGAGATGGGTGTTAAGGATGTTGTTTTATACAAATACGCAACATCTGGAGAGATCACAAGAGATAAATCAAGTGTTGTAGGTTATGCATCTATAGGATTTTATGTTTCAGATTTTACTCATGAGGAGAAGAGGCTCCTGCTCAGGCTAGCGAGGGATGCGATTGTAAATTATGTTAAGTATAAAAAAATCATAAATCCTGAGATCAAGAATAAGAGATTCGTGGTGAATGGAGCGACATTCGTAACAATTAAGGACAGAAATGGACTTTTGAGAGGCTGTATAGGTAATATCTATCCTCACATGCTCCTTTATCAGTCAGTTATAAAGAATGCCATATCAGCTAGTTCATATGATCCAAGGTTTCCACCAATGAGGCCAGATGAACTCGAAGGCATGAAGGTGGAGGTCACTATCTTATCTCCATTAAGGCAGGTATATGATATAGAGGAGATCGAGATAGGTAGACATGGCATTTATATAGTAAAGGATGGTAAAAGTGGTTTACTCCTTCCACAGGTTCCCGTAGAATATGGATGGGACAGGTTGAGGTTCCTCAGAGAGGTCTCCATAAAGGCAGGCCTTCCTACTGATTCATGGAATGATGCCAGGATTTATAAATTCGAGGCAGAGATAATTTCAGAATGAGATTAAAAGACCTTAGATTGAGCACAAAATTTACCATTACTATTGCAATGATACTTCTTACATTTTCTGCACTCTTTTCTTTGATGCTTTACATATATCTCAGGAATCAGGTTCTTGATGATGCAGATGAAAAGACTCGAATGATATTTACACAAATTAGTGCAGTTGGTGAATACATAAAAAGTAATCTCAGACCAAGGATGTATGAAATAATGCCTTATATAGAGTATAAAGATAAATTTATTATCGAGACCATGTCTGTAACACATATAACAAGGGAGATAATGAAGATTTTTAATATGGATTTCAGGGATTATAAATACCAGAGGGTCTCTCTTAATCCATTTAACCCTGAGAATAAGGCAGATCCATTTCATATAAAGATGATAGATTATTTTATAAAAAACAGAGACATAACCTCGTGGAACGATGTCACAGAACTTGCTGGGAGAGAGGTTATCGTAAGGGTAAGGCCCCTGATTGCTGAAAAGGGCTGCCTTACCTGCCATGGTGATTTAAAAAAAATACCTTCTGGCCTTAAAAGTAGATATAATGGTGGAGGAACAGGTTTCAAGGAAGGAGATATAATAGGTGTTGAATCTATCATAATCCCCCTTGATGTCCCTCTTGCAGAGGTAAAACAGATTGCGATCTCGACCTTTGTCTTTGGAGGGGGTACATTGTTATTCCTTTTTCTTTCTATGACAGGAGCATTCTGGAGCCTAGTGAGTAAACCACTCAATAGATTGACTCTAACATTCAATGCTATTGCGAGAGGAAGTGAGCCGTTGAGAAATGATATACCTGTTGATTCCAGGGATGAGATTGGTGAACTTACTGAGTCTTTCAATGAAATGGCAAGGCATCTTATAGAGACACAGGAGGAATTAAAGAAAAAGGTGGAGACCATGCGCACAATTCTTAACAGCATAACAGACCCCCTTGCCCTGATAAATCCTGATTGTACTGTTGAGATGGCAAATAAAGCCTATAAGGAATGGATGGAGAAGGGAGTCTCAACGGTCTTCAGAGAAAGATGTGAGTATGATGATAAAAATCCAGAGATAGAATGTATGAAAGCACTTTTTGAGGAGATAAAGATAACCAGGTCTCCATTATCAGAATTCTGTGATAATGATGGTAGATACTATTACATACATTTTTATCCTGTCTTTGATAATTTAGGTAATGTTATAAAGGCTGTCCATTATGTGAAGGATGTAACAGAAAGGATAAGAATGGAAGAAGAGATGCTTAGAACAGAAAAACTTGCAGCCATTGGACAGATTGCAGCTGGCATTGCTCATGAGGTGAATAATCCACTTGGAGGCATAAGGGTCTGTTTCAATAATCTCATAAATACCGAGATGGACGAAGAGACTAAAAGACTCCATATTGAGGTAATAAACTCAAGCCTTGAGAAGATACAATCCATAATTAAACAGTTACTGGAGTTTTCCAAGAGTTCAGCCATTGAGTTCAAGCCTTGCAGGATTAATGATATTATTGAGAATGTGATGAAACTTACAGGTCATATGATAAATAGGAAGAATATCAATGTTGTCAGGTCATTTTCAGATATTCCAGAGGTAATGCTCGATGTCAACAAGATGGAGCAGGTATTTTTAAATATAATACTCAATGCAGTTCAGGCAATGGATGATGGCGGAACACTTACTGTTACCACCTCAATAAATAATGGTTACTGTGAGATCAGTTTTTCCGATACAGGTTGTGGGATCCCCCCTGAGATCATGCCAAGGATATTCGATCCATTCTTTACAACGAAGCCTGTTGGTGAGGGCACTGGGCTTGGACTCTCTGTGAGTAAATCGATTATTGAACAGCACAGTGGCAGTATATATGTGGAAAGTTCTCAGAGAGGCACCATATTTACTGTAAGACTTCCAGTAATAAAAAATGGGTAAGAGGATATTAATTATCGAAGATGAATCATCAATGAGGGTGGGGCTCACCCATCTCCTCACTACATCAGGATACGATGTAAAGGCATCTTCTGATGGTAATGAAGGAAGCTCTCTGATAAGGGATGGAGATTTCGATCTTGTCATTACAGATATGAGGCTTCCAGGCTGTGATGGAATGGAGATCCTGAGGTACACAAAGGAGGTATCACCCGATACTGGAGTCATCATAATCACAGCATATGCAGAGGTGAAGACAGCAGTCGAGGCCATGAGAAAAGGGGCATTTGATTATATATCGAAACCATTTACAAATGAAGAGATTCTCATAATTGTGGAAAGATACTTTAAGTATAAGAATCTTGAAGATGAGGTGATAAAACTAAAGAGATACCTGACTGAAGAACCATTTTTTGAAGGTATTATTGGTGTGAGTTCAGTTATGAGGGATCTCTTTGATCGAATAAGATCAGTCTCTGATACAGATGTCACTGTCTTGATTTATGGTGAAAGCGGAACAGGTAAGGAACTCGTTGCAAATGCCATACATAATTTGAGCATGAAGAGGAATAAACCCTTTGTCAAGATAAATTGTGCAGCCATACCAGAAAGTCTCTTTGAGTCAGAACTCTTCGGACACGAAAAAGGTGCATTTACAGGGGCAACTATGTTAAGAAAAGGGAAATTCGAGATAGCAAATGGAGGCAGTATATTCTTTGATGAGATTGGTGATATGCCCCCTCAACTACAGGCAAAACTTCTTAGAGTCATAGAAGATCATACAGTGACAAGGCTCGGAGGTTATGAACCTGTGAGGGTAGATGTAAGGTGTATATTTGCTACGAGTAAGAATCTCAGGGAACTCCTGAACTCAGGAAGATTCAGGGAAGATCTCTATTACAGGATAAATGTGGTACCTCTTTACATACCTCCATTAAGGGAGAGAAGAGAGGATATACCTCATCTGATAAAACACTTTCTTGAAGAATTTTCTAAGAAATTCTCGAGGTCATTGCCGCATATTGCACCGCAGGCTAATCAGATTCTTCTTGATTATGATTATCCAGGCAATGTGAGGGAATTAAAACATGCCTTAGAAAGGGCTGTTATTCTCTCAAGGAATGGTTTGATAACAGAGAAGGATCTTCCCGAAGAGATGTTATATAATTCGAGAAGGCCTGTTATTGGTTCTTCATCGTTGAAGGAGAATATATCAAATTATGAGAGGGAGTTTATTCTTTCTGTTCTGAAGAAAACAGGAGGAAAGAGGAAAGAAACAGCGAGACTTCTCGGTATCTCGAGAAAGGCTCTCTGGAAGAAATTAAAGGAATATAATATCGATATACAAAACACCTCGTAAGTGTCTTGTCATTATCTCGGTACCCTTTTCTGGGCAAGCTGGATTCTCATAGTTGCCCTTTCAAGGGCAGCAGTTGCCCGTGCCACATCTATATTTTCCATCCTCTTTAATCTTTCTTCAGCCCGCTCTTTTGCCTTCAATGCTCTTTCAATATCTATATCTTCTGCTCTTTCTGCACTATCCGCCACGATGATCACCTTGTCATGTGTAACCTCTGCATATCCTGAGTTTATGAATACATAGTTGCTCTCATTGTCCTTTTTATATGTGAGGATACCTATCTTGAGGGTCGTGAAGAATGGTTCATGCCCTGGAAGTACCCCGAATTCTCCTTCACTGCCAGGTGCTGTCACCTCATTCACTTCATCGTTAAAAACCTGTCCGTATGGAGTGACTATGATAAGTCGCAATTTATCCATAACTAAATCTCTCTCCTCCAGCCAAGCTTTTTAGCCTTTTCTTCGACCTCTTCTATCGGTCCAACCATATAGAAAGCCTGTTCAGGATAATCATCGTATTTACCATCGAGTATAGCCTTAAATCCTTTTATTGTGTCCTCTCTCTTTACATATTTACCAGGGGTACCTGTGAATGTTTCTGCAACATGGAAAGGCTGGCTCAGAAATCTCTGGAGTTTTCTTGCCCTGGCGACAATGAGTTTATCATCTTCTGAAAGTTCTTCCATACCGAGTATCGCAATGATATCCTGAAGTTCCTTGTATCTTTGTAATACTGCCTGAACACCCCTTGCAACCTTGTAGTGTTCTTCACCGACTATCCTCGGATCGAGTGCCCTTGATGTGGAATCAAGGGGATCCACAGCAGGATATATTCCAAGTTCTGCAATTTGTCTTGATAGAACGACCGTTCCATCAAGGTGTGTAAATGCAGTTGCCACAGCAGGGTCTGTCAGGTCATCTGCAGGAACATATATTGCCTGCATGGAGGTTATTGAACCCTTTGTTGTTGTGGTGATTCTTTCCTGAAGTATTCCCATTTCGACAGCAAGGGTGGGCTGGTATCCGACTGCTGACGGCATTCTTCCAAGAAGTGCCGATACCTCAGAACCTGCAAGTGTGTATCTGAATATATTGTCTATGAATATGAGAACATCTTGTCCCTGATCCCTGAAATACTCTGAAACAGTAAGGGCTGTTAATGCGACCCTTGCCCTTACACCAGGTGTTTCATTCATCTGACCATAAACAAGGGCAACATTCGGTAAGACACCTGAATGTTTCATCTCGAGGTAAAGATCATTCCCTTCACGGGTTCTTTCACCAACTCCTGCAAAGACCGAGACACCTCCATGTTTCATAGCAACATTATGTATCATCTCCATTATGATGACTGTCTTGCCAACTCCTGCACCACCAAACATTCCCATCTTTCCACCTTTTACGAATGGTACAAGGAGGTCAAAGACCTTAACTCCTGTCTCGAATATCTCTGTCTTTGCAACCTGTTCTGTATATTCAGGGGCAGGTTTATGTATTGGCAATCTCTCCTTTGTCTCTATCGGTCCTGCCTCATCTACAGGTTCTCCAAGGACATTGATTATTCTGCCAAGGACATCTTTCCCGACAGGCACTGTTATGGGTTGTCCTGTATCTATCACCTTCATGCCCCTTACAAGTCCATCGGTAGAACCCATTGCAAGGGTTCTGACATTATTGTCTCCGAGGTGTGCTACTGTCTCGAGTGTAAGGTTTATCGGAGGGATTCCTTTTTCTGGGTTTCCTGGTTCTTCTATCTTTAATGCATTCAATATCTCCGGTAATTTTTCATCGAATTCGACATCGACTACAACTCCTATTACCTGTGAAATTCTTCCTGTATTCATTGATCTCAAAACCTCCTTTAATTTTAAATTTTATAAACCTGTTATATTTAACTTTCTGATCTTTTCAATGCCTCCACACCACCAACTATATCCATCAATTCCTTTGTTATGCCTTCCTGTCTTACCTTGTTAGCAATCAGAGTAACTTTCTGAACAAGTTCATCACAATTTTTCGTTGCATTTTCCATTGCTGTCATCCTTGCAGCTTCTTCTGCTGCAGAACTTTCAAGGAGTGCCCTGAATATCTGTATCTCGACATATCGTGGTAACAGTCTTTCGAATACTACTTCTATAGATGGTTCATATATAAATAAGCCTTCTGACTGAAGTGGCTGGGGTATAGGTTCATGAATTTTTTCAGATTTATCCGTAACCGACGCCTCAGGACAAGTCTCCTCTTCGAGTTTTTCCAGAGGTAGGACCTTAAAACACACGAGCCTCTGTGAAATAAGGGATTTGAATTCATTGAATATGATTCTCACCTCATCAAATTTTTCGTCAGTATAGGCATCAATGAGGTCTTTTGCTATATCCTTCGCACTTTCATATGACACCTTTCCTGAGAGTCCTGTCCATGACGATCTAATGCTGTAATTTCTTCGTGAGAAAAAATCGAATGCCTTTTTACCAACTGTGCTTATAATGATCTCGAATCCTGCTTTCGCGAGTTCATTTGCTTGTCTCAAGGCAAATTTTAGTATGTTGGCATTGAAAGCACCGCAGAGTCCCTTGTCTGATGTGATTACGAGGAGTTCAACTCTCTTGCGGGGTCTCACAAGGAGGATAGGATGGAGATCCCTTTCAACCTGAGTAGAAAGGTCGCTCACGACCTCTCTGATCCTTCTGGCATAAGGTCTGAAATTAAGCATTCTGTCCTGAATCTTTCTAAGTTTCGCAGCAGCGACCATCTTCATCGCCTTTGTAATCTTCTGAGTATTTTTGATCGCCTTTATTCTCTTCCTGAGATCTCTTAAGGTTGCCATCTTTTATGCCCTGAAAGTCTTTTTAAATGTTGTTATTGCATCTACTATCTTTGATTTTAATTCATCTGTCAGTTCTTTTTTCTCTTTTATCTCTTTCTTCAATTCAGGTCTTTCAGTATTGATGAATCTCAGAAATCCCTCTTCAAATGCCTTCACATGTTCAGGTGCGATGTCATCAAGGTAACCCTGCGTACCTGCAAATATAACAAGAATCTGTTCTTCAACAGGCATTGGTTTATATTGGTCCTGTTTGAGAAGTTCGACCATCCTCTTGCCTCGCTCTATCTGCATAAGGGTTGCCTTATCAAGATCTGATGCAAACTGTGCGAATGCAGCAAGTTCTCTGTACTGGGCAAGATCGAGCCTCAACATACCTGCAACCTGTTTCATCGCCTTTATCTGTGCAGCACCACCGACCCTGCTCACAGAAAGCCCCACATTAACAGCAGGCCTTATTCCAGCATAAAATAGTTCAGGTTCAAGATATATCTGTCCATCGGTAATGGAGATAACATTTGTAGGAATATATCCTGAAACATCACCAGCCTGTGTCTCTATAACAGGTAGTGCAGTAAGTGATCCTCCGCCATATTTATCTGATAATTTTGCTGCCCTTTCAAGAAGCCTTGAATGGAGGTAGAATACATCTCCTGGATATGCCTCTCTTCCAGGTGGTCTCCTAAGCAGAAGGGATAATTGTCTGTATGCAGCTGCTTGTTTGCTCAGGTCATCGTAACACACGAGTGAATGCCTGCCAGTATCCCTGAAATACTCTCCCATTGCACATCCAGTATATGGTGCAAGATATTGCATTGGTGCAGGGTCACTCGCTGTTGCCACGACCACTATTGTGTGCTCCATTGCTCCGTATTCTTCGAGGGTCTTAACGGTTCTTACAACCGCTGATCTTCTCTGCCCGATTGCAACATATATGCAGATAACATCTCCACCTTTCTGGTTTATAATGGTGTCAATAAGAATGGCAGTCTTTCCTGTCTGTCTGTCTCCGATTATCAATTCACGCTGTCCTCTTCCTATAGGTATCATGGCATCGATAGCCTTTATACCGGTCTGTAGCGGTTCCTTTACAGGTTGCCTCCTTATGATTCCAGGGGCAACTACATCAACAAGTCTCCTTTCAGTGGTCTTTATAGGTCCTTTACCATCTATAGGTCTTCCCAGTGCATCAACGACCCTTCCGATAAGCGCCTCTCCAACAGGAACTTCCATAATCCTTCCTGTTCTCTTAACAATATCTCCTTCTTTTATAAGTTTATCTTCTCCAAAGAGAACAGCACCGACAGCATCCTCTTCAAGGTTAAGAACCATTCCTATCACACCATAGGGGAATTCGAGGAGTTCAGACATCATTGCTTTATCGAGTCCATAAATTTTTGCCACACCATCACCAACATATGTGACGATACCTACCTCACTCACATCAACCCTTTTTTCGAAATCTGAAATCTGTTTTCTCAGATACTCACTTATCTCTTCTGTCCTGATCTCTTTTACTTCCATATGATCACCCCTTTATAATTTCATTTTTTAAGATATTTAACTGTCCTTTTAAACTGAGGTCATATATTGTGTTATCGAATTTTATAACAACACCACCGAGAATGGATCTGTCAATCATGACCTCAAGATCGACTTCCCTGTTTGTGATATCCCTGAGAATGGAACCTATTCTTTTCAGATATCCACCATCGAGAGGTATTGAGCTTATAACAGATGCCTTTATGAGTCTTCTCTTTTCGAGATAGAATTTATTCAGATGTCTTAAAAACACAGGGAGTGCCAGAATGGCATCGTCCTTTAAAAGACTTAAGAGTATATTTTTTGTCTTTTCCTCCAATCCAGTCTTTTTAGAAAGGTATTCAATAACATTACTCTTTTCTTTGATTGTGAAGACTGGATTGGCAAAGAATCTCTTCATTTCTCTGCTTTTCTCGATTAAGGAATTAATTGTACTGATCTTTCCAATTTCCGAGTAAAGTTCTTCTATTGTTAATGAATCGGAAAGTGTTTTTGCCAGTCTTTTTGCTATCTTTTCACCCTTCATCTCTTTCTCTCTTCTATTATCTTTATTGACTCTTCAAGTATCTTTCTTTTCTTTTCGTCTGTAAGTTCTTCCTGTAATCTCTTTTCAGCAAGTTCCACTGCAAGAAGTGCTGCCTCTCTCTTCAGGCTCTCTATAGCCCTTTTTTTCTCGAGTTCAATCATCTCCTTTGACTCCTCAATTATTCTTGCACGCATGATCTTACCTTCTTCTATGAGTTTTTCCTTTTCGATCTCACCTGCTTTTTTTGCTGTATTAAGAAGTGACTCTATCTCTCTGTCCTTACCTGCATATCTCTCTTCTATCTCCCTCAATGCCTTTTCAGCCATTTCCCTCGCCTCCTTTGCCTCTTCAAGGGCTTTTTCAATCGCCTCTCTTCTCTGTTTGAGAAAATTTTTAAAAGGTTTACCTGCAAATATAAGGAGTATTGCCACAAGGATGGCAAAATTTACTATCCTCCAGAACCAGTCGCTGAATGTAAATGAATGGTGTGCCCCTTCAGCAGCATGGAGGATTACAGGATTCGTAATTAACAATAAATAAATTAATCCTTTAATATTTTTCATACACCCACCATCTTTTTAACTATTTCTTCTGATATATTTTCGATTTCTTTTCTCAGCGATATCTTTGTCCTTTGTGTCTCTTCCTCTATCTCCTTTTTAGCTTTTTCAAGTAGTGCCCTTGATTCCTTTTCAGCAGATGCTATAGATTCCATCTGCTTTACTTTCCCTTCTTCAAGAATCTCATTAAAGAGACTTCTTGCCTTTAGATTAGCCTCTGTTAATTCACTGTTCAGGTTTCTAAGTATCTCTTCCCTTTTTTCATTCATCTCCCTTGCCCTTTTGAGATTACCCTCAATTCCATCCTGCCTTTCATTGAAGATCCTCTGAAGTGGTTTAAAGAGTATAATATTGAGTAGGAATATCAATACAATGAAGTTTGCGAGTAAAACAAAGAACCAATAATTAAATTCGAGCATCTTCACCTTCCATAGCTAAAATAATTTAGTGTGGAAGATTATCATACATCTAAATATTTGTCAAGATCTAGTTTATTAATTTTTTGAATCAAATTATTGAGTAAATTTATTATTGAATTCAGAACTATTCAGGTTTATAATGAAAACATTATTATCTTCTGGAGGTGTTCATTGAGTAAAATATTAACTTTAAACTTAATTATTATTCTTGAGTTAATATTTCTCTCTTCATGTGCCACAGAGAGGAAGACGGAGATAATAGAAAAAGATATACCCATGCAGGTTGAGGATATAGATCTTCCGGTAAGTATCGAATTTAAAGGAGGAGAGTTAAGTGAAGGTTATTATAGAACATGTGTGGAGGTGGAATTAAAAAGTGCAGAAATTCTCCAGTACAGCACAACACAGGGTAGAACATGGGATGAGTATATAATGCCATTTAGATTATGCAGTACCACACCTGTAATGGTGAGATTGAAGGCTAGACCTGAAAGATACAGGATGTTTTCAGTGAATATCGATTTAGACCCTCCTGAGATTGTTGCCACCATTCATCCTCTTCCCAATGAATTAAAATGGAATAACAGTGATGTGACCATTATCTTTCAATGCAGGGATAATCTTTCAGGTGTAGAAACATGTCCTTCCTCACAGACCATTATGGAGGAAGGAGCTGGACAGGTGGTGAGTGTTAAGGCTACAGACAGGGCTGGTAATATTGCTGAGTATACTCATGTTATAAATATTGATAAGACACCTCCAGAGGTATCAATAGGTGGAATCGTTGATGGAAGGCAATATTATATCTGCGAGAATCCGAGAGGAAGTTATATTTATCGAGATGCACTTTCTGGAATAAAGGGTTCGAGTTTTTATATCGAAGGTGGAAATGAAAATGGTACAGGAGTTTTTTATTACACTGTTACTGTGGAGGATAATGCAGGAAATATAACGACAGAGACTCTATCTTACCATGTCATATATTCATTCAATGGTTTTGTATCTCCACAACCTTTTGAAGGTCCATACAAAAAGGGTACTATTATACCCTTTAGATTTATTCTGACGGATGGCTGTAGAAACAGTGTATCTAATGCCGTGGCTCAGTTGAGGCTGGAAAAAGTTTCAGATGAGGTTGTTGATGTTGAACCAATTGAGACAGATATATTATTTGGAGATTCAGAAGATATTTTCAAGTATGACTATATCAATAATCTTTACAGTTATGATCTATCCACAGAAAATCTTTCAACTGGCAGATGGAAGATTACTGTTATCCTCGACGATGGAATGAGTTACTCAGGAGAGTTTTTCGTAAAGTAGTAAATAAACCTTGAAACAAGAAATTATTTCTTGACTTATAGATTTTTGTATATTAAAATTTAGACAGAATAATGAAATATTATTCAATATTAATTCTCTTTTTTTACCTGATACTTTCTGGCTGTGCTGGTGAAGAGTATAGTGGTTCTGATGAAAGAGAAGCTGTATCTTCATCTCAATGCCTTAGATGTCATGGTGATGAATTAGTAGATACCCATTATGATGATACCACCACACCACAGATTGAAGGTTATGTGCTCGATAATCCTGTTTCATGGGCTAATGAAGGTACGGGTTATGTCCTCAGGGGTTCAGATAATGCGTGTTACGCAAGTTGTCACAATTATCATTATGTTGATTCCAGGATAAACAAAGAGTGGTACAGGTCAGGTCATGGAGATATAAATTCAAGTGCCTTTACCTATAACTTCTCCTCAGGGGCATGTTTGAGATGTCACTCAGGGATTGGCTATGCAAGTTATGTTGATCATTTAAATACAGAGTATCCTCAATGGACCATACCCACAACAGATATCAAAGCACACCACATCACATGTAATGCATGCCACGATGTTCAGGGTTATCCATCAAAAGAAGAACCACGATTGAGAAAGAGTGGTGATGTAGAATTTATAAGTGGAAGTGGCAGTACTGTTATCTCTGATGCCAGGATTATTGGTGCAGGACCTTCTGCCACATGTATAACATGCCATCAGGGAAGAGAGAGTGGTTGGAGTCTCTTTAAAGCAATGACACTCAAAGGGGTTAATCCGTATGATGGTACAGATGAGACCATTGCCAATCAGAATTTTGTGAATCCCCATTATCTACCTGCTGGTGCTATGCTCTTCAGTTATAAGGGATATGAATTCCAAGGAGGCGAATTTGGGCTCGATTTTAAAGGAACATACTCAACGGGTATATTCCAGCATCAGGTTCTCTCATGTACAGGCTGTCATATGGCAGAGACAGGTGATGAAGAACTCGGAGGCCACACATTCAATATGAAGACTGAGACAAAGAAGAATCTTTCTCTCTGCCAGATGTGTCACCCCGGGATTAATGATTTTGATGTATATGGAAGAAAGGAGGATATAGAGATATTGAAAAATGAGATAATAAATGAACTTAAAGAACCTGGAAGGTGTAATGGAGAGGGTATATTTTATAACCCTGATGTTTATCCATATTTCTTCAGGACATCAGAATCTTCTCAGCAGACATATTTAAATAGGGTTACACAGTGGAAGGAGTCAGAGTTGATATCGGCATTTAATCTCCATTTTGTGAATAAAGAGAAGGGAACATATGTCCATAATTATCCTTATGCAATGCAGCTCCTCTATGATTCTTTGAAGGCACTTGGAGTTGAGCCTTCTTTACCAAGGACTTCAAGAAATGACAGGAGTGCTATCATATATAATTAGATATGAAAAACTTAAGGAGATATATACTTATTTCTGTGCTCGTGGGACTCACCATAACAGGGTGTGAGACCCTCAAGAAATCGAAGCCAATAATACCTATAAGGGAATACGAGAAATTAATAGTTGGAAGACTCGATGCCCAATACATAGGGACTGACAGGTGTCTGAGTGTATGCCATTCCCATGACAAAATAAGGAGAGACTTTGAGGCAAGCACAATGGGTGCGCAATTATCAAGAAAGAGCGGTATGCCTGTTGTTGACTGTGAATCCTGCCATGGTCCGGGAAGTCTAGCCGTTGAGGGCATAACACCCGAGAAGGTTGAAGAGGATAAGAAGAATGGCATAGAGACAAAATGCAATTACGAGACATTGATAGACTTCAAAAAACTTCCACCGCAGGCATTATCCCTCATATGCCTTAAGTGCCATACAGCAAATGCTACATTCAATCTCCATCAATGGAATGCATCCGTTCACTCCATCAATGATGTATCATGTTCTGATTGCCACAGAATTCATGCAGGTCCTGACCTTATTGTGAGTCCAAAGGATATTTCAAAGTTATGTTATCAGTGCCACGGAAATATAAAGGCAGAATTTTCACTTTCAAGTCACCACCCTGTTCCTGAGATGAAGGTCTTCTGCAATGACTGTCATAATCCTCATGGAGAGGTTCCTGATAAACTTTTGAGGTATGGACCCAGAGAATTATGCACAAGATGCCATCCTGACAAAGGAGGTCCATATATATTTGAGCATGCAGATCTGATGGAGAATTGTATGAACTGCCACACACAGCATGGTTCGGTTAATAATAATCTCCTTAATGCAAGGGAACCATTTCTCTGTCTTCAGTGTCATGAAGGACATCCTATATCAGACACATCCACAGTAGAGAGAAGGGCTGTATATTATGGCAGGTGTACAGACTGCCACAACACTATACATGGGACTGATATACCATCTCAGAGTGGAAAGGGAAGGTTTATCCAGTGATGACTTGTACAAGGATAATATTAATGCCTCTTTTATTAATATCATCATGCGTTTTTTTTATTATATCAGTGTCTGCGGAAGAGCAGGGAGAAATTGAAGTTCCATTATATGTTTATGAGTTTCCTTATATAAGTCCTGAACTCTCGGGTTTTCTTGGATTGAGGTATGTGGATTACACTGGTTCAGAAAAAGCAGCTGAGTATCAGTATCTACATTCATCGTTATCAGGAGGGGTCAAATTCATTGCATTTCCATTTCCCCACAGATTACATATAGAGATAGATGCACTTAATAAAAAGGACTTTTTTGGTGACATAAGATATGCATATAAGGATATTATCCTTTTAAGGGATGTAACAAGAGGACTCTACCATAACCTTGATAACATAGAATTAAGAGATCCTGGCCCATCAAATCAGTACACTATTGATAGAAGGGATATCGATGAGAGATACGGGGTGTCAGGTTACAGCACTGGTTTATATGTGAGGGCAAAGACCCCTGATTATCCATTCCATATATTCTTTGATGGACATTTTTTAAGAAAATACGGCTCTCAACAGGCAAGATTTCTTTCGAGTTATATGCCATCAAACAGGGTATCCATGAAGAGGGATGTTGACTGGAGATCAGAGATATTTACTCTTGGAACGAATACTCATTTTGGTCCTGTTGAGATTGAATATTCCCATAAGGAGAATAGATTCAGTGTCCACGGAGATAGACTTCTTGAAAACACATACAATAGTAGTCTTTATCCATTGAGTCTTATTCCTGAGACAGAGGGTTCATCAAACATCTTGAAGATTCATTCATCATACACAGGAATGATAGTGGCATCCCTGACATTTTCAGATCAGAATTTAAAGAATCTTGACAGCAATGCAAAGAGAGAAGAGAAGAGCGTGGCAGGTGATCTGAGTATAATGTTAACGACTGATATAGTATTGTACTTAAAATATAGGCACAAAGATGTAAATAATGATACTCCTGATGCAATTCCTGTGAACTACCTTGGATATGGTTCATATACGACTCCTTTAAGTGTTAAACCATCCATTGATTTTAAGACAGATTCATTATCGAGTATTCTGAGATACAGACCTCTAAATAGTGTGACACTTACAGGAGAATTCACTGCTGAAAAGACCATGAGGGACAATGCTGATTACTGGAATATGCCTGAATCCACAGGAAAGAATAGGGCATCTATTACATGTAATATGAGGCTATTTAAAGGACTCAATATCAAAACCATATATACCTATCAGGAGATAGATGCTCCCTCGTATAATACACAACCTGATACCTCAGATGAGGTGAGGATAAATGCTTCCTGGATGCCTTATCAGTGGCTTAATACCCTTGTGGGTTACAGCATTATTAAAGAAAAAAGGGATAGACTTCAGTATTATGATAATGGTGTGAGGGTGGATGTCACAGATAGAGATACATTGAGAGAGAAGTTCTTCACGAGTGTGTCCTTTCCTGTAAGTGAGGGATTCACAATATCTCCAGGTTTTGCGTATATGAGGAACAGGATAGTTCAGGATATGGTTTATGATAGTGATAATATAAGTATTCAGTACCATATTGATTCAGGTGTGGTTTCAAGGGATATTTCGAAAACTTATTACTTAAACCTTGACTACACCTTAATGAAGAATATGCTAATTAATATAGATATCTCCCACACACTGAGCAGCGGAAACCTCTACCATGGAGGGTTGATACAGGATGGTCTCAGTATCTCTGATGTGGAGGGTAGTATCAGGATAAGGGAAACAGAATTTTCTATTAGATCAGAATACGAGTTTAAAAAGGATTTTAAGGCAGGGGTCAGATACACTTACATGGATTATGATGACAAAATAAATGGGTCGAGTAGTAGTAAGGTAAACCTTATCCTTGTGACACTTTCAAAGGGATGGTAAATATATTATTAATAATCCTTACGATTTTATTTACATTCTTTTCAATAACATCCATTTCCTCTGCTGAAAAAAAGATAGGTATTATTCTCACAGGAGAGACAAAGTTTTATAATGAGATACATAAATCATTTATGAAAACCCTTTCACTTCATGGTTATGGTTTTGGGAAGGTGACTGTGCATCTCGAGACTCCATCATCAAATCCTGTCTCATGGTCAAATGCTGCAAAAAGACTTATTGCTTATGAGATGAATGTGATAGTGAGTTATGGTACACCCGCCACCCTTGCTGTAATAAATGAGACATCCGATATACCTCTGGTATATGCAGGTGTTTATGATCCTGATAGTGCAGGTATAAAAGGCAGGAATGTAACTGGTATAAGTTCGAGGGTTCCTGTAATAACATTATTGAAGAATATGAAAGAGGTTACACCATTCAAAAAACTTGCAGTTATATTTAATGATTTTGAAAAGGATACCTTGATACAGGTTCAGGAGATCGAATCATATGAGGGACAACTCGGTTTTGAGTCCATGAGATATAATGTGAAGAGGCATGGAGATGTAACAAAGGTCTCTGGTGCAGATGCTATATTTCTTACAACGAGTTGTACAGCAAGGCATTGTATATTTAATATCAGAGAGATAGCCCGAAAAAACAAAATACCTTCTGCAACAGTGATGGGAGGCGGTGAAGAAAATATAATTATGACTCTCACTGCAGATCCATCAGAGCAAGGCAGGGTTGCTGCTGAAATGGTTATGAGGATTCTGAAGGGTGAGACACCTAATAACATCCATAGAGAGGTGCCAAGGAAGATTGAATTTGTAATAAACCTTAAAGAGGCGAATGAACTTGGATTGAAGATACCATTTGATATCCTTACATCAGCCACAAGGGTAATAAAGTGAGAATAAGATTCAACCTCCAGGTAAAGGCTCTCGCTGTGATAAGTATGATACTCTTTCTTGCCCTTTCTTTAAACACCCTTGTTCTTACGGTCGTATCATCAGGGAAATACAGGACCACAATTTATGCAAAGACCATTGCCATAATGGAAGGTCTTCATCGTGAATTATCAAGGGCATTGAATCTCGGTGTACCCCTTGAGTATATAGATGGTCTGAATAATAAATTAAAGGAACTTCTTGAAAGAGACAAGGATATAGGTTATTCAATGATTGTAAATGCAAACAGAAAGATTCTCTTTCATTCTGATCCGGTAATGGCTGGAAGGGATGTTCATGGTACTCTGACAGATTCTGTATCCTACAAAGGTGTAGCCATATACAGACATGACAGTTTTTATGAATTCTCCATGCCTCTTAATGATGCCAGTGGTAAAAATATCGGTGAATTAAGACTTGGCATCAGGGCAAAATCTATTAATAAACAGGTTTATGGACTTGTTATATGGGCACTTGGTATCTCGATACTGTGTTTTTCAGTGGCTATAATTCTTGTTTACTTATCTGTTAGAAGATTTATAATAGATCCCGTAAAGGATATAGAAAAAATTTCTGAAGAAATAGCAGATGGTAATCTCACTGTAAGCATAAACATAAAGGGTAATGATGAGATAGCCATACTCGGCAGATCCATTAACAGGATGGCATCGAATCTTAAGAATATTGTGATGAAAGCGAGATCCATAACAGATGACATCTCGAATGTTATGAAGGAAGTGAGAAGTGTATCTCAGAAGGTCATAGAAGGTTCAAGCAGCCAAAAGAATTCAATAGAGAATGTTTCTCATTATGTTCAGAAGATAGGTGATTCATTAAAGATAATCTCGGTTGGTACTGATAGTCTGGCATCTTCAATTGAGAGTATATCATCTTCTGTAACAGAGATGTCATATTCGATAGATAAGGTGGCAGATAATGCAAATAAATTTTCTGTTACAGCATCTGATGCAGCATCATCAATAGAGGAGATGCTTGCCTCGATAAGAGAGATATCTGAGAGTCTCGAGATAATCTCATCTTCTTCTGATGAGACTGCATCATCTATCTCAGAAGTAAACACAACTGTAAAGGAGATAGAAAATCTTGCTACCGAATCATCACGTATTGCTGAAGAGGTTGCTTTAGCTGCATCTGAGAAGGGAATTTCAGCAGTAAAATCCTTGGTAGATGGGATGGTGGAAATTAAAAATAGTGTGATAGAGATTTCAGATGTTATAAACAGTTTGAGCAGAAGGTCTGAGGATATAACCAAGATACTGAATGTAATATCAGATGTTACGGATCAGACTGGATTACTTGCCCTAAATGCTGCCATACTTGCTGCTCAGGCAGGAGAGCACGGAAAGGGTTTCAGTGTTGTTGCTGATGAGATAAAAAACCTCGCAGAAAAAACAGCATTATCAACAAAGGAAATAGCAGATATTATAGTTTCTATTCAGAAGGAGACAGAAAGGACTGTGGAGACAGTAAGGAAGGGAGTGGAGAGTGTGGAAAAAGGTGTGAAACTTGTAAATGAGATGGACAGTGCATTGAAAAGCATATTTGATCTTTCAAATAAATCATTTGAAAAGGCAAAGATTATCCAGAGGGCAACTGTTGAGGAGGTGAAAGTGATAAATGGTATAACCACTGCTGTGAGGAATATGACAGAACAGATAGAACATATATCTAGGTCAATAAAAGAGCAGAGCATGGGGAGTAAGTTAATTATTGAGGCCATGGAGAGGATAAAGGAATTATCAGTTCATGTGAAAACAGCAACAAGGGAACAGTCAGATAACAGTAAACAGATAACAATATCTATTACTGATATGTCTCATCATGCATCACAGATTGCGAATGCAATTTCTGAACAGAAACAGAAGAGCATCGAGATAATAAAATTAATAATGGATGTGGAGAATATTGCATCAAATTCATTAAATATCTCTCAGAAGATGGACGAAGTAATCACATCCCTTGAAGAAAAATCGAGAAATCTTTCCATCGAGATGGAAAGATTCAGGATATAATATTTCTAAAACTGGATTATCATGATTGAGTTTTCTATCCTTGGCAAACCTATTATACGCCTGTTTCTAATATTTTAATATCAGAAATACAGGTCTTCAATCTATAATGCGGACTTTGAAAAAAATTCAAGGGGTGCTTGACATTTATGGATTTCAGTTATTATTATAATATTCCTAAATTTTCTGAGAGGAGTGCTTATATGAATACTGTATTTGCGAAGAAGAATGAAATTCAAAAAAAATGGTATATTGTGGATGCGGATGGTGCTATCCTCGGAAGGCTTGCTACAAAGATTGCGACATATTTAATGGGTAAGCATAAAGCCATCTATACTCCCAATGTTGACACAGGCGATTATGTGGTGGTTATAAACGCAGATAAGGTTAGATTGACAGGTAAAAAACTTACTAAAAAAATTTATTATTGGCATTCCATGTACAGGGGAGGGCTGAAGGCACAGTCTGCTAAGGAACTTCTCGGAAAATCTCCTGAAAGAGTTATCCGTGAGGCTGTATGGGGGATGCTTCCTAAAGGAAGATTGGGAAGACAGATGATAAAAAAACTGAAGATCTACAGGGGACCTGAACATCTCCACACAGCCCAGAAACCATTACCTATGAAGCCTTATAAGGAGGAGTAATGGAAAATTTAAGCATGGCAGCAGGAAGAAGAAAAAGGTCAGTGGCAAGGGTTTTTATAAGACCTGGTGCGGGTAACATCATAGTAAATAATAAGCCTATTGATCAGTACTTTCCGAGAGAGACTCTCAGGATGATTATAAGACAACCCCTTGAACTTACAGGAACCATCGGTAAGTATGACATAATATCGAGTGTGGAGGGTGGTGGTTTAAGCGGACAGGCGGGTGCATTAAGACACAGCATAGCCAGAGCACTCGTTGAGATTAATTCAGACTTCAAGGAGAGACTTAAAAAAGAGGGTCTTCTCACAAGAGATCCGAGAGAGGTAGAGAGGAAAAAGTACGGCCAGAAGAAAGCAAGGAAGAGATTCCAGTTCTCAAAGAGATAATAAGTCTATGTTTTCTGTATGCATCTGTGGTGGAAGTGGATATGCAGGACTTGAACTTCTGAGATTGCTCTCAAAACATCCTGATGTAAAGATAACCTCAGTAACTTCTGAAAAATCATCAGGTAAAAAAATTGAAGAGATTTTTCCGTCCTTTAAAGGTATCCTTGACCTCACATATGAACCACTTGTTAAAGAAGATATATTGAAAAAGGCTGATATATTTTTCCTTTCATTGCCACATGGTACATCACAAGAGATAGTTGATTTTTTATATAGAAAGGGTAAGATAGTAATAGACCTTTCTGCTGATTACAGGATACATGACAGTAATATCTACCAGGAGTGGTACGGTATACCCCATGGATATCCTGAGACTCTCAAGGAGTCTATTTATGGGCTGCCTGAGATATACAGGGAGAGAATAAAAAATTCGAGGCTCATTGCCAATCCCGGCTGTTATCCTACAGGTGCCCTTATACCACTATATGTGCTTCTGAAAAAAAGGATCATTAATCCTGATGGAATTGTAATAGATTCAAAATCAGGTGTCTCTGGTGCAGGTAGAAAGTCTGATGTTATATATTCTTTCTGTGAAATAAATGAATCCTTCAGACCATATGGGATTGCAAGACACAGACACACTCCGGAAATGGAGGAGGTTCTTACTGAGATTTCAGGCAGATGGGTTAAGGTCGATTTCACCCCTCATCTTTTGCCTGTGCAGAGGGGCATACTCACCACGATTTATGCAAAACTCAATACAGATTTGGACACAGATGAACTCTTAAATATATTTAAAAAAGAGTATGCGAATGAACCATTTATCAGGATATACGATAAAGAGTTGCCTGATATAAAATTTGTCAGGGGAACGAATTTTTGCGATATCTCTTGTGTTGTTAATAAAAGAACAGGTACTGTTATTATCGTCTCTGCAATAGATAATCTTGTAAAGGGTGCTGCGGGTCAGGCTGTACAGAATATGAATATTGTTCTAAGACTCGATGAAACGAGAGGCATTCTCTCTCCATCACTATTTCCGTGAACCATAAGATTCCAGAGGGTTTTAAATTTTCTGTATCCCAGGCAGCAATAAAGAAGCCTGGAAGACCTGATATGGCACTTATATATTCCGAGACTGACTGCACCATGGCAGGAATGTTTACCCGTAATAAGATAAAGGCTGCTCCTGTTAAATTGTCCATGAAAAGAATAAAGTCCATGAGAGGTAAGGTTCTATTTATTAACAGTGGAAATGCCAATGCTTGTACAGGTGAGAATGGAATGAGGGATGCTTTGGAGATAACAAAAATTATATCAAACAAAACAGGTATATCTGAAGGTCTTATTTATATCTCCTCTACGGGAGTTATAGGCACACCACTTCCGATGGAAAGGATAAGGACCGCACTGCCATTATTAATTAAATCCATTGGAGAGGCGACTATCGAGGATGTTGCCTGTGCAATCATGACTACCGATACATTTCCAAAGGTATCATCAAGGGAGATAATTATAGACGGAAGAGTTTCGAGGATCGCAGGGATTGCAAAAGGAGCAGGGATGATAAATCCAGTGATGGCGACCATGTTGTGTTTTATAATTACTGATATAGATATAGATGGTTATACATTGAAAAGAGTACTTTCTTTCTCAGTAAATAATACATTTAATAAAATTACTGTTGACGGTGATATGTCAACAAATGATACAGTCATGATAATGGCAAATGGACTTTGTAAAAATAAGAGAATAAAAGATGGTTCAAAGGAATTTAGGTTGTTTAGGGATTCACTCTATGAAATATGCAATGAATTATCGAGAATGATAATCAGGGACGGTGAGGGTGCAACAAAAATCATAGAGATACAGGTAAAAAATGCGAGAAATAAAAATGATGCAATGAAGGTGGTGAGAGCGATATCAAACTCCCTTCTCTTCAAGACAGCCATGTATGGAAATGATTCTAACTGGGGCAGGATAATGGCTGCCATGGGTTCAACAGATGCCTATATTAAGGAAGAGAAGATAGATATATATTTCGGTGATATATTACTTGTGAGGAATGGCATAGGGACTGGTATGGATGAAAAGGTGAATGAGTACCTCAGAAAAAACAGGGAAATCAGTATAATTATAGACCTCAATTGTGGAAGAGCGAATTATTCAGTTCTTACAAATGATCTTTCTGAGGAGTATGTAAGGATAAATGCCCTATATAGAACCTGAATGCAAAAGATTCATCTTAGAAAGACATCCCGGATACTGAAGGGTCATCTCTGGATATTTTCGAACGAGATTCAGACAAAATTAAAAGGATTTACGCCAGGTTCGATTGTAGATATCTTTGACAATAAAAATCTTTTTCTGGGAAGGGGTTATATCAACCCTCATTCCCTTATTGCAGCAAGGATACTCACAAGGAATATCGAAGAGATAGACAGGGAATTTATAAAGAGGAGACTTACTGATGCCATTGAATACAGAAAAAAAATATTAAGTGGAATAGAGACTTGCAGGATAGTATTTAGTGAATCCGATCTTTTTCCTGGTCTTATAATTGATAAATATAATGATTCAATTGTTATTCAGTCCCTTACTGCTGGAGTGGAAAGGATGCTCAATGATATCATCTCTGTGGTTGATGATTTATTAAATCCTGTAAATATAGTATTGAGAAATGATAGTCTTTCAAGAAAGCTTGAAGGGCTCGAACTCAAAAAAGAGTTTATTAGAGGCTCCGTTCCTTTATCCACAATAATAAAGGAGAAAGATCTCTTTTTTGAAATCGATCTGTTACATGGACAGAAGACAGGATTTTTTCTTGATCAGAGAGAAAACAGGATAGCATTTTCAGAACTTGTGAGGGGAGGAAGGGGGCTTGATCTTTTCTGTTATACAGGTGCATGGGGAATGCACCTTGCTAAGAAAGGATGTGAGGTTAGATTTATAGATGAGTCAAAGAGTGCCATTGAATTCTGTAAAAGAAATTCAGAAATAAATGGCGTATCAAAGATGTGTGAGTTCATAGTGGAAGATGTCTTCAATTACTTGACTGATAATAAAGAGAAATATGATTTTATCATACTGGATCCTCCTGCTTTTGTGAAATCAAAATCAAAGATAAGGGAAGCGATAAAGGGTTACAGAGCACTGAATGCTATGGCAATGAGAGCGCTAAAAAAAGGAGGTCTCTTTTCAACATCATCATGCTCTTACCATATATCGAGAGAGACATTTCTTGAGGTTTTGAGAGATTCAGCAAAGGATTCGAATCGATATCTACGAATAATAGAATTGAGGACACAGGCAAGGGATCATCCTATTCTTCTCCAGGTGCCAGAGACAGAGTATCTTAAATGTTTTTTTCTTGAGGTTTTATAAAAGGTGGATAAAAATTCTTTAGGGATTTTATAATATCAAATGTCTGAATTATTCATCAAAGATATGGAGAGACATCCATGGCTCAGGATGCTTCTGGATGCTTACAATGTTATTGATAAAGGTGTCAACACCGCAATAAGAAGGCATCAGAAGAAAAGAGGAACCCTTCTTGCCTGTAAAAGAGGCTGTGGAAATTGCTGTTTAACCCATAGAGATATACCTGTATATCCACTCGAACTTGTCGGGATTTACTGGTATTGTATAGAAAAGGTTAAAGACCCTTTACGTTCTGAAATTAAAAAGAATCTTATTCTTTTTAATAAAGGTAATTCCTGTCCTTTTCTTATAAATAATGAATGCGGTATTCATTCTGTGAGGCCCATTGCCTGTAGACAGTTCAATGTCTTTGGAAAGCCATGCGAAAAGGAAGAGGATCCTTATTATACAAGGAGAGATGATGTACTTGAGCCTTTAAAGGAGTATACGGACAGGGCATTCATGATCATGTTACCTTTTTATGGTATCAATGATGATAAATCCATAAAAGAGGCTATAAAAACAGGCTATATCCATACCCATGTGAGGGTATTACAGGAACTTGAGTGGAATAAACTCGCACTGAGGATGGATAATTTTGAACAGTCCTTATAGATATCTCATTTAAACAATTTAACATGTAATATTAAATCATGTTAACCTTTACTCTATTATATATGCCTCTCGCTCAGGACTTTTTAAGCTATTTACAGGTACAACTATTGGAAAAGTCTAAAGATATTGCATGTCTTTAAACTGCTTTTAATATGTGAATCTTATTGGGGATTTAAGGTTTATTGAAAAATTAACATAAAATTTACAAAGATCTTTGTTATAACTTTATTCTTGGAAATGAAATGGGGCGTCTTAAGATAAAAGAGAGGATAATCTTACTCATTTTATTGCCTTCCATCGCACTATCATATTTTATCTTTCTTGAATTCAAAGACTCTTTTTCGTTCCTCAAAGAGAGTGATTATATAGTGCAAGTGTTAAAGAGAGGTGCTAAGTACTCACTTCTCATCCATTCCCTTCAAAAGGAAAGGGGGTTGAGTGCCGGATATATCACTTCAAAGGAAAATACAATCCATGAATCCCTCAAGTCACAGAGGAAGGAGACAGATGAGATTCTGGAGGAGATATCTATTATCCAGGTATCTGAGCTAAGAACAATAAGAAAGAGGGTTGATGCCCTTAAGATAACTACCTTAGAAATAATAGATCTTTACTCCAGGCTGATAGACCTTGTTATTAATGAATTTGATGAATTACCCAGAAAGATAACTATCCATGAATTAGAGGATAGACTTTATATGCACAGTGACTTGATAAAGACAAAGGAAAATCTTGGGCGTATAAGGGCAACTATAACTGCTTATATCATTAGTAAAGACCCGTCACTTCTTCCTCGTTTAATCACAAATATTGCACTTTTTAAAGAATACAGGGAAAGATTTCTTCGTTTTGGTGATGATTCATTGAAGAGATTCTATAATGAGACTTATAAGGGTTTAGATGTTGAAAGGGTAGAGGATATTATAAATATATTCTTAAGACCAAAGGCAGTATTAGATATAACCCCTGAGTTATGGTGGACTACAGTAACAAGAGTAATCGATAAACTTAAAGAAGTTGAGGACTACTCCATTCAAGGGACAATTAAAGAGGCAGATATAAATATTAGTCTTTATAAAAGAAAGTTTGTGGTCTTATCAATCATCTTTATTGTTGTTTTCTCTTTTTCTTCTCTTTTGATTCTAAATATAATCTCCTCTATAAGAAAGTCTGTATCCACCACCGTGGATGTCGCAGAGGCAATAGGAAGGGGTAATATTAGTGGGGAGATACCCCTTTATTTAAAAGATGAGATGGGAGATATCCTTCATGGTATGAAGAGAATGCAGGACAATCTAAAAGAACTGATTTCATGGATTAAGAAGGCAACTGAAGATGTAAGCATCTCAAAGGAACTTCTTCTCAGTAAATCTCAGACATGTGAGGAGGTTACAGGACATCTTACTTCTTCATCATCAGAGATAACTACCTCTGCAACTGAGATAGCCTCTACATCTAAAGAGATTAAGGAGTCGATAGAGAATCTCTCTCATTCAACAGAGATAACACTCTCCATAATCCTTGAATTCAGATCAGCTGTGGA
>FWPU01003327.1_pt1 | contig 40930 bp, 31 predicted proteins | sample 2228361 | NCBI WGS metagenome assembly FWPU01 (sample SAMEA103939777, study PRJEB20133) | metagenome | reverse complement strand
CTTTGGGTTGTCTTGAACCACCCCTGCGTTTGAAACACGGGACTCCTTGCCGTGCAAGTCCTTGATGTCGCCCACGCCCACGCCTACGCCTCCGCCCACGCCCACCGTGGGGAAGGTCCACGGAAAACAAGGTTGACGAAACACCGTGGGATGAAGATAATCGCTTGTCCCGTTCCGTCACGCGGTCGGTCGGACCGGTCGCGGCGGGCAGGCCAGACAAGGAGCGACCAGGATGAAGAAAGGGATTCACCCCGATTACAAACCGGCCGTGATCACGTGCGCCTGCGGAAACGTGATCGAGACGCGCTCGACGCGGGGCGACTACGCTGTCGAGATTTGCTCGGCCTGCCATCCGTTCTTCACGGGCAAGCAGAAGATCGTGGACTCGGAGGGACGGGTCGAGCGCTTCAATCGTAAGTATCGCCGCAAGTCCCAGCCGGCAGCGACCCCCGAGACGTGAGCCCCCACGACCCCGAGCCTTCCGTGACCGTAGGCGGCCAGGCGGTCGTGGAGGGGGTGATGATGCGCACCCCGACCGCGACGAGCGTGGCGGTCAGGCGACCCGACGGATCGCTGATCGTGCGGGTGCGCAGGGCCAGGCGCCTCGCCGAGCGCCATCCCGTCATGGCCGCTCCGGGTCTTCGCGGAGTGGCGGTTTTGGTCGAGACCCTCTCGGACGGGCTGTCCGCGCTGAACTTCGCGGCGGCCCAGGCCTTGCCCGAGCCGGCGGACGGGGATCGGGGCGCGCCCTCCGCCGCGGCGCTGGCCGCGACCCTGGCCGTGTCCCTCGGGTTCGGGTTCCTCCTGTTCGCGGTGATCCCCCACGCAGTGACACTCCTGGCCGGAGACCTCCTGGCGGTCGAGTCCCTGGCGGGCGGGCGCGCGGTCGTGTTCCACCTCGTGGACGGGCTCGTGAAGGTCGCGCTCTTCGTCGCGTTCCTGTGGGCGATCTCGCAGATGAAGGACATCCGTCGCGTCTTTCAGTACCACGGGGCCGAGCACCAGGCCGTCCACGCCTACGAGACGGGCCTCAACCTCCTGCCGAAAAACCTGTCGCGCTTCCCCACCGAGCACCCCCGGTGTGGGACCGCCTTCCTGGTCACGGTGATCGTGGTCAGCATCCTCGTGTTCGCCGCCGTCTTCCCGTGGATGCCGGAACTCTCGGACCGGAGGTGGCTCAACCAGGCCCTCTACGTGGCGATCAAGGCCCCGCTGATCCTCCCCATCGCGGCCGCGTCCTACGAGCTGATCCGCGCGGCGTCCCGGATGGACAATCGGATGCTGGGGGCGGTCCTTTCCGCGCCCGGGGTCCTGTTCCAGCGGATCACGACGAAGGCGCCGGATTCGGACCAGCAGGAGGTCGCGATCGTGGCCCTGCTCGCGGCCCTCCGGCCGGACCGCCTGCTGCGCGCGCCGGACGAGGGGGAGGTCGTGGGCTCGTTCGCGACCTTCGAGGACTTCCAGCGCGGAGTGACGCTCGACGCGCCGAGGACGTCATGAGCATCCCGGAGACCGCGCTCGCGCGGCTGGACGAGGTCGAGTCGCAATACGAGCGCCTGGGCGAGGAGATGGGGGACCCGGCCTGCTACACGGACCCGGAGCGCCTCAAGCGCGTGGCCCGGGCCCGCGCAGACATTGAAGAGACGGTCGCCGCCTATCGGGAATACAAGGCAATCCTGGCCGGCATCGAGGAGAACCGGCGCGTCCGGGAGACGGACCCGGACCTGCGCGAACTGGCCGAGGAGGAGGAGGCGAGTCTCGCGGCGCGCAGGGACGCGCTCGAGACGCGGCTCATTGCCCTCCTGGTCGGGAGGGACCCGCTCGACGACCGCGAGGTCTTCCTGGAGGTCCGCGCGGGGACCGGCGGCGAGGAGGCAGCCCTCTTCGCGGCGGACCTCTTCCGGGCCTACGTCCGATACGGCGAGGGGCGGGGGTGGCGCTTCGAGGTCCTCCAGGCGTCCGAGACGGAACTCGGGGGCTTCCGGGAGGTCGTGGCCCACGTCCACGGGGACCGTGTCTATGGCGTGCTCAAGTACGAGGCGGGGGTCCATCGGGTCCAGCGCATCCCCGTGACCGAGGCCCAGGGGCGCATCCACACCTCGACGGTGACGGTGGCAGTCCTCCCCGAGGCGGATGACGTGGACATCGTGCTCCGGGACGAAGACCTCCGGGTGGACCTGTTCCGCGCGCACGGGGCCGGCGGGCAACACGTGAATAAGACCGAGTCCGCCGTGCGCCTGACCCACCTCCCCACCGGGATCGTGGTCGTGTGCCAGGACGAGCGCTCCCAGCACAAGAACCGGGCGAAGGCCCTGAAGGTCCTGCGGGCGCGGCTCGCGGACGCAAGCCGGCGGAAAGCCGAGGCCCGCGAGCGGGACTCCAGGCGCGCCATGGTAGGCTCGGCGGAGCGCAGCGAGCGGATCCGGACCTACAACTACCCCCAGAACCGCGTGACCGACCACCGCATCGGCCTGACCCTGTACCGGCTGGAGTCGATCATGGAGGGGGAGATGGACGAGATGATTTCGTCCGTCCAGGCGGCCTTCGCAGCCCGGGCCCTCGCCGGGGACGTGGCGCGGGAGGGCAGGGCCCCCGGGTGACCGATGCTCAAGACCTTGCACGTGCGCGACTTCGGGATCATCGAGGAGGTACTGGTGGACCTGGGCCCCGGCCTCGTGGCCCTGACCGGGGAGACTGGGGCGGGCAAGTCGCTGATCGTGGACGCCATCACGCTCCTGCTCGGCCAACGGGCTGACGCCGGCGTGGTGCGACACGGGGCGAGGAACGCGATCGTCGAGGCCGTGGTGGACCTGACGCGGGCGCCGGACCTCGTCCGGGACCTGGCGGAGGCCGGGGTCGATCCTGAAGACGGCGAGGTCCGGCTGACCCGCGTGGTCCAGTCGGACGGCGGGTCCAGGGCCTTTGTGCAGGGGAGGCTCGCGACCGCCCGGGACTTGAGGGAGGTGGGGGGTCGGCTGATCACCATCGCGGGTCAGCACGCGTTCACCCGCCTCGCCCAGGGGCGGGAGCGCCTGGCGATGCTCGACGCCTTCGCGGGCCTGGACGCAGCGCGGTCCGCGGTCACCGCGCAGTACCGGGCGTGGCGGGAAGCCGCGGCGCGCCTTGCTGCCCTGCGGAGTGGGGCAGCCGAGCACGCCGCCCGCCAGGACTACCTGGAGTTCGTGGTCCGGCAAATCTCGGCCGCGTCTTTGAGAGAGGGCGAGATGGAGGCCCTCCAGGCGGAGCGTGAGGTCCTCCGACAGACGGAGCGGCTCAAGGCCCTCGGCTCGGCGGTGGTCCAGCGCCTCGACGAGGGCGATGGGGCAGCCTCCGATTCGCTGGGCCGGGCGGCCCAGGACCTGCACGAGATGGCGCGGGTGGACGCGACGCTGGCGGACCTGGCGCGCCGGGTCGAGGCGGCGCGCATCGAGGTGCGCGAGGTTGCCCGGGACGTGCATGCCTACGTCGGGCGGCTCGATGCCGACCCCGGCCGACTTCAGGTCGTGGAGGACCGGATCGACGCGATTCGGTCGCTGGAACGACGGTACGGTGGGGACACGGCCGCGGTCCTCGCGACCCTGCGTGCGGCGCGCGAGGAACTGGCCCGCATCGCCCGGGCGTCGGACGAGGACGTCCATCTCGCCGCCGAGGCCGAATCCCTGGAACGCGAGGTCCGGCGTCTCGCCGCTGACCTGACGCGGTCCCGGCGCGGCGCGTCGGAGGCCCTGTCACGTACCGTGACCGGGACCCTCCGCGAACTCGGGATGGAGGGGGCGGTCCTCGAAATCACGATCCAGACGGGCGAGCCCGGCGAGACGGGGGCAGACCGGGTGGACTTCCTGGTCACAACCAACCCCGGCGAGGGCGCGGGTCCGGTCGCGGATCGCGCGTCGGGCGGGGAGTTGTCGCGCATCACGCTCGCCCTGTACTCCGCGGTGTCGTCGTCGGTGGGGACGCCGGTCCTGATCGCGGACGAGATTGACGCGGGCGTGTCCGGGGCCGTCGCGGACCGGATAGGAGAGGTCCTGGCCGGGGCCGCGGGGGCGCGGCAGGTCCTGGTCGTGACCCATCACGGCCAGATCGCGGCCCGCGCGGATACACACCTCCTGGTCACGAGGCGGACGGCGAACGGGCGGACGACGGCCCAGGTCTCGTTCCTGGACGGGGACGCGAGGGTGCGCGAGATCGCCCGGATGATCGGAGGCCGGAGCGTGACGCCGCGTGCGCTGGCGCACGCGAGGGAGATGCTGATGGGGACACGATCGCGTCCGAGCAGGACCGTGACGATTCGCTGAGGGTCCGCTGTGGATTCGGGCCGGTCGAAGGTCCTGGACCCCTCACGGACGCGGTCCTACGATGAACGCGATGGATGCATGGCGGTGACATCATGCGCACCTGACGGTTTGCGACGTTCTGGAGGACCTTGCCAGGGCCCTGCTCCGCCCCCAAGCGTGAGAGCGGCCGTACCCTCAACCAGACCGTCAGTTGCGCCGCGCCGTGGGACTGGGGCCGTCCTCACAATACGACAGTGGCCTCGCAGCCCTTGCGGGGACGTGGGACGACGCAGACATCGAGGAGTTCGAGCGCAACACCCGGGCGTTCGAGGAGATCGACCGAAAGATGTGGACATGAACCGCATCTGCCTGCAGGATTGGCAAGCGGGAGTTTGCAGCGTGCGTGCCTGACCGGTCAAACGGCGTCAAGGGGGGAGCACGTTTTGCACCCCCTTGACTGGAAGGACGGCTTTCCGAATGAAATCCGCGTCGGGAGTGACCACGTAAAGGTACTCCGTGTTTCGGAGGTGGCCGACCTGTCCGACCTTCTCCCCGGCGGGGTTGTAGATCCCGATCTGCGCGCCCACGTATCGCTTGAAGTCCTGCTCGATGACGATGACGTTTCCGCGTCGCGCCAGCATTGTCTCCATTTCTTCGCGCGTGAAGAAACCCTCGTCGTTGAACGAGACCACCAGGTGCTCGGCCTGCACTCCCTCGATGACGGCCCTCATCGCGCCTGGCGCTTGCGTTCGCGAGTTGAAGGCGCTGCCGCGCGTCCGGCAGTCGGTGCGCTTGCACGCCGTGCCATAGACCGGTGGCCTGTCCCAGAGGACGAGAGTCTCCCAGATGTGATAGTTCCCAAGATATTTGTGCTGGTTATATGGCGGGTCAATGTAGGCGAGGTCGGCCTCCAGTCGCGACGCGGCTTCCACCGCGTCCATCTGGTGGGCGCTGCCCTTGCCGGCCGCGGCTCGCGGGAGCACTTCCGGAACCCGAAGTTCAAGGTCGTTGAAGGAACGCGGCGCCCAGTCCTTGAGATAGGCCATCTGCACGCCGGTGGTCGAGTCCACGCGGTCGGCGGCCTCCATGAGAGAGACCAGGAGCACGGCCTCGAGTTCCGGTTCCAGCCCCTTGCGCGCGATCTCCTCGCGGATCGCGTCCACCCGCTCCCCGTTTTTGGGCTGGAAGTAGCGGCTTTGCACGCAGAAAGTCTCGGTGAAGTACCCGGGACGACCCGGCAGGCGATTCAGTTCCGCGACGAGCCGCCTCGCGTCTTCCAGGACGTCCTCGCGGTCAGCCTGGACATAGCACCGGGCCAGCGTGGCGCCGTAAGCGTTGTGGTCGTTGGCGTGAACCTGAAGCCCCCGCCTCTTGAGGGCGTGTCCGACGCGAGAGGTCCCCGAGAACAGGTCCAGGACTGAGCGGACACCACGAATGCTGCCGATCACCCGGGCAATCAGCGGAACCAGCACGCGCTTGGAGCCAATGTACTTGATCATGGACCCTCACCTTTCCCATCGATCCAACGGACGACCGACGAATCGGGCGTATTCTGTTACCCCTTCCGAATCTGGTCGAGCGGCTCTGCGAGTTGTTCCGAGCCCGGGCAAGCGTTTCGAGTCGGCATGCTCGGACTGCACCGAGCGTCGTTCGAGTCCCTCTGTCCGCGCCCCTGTGTCCCCTGCGATTCCCGCGTCGCGGCCGGGTCCGACCTCCCGCATCCTTACGCACCCCGCCCGCCCCACAGTTTGAACACCCGCCTCGCCCCACGTCCAGAAGGAGTCGTCGAGAGCCATCCGCGCTGTTGCGCGGATGGCGACGCGACCGCAAGGCGGTTGCCGTGGGGGGGTGAATTGGCACGAGAAATCCAGGATTTCGAGGCCCAGACGGGGGCGTGCGACGCCCCCCTCCAATGGTGTCCGGTCTCTTTGAAGAGGCCGAGAATGAACACTTTCATGGGGTAAGTCCAGTTCCAAACCCCCTTGAAGACCGCATCAATGCTGCCTCTGCCGACATCGCGGATCGCATGTCGAGCGGTTACCTCAGAAGAACCGGAGCAGCCTCACCGCGTCCGGGACCAGGCGGAACGTGAGGGAGTCCCGGCGCCCCACGAGGTCCCCTCCGGCCTGGAAGGGCATGGGCTCCGAGAAGTCCACCCGGACCTTGCGGCCAAAGTAGTCGCGAATCCCCTCGCCCCGGTAGGTGCCGCGCCACAACTCAGGCAGGCTGACGAGGGCGCGGGTCAGCCCGATGGTGGCGATGCGGAGCGTGAAGTGTCCCGGCTCCCGGTCCGCAAGCGGCAGGACCCTGGCGCCGTACCCGATCAGGGGGATGGTCCCGGCCAGGACCGCGGTGGCCGGCCCATCGAAGAGCACGTCCCCGGCCCGGAAGACGCGGACCCGCTGTCCGTCGTCGCCGGCCTCGTAGGCCTGGTCCGCGAGGTTGGTCACGCGCACCCGAAGCCGTTTCCCGCGCACGAGGTCCGCGACCTTCCGGGGACCGGTCCGCGTGAAGAAGGCAAAGAAATACCCGACCACGTTGCGGAAGACCGGCTTGAGCAGGCCGTCCCCCACGCTGGCCTTCAGGTCCTCGTAGTCCGCGAGGATCTCCCCGTCCAGGCCCGCGCCGCCGAAGGGGAACAGGTGACCGTCGCACTCCACGAGGGGGAGGCACCACACGTCGGACGAGGGGTTGGAGAGATAGGATTTCAGGTCCTGGATCGCGCTCCCCGACGAGACGAGGCGGGCCAGGGCGTTGCCGGTCCCGAGGGCCAGGACTCCGAGGGTGGGGAGGTCTCCGGACCGGCCGGCCCGCTCCGCCTCGCGGTGCAGGGCGTTGATGAACTGGCAGACCGTCCCGTCCCCGCCACCGGTGAAGACCGTGGGATACCCCTTGGCGATGATCCGCGCCGCGTGCCGATCCGCGTCCGCCAGGCTCGTCGAGAAGTAGATGTCGTCCGGGTGGACCAGGTCCTCGATCTGGGCCACGACGTCCGGCGAGACCCGCCGGGCGTTGGCGTTCAGGTAGATGGCGAAGGCCGGCGCTCCCACGTCCGGAGCCTCCCACGCAGGCGGTGCGCGCTGTTGCACATCCGACCGGTCATGCCGCTGACCCCGATTTCTATCACCCTCCCGGCGACCCGGTCAAAGGGGGTCCGGACTCCCCGGGTTCCCCCGGCGGCGGGGTGTCTGCGACCCGGTTCGACAGGGCCTGGAGATCCGGGTCCGTCAAGACACGGTCGCGGAAGCGGTCCAGGACTCCTCGAGCCACCGCGCGGCCACGTTCCTCGTCCAGGGCCAGCACGGCCAGGGCCCCGCGCACGTGTGCCCGGACGTTGTCGGGCGCGACTCGGAGCAGGTCGTCATACACCCGGATCGTGTCCTCCACGGAACCGCTTCCGCGCAGCCACTCGTCCAGGTGGTCGTAGTCCTGGTCCGACTCGAGGGGGAGCGATGTCAGGGACACGACCGTGGCCCGGTCCGGCGGCGGGTCCGGCAGGGGGATCCGGTCCATCCGGTCGCGGCCGCAGGAGACGACGACCACGACCATGGCCCCCCACGTCACGCCCCATCGCGAACGCACGGGCATCCTGTTCCCTCCTCTCTTTGCCTCGCGTCTCCCACGCTCCACCACTCCGGACCCGCCACGCGCGTCGGGTCGCCCTCCCGCAACGCACCGGCAGACCCGGCCTCGTCGCGGATGCGGCGTCCCGTCCTTGGGTCCCGCGCGTCCCCGCAGACCTCCAGAAGCGGTGCCACGACGAAGGGTCTGTCGTACAGTCGGGGATGGGGGATCGCCAGGTCGTCACCGGTCAGGACCACGTCCCCATGGAACAGGATGTCCACGTCGAGCGGCCGGGCCTCCCCGCGGCCCCCGGTGCGGCCCGCGCTCCGCTCGGCCGCCCTGGCCTCCCGCAGCAGTTCCTCGGGGTCCACGTCGGTCCGCACCGCCACGACCGCGTTCAAGAACGGCCCCCCGGCGCAGGCCACCGGGTCCGATTCGAACAGCGAGGACACGGCGACCAGGGACAACCGGCCGTCGCCAAGCAGACGCCGCAGCCCTTGTCGCAGATGGGTCAGCCGGTCCCCCTGGTTCGACCCCAGCGCCAGGAAGACGGGTTTCCCCGTGGTCGTTGCCGATGGTTGCGAGCCCTTGGCCGCGCCCTCGCCCACGCCCACGGCCACGATCACGGAACGAGGGGGAGGCTCCACGACACCGGTATTTGACAGGTCCTGGCTCATCGCGTACCATCCGCCGACCGCGCGGGATGGTAGTCGCGGCGCGGCGGCCGTGTCAATCCGACCCCGGCATCCCCGCGATCCCGAACGTGGATGGCGCTCGAACCGAAGGAGTCATGCCCGTGTCAACACGAACCCCAAACTTCAAGGTCCGGAGCCTGGATCTGGCCCCGGACGGCTTGAAGAAGATCGAGTGGGCCGAGCAGCACATGCCGGTCCTGATGGCGTTGCGGCGGAAATACGAAGAGACGAAGCCGCTCCGCGGGATGCGGATCGCCGGGTGCCTGCACGTCACCAAGGAGACCGCGGTCCTGGTGCGCACCCTGCGCGCGGCCGGGGCCGAGGTCGCCTGGAGCGGTTGCAACCCCCTTTCCACCCAGGACGACGTGGCCGCGGCCCTGGCCTCCGACGGGGTCCCGATCTTCGCCTGGCGGGGCCTGTCGGTCGAGGAGTTCTACTGGTGCATTGACCAGACCATCGCGATGGGGCCGACCCTGACCCTGGACGACGGGGCGGACCTCATCTTCTCGCTGCACAACCGCCACCCCGAGCGCTGCAAGGACGTGTTGGGCGGGACGGAAGAGACCACGACCGGCGTGCATCGCCTGCGGGCCATGGCCGCGGCCGGGGCCCTGAAATACCCGATCATCGCGGTCAACGACGCCGAGACCAAGTGGGACTTCGACAACGTCTATGGGACCGGGCAGTCCTCGATTGACGGCATCCTGCGGTGCACGAACGTCCTGCTCGCGGGCAAGGTCTTCGTGGTGGCGGGGTACGGCCACTGCGGCAAGGGGACGGCCATGCGCGCGCGCGGGATGGGGGCGCGGGTCCTCGTGACCGAGGTGGACCCCATCCCGGCGCTCAAGGCGAACCTGGACGGGTTCCAGGTGGTGCGGATGGACGAGGCAGCGCCGGTCGGGGACATCTTCATCACCGCGACCGGCATGAAGGACGTGATCGTGCGCCGCCACTTCGAGGCGATGAAGGACGGGGCCATCGTGTGCAACACGGGCCACTACGACTGCGAGGTCAACCTGCGGGACCTAGGGGAGATCGCGTTGTCGCGCCGCGAGATCCGCCCCAACACCGAGGAGTACGTGCTCCCGGACGGCCGGCGGGTCTTCGTGCTGGCCCAGGGCCGGCTCGTCAACCTCGCGGGCGCAGAGGGCCACCCCTCCGAGGTGATGGACATGTCCTTCGCGAACCAGTTCCTGAGCATGTTGCGCCTGGCGCGCGAGGGGCGGGGCCTTTCGGTCGCGGTGCACGACATCCCCGTGGAGCAGGACCAGGAGATCGCGGCCCTGAAACTGGCCACGATGGGCATCGAGATTGACGTTCTGACCGAGGACCAGATCCGCTACCGCGACGACTACGCGGCGGGGACTTGATCCGCGAAGCGCAAGGACCGAGCGGGCGGACCTCTCGGAGAATCCAGCGATGGCCAGGAACATCACACCGCGCGAGACGGATTACTCGCAGTGGTATCTCGACGTGATCGAGGCCGCGGAACTCGCGGACTACGCCCCAGTGCGGGGGTGCATGGTCATCCGGCCGCTCGGGTACGCGCTGTGGGAGGCGGTCCAGCGGGAACTGGACCGCGAGTTCAAGGACCTCGGGCACCAGAACGCGTACTTCCCGCTGTTCATCCCGGAGTCCTTCCTGCGAAAGGAAGCCGAGCACGTGGAGGGGTTCGCCCCGGAGTGCGCAGTGGTCACGCACGGAGGGGGCGAGAAACTCGAGGAACCCCTGGTGGTCCGTCCCACCAGCGAGACGGTCATCGGGCACATGTACGCCCAGTGGATCCACTCGTGGCGCGACCTGCCGGTCCTGATCAACCAGTGGGCGAACGTGGTGCGGTGGGAGAAACGGACCCGACTTTTCTTGAGGACAAGTGAATTTCTGTGGCAAGAAGGTCACACTGCGCATGAAACGGAGGCCGAGGCCCAGGAGGAGACGATGCGCATCCTCGACGTCTATCGCCGGTTCGCGGAGGAGGTCCTCGCGGTCCCGGTGCTGGCGGGCCAGAAGACCGAGTCAGAGAGGTTCCCCGGCGCGGTGCGGACCTACTGCATCGAGGGGATGATGCAGGACGGCAAGGCTCTCCAGATGGGGACGTCGCATCACCTGGGCCAGAACTTCGCGCGCGCGTTCAACATCCGGTTCGAGGGGCGGGACCAGACGTTGCAACACGCGTGGACCACGTCGTGGGGGGTCTCGACGAGACTGATCGGGGCGCTCGTGATGGCGCACTCGGACGACGAGGGGCTGGTGCTGCCGCCCCGCGTGGCGCCGACGCTGCTGGCCGTCGTGCCCATTGCGCGCAACGACGACGAGAGGTCGGAGGTCCTTGGCTTCATCCGGCGCCTGCTGGTCCAGCTGGTGGGCGAGGCCGAGGTCGCGGCCTCGGAGCGCCGATTCGGCAATGACCGCCTTCAGCAGTGCTTCTACGACGCGGTGACGCGGCAGACCGTGGTGGTGGACCGCCGGGACACGCTGCGGCCGGGCGAGAAGTTCTTCCACTGGGAGCAGCGCGGGGTGCCGCTCCAGGTCGAGGTCGGCCCCAGGGACTGCGCCGCGGGGACCGTGGTCCTGAAGTCGCGCCTGCACCGGACGAAGGAGACCTTGCCCCTGGCCGCGGTCACGCGCGAGGCCCTCGACGGCCGCCTGCAAGCGATCCAGGGCGAGATGTTCCGGCGCGCGCTCGAGTTCCGGGAGTCGCACACACACGCCGCGACGTCGTACGAGAACCTGCGCCGCTTCTTCGAGCAGGACCGGGGGTTCCTGCGGGCGCACTTCCGGCCGTCCCTGGAAGTCGAGGCCCGCATCAAGGAGGAGACCAAGGCCACGGTGCGCCTGGTCCTCGAAGACACCGGTCCGGGCCGATGCATCGTGACCGGCGAGCCCGCCGAGCACGAGGTCGTCTTCGCCATTGCTTACTAGGGTTGCGTCAGCGAATCAGATGGACAATCTACGTGGGCGCAGGCGTGGGCGTGGGCGAAATCGCTGCCGGTCACGAGCAAGGAGGGACCACGAGCGCCACGGAACAGGTGTTCACCTGATTTCGAGACGCGACACCAGGAGGCGCCCGTGAGGATCGCACTCAACGGAGCCCTCGGCCGCATGGGCCGGATGGTCCAGGAGGCCGCGGCCGAGGCCGGGGACGAGGTCGTGGCGCTCGTGGAGCGGCCCGATCACCCCCAGGTGGGGCGTGTGGTCCAGACCCCGTGGGGGGACCGGGAAGTCCTGGCCGACCCCTCGCAGGTGCCCGCGGACGTGGATGCCGCCATTGACTTCTCGGCGCCTGACGCGGCCGTGGCCTTCGTCGAGGCCCTGGCCCCGCGGGGCGTGCCGATCGTCAGCGGGACGACCGGTCTGGCGGACGCGCACCTGGATCGCATCCGGTCCGCGGCCTGCCAGGCCCCCGTGCTGTGGACCGCCAACACGAGCCTCGGGGTCTTCTGCCTGCACGAGGTCTGCGCCCTGGCCCGACGCATCCTGGGCCCGGCCTACGATGTCGAGATCGTCGAGGTCCACCACCGCCACAAGCGCGACGCCCCCTCCGGCACGGCCCTGTCCCTGGCGCGCCGGTTGACCGAGGACACCGGGGAGCGCGTGGTGGCGGGCCGCCAGGGTGACTTGGGCCCGCGGACCGGCGCCGAGGTCGGGGTCCTCGCGGTCCGCGGCGGGGAAGTCGTGGGAGAGCACACCGTCCTGTTCCTGGGTACCCACGACCGCATCGAGGTCACGCACCGCGCGGCCTCGCGCCGCCTGTTCGCGGACGGTGCCGTGGCCCTGGCCCGGCGTCTCGCCGGCCGGGGTCCGGGACTGTATGGGGTGCACGACGTCTTCCGAACGGCCGCGCTCGGCGATGGCGCGCGATGACCACGCCAGGGTCGGGCAGGCCAGACCTGGCGGTCCGTCTCTCGCGGGTGTCTCGATGGATGGTGCGCAGGTGGTCCACGCCAGAACAGGACACGACCGCGCCGTGCTTTGGGCTTCTCTGTTCTTCGCAATCCTGGCCCTCCGCGCCCCGGGCCTTGTCTGGGACGTCCTGAACATTGACGAAAGCGACTTCTACGTCTATGGGCGCCTCCTCGCCGAGGGGGGACAGGCGTATGTCTCATTCGTCGAAAAGAAACCGCCGCTCGTGTACGGGTTCTTCGCCTTGGCGATTCAGGCGGGCTTTGAGGACCTTCGATGGATCCGGGCCTGGACCGCACTATGCGTGTTTCTCGGAAGCATCGTCGCGCATTGCACGGCCATGACCGCCGGTCTCGGTTCTCGCGCGGCCGGGGTGGCAGCCCTCGTCTTTGCCGGCTTCTCGTCGAACATCACAGTGGCCACCGACTGCGAGACCCTCATGAACCTCCCTGTCCTGGCCGGGGTGTGGTGGACCATCGTGGGGTTGCGCCGAGGGCGCGCCACGTGGGACCTGCTGGCTGGCGTTTGTCTCGGTGTCGCCACCGGATTCAAGCATCAGGCGGCCGCTGCCTTGCTCGCCATGGTCAGTTTTCACGCCACCCGACGCGGCCGAGGACGGACCCGTTCTGTCCTGGCGGTGCTTGGCGGATTCCTCGGCGTCATGGGTCTCATGACCGCCTGGTTTTTCGCAACCGACCGTCTCGAGCCCTTTGTCGAGTGGAATATCGCGCGGAACTTCGCGTATTCGAGCGGAGCCTCGCCCTTCGACTGGCAGCGCGTGGCCGGGGCACTCGGGCTCTATGGGCTTGCAAACGGTGCCGTGTTCTTGTGGCTGTGGGTCGAGAGGTGGCCCGCAGCGGCCACTACCGAGCCCGAGATGACAGACCACTTTCGCCGCCTGGCCTGGTGGGTCTATGGGACGGCGTGGCTCGGGATCTCGGTGGGCGGCCGGTTTTACGGCCACTATTTTCTCCAGTTGGTCCCGGGCGCGGCCCTGCTTGCCGCGTCTTTCTGGCACGATGTCCGCGTGACCGCAAGGGCCAGGCGATGGGTAGCAACGCTCATGGTGATGGCGGTCGTTGGATTCGGGGCCAATACGTGGGCCCGTGGCCTTCTCAAGCGGAATTTTCCCTCGCAGGACGCCCAGGCAGTCATGATGGCCACCTGGATTCGCAGCCACACCCAGAGCGAGGACAAGGTTTTCGTGTGGGGATATTTCAATCCTATCTATTACCTCGCAAACAGGCTTCCGGCGACGCGCTTCGTCAATCCGAGCCCCGTGATTGGAGACTTTGACCCGCTCCATGTCCCACGCGACTTTGAAGCCCGGCCGCATGTCCGCGCGGACGACGGCGAGGTCCTCGTAGGCGACCTGATCGCCAGGCGCTGCGCCCTGATCGTGGACACCGCACCCTCGGACCTCCACGGCTGGAGCCGCTTTCCGCTGGACGTGGTCCCGAGTCTTGCGCAGCACGTGCGCTCGTCGTACAAGGAGGTCGCCCGTGTGGCGGGCGCCGTGATGTACGGGCGAAAAGAATGAGCCATCTGCAGGACACTCTCCCGGGGGACGCCGATGCCGAAAACGGTGGTGGTGACTGGGGCTGCTGGGTTCATCGGGTCCCACGTGGCCGAGCGGCTCGTCCGCGAGGGTTTCCGAGTGGTGGGCCTCGACAACTTCTGCGACTTCTACGACCCTGCCGCGAAACGGCAGAACGTGGCGGACCTGGTCGCCTCGGACCGGTTCTCCCTCGTGGAGGCGGACATCCGGGACGCCGAGCGCATGTTCGAAACCTTTGACCACTACCGGCCCGAGGTCGTCCTCCACCTCGCGGCCATGGCAGGCGTGAGACCGAGCATCGAGGCCCCAGCCCTCTACGCGGCCGTCAACGTGGACGGGACCGTGAACCTCCTCCAGGCATCGGTTCGCGCCCAGGTCCAGCGGTTTCTGTTTGCCTCGAGTTCGAGCGTCTATGGGAACAACCCCAAGGTCCCCTTTGCCGAGGACGACCGCGTGGACCACCCCATCAGTCCCTACGCGGCCACGAAGAAGGCGGGTGAAATGCTGGCGCACACCTACGCGCACCTGTATGGAATCGAAGTGGTGTGCCTGCGCTTCTTCACCGTGTTCGGACCGCGCCAGCGCCCGGACCTGGCGATTGCGAAGTTCATGAGACTGATGCGGGACAACCAGGAGGTCCCTGTCTATGGCGACGGCTCAACCAGTCGTGATTATACGTATATTGATGATATCGTGGACGGCGTCATCGCGGCCATGACGGTCCCGGGCCGCTACTCCATTTACAATCTGGGCGGGAGTAACCCGGTCACGCTGTCCACCCTGGTCGAGACCCTGACCCGTGTGACCGGAATCCGGGCGCGGCTCCGCAGGCTCCCTGAACAGCCCGGGGACGTCCAGCGCACCTTTGCGGACCTGACGCGCTCGCGCAGGGACCTCGGCTACGAACCCAAGGTCGGCCTCGAGGAAGGTATCGCCCGTCAGTGGGAGTGGTTCCGGTCGCGGGGCCCCTCATCGCCTGCAAAGGTGACCTGATGTGCGGCATTGCAGGCTGCCTGCTTGGCGGCCCGGCAGGTCCCCGAGAGGAGGCAGCCGTCCGCATCATGATGGGCCGCCTCGTCCACCGCGGACCCGATGCCGAAGGACTGCACCGCGACGGCCCCGCGGTCCTCGGCCACCGCCGGCTCTCCATCGTGGACCTGAGGCCCGAGGCCTCGCAGCCGATGCTCAACGAAGATGGACAAGTCGCGCTCGTGATCAACGGCGAGATCTACAACTTTCGGGAACTGCGCCGAGACCTGGAGGCTCGTGGCCATTGCTTCCGCTCCCGGTCCGATTCCGAGGTGGTCCTCCACCTGTACGAGGACGTGGGCCTCGACTTCGTGTCAAGGTTGCGGGGGATGTTCGCGTTGGCCCTGTGGGATGCACCCCGGCAACGCCTGGTCCTGGCGCGTGACCGCTTTGGAAAGAAACCGCTTCTGTATCATTTTGGCACGCGGGGGTTGTGGTTTGCGTCGGAACTCCAGGCGCTCCTGGCCGCAGACCTGTTTCCGAGAGAGATTGACCTTGATGCGGTGGACGCCTACCTCGCTCTTCAGTACGTGCCAGCCCCGATGTGTGCCTTCCGAGGCGTCCGCAAGCTCGAGCCCGGGCACCTGATGGTGTGTCGTCCAGGCGAGGAGCCAACCCCGAGGCGCTACTACTTCCTGACCTTTGAACCGGTCGCGAGCCTGACCCTTGCCGAGGCAGCGGAAGGCTTGAGACGCCGGTTGGAGGAAGCGGTACGGGTGCGGCTCGTGGCGGATGTACCCCTCGGGGCGTTTCTATCTGGTGGCGTGGATTCCACAGCCGTGGTCGCACTGATGACCCGGGTGTCGTCCGAGCGCGTCCGGACCTTCACGATCGGCTTCCCCGCGCAAGACGAGAGCGAGATCCCGTACGCCCGCATGGCCGCGAAGCGGCTTGGGACCGAGCATCACGACCTGGTGGTCGAGCCGGACATGGTCTCGATCCTCGACGAGATTGTCGGGCACTACGGAGAGCCATTCGCGGACACGTCCGCCATCCCGACGTGGTATCTGTGTCGCTTCACGCGTCAGTTCGTGACCGTTGCCTTGTCCGGGGACGCGGGGGACGAGAACTTCGCCGGGTACAACCGCTATCGCTATGCGGCGCTCGCCCGCACCCTGGCTTCACTCCCGCGCCCCCTCCCCCGCCTGGTCTCGGCGGCCCTCGCCTCGCTCCCTGTCCCACAGTGGCAACCAGCCAGGGAGTTCGGGCGGACCCTCCTGTCAGGAGAGGTGGCGCGCTACCTCGGGCTTGTGGCCCACTTTCCCCATCCCGAGAGGTGGCGACTCTATCATCCTGACCTCCGCTCGCGGTTCGAACGGGACCGCATCGCGGATCACTTCGCGTCCCTGCTCGCATCGGCCACCGCCCAGGACCCCACGGGTCGCCTGATGGAACTGGACTTCTGCACCTACCTCCCCGACGACATCCTCGTCAAGGTGGACATCGCCTCCATGGCGCATGCCCTCGAGGTGCGCTGCCCGCTCCTGGACCAGGACGTCGTCGAGTTTGCGGCCTCGATTCCGACCCACCTCAAGATGAGAGGCTGGACCACCAAACGCATCTTCAGGCACGCTGTCGCGGACCTGGTGCCTCGGGAGGTCCTGTCGCGGCGGAAGAAGGGTTTCTCCCTGCCGGTGGACCGCTGGCTCCGTGAGGACCTGCGGGAAATGGTGCGCGACCACCTCCTGTCGAGTCGTTTGAAGGACAGGGGGATTTTCGACCACGCTTCCATCGGGCGCCTCCTGCAGCAGCACGACCGGGGCGCGCCGCTTGGTCTGCGCATCTGGAATCTCCTGATGCTGGAGGTGTGGTTCAGGAAGTTCGTGGACGTCCCCGGGAAAACGTCATGAAGAGGAAGGTGTTCTATCTCATCAACTCGCTCGCCCAGGGCGGAGCCGAGCGCCAGATGGCCGAGCTGGTCCGTCGGCTGCCGAGGGACCGTTTCGAGCCTGTCCTGTGCCTTCTGGACGGCACCAATGCCTATTCTCACCTCTTGCCTTCGGACCAGCCGAGGTACGTCATCGGGAGCCCTGTGGGTCCTCTGGCGGCCAGGCGGCTCCTCGCGATCCTGCGACACGAACGCCCTGACATCGTTCACAGTTTCATGGAGTACTCCAACCTGTGGGCACGGCTCCTTGGTCCCCTGGCGACGGCCGAGTCCGTGGTCATCACGTCTGTCAGGGGCCGCATGATGCGCCCGGACTATCGGCTGGTGGAGGCCCTCCTCTCCCGTCGCTGCCACGCGGTGGTCGTCAATAGCGTTGGCACCCGCGACGAGATCATCCGGTGGCAGCGGGTACCGGCCCACAAGGTCTGCGTCTGCCGTAACATCTTGGACTTCGAGAGGTTCAAACCCCCTACGCCTGAACAGAGGGCCCGTGCGAGGGCGGACCTGCAAGTCGGGGGGACCGTGTTCCTCGTGCCCGGTCGGATCAGCATTGCCAAGCACCAGGTGGGCCTCGTCCTCGCCGTTGCTTTGGGCCTCAAACGCGGCTACCTGCGGCGAGGGGAGTTCGTCCTGCTTCTTGCCGGCCGGGTATATGACGGGTTCGTTTCGCGGCTCGTGGCCACCCTCATCCGGACCCTCGGTCTTGGAGACTGTGTCCGCTACCTGGGAGCGGTGCGTGACGTCGAAACCCTTTACGCGGCCGCGGACTGGGTCTGCCTGCCTTCGCTGTACGAGGGGCTTCCCAACGCGGCCCTGGAGGCCCACGCGTGCGGCCTGCCATTGCTCGCAAGTCACGCGGCGAACCTCGATCTCATCATGGAGCCAGAGGTCACTGGCCACGAGTTTCCGACCGGCCGCATCGGGCCGCTGGCTCGCCTCCTCGGACGGGCAACCCGGACATCCGAGCGTGTCCGCGCCGCCATGGGCATGGCCGGGAGGGAGAGGGTCCTCGCGCGCTTCGACCCGGAGGCCGCGCTCGGAGACGTGCTCGCCCTCTACGACCGCCTTCTGTCGGAGAAGGAAAGTGGTCGCCGAACCTGAGCACGGGGTGGACCGGGACACCAGGAGGACCATCGCCGGGACGTCTGCGAACTATCTCGCGGCCTTGTTCCAGAGCGGGCTCTTCGTGTTCCACGTCCTGGCAGCGAGGCTCTTCGGCCCGCTCGCATATGGGGGCTACGTCTTCGCCTGGTCCATCGTCGAGATGGCCTGCAAGGTCGGTGTCATGGGGATGGACAAGGCGATGCTCCGCGGTGTCGCCGCGGCCCGGGCTGCCCGGGATGAGGCCCGGGAGGTCATCACGGTGGCCACAGGCCTGCAGACGGTCATCGTGACCTCGCTCGGCGTCATCCTGGTGGTGGGGATCTTCGCGCTCATGCAAGACACGGAAGGCTACCGGACGGCCATGCTGGTCCTCGCGCCGGTGGTCCTCACCTGGTCCTGCGTGATGGTCCTCGTCTCGGCCACCATGGCCACGGGGACCATGCGGTACAACCTCGTCGTCCGAGGAATCGTGGAGCCCGGAAGCATGATCGCCCTGGTCGTGCTCGTGGGTGTCCTGGTTTCCGGTCTGGGGCCCGCCGGCGTCTCCCTGGCCCACCTTCTTGCCTCCGGCCTGACCCTCGGGGTCGCGTGCTGGGCCTTCGCGCGTTCACTGGATGCGCGCGCGGTCTGGCGGGCCGTGCGGCGGAGGTCCGTGGATCGCACGGTGGTCGGCTTCGCCTTTCCCGTCATGCTTGCGGAGGTCTTGAACCAGGCCATCTACCGCGTGGACGTCGTGCTCGTCGGCCTGCTCGGTGGGGAAGCCGATGTGGTCGCGCGGTACGGCGCCGCCGTGCTCCTCGCCGGGGTCATCAGTTCCGTGCGATATGCCTTCGACCCCATCTTGAGCCCCATGGTGGCCGAGTTTCTCGCCCGTGGCGAGACGGCGCGCCTCGCGGACAACCTCGCGAGGATGACGCGCTGGGTGGCTGGGATGGCCTTGTGCCTCGCCTCGGCCATCGCCGTGTACGGGGACCTTTTCCTCGGGCTGTGGGGGACCGGCTTCATCGAGGCGCACCGGGCGCTTCTTGTCTTGTGCCTGGCCCACCTCATCAATGCGACACTCGGGCTCCATCAGTGGCCAGTCGTCATGAGTGGTCGGTCCCGCCTGGACCTCCTCAACAATGCCATCGCATTCGTCGTGATCTTGAGCCTCAACCTCGTCTTGATCCCGGCGTGGGGGATGGTGGGAGCCGCGACCGCAACCCTCGCAGGGAACATCGCGTTTCGCGGTCTGCAGGTGGTCCAGGTCCGGCGGTTCTTTGGGGCCAACGCCTTCCAGGCCGGCCTCTGGCGGGTCCTGGCTGTGGGCGCGGTCTTCGCAACGACACTCGTGGTCTCGCGCCTGCTGGCCCCCGCCGGCGGATGGGCCGTCTTCGCGCTGGCCGTGGCACTCGCGGTGGGTGGGGCACTCGCCGCGATCCGGCTGATGGGACTGGAGCCCGATGACCGCGCGGCCCTGGTCTCGCTGCTAAAAGGGGTGAGAAAGGACAAGGACCTCAGTCCTTGACGACCAAGGTCACCGCGTCCACCTCGTCAGAGTCCTTGCGGTCGTTGTACGAGATGCCGATGGCGTTCTTGCCGGTGATGCGCACGTACTGCCGGCCACCCGCCAGGTCTTGGACCTCGGCGATGCGCTCGTCATCGCCTTTCTTCTTCCGGCAGATGACGGTCACGCCGTCCGAGGCGTCGCTCTTCTCGCGGTCCTTGTAAGCCACTCCCCACACGTACTCGGTCTCGCGGTCGCACTTCGCGGTCACGACGGCACGGTCGCCCATGTCAGGGCAGGGAAGCGTGAACTCCCCACGTTCCGGCGACCAGCAAATGGCCGTTACCCCGTCCACTGCGTCAGAGTCCTTGAGGTCATTGTAGGCCACCCCGATGAAGACGACGTTCTGTCCCTCGCACACAAGTTCCACCGCCATCTTGCTCCCGGCCATGTCGTTGTTCGTGAGGGACTTGCGCGCGAGCGCCGCCCCCGGGGCAGCCAGGACCACTGCGAACGCGACCACTGTGACTCGGTTCATCATTCCTTCCTCCCTGTCTTCAGACCATCACCTCACCGATCCGACCGCCCCGACCCTGGGGCAGCGATCAGCAGGGTCGTTTATCGCACGTCACCAACAGCGCTGTCAATCCCGGGCGAACACCAGAATCACGCACCCTCCCGGTGCGAGAGGCGGGAGTCGAACCCGCAATCCTTTCGGGAACCGGAACCTAAATCCGGCGCGTCTGCCAGTTCCGCCACTCTCGCTAGCGCACCCAGGCCCAGTGTAGCGCACCACGGGGCGCCTGACAACGCGCCCGGAGCCCAGGCCGTCTGCGGGTATCTACCCACCGTACCCGAATTGCGGCGATAATCGGGTTGCCCGATGGACTCGCTCGTGGGCCCGGGGGGTTGGGGGATCCGCCCCGGACACGAAGAGGGATCGGTCATGCTGGTGACCGGGGTCGTCGCAGCCATCCTCCTCGTCGGGGGCCTGTCCATCCTGTACGCCCTGCGGCTCAAGCGCTTGACCCGCAAGAGCCTGACATGGCTGATGGTGGCGGGCGCCCTGTCCGTGGCCATCGTGTGGCACACGGCGCGCCTGGTGCCGTGCCTCCAGGAGGGGGCGGTTCCCGCGCCCCCGCCCGACATCGAGACCGAACTCGCGGCCCTCGTGATGTTCGTCCTGGCGCTCGGGGGACTGATCCTGGCCATCCCCCTGTTCGAGACGGCCCGCAGGACCGAGGAGGCCCTCCACGAGACGGAGCAGCGCTACAAGAACCTGTTCGACAATGCCCATGTCGGGATCTACCGCACGACCCCGGACGGGCGCATCCTGGTGGCCAACCCGGCCCTGATGCGGATGCTCGGGTGCGCCACGTTCGAGGAACTGGCCCGGCGCAACCTGGAGCGCGAGGGTTTCGGGCCCGGATATTCCCGCGAGAAGTTCAAGGAACTCGCATCGCGGCCAGGCGGGGTGCGTGGTTTTGAGGCAGAGTGGGTCCGCGAGGACGGTGGCCATATTGTGATCCGCGAGAACGCCATCGCGGTCCGTGACTCCCGCGGGAACGTCCTGTACTTCGAAGGCACGGTGGAGGACATCACGGAGCGCGTGGAAGCGGAGCGCCGCCTGGCGGAAAGCGAGGCCCGGCACCGTCAACTCGTCGAGTTGGCGCCCGTCGGCATCGCAGTCCACCGGGACCTCAAGGGGCTGTTCGTGAACCCCGCGGCTGCCCGGATCGTGGGGATTGATGACCCGAATGAATTTGTGGGTCGCGATGTCCTCGCGTACGTGCACCCGGAGGATCGGTCCGCGGCCGAGCGGCGAATCCGGCGCGTCGCCGAGGCGCGAGAGGTCATCCGGACGTTCGCCGTGCGCTACCTCCGGCCCGACTCAAGCGTGGTGCACGTCGAGGCCGTCAATGCGCCCATTGTCTATCAGGGACAGCCCGCGATCATGACCGTGTTCCAGGACGTGACCGAGCGGCGGCGGGCCGAGGAACTCGAGCGCCTCCTCGCCCGCGCCCGCAAGATGGAGGCCCTGGGCCGGCTCGCGGGCGGGATCGCGCACGACTTCAACAACCTCCTGACCGCGATCATCGGGTTTGCCTCCCTGCTGAAAGAGAAGACGCCCCCCGACGACCCCACTCGCCTGTACGTGGACGAGATCGTGAAGGCCGGAAACCGCGCTGCGGCCCTGACCGGGCAACTCCTGTCGTTCAGCCGCCGCCAGGTGGTGGAACCGAGGGTCCTGGACCTGAACCAGGTCATCCGAGACCTGGAAACCTTGCTCCGCCGCCTGATCGGGGAGGATGTCGTGCTGACCACGGACCTCGCGGGCGACCTGGGTCCCATCCGGATGGACCACAGCCAGATGGAACAGGTGATCGTGAACCTCGCGGTCAACGCGCGGGACGCCATGCCGCGGGGCGGTACTCTCTCCTTGATGACGCGCAACGCGATTCTCGAGGAACCCCTGGCGGTCCGCGAGGGCGACACCATCCCGGCCGGGGCCTACGTGCGGTTCGTCATCGAGGACACGGGGACCGGGATGGACGCCGAGGTCCTGGCCCATCTGTTCGAGCCGTTCTTCACGACCAAGGAGGTCGGGTCGGGAACCGGCCTGGGCCTGTCCACCGTCTATGGGATCGTCCGCCAGAGCGGCGGTCACGTGGTCGTCCACTCGGTGCCCGGCCGGGGGACGAGGTTCGAGATGTACTTCCCGGTCGTGCCCCGACCGACATCCACTCCCGACGGGGACCGGACGCCCCCGGAGGGACTGCGGGGGACGGAGACGGTCCTCCTGGTCGAGGACGAGGGGGCAGTCCGGGACCTGGCGGAGCAGGTCCTGGCGGGATTCGGATACCAGGTGCTCCAGGCAAGAACCGGGATGGAGGCGCTCGACGAGGTCCGCAAGACCGCCCGACCCATCGCCCTCGTGATCACTGACGTGGTCATGCCCCAGATGTCCGGAGTCGAACTGGTCCGCCGGCTGCGCGAGACCGATCCGGGGCTGCGCGCGCTCTTCATCTCGGGCTACTCGAACGAGGCGATCACCCGGGACGGCGTCCTGGGTCCGAATACCGCGTACCTCCACAAGCCGTTCACCCCCGAGGACCTGGCCGCACGCGTGCGCAGGCTTCTGGATACGGAGACAGAGACATCCACGGAGACGGAGTTGTGAGGCGGAGCGGCCCGGGCGGGAGGGGGGGCGTGGGTCGGGGCCTCCTCGGCGTGGGCGTGGACGCGGTGGTGGTCGCCGAGTTCCGCGCGACCGCGGAAAAGACGCCGGGCTTCTGCGACCGGCTGTTCGACCCCGCCGAGATGGAGGCCTGCCGGCGGCGCGCGGACCCCTGGCCCTGCCTCGCGGCGCGGTTCGCGGCCAAGGAGGCCGTGATGAAGGCCCTTGGAACGGGGTGGGGGGAGGGCGTGGACTTCCGGGACATTGTGATCGCGGGAGGCGGAGGGAAGGCCCCGGAGGTGCGGCTCACGGGCGTCGCCGCCGAACGCGCCGCGGGCGGATCGATCCACGTCTCGATGACCAGGGCCGGGGGCCAGGTGATGGCCGTCGCGGTGCTGGAGGGTGGGATGAGGGGATGGGGTTGATCGCGAACTCGGGACATACGCGGGCAGCGCTCGCGTCCCCACGGGAACCAGGAAGTCACCGAGTCGTGATCCTCCAGCGGGACGACGTGGCAGTGACGTGAGCCCGCGCTTGCGTCCCCACGGGACGTCGAGTTGGCATCTCGGGGGGTCCCGCGCTACCTTCGCCGCATGGATCGGGACGCGCAGCCGACACGGTGGTCCTCGGTGCTCGTCGTAGGCGCCGCGGTCTGCGTCACGGTCGCCGGCACGGATCGACTGCTGACGCGCGTCGTGCACTTCAATCCACCGCTGCGCGAGGTCGCGGACGCCCTGTCAGACTACGACGACACCGACCCCACCGTCCTGGTGCTCGGCTCCAGCCACGCCCGGTCCTTCGAGGTGATGGGCGAGATCCTCTCTCGAATGACCTCAGGACGGCAGCGGATGCTCGCGGTCCCGCTGGAATGGGGCAAGGTGTCGTCCTACGAGTGGCTCCTGCGGCACCGCCTCGCGCCGCGCATCGAAGAGACGGATGCGGGCGGCCATTTGGTCCGCCCGAGCCTCCGCCATTTCATCCTGGTCACCGAGTGGTGGGACACGTGTCCCGCGGGACCGCCCGGATCGGACGCGCTCGCGGCCAACCTCCCGGCACGGGCCTGGGTCTTTTCGGATTTCCTGGAGGACGTCCTGAAGAAGGGATTGACAGATTACAACAAGAACTATCTGAACAACCTCTGGACCCGGGCGCTCATCGGGTCGGTGATGATCCGGGACCGGGGCCACGAGACGATCAAGGAGGGTCTGCGCGCCCTGGTCAGCGAGGTCACGCCCGCGGTGGCCCGGGCCGCGTTCGAGCGCCGCGTGCACGACTGGCACCGGATGCTGGAAGGAGGGGCCGACTGCATGGGCGACCCCCGCGAGATGGCGGCGCTCGAGGTGATCACGTCCTACTTCCAGGCGCGCGGCGTGGACGTCACGATCGTCCTGTATCCCAAGATGCCGATCACGGTGACTTCGAGAGGGACGGAAAAGACGTTGAGGCCGTTCTCGGAGCGGATGGCGGAATGGGCGCGTGACCACCGGGTGCGGCTGCTGGACTGGACCCTGGACCATCCCCTGAACGACGAGGACTGGGAGGTGGACTTCGACCACCTGACGCCCAAGGGAAACCGCAAACTCTCGGAGTGGGCCCTCGCCGGGGGCCTCGCGTTCCTGGTGGAAGAGGGATCAGGGGCAGGGAGGTCCAGGAGCGTGAACGCCGGAAGTGAGGAGTGGGACGGGTCGAGGCGCCCACGCCCACGCGGGAAGGTGGTTGTTGATCGAGATGCGGGAGACAAGGGGTGAACCCGACCGGCCTCGAGTTCGTGTTCTTCTTCCCCGCGGTCTTCCTCGCGTACTGGCTCGGTCCGCGCCGGGCCGGCTGGCAGAACGCGGTCCTGCTGGTCGCGAGTTACCTCTTCTACGCCACGTGGAACCCCTCGCTGGTCTGGGTGATCGCGCTCGCCACCGCAGTGGACTACTCTGTCGGCCTGGCGCTGTGGGCGCGCCCGTCCGGACCGGAGGGAACCGGCGAGGGCACACGCCCGCGCCCCTGGCGCAAGGTCGCCCTGGCCGCGAGCATCGCCTTCAACGTGGGGCTTCTCGGGTGGTTCAAGTACGAGGGGTTCTTCGCGGAATCCCTCAACGCCATCCTGGACCCCGTCGGACTCGGGGCGCCCCTGCCCGTCCTGCGCCTGGCCCTACCCCTTGGCCTGTCGTATTACACGTTGCAGAAACTCGCCTACGTCCTCGACGTCTATTACGAGCGCATCCCGGCCTGTCGCAACCCCCTGACCTTCGCGACCTTCGTCGCCTTCTTCCCCCAGTTGATCTGCGGGCCCATCACCCGGGCGCGGACCATGATCCCGCAGTTCTCGCAGGCAAGGCGGCTGACGCCCGGGGCCGCGGCGGGCGGCGGGGGGGCCTTCCTGCTGGGCTTCTTCATGAAGGCCTACGTCGCGGACCGCCTCGGAGCCGGGTACGTGGACCCGGTCTTCGCGGACCCGGGGTCGTACGGGGTCGCGTCGCACTGGGTCGCGCTCGTCGGATACGCCGTCCAGTTGTTCTGCGACTTCGCGGGATACAGCGTCCTGGCCATCGGCGTGGGCCGATTCTTCGGCGTCGAACTGCCCGTCAACTTCGACCGTCCCTACCTGTCCCGGTCCATGCTGGAGTTCTGGCGGCGCTGGCACATCTCCCTGAACACCTGGCTCTTCGACTACCTGTTCGCGCCCCTGACCACCGGCCGGTCGTGGTTCCGCGGGCGGATGGAGGCGGGCTTCCTGGTGACCTTCCTGGTGTCCGGTTTGTGGCACGGCGCGCAGTGGACGTTCGTCCTGTGGGGGCTCCTGCACGGCCTCGCCCTCGCGGTGAACCACCGCTGGGACGAGTTCTACAAGGGCCTGTGCCGCAAGGACCGGGCCTGGGTCGCGCGGCGGAGGAGCGCGGGGTACGCCGCGGTCGCGTGGGTCGTGACGCAGGTCTTCTTCATGTGCACGCTCCTGCCGTTCCGGGCGTCGTCGGTCGGGAACCTAGCGGAGTTCGCTCGGGGGCTCGCCGGCCTGGGCCATGGCGCGCAGGAGGTCCACCTCGCGTCCTCGCACCTCGCGTTCGCGGCCCTGTTCATGCTGGGGTACCACCTCGTGGCCGTGGGCCGCCTGCGGGCGGTCGCGGCCGGATTCCGCGCGCTCCCGGCGCCCGTTCGCGGGGTCGCGTACGGGCTCGTCGTGGTGTTCCTGTTCATCTTCGTCCCGGTGGGACCGAGCACGTTCGTTTATGCCCAGTTTTGAAGGGGCGACCCGCGATGCCGGCAGCGGCGGTAACGATGCGATCTTCGAGACGGTTCGGAAGTGGGTTCTCCCGATGAAACCGTTCCTTCACGGTGTGTTCAAGGAGACCGGGCACCATTCGAGGGGGGCGCCGCACGCCCCCCTCCGTGGCACTCCGAGTGCCTGCGCACTCTCGTGCCACTTCACCCCCCACGGCGGCCGCGCTGCGGCCGCGCCCCCATCCTCGTGGATGGCTCCGGAGGACGCTCCATGGGAAGACATTTGAACTATGATGACTTTCGCCAGTTGGTCCTCGACTGGCTCGACGACCACTACCACTTCGGGGACGCGGCGGCCCTGGTCCGGGACGACGACCTGTCGTTCCTGGACAACGGGGTCCTGAACAGCCTCGGGTTCGTCGCGCTGATCGTTTACCTGGAGGACACCTTCCGCATCACGATTGACCGCAAGGCCCTCTCGCGCGAGAACTTCGACTCCATGCGGAAGATCATCTGTTACGTGACGAGGCACCCGCAGTACCAGGGGATCCCGTCATGACCCAGGCGCCTTTTTTCGTCCCCGACCCTGACGCGGCAGACCGGTCACAGATGGCCGATTTCCAGCGCTTCTGCGAGGGACGGACCGGTCGCGTCTTCTCGGACTGGCTCGACTTCCACGCCTGGTCGGTCCGGGAGTTCCGCGCGTTCTGGCGGGCGTTCGTCGAGTGGGCCGGCCTCCACGTGGAGGGCGACCCGGAGCCAGTCTGCGCGGGGGACGAGTGCGAAACCGCGACCTTCTTCCCGCGCCTGTCCCTGAGTTACGCGGCGGAGGTCCTGGCCGGGGCCGGGGCCGCGGATGATCGGCCAGCGGTCGTGGCCGAGGACGAGACCGGGCGGGTGGAGCGCCTGACCTTCGGGGACCTGCGCGAGCGGGTGCGGCGCGTGGCCGCGGGGCTTTCGCGCTCCGGACTTCGGGCCGGGGAGCGCGCCGTGGCCGTGGCCCGGAACGACGAGCGCGCGCTCGTCGCCTGCCTGGCCGCGACCGGGGTCGGGGCCGCGTGGTCGTCCGTGCCGCCGGACCTCGGGGCGGAGGCGGTCCTCGCCAGGCTCCGGCCCCTGGAGCCCGCCATTCTTTTTGCACACGGACTTTATCACTACCAAGGTGTCCCGCGCCCGCTGCGCGACCGCCTGGCCGAGGTCGTGGCCGCCCTGCCCTCCCTGCGAGTCCTCGTCTCGCTGGACAGGGACATGGCGGCCCTCGAGGGACTCGGGGTTCCGGTGACCACGCTGGGAGAACTCGCCTCGGCCGATCCCGCGGATTCGTGGCCCTACTTCCCCTTCAACCACCCCCTGTTCATCCTGTTCTCGTCCGGGACCACCGGGCCGCCCAAGTGCATCGTGCACGGGGCGGGCGGGACCCTCCTCGAGCACCTGAAGGAACACCGCCTCCACTCGGACCTGGGCCCGCGCGACACCCTGTTCTTCCATACCTCCACGGGCTGGATGATGTGGAACTGGCAGTTGAGCGCGCTCGCGTCCGGGTCGTCCATCGTGCTGTGGGACGGCTCCGCCACGCACCCCGAGCCCGACCAGTTGTGGCGCGTCGTGGCCCGCCATCGCGTGACGGTGTTCGGCACGAGCCCGGCCTACCTGCAATACTGTCGCGACGCGGGTCTCTCCCCCCGCGAGCGCGTGGACCTCTCGGCCCTGCGCGCCCTCCAGTCCACGGGGTCCATCCTGTTCGAGCCGCTCTACGACTACGTGCGAGACCACGTCAAGCCCGTGCCCGTGCAGTCCATCTCGGGAGGGACGGACATCATCGGGTGCTTCGTCCTGGGCCACCCGGGCCTGCCCGTCTGGCGCGGCGAGAGCCAGTGCCTCTCGCTCGCCCTGGACGTGCGCGCCCGGCCGGACCCGGAAGGCGGTCCGCCGGAACTCGTCTGCGCAAACCCGTTCCCCTCGCGCCCCGTGGGCTTCTTCAACGACCCGGACGGCTCGCGCTTTCACGACGCCTACTTCGCGAAGCACCCGGGCGTCTGGACGCACGGGGACTTCGTGCGCATCCACCCGCGCGGCAGCGTGCGCATCCTCGGGCGCTCGGACGGGGTCCTGAACGTGCGCGGCATCCGGATCGGCCCGGCCGAAATCTACTCGATTCTTCAAGACTTTCCCGAAATCAAGACCGCCCTCGCGGTCGAGCAGGAGGACCGCCGGTCCCCGGGTGGAAGCCGCCTCGTGCTCCTCGTGGTCATGGCCCCGGGCGCGACCCTCGACCGCCCCCTGACCCTGCGCATCAAGAAGGCCCTGGCACAACGCGCCTCCATGAACCACGTCCCCGAGGTCATCGCGGACATCCCGGACCTCCCCACGACCCACAGCGGCAAGTCCTCGGAGCGCGCGGCCCGCGAGGCCGTAAACGGCCGCATCCCCGCAAACCTCGCGGCCCTGCGCAACCCGGAGAGCCTCCAGGCGATCCGCGACCACCCGGCCCTCAGGCGCGCGCCGTGAGGATCCCGCCGTGGCCGAGCCGACGATCAAGGACAACCCAGGCCCGCTTGAAAACATCGGCTTGCGCGTCCTACACTCGGAATGGGGACCGTGGGACTCCACCGCTCATGAACCCGGAGGTCAGCATCCGAAGAGAGGCCCTCGCCGCCTTCTGTCGAGAGCGGGGCATCCGGTGGCTGGCGATCTTCGGATCGGCCCTCCGACGCGATTTCCGGCGCGGGTGCGCTCGCGAGGACCTCGACCGTGATCCGCGACTGGCATGGGCCCCGGTCAGGGCGGTCGAGCGTTCGACGCCTGGTTCACTGCAGGAGGCATAGCGAGCGATGTTGACCTCGCTCAAGGTGCACAACTTCAAGGCCATTGGTCCTGGACCGTGCGAGATCGGGCTCAAGCCCCTCACGGTCCTGGTCGGGGAGAACGGGTCAGGCAAGTCCTCCCTCATGGAGGGTTTGGCGCTCCTCGCACAGAGCGCGGTCGAGGACGTGGACCGACTGGAACTCGTGGCGGCCGGGTCCAAGGTGAACCTCGCTGCCCACGACGGCGCGGGCACCGACCCACTCGACTCGCTGTATTTCCGCAGGGCGGTGGGACAGCCGCTCACCATCGGGGTCACGGTCGAGGCCCCGACCGACGGGCCCTGGGTCGGCCTCGCTCTGCCCATGGAACCGCCCGAAGGATGGATGACAGGCCGAGAACCCTGGCCGCCGACTCGAATCGGCTACTCCTTCTCGCGCACCGGGGGACGCTGGACCGGTTGGGAGCACGTGGTGACCTTTCATGGTGAGGTGGTGTTCCGTGCCTGGCGCCGTTGGAAGCCGAAAGGGGCCACGGGCGCCGAGAGCGAGGACGGGCTGGAGCTCGCGGGGATCTCGTTCCCGAAGTGGCACACGCTGCCCGATGGGGTGCTCCGGAGCGCCCTGTTCTCGCGGGAACGCGGTCACGGGGTGAGAGGGGGCGTCCCGGAGGCGCACCTCGCGGTCCTGGACGGCGTGTGGAATCTCCTCCTGGCCGTCCTCAAAGAGGTCCACCTCCTGACCGAGGTGCGAGGCTGGCCGCTCATGCTCACCGATGTCGGCCCCGAGGCCCGCTTCGTGGGCCAGCACGGCGAGATGACGCTCCGATTGCTCTCGAACATCCAGGCCAAGACCAGGTCGGATTTCGCCGCGTTGAAGGCCTGGGCCGAGCGATTCGGGCTACCCGGATTCGAGTGCGGCTGGGCGGGGGAGCGCACCCTTGCGGCCACTTACCGGGACCCCCCAACGGGAACGGGCCTCGGTCTCGGGCACTCCGCCTCCGGATCCCGTCAGGCCCTCATGCTGGCCACGCAACTCCTGATGACCGCCCCGGGTTCCGTACTCCTGGTCGAGGAGCCCGAGAACAACCTGCATCCGGCCTACGAGCGCCTGCTGCCCGGGCTCATGGCGGATTCGGTCTCCTCCGGCCACCAGGTCGTCGTGGCAACCCACTCCGAGGTCTTCGTCGCGGCCCTGGGGAACGCCGTCCGGCGAGGCATCCTGTCCCCGGACGATGTCGCGGTCTGGCACCTCACACGGGACGAGACGGGGGTGCGGCCCGAGCCCATCCGGGTATCGGATCGCGGCTACCTGGACGGGTGGGTCGAGAGTTTCGCGGCAGTGGAACGGGGGCTGGCGAATGAGTGGTATGAGGGACTGCCTGAAGCGGGGCACGAAGGTCGTGGTGGACACGCACGTCCTCCACGAACTCGCAAAGGAACAAAGGACAGGGGAGGAGGGTGACGCGACTCGTCTGTTTCGAAGGATCCTGGAGGTCTGCTCGTCCGTCGTCATCGCCCGCAAGGTTTCCAGGAGGTCCGGCCTCACTGGCATCGAGAGGGGTTTCGATTCCCGCAACAGATCGCCTGGCTCGCGAAACTCGACGACAGGCCCAGGAAGAAACGCAAGATTTTTCAACTGAAGATGTCTCGACTGCCTTTGATCCCGGAAAAAGCCCAGTCGCTCTTCTCCGGCCATGTCGCAGACGATGCCCATCTCTACCAGGCTGCCCTGGCGGCGGACCGCGTGGTCATCACCCAGGATTCGCACCAGATCGAACGGAGGGACGAGATCCGGCGCCGCGTGGGCGTCGAGGTCTTCGACCTCGCCGAGGTCATCGCGCAGGACCCTCACGCATAACCGGCCAACGCGCCCGGTGGGCGCACCCGCAGCGGGCAGTGTCCCGGCGCCGGCAGACCAGCATCGCACCAACCGCGGTGTGAGCGCGGTGGCTACTGTCGCGGCCGTCAAGAGGGTGCGCGCAGATCCGTACCCCACTCGGAAACATGAAGACGCCGAGTCTGCAAGGCCCGATGCCGTGAAGGGCTGACATCCACCCCGGACAAGACCGTTGCGTTGGCGAGGCCGGTCCTCGCGAGGTTGTGTCCTGGGCTGGCGCCTCGAAGGACGCGGGGAGGATTGTCCGCGCTTGATGTCGTGGACGCGAACGTGGACGTTGACGTGGACGTGGACGACCTGAAACCGAGCCCGGGGTCGTCCCGTCCGTCAGAGCCGGCCGCGCAACCCCGGCCGACTCCGCTCGCCAGTGCCACGGCGAGCGGTGCCAGCGCGCGTGGACACCTCACGGTGACAGAACCTCAAGTACCCGGGCGATGAACGCGGGCATCACGTCCCCCGTGGGCCTCGGGGTTGCGCCGACGAGGGCGTCATGCCGGTCCGCGAGCGCAGCGACATCGGCCGGGTCGGGGGCCCCACCCGCCGCCTTGACCTCGAGCAGGTCCAGCGCGGTCAGCCCTGCCTTGCCCCACGCCCCGATCTCGACCGCCCAGGGCCGGACCTCGGAGGCGAAACCGGGCAGAACGGACGGGGCGTCCACCGCCGCCGGCACTGCGACGAAGCCCGTGAACATCCGTTCGAGCGCCGCGGCCGCCTCGCCGGGCACCGCGCCGGACTCATACTCGACTCAGTAGGCCTGGATCGCCTCGTCTAGTTCCGGCGCCGCGGACAGCGAGAACGGAGGGACCTGGTTGGTGCGGCCGAGGGTCTCGACCGCAAACGCCGCGTCCTCGCCCGCTATCCAGAGCGCGGCGGCTCCCAGGGACCTCGTCGGGTCGTAGGCGTCCGGGTTCCACGCGAAGTCGGCCCCGGTCGCGATCCCGGGTAGCGACGCGAACGCGAGGGGAGAGGCGTTGTACGCGACGCCCGACACGCCCGTCGCGAGGTCCGGCGAACGACCCGTCAGCGGTCCCAGGTTGAGGACCCCGGTCTTGTGGGCGTCGTCCGTGACCGGGAAGTTGTCGCCAAAAAAAGGCTTCCGGCGCACGACCGCCTCGTAGGCGTCCGCGTCCGCCGCCGTGATGGATGCGGACACGATGTCGTTTCCGGTCCAGGCGACCTCCCAGACAGGGTCGAGGTGCGCCCCCAGGTACGCGAGGTCCGTCCCGGCGTCCGGCGCATTCAGCCAGTAGTCCCTCGGCACGAACACCAGCATCGCATCCGGCATCTCCGCGCGCAGGGCCTGGCCGAGGCGGTTCGCGAAGTCCACCAGACCCTCGATGTACGAATCGTACACCTGTTGGTCTTCATCGTAGAAAAACTTCTCCGTGTCGTCGAAGGCGAGGATCAGGCAGTCGGCCCCGTTCGAGGCGATCGCGCGGAACTTTGCGAGGATGGCTTCGAAGTCCTCCTCGGACGAGAACACGAGCAGGAGGACCGGCCGGACCTCCCAGCAGACCCTCATTCGCTGGCGCGATGCCGCCTCCGACACGCCGCGGATGCGCGCGGCGTCCTCTTCGGAAAGCGGGGCCTTCCACAGGGCGCTGATCCCCCAGTCCCCCTTCGGGGCGTAAGCGAAGACGTTCATCTTGAGGTCCGCGAGGAGCGGGATCAGGGTCAGGCGTGCCTCCGGGGCCCATGGGTCCCCGTAGAAGCCCTCGATCACGCCTCGGATGGGCATGGCCGGTCGGTCCAGGATTGTCGCTACCCTGACCGCCGGCTGCTCGCCGCGCCGGATCATCTGCTTCAGCGTCTTGAGCGCGTGGAACCTGCCCGCCGCGTCCGGCGCGAAGACCGAGGCCACGGCCCCCCTCTCGTCCCGGGACACGGCCAGGTAGTACGACCCGGTCACGCCGGGAAAGGCACACGCGTCCGCGAGCAGGGACCACGCCTCGGCCGGATGGAATTCGACGCGGAGGGCCCCGTCGTCCACCACGTCCAGTCCCCTCGCCGCGGCCATCGTCGCGACCTCCGCGGCCTCGATCGCGTCCGCGCCCCGCACCGACACCGTGGCCACGGGGACCTCCTCCCCCCACGCGAACACGCTCCGGGGGGCGGGGATCAGTCTGGGCGGCGCCGGGATCGGCGCCCCGGACGGGCACCAGCCCGACGGGTCGAGGGGCGCGTCGCCCGGGACATCGGAGGCCGCGCCGTCCCTCCCGGAGTTCGCCTCGGCCGCCAGGTCCTCCACAAGGTCCGACCTCACCCCGTCCGGCCCGGCCCCCACGCTGCCGCGAGAGCACGCCACCAACGCCAGGAGAGCCGCCAGCGAGGTCCTGTCCACCACCGTTCTCACGCCGTAGAATCTAGCGGATGGCGATGGCTCGATGCAGCGAGGACCGTGCCACGGTGCCCGGGTCCCCCTCTAGAAGGCGCGATCCGCCACGCAACCGTCCTTCCGCACGCACCAGTCCGGACAGGGGTCCGCGTGCGGCGACGAACACGCGGGGTCGCGAGAAGTTGCCCGACCCGTCCCGGACTGGTACGCTCGCTCCGTCTCGGGGTGGAGCGGGACATCGTGGGCCACGCGAGAGGCGCCTGGGTGATGACGTTGGGGGTCCTCGCCGCATGCGGGGCCCACCGCTCTTCGATGGACCGGTTGGAGGAGTCCCTCCTCTTCTACCACACGCACCTCAAGGCCCAGGACATCGAACGGGCCGCGGCGTACGTGGGGTCCGAGGCCATCGCGGACTTCAACAGCCTCCACAACCCAGAGATGAACGTCTTCGTGATCGAGGATTTCCAGGTCGCCACGATGACGGAGGTCCCGGACACAGACCGGATGGTGGTCGTGGTCCGGGCCAACGTCCGCAAGCGCGATTCCCTGACCCTGCGGACCGTGCGCCTGCGCGAGGTCTGGGAGAGGCGGGGCGGGCGCTGGCTGCTGATCGAGGAGAAGATGCTGGCGCCGGGCACCCCCGTCGAGGGCGGGGGCTAGTACCAGCATGGCGCAACAGAGCGCAACGCTCTCGTGGGCGCGGGCGTGGGCCTGGGCGCAGGCGAGGGGAGGTCTTCGTTTTCGATCACGTCCACGTCCACGTCCACGTCCACGTGCACGTGAACGAGGAGGAAAGGTGGACCTTCCCCACGGTGGGCGTGGGCGTGGGCGAGACGCAACGCGGAATTGACCAACGAAGTTCTGGGTGGAGAGGTGACTGATGCTGGACGTCCTTCTCGATGAAGTCGGTCGCTCGGTGGTCGCGGAGGCGCGCGACTTCGCGCGGTCCGTGGACCCGGACCTCCTGCGCCGGATGGACGCGGACGAGGTCCGCTACCCCACCGAGTTCGTGCGCGAGGCCGCCCGAAGACATCTCCTGGGCCTGCGCTTCCCGCGCGAGCACGGTGGGCGCGCGCTCCCCTGGACCGTGGAGGTCGCGGCCACCGAGGAAGTCGGGGTCCTGGGCACGAGCCTCGGGTGCCTGTATTCCTTGCCCAGCATCGTCGGGGAGGGGATTGCCGCCTTTGGCACCGCGGACCAGAAGGAACGCTTCCTCGCCCCGACCCTCCAGGGCCGCCGCTTCTGCGCGGAGGCCCTGACCGAGCCCCGCGGGGGCTCGGACTTCTTCGGGGCCGCGACCCGGGCGCGGGCCGACGGAGAGCACTATGTCCTGGACGGCCAGAAGCGCTTCATCGTGGGCGCGGAGGGCGCGGACTTCTTCTTCGTCTATGCCCGCACCGGGGACGGCCCGCGCGACATCACGGCCTTCCTGGTCGAGCGCGACGACACGGTCGCGGTCGAATCCCTCTACAACCTGATGGGCACGCGGGGGGGCGGGACCGGCCGCCTGCGCTTCCGTGGCACCCGGGTCCCCGCCTCGAACGTGGTCCTGGGCCTCAACCGGGGCGCGGACGTCTTCAACGCGATGATGGTCCCGGAGCGCCTGACCTCGGCCGCAGGGGCCCTGGGCATGGGCCGGGCCGCGATCGAGGTCGCGGCACGGTACTCGACGCGCCGCCGGGCCTTTGGCAAGGCGATCCGGTCCTTCGAGGCGGTCAGTTTCAAGGTGGCGGAGGCGGTCGCGGCCCTGGACGCGGCCCGCAGCCTGGTGCACGTGGCCGCGCGCACCGCGGACGCCGCGGGGACCGTGGGCGCCGGGGTCGCGCAGGGGACGCGGGTGCGCCGCCTGGTGTCCGAGGCGAAGAAGACCGCGACCGAGGCCGCGTGGCTCGCCATCAACCACGCGATGCAGATCCTCGGCGGGATCGGCTACACGGACGTCTATCCGGTCGAGCGGTTCCTGAGGGACGCGCGCCTCGCCCTGATCTGGACCGGGACGAACGAGGTCATGGACCTCCTGATCCAGCACGAGTACTACCGCGAACTGGCCGAGTCCGGCCCCGTGGGCCGCGACGTTGAGCCCGACGCCCGGGGGGCAGACGCGGTGGACGAGAAGGTCTTCGAGTGACGGCGGTCGGCCCTCCCCACCCTACCCCTTCTTTCTGTTCGAATATTCCATGATGTGGGTCTGGGGGACGCGCGAGAGGGCGAGGGCCCTTGGGGGCACGTCCCTGGTCACCGTGGTCCCGGCCCCGACGTAGGCGTCGCGACCCACCTTGACCGGCGCGACCAGTTGCGTGTCCGACCCGATGAAGGCCCCGTCCTCGATGACCGTGGGTAGTTTGTGGACGCCGTCGTAGTTGCAGGTGATGGTCCCGGCGCCGACGTTCACGTCCGCACCGACCGTGCAGTCGCCCAGGTACGTCAGGTGGTTCGCCTTGGACCCGGGCCCCAGCGTGCTCTTCTTCATCTCGACGAAGTTGCCCACGTGGGCCCCACGCCGCACCACGGAGGCCGGACGCAGATGCGTGAACGGCCCGGCCCGCGCGTCGTCCTCGATGACGGCGTCCGTCATGACGCAGTATGGCTTGACCTCGACCCCATCGCCGACGGTCACGCGCGTCAGGACCGCGCCGCGCGCGATCACGCATCCCGACCCCACCCGCGTTCCGTCGTGCATCTCCACGCACGGCCAGACCTCGGTGTCAGGCCCGACCTCGCAGTCCCAGTCGATCATCACCGTGTCCGGCTGGTGGATCGTCACGCCCGAGGCCATCAGGACCTCGGCCTTGCGGCGGTGGAGGACCGCCTCGGCCGCGGCCAGTCCCGCGCGGTCGTTGACCTGGCGCGCCTCGGAGGAGTCGGGCAGGACATACACGCCGACCGCGTGGCCCGCCTCGCGGGTCAGACGGACCACGTCCGTGAAGTAGAACTCCCCCTTCGCGTTGTCCGTCCCCACCCGGTCCAGGACCTCGAACAGGTGGTCCGCGCGGGCCAGATACACACCCACGTTGACCTCGCGGATATGCCGTTCCTCCGGCGAGGCGTCGCGGTCCTCGACGATGCGGGCCGGCAATCCTCCCCCGTCGCGCACCACTCGGCCGAACCCCGCCGGGTCATCGAGGACCACTGACACGAGCGCGAAGAGGCCGCCGCTCGCGCAAAACGCGGCTTCGAGCCCCTTCAGGCTGTCTGGCCGCAAGAGGGGCAGGTCTCCGTTGAGGACCAGGACCCTGGGCGATTCACCCACCGCCTCCCGCGCGGACAGGACCGCGTGCGCGGTCCCCTTGGGCTCGGGCTGCATGGCGAACCGGATCGGCGCGCCGGGGAACGCGGCCCCGACCACCTCCTTCACCTCCTCCGCCTGGTGGCCCACGACCACGACCACGTCCCGGACCCCCGCGTCCAGGCACGCCTGCACCGGGTACGTCACGAGGGGCCTGCCTGCCACATGGTGCAATGCCTTCTGCCGCCGCGACTTCATCCGCGTTGAGAGCCCCGCCGCAAGCACCACCGCAGTTACTCCGTCCATCGCGTTACCTCCGAGGGGAATTCTACGCCATCATCGGTCTTGCCCCCCACCCGGTCCTCGACCGCCTCCTTGAGCAACCAGGACGGCCGGGACCACATGACCCAGCCGTGGTCCTCCATCACAAAGGGGTGGCGGGCAAGCGAGGCGTCCCACCTCTCCGTGGGGAGGCGGCCGGCCAGGGACCGCTCCAGCGTGCCTCCGGCGCCGCCCAGTGAGCGCAGGAGCCGCACGTGCAGCCCCCGTTCCCCGAGCGCCGACGCGAGGACCGCGCCCTCGCGCAGGACGCGCTGTCGAAACGCCTCGTCGTAGGGTTCGTCGTAAGGCGTCGGGAAGTCGGCGACTACGAAGAAGACGTCGCGACCCCCGGTGCGAACGAGGTGGTCCGCGAGCCCGATCGCCCGGTCCGAGCCGAAGTCGCAATCGTCATCGAGGACATCCGTCACGGGGACGAGTAGGGACGGCACCGGGGCAGCGCCGTTGTGGAACAAGGACAGGTCCTCTTCCAGCCGGTCGAGATTCCCCGGCAGGACCGCACGGCGGTCGCTCGGCCGGACGCGCTCCGCCACGGCCACCAGGCAGACCTCCGCGACGCCGTGGTCGCGGCACGATGCCAGCAGGTCTTCGGTGCGCGCGCGCCCGTACCCGCCCCACAGCACGCGGGTCGGGCCTGCCCCGGGCGTCGCGGTCCCGGCCAGGACCCGCGCGATCCCGTCGCGGTCGAGGAGGTCCAGGCACGCGAGTGTCACGCCACCCCCGTCGCGGCGCGTCCGGACCTCGGCCACGGAGTCGAGGATCAGCGCGACCGACTCGCCCACAGGACGGTGCTCGGCACGGAAGCCCGGGCACAGGTAGCGGCAGCCCTCGCATTCCGGCCCCCGGTAGAACTGGCGGCCGGACGGGCGCCGGCGGCCCTCGGGGTCCTCGTATTCACGGACCGTGCGCAGGCGATAGGTCTGCGGCTCGATCACGTCCCCGAGGTGCGCGACCACGCAAGGGGGGATGTTGTAGGGCTTCACGCGACCCGCGTGGGGCAGCTTGCCGCGCGCCGCGCGTTCGAGCGTGGCGACCAGGTCGGGCAGCGCCATCAGGTACCGCCCCGCGATCGCGAGGGTCTCGCGCGACACGATGAACGGCTGGACGATGTGGAGGGACACCCCGAGCCGCCCCGCGAGGACCAGTGTCTCCCGCAGGCGGTCCGCGTTCTGGGGCACGATCAACGTCACGGTGTTCAGCGAGAGTTCCCGGCCCATCTCAACGGCCGCGGACCGCAGGTTCACGATCCCGCGGACCGCCTGCTCGAACGCCCCCGGGGTCCCGCACAGTTCGTCGTGGGTCACGGCGTCCGGACCGTGCAGGGACACGCTCGCCCCGGTCAGCCCGGCCTCGATCAGGTGGCGCGCCTGCTCCCGGTACGCGAACATCCGCCCGTTCGTACTGACGGACACCCTGGGGAACCCCACCCGCCGGGCCGCGGCAATCAGGTACGAGAGGTCCGGCCGGATCGTGGGCTCGCCCCCGGTGAAGGCGACCTCGTCATGGCCGTCGCGGCGCCCTTGCTCGATGCGCCGGAGGACCTCGGCGGTGTCCAGTTCGGCGCGTGGCCCCGCCACACCCCGCAAGGCCCGCTGGGGACAGAATGCGCAGTGGTTGTTGCAGCGCAGTCCGGTCTCGATGGTCAGCACCCCGCGCGTCACGGGCTCCCCGTGTTCTGGCCAGGGGGAATGATACGGCCGGGTCCATCGAGCCGCAATGGCGCGAGCCCGCACTCGCGTCCCCACGAGGTTGCGCGCGGGGGTGGCCACGGCTAGAATCCGTCCATGCGCGCCCCGGATTACCTTTGGAATTATCGTTGCAACCTGAAGGGCTGCTGCTGCCGGGGATGGCGCATCTCCTTCCGGGAATATGACGTGCACCGGTTGCGGGCCGCGGCCCGCGGGACCCCACTCGAGGCGCGGCTGGCCGATGCGCTTCGCCTGACGGGTCCAGACGCCGTGGTCCAGGTGGTCCCGCCCCCCGGTTCCTCGGAGCGGTTCGCCGAGACCATCGCGGACGTGGCCCCCGATGACCGGGGGACGTGCCGGTTCCTGACGGAGGGCGGGGCGTGCGGGGTCCACGAGACCCTGGGCGAGGCGGCCCTGCCGGACCTCTGCGCCAACTTCCCCGTGATCGGGCTCGAGACCCCCGAGGGCGTCGAGTGCTACTTCGAGTGGATCTGCCCCGAGGTCCTGCGGTGCCTGATCGAGGCCCCGGACGACGCCAGGGTGACCGACGCACCTTCCTTTTTTCGGCGCCGCGTCCACTTCTTCTCGCCGGCTCATCCGAGGCAGGCCGTGTGGCTCACCCGGGACGCCCAGGTCCCGTGGGAGGACTACGCCACGTTCCGCCACGAGGCCCTCGCCCTGGTCGGGCGCGGAGGCCCTCCCCTCGCGTTGTTTGCGCGCCTGCTGTGGTGGGTGACCGCCTGGGCCGCACGACCCGGGCCTCTCCCCCCCGCCCCGGACGACAGGGACGTGACGACCCTCCTCCTGCCGGCGCTGGCCCACCTTGCGGACACGGTCGCCGGGGTCGCCCGGAACGCCAGGGAGGTCGCAGGTCGTCTCGGCCTGGCCCGACAGTTTTTGGTCCACCTCCCCTGGCCGGCCGAGCCCTGGCTGGACGCCCTCGACGGACCCCAAGGTTCTGACGCCGAGGCCGCGCTGGAGGCCCTGGCACGCCTGGACGACCGCGCGGATCGCGTGTTCCGGAATTACCTCCTCGCCCGCGTTTTCGGCATTCCGATTCAAAACGAAGATTCTTTGCTGGGTGGATACCTCTCGCTCGCGGAGACCCTCGGGGTCGCCTGCCATCTGGCCGGCGTCTTCGCACGGGCCGGGGGGGAGGCCCCGGACCCCGCCCGCATGGGGGTGGCCCTGGGCCTGGCCGACTTCCTGTTTCGCGCGCGCAAGGAGCCCGCGCCGGCCTTCGATGCGAACCGCCGCGTGGGCCAGGTGCGCCTCGGGACCCCGCCCGGGAGGTTTGCGGACCTCGCACCTGTCTTGCGGGTCCTCCGGAAGACCCCGGAGGGGGGCGGCGGCTTCCCTGGCCTCGATGATGCCTTCGAGGCCGCGATGCGAGTCATGCGCCTGCGACTGCGCGTGGCCCTGCGCGGCCACGCGGTCGCGGTCCGGCGAGTCCTGGAAGACCCCTCGACGCTTCGGGCGGCCTCCCCGTGGGAGGACCCGAGCGACCCTGGCGTGGTCGAGGCCCTTCGTGCGGAGGCGACCTTCCACCGACGCCTCGCTGCAACGGCGCCCTCGATTCCGTTGACCTGGCTGGGCGGCCGTCTGGGACTGTCCGAGCGCGAGGTCTCGCTCGTGATGCTCCTGCTCCTGCAGGCATCGGACACGCGCTGGGCCCGGTCCCTGGCCCACGCGGGCCTCGACTACGAGTCCCGCGACGCGGACCGCGCCACCATCGAGGTCCTGCTCGGCGCCGGCGCGGGCACGCTCGTGGAGCCACCGGCGCGCCTGATCCGCCTGGTGGTGGTCCGTTCGGACGCGGGGGGCCGGCGCTTCCGCCTGGACCCGCAGGTCACGAGCCTGCTACTCGGAAACGAGGTGCCGTCGCTTCCGGACGACCTGGAACGCCTGGCCCCGGAACCGGACCGGTCCGCGGACCTCGTGCCCATCCCCGGATCTGTCCTCGCCAAGGTGGACAGGCGCCTGTCCTGCCTGGAGCCGGGCCCGTCGGTGGTCCTGTTGCGAGGGGGACCGGGATATGACCCGCGGGCCGTCGTGCGCGAGTGCACCGGCGCCGACCCGATTCCCCTTCGCGTGCGAGACCCCGGCGCCTGGAACGCGGACGACGGGCACGTGGCCCGGGTCGCGGCCCGGGAGGCCCTCCTGCGGCAGCGCCCCCTCCTCGTGCTCCTGGACGACGCCGCCGCGGGAGACCTGGACGTATCCAGGACCACGGCCGATACGGCGGCGATCATGGCCCGACCCGTCTTCGTCGCCTGTTCCCGCCGGCCCGTGGGTCTGGACGGTCGAGTCGCCGTGGTGGAGGTCCCCCTGCCCTCCCCTACCACGGCCTACCTGCTCGCGGTCGCGGCCCGAGCCGCGCCGCGCGACGTGACCCTGCCCGACCCCGACGGGCTGCGGAGGCTCCTGGCCGGGCTTCCCCTGCCCCCCGGCCGGGTCGCCGCCGCGGTCTCGGCCGCGTCGGGCGCGGTGTTGAACGACTCGTCGTTGGCGTTCGGTCCCGGGGGCCGCCGCCGGCCGGTTCTGAGCGCGGGAACCCTGGCCCGGTGCCTGCGCGACCATGTTCGGGCGCGGATCGGGGACCTGGCCGACACTGTCCCCGTGGGCCAGGGGATGGAGGACCTGGTCCTGCCGGAGGAGTCGCTCGCGCATCTGCGCGAGATGATCGCGGGCTTCCGCCACCGCGAGAGGGTCCTGCGCCAGTGGGGATTCGCCGCCCGGGTCGGGCGCGGCGG
>FWPU01003323.1_pt1 | contig 40961 bp, 37 predicted proteins | sample 2228361 | NCBI WGS metagenome assembly FWPU01 (sample SAMEA103939777, study PRJEB20133) | metagenome | reverse complement strand
GACATTTGCAGTTATATCTTGATGAATATTGCTATAGGTTTAACAGGAGGTTCTGGGAAAAAGAATTATTTAACAGGTTACTTTTTGCATGTGCAAATTCAAGGGTGGTGACTTATACGGAGTTAAGCAGATAAGCACAAAAAAACCAAAACACACCGCTTCCAACCACAAATACCAGCTACCTTTTTTATAAAAAAAGCAACGGCAAGGTTTTGACAAATTTTAAAAACTCAAATATAATTTTTGATACTTAAATTTTTTTCTGATACTTTAAATAAGTGAGAATTTTTATTTACTTGGAGTTTTAATGGCAAGATACTTAAAATCAATAATTCTTCAGGGTTTTAAATCTTTTCCCCTCAAGACAGAAATTGAATTAATAGATGGGATTACTGGCATAGTTGGTGCGAATGGTTCTGGTAAATCAAACATTGTAGAATCAATAAGATGGGTTTTGGGTGAGCAGAGTGCCAGAAGTCTTCGTGGTGAAAAGATGGAAGATATAATATTCAATGGTACAAGAGACCGCCTTCCTTCCAGTATGGCAGAGGTTACCCTGGTGTTTGATAATGAAAGAAAATGGTTGCCCATTGACTATACAGAAGTTGAAATTACAAGAAGAATGTTCAGGTCTGGTGAGGGGCAGTATTTCATAAATAAATCAAAAGTGAGGCTTAAAGATATAATTGAGCTTTTTCTTGACACAGGTGTAGGAAGGAACAGCTATGCTATATTTGAGCAGGGTAAAATAGACAGGCTTCTTTCTGAATCTCCTGAAGAAAGAAGACTTTTATTTGAGGAATTTGCTGGAATATCAAAATTTAAATTTAGAAAAGAAGAAGCAGAAAAAAAGCTTGATAACTCAAAATTAAATTTAGAAAGAGTGAATGATTTGATTCTTACGATTGAGAAAGAGGTAGAAAGTCTCAAAGCTCAGGCAGAAATAACAAGTAGATATAACGAGTTAAAGGTACGTTTGAGAAATCTTGAGCTAAGATTTGAAGCTTTAAGGGCAAGAAACTTTAAAAGAGAAATTGAAACGAAGAAAAAACAGAAAGAAGAGGCAGAAAAAAAATTAAATTCTTTGCTTAAAGATATAGAAAAAAAGGAAAGTGATTTAATCGAAGTTGAAAATAATATTATAGAACTTGAAACAAAGTACACTTCCCTTAAAGAAGAACATTCAAAGCTTGAGAGAGAATGTGGAGAAAGAGAGGTAAGATTGTCTGGCTATTCTGAAAGAATCTCTCTATTACAGAATCAGCTTCAGAATATGGAAAAAAAGCTCGCGGAAGGTATTTTGAGGGAAGCTTCTCTAAAAGAAGAAAAAGAGAAAGTGAGTGTAGAATTTGACAGGGTTTGCATTAGTCGGGAAGAGTTAGAAGAAAAGTTGATTTCAATTCAAAGTAAAATTGACAGTTTTCAGAATGAAATTAGAATGCTTGAGGACAGAATGCTTGAGAACTCAAAATCTATAGGGTATAATCATGCTGTTTCAAAAAATGATATTGAAAAGGTTAAAACTGAATTGTTTTCAGTGCAGATGAAGGAGGAAAATTTAAGGTCAAAAATAGAGGAAAAATTGAATACTGTAAAAATAATAGAATTAAAATACCAGGAAGTTTTAACTCTTTGTGAAATGAAAAAAAAAGAAATGGAAAAGTATAAAAATGAGCTCGAGGCAGTTGTTTCAGAAATAGAAGAAGAAAGAAAAAAAGAGCTCGATTTGAAAAAAAGTTCGGAAAACCTTGAGGTTGAAATTTCTAAAATTCAGGAAAAGATTAGAGAAATTGATAAATTGATTTTCAGAGCATTGGAGGAACAGACAGACGAAATAAAAAAATTTGCAGTGGAGAAACAAAGCCTTGATAGATCGATAGAAGAAATACTGAAAAATTTAAGAAACGAGGTTCTTGCAGGCGATGATAATCAGCAGATTTTGAGTCTTATTGATAAGCTTAACAATACTTTCAAGGAATACATTTCTCATTATGAAAAAATCTTAAGCGTTATTTACAGTGATGAAGAAGGGTATCTTAGGAAAGAGTCCCTTCAGAAAAGTATCGATGATTATAGAGCTAAAATAAATGAAAACTTTTTGTCCGTTGAAAGGATAAATGTCAGAGTGAAGGAATTGCATGGTATAAGGGAAGAATTGCAGAAAAATTTTAATAAGGCTGAATTTGAATATAACAATCTCCTGAAAGAAGAAGAAAAGTTAAAAAAAGACATGTCTGGTGAACTTGAAAACATCAAAGGGTTGGAAAATCAAATAACTGCAACCATGACACAGGTGAAAAATAAGCAACTCCTTCTGGAATCTTTAATTAAAATTATCGATAAATATGAGGATGAGGTAAAAGAATTAAAAGAAGAGAAGTCGAGATATTTTGAAGAATTAAACAATATAAAGGTCGAATTTACAAGACTGGAGGAGAGAGAAAAATCTCTGGCAAAAGAATTAAAAAGGATTGAAGGTCAGATTCTGGAAATAGAAAGTATGAAAGAAGGTTTTGAGAAAGATAAGTCCAGTATATTAGAAATAATAAGAGATGTTGAGGAAAAAATTAAGGTAGAACATATTACGAATCAAGAGGTTAAAGTAAAACATACTGAACTGAGTAAGGAAATAGAGAGTCTTAAGGCAAATCTTGAGGGGTTTCAAAAGGAAAGAAAATTTCTCGAAAACGAGAGGAAGGAGCTTGAAAATAATTATCAGAGACTTGAGAAAAGCCTTATGAACATTGAAAATGGTATCAGAGAAAGGGAAGTTTTACTTGAGAACCTTAGAGAGAATGTGCAAAAAAATTACAATGTAGAAATTGATACTGTTGAGGTTTTAGATGGTGATAATTTTGAAGATCTTTCGAGAGAGATTTCAATTTGCAGGGAAAGTATGCAGGGGTTTGGTGAAATTAATTTTCTTGCCATCGAACAGTATCAAAGTGCCAAAGAAAGGCTTGATTTTTTAATTTCGCAGAAGCATGATATAGAAAAAGCAATAAAAGACATAGAGGGGTTGATAAAAGAGACCAACGCAAAAAGCGAAGAAAAGTTCATAACATCATTTGAAGATATAAGAAAAGCCTTTAAGAAAGTGTTTTCAAGACTTTTTGATGGGGGAAGGGCAGACCTTATACTTGAAAATAAGAATGATGTTTTGAATAGTGGTATAAACATAATGGCAGAACCACCGGGCAAAAAGTTTCAATCTATTTCTCTACTTTCAGGGGGAGAAAGAGCTCTTGTTGCTATAGCTGTAATATTTTCTATATTGTATTTGAAACCCACTCCTTTTGTTGTGCTTGATGAGATGGATGCAGCACTTGATGATGATAATATTGAAAGGTTTAAGTCTTTGCTTTCGGATTTTAAGGAAACAAGCCAGTTTATTATTGTTTCTCATTCAAAGTCCACCCTTGAGATTTGTGATGCACTTTATGGAGTAACCATGGAAGAGCAGGGGGTTTCAAAGGTAATAAGTGTAGCCTTTGATGAAGCTGAAAAAATTGTGGAAGAGATAGAGATAAAGGAATAAGTTTTTATTTACCTCTTCTATTTTTAATTTAGAAAAATTTTTACACAGTTTATTTATATTCAATTTAATTATAGCTTTAAGGAATGAGAATCTCTTTTTCAAAGACTTCTTTCTTATAATCGTAGTCTTTACTCCAGTTAAAAAAATAGGTGTCTGAAAAAACAGTTGGTGCAGACTTATAAAGAATTTTCCATATTTTTATAAGCAACTCTCTTATTTCCCACTGGGCATGTTTGCTTACTCTTAAGTCTATAATGTGCAGCCATTCTCTAAAATTTGCAGTCATTGTTAAAGTGGTACAGGAAGCATTGGGAAGCAAAAATCTTGCGTCTTCTTTTTTTATTCCTAACTCGATGAGTTTATCATAACCATTCCTTATTTCATTTATAACTTTATTAAAAATTTCCATTGCCTCTGAATTTCTTTCTATATCTTCTGGAATCACATATGAAAACCCCCTTTCATTAACATACCTCTGCGACCTTTGGGAAAAAGTTGCAAGTCTCTGTCTTACAAGCTGATGGGAACATGCCCTTGAGATTTCGTCTATCAAAAAAGAAGCATAAGCATGCTCAAGGACGGAAAGATGACCATTTTTAATAAGGTTTGAAATAAAAACCTTATGCGAATCTTCGGTAATCTTCTCATTTGAATTGTAGCATACTCTTGCACAGAACTCAATATGTTTCTCACTGTTCTCAGTAATTGAAATCAACTCTACTTTCATAAAGACCTCATAAACTTTTTAATGGGGTAAATCAATGAATGCATATTGAAGTTTATTACTAAATTTATTTTCCATAAGTTTGTTAAGAGACAGAAGCCCAAAAATTTCTGTCTGGTAATGTCCCGCAAAAATTATATTCATTTCAAATTCTTTAAGAATATAGTAAAAGGTACTTTCTCCCATTGCTTCCCCTGTAAGTAATGTCTTTATTCCCATATTAAATATTTTTTCGATCAAATTTCTTGAGACTGCTCCTGTAGAAACAAAAAGCTTGTTCTGGGGCTTTGAATAAAATGATAATGAATAGGCGAGGGGGTTTATCTTTTGTTTTGTAATCTCAAGAAGCTCAATTGTATCTATTGAGTTAATTATATTTCCCACAGCACCAAGTTTTTCTAAAACTTCAATCTTTTCAAATCCAAGTTCTTTCAAAATTGATACATTGTTTCCAATTTCAGGGTGAAAATCAAGAGGAAGATGAGAGACATATAGATTTATATCATTTTCAAGTAAAAACTTAAGTCTTTTCCTGTTTATTGAATTGATATTTTTCAAACCACCCCATATTAAGCCGTGATGAACAATCAAAAAATCACAATTTAGTCTGAAAGCAGTTTCAAAGACATCCATTGAGGAATCCACTGAAAAACCTACCTTGGAGACCTTTTCATTTCCTTCTATCTGTAGCCCGTTAAAGGTTGTATCTTCAAAATTTGCTGGTTGCAATAGTTCATCAAGGAATTGAACCAATTCATTTCTTAATATCATTTTTTAACCTTTGATTTCTTCTTTCTATAGCAGGCATAATCTGATAAACCCTTACTGCCTTATTGTGTTCTTCAAGGGTAGTTGAAAAATGATGCGAACCGTCTGGCTTTGCAACAAAATAAAGATAATCTACATCAGCAGGAAAAATTGCTGCCAGAATCGAAGCTTTTCCCGGATTACAAATTGGCCCCGGTGGTAAACCAAAATATTTGTAAGTATTGTATTTTGAATCATATTCAAAATCCCTTTTTCTTATGTTTCCATCATATTTATTATCAAGCATTAAGGCATAAATGAGTGTTGGATCAGCCTGCAATTTATAGCCCTTTCTGATTCTATTATAAAAAACTCCTGAAATAATGGGTTTTTCAAATTCAAGTCTTGTCTCTTTTTCTATTATTGAGGCCATTGTTAAAACCTCTTTTAAATTAAGCCCTCTCTTTTTTATTACGTTCAGGAGTTCTTCATTCACTATTTCTTTAAACCTGTTAACAAATATTTTTATAATCTGGTGTGCATTATAGTTCAGAGGTATACTGTAAGAATCCGGGAATAAATATCCTTCAATTGAGGAATTTTTTGGCAACCCCAAAAGAGATAGTATCTCAGGATTTTTTAATTCAGAAAAAAAAACTTCTTTCTTTACAAGTCCTTTATTTTCAAGTAGAGTTGCTATTTCAAAAATATTGTATCCCTCAGGAATGGTAATATTTATAGAATAACTTTTACCGGTATAAAATTTCTTTAATACAGACGAATATGCTTCATGCCTTTTAATTTGGTAAATCCCAAATTTTAATTTATTTTTGTTACCAATAACTACAGCCTGCCATCTGAAAATGAGTGGTTGTGATACTATATTTTCTTCCCTTAATCTTTTCAAAACAGACCCAAAACTTTCACCTTTCTTGATTTCAAAAAGAGTATCACTGGTATTACTCGTTCTGAAAAGAGAACAACCGAAGAGAGAAAACAAAAAGAGCTGCAAAAAAAAGAATCTATAGTTCATTCTTCATTAGCTCCAGTACGCAATAAAATCAACACAACAAAGAAATAAATGCAGAGTCAAAAATAAAAAGCTGAGGTTACCAACATTTGAAAATTAAATCAGACTGATAACCTCAATCACGCAATTTAAAAGAAATCAATATTCTCTTCTTGAAAACCTTGGATTTCTTTTTCTCTCTCTGGGCTTTGCTTCATCAATCTTCAAGGTTCTACCCGCAAATTCCTGACCATTAAGTGCTTTCATTGCATTTTCTGCTTCACTATTGGTGCCCATTTCTACAAAGCCAAATCCTTTGCCTTCAATAACCTTTGCATATTTAACTTCCCCATAACCTGAGAAAAGCTCTGACAACTGTTCAGATGTAACGCCGTACTTCAAGTTGCCAACATAAAGTCTGCTGCTCTCCATATATATCACTCCTTAAAAAAGTTTCTAACGTCCCATATGCTTTTTACACTTATCAGCATATGGAATTGCTTCCAGTCTTTCTTCTTCTATCTCAGAGCCGCAGACCTGACATATACCAAAGGTATTGTCTCTGATTCTCTGCAACGCACGACGGATCTCCTCAAGTAACTTCTTCTGAGAAGCGGAAAGACCTTCAGTTAATGAGGCAGAACTTAAAACATCTGCTTTATCAATAAGATCTCCATCAACATCAAAAGGGTTTTCATCCTCATAAGTTTCAGATTGAATATTTTCAAGTATCTCCCTCTCCATTTCTAAAAGTCTTTCTTTAAAATAACTTATTTTCTTTGAATCCATTAAAACCTCTTATTTTTTAAATTATACTTACAAACTTCTTCCCTTTTCTTTCAGCAAAAACAACCTTGCCATCTTTAAGTGCAAAGAGAGTATGATCTCTTCCCATACCAACATTATCACCTGCACAAAAATGAGTCCCTCTCTGCCTGACAATTATATTTCCTGCCCTTACAACCTGCCCCCCATACTTTTTCACTCCAAGTCTTTTTGAATTGCTATCTCTACCGTTCTTGCCCGAACCACCACTTGCCATCTTCAACCCTCCAATTCAAGTTTTATACTTTCCGGGTACTTTCTTTGTAATAAACTAAGACTCAAAACAAGATAATCAAACAAAAGCTTGCCTTTTTCAGTTAATTTATCAACTGAAGCAAACAAAAAACCACTCTCTTTAACAAAATCCACATTACTTCCACAAAGTTCTGTCATACCAACAAGCCACATCTGTAATAAAACAGACACCGAGGCACAAACAATATCCTTTCCCTTTTCGTCAAATAGTGCATGTCCTTTGGCTTTTATCCTTACACCTTCTTTATATTCTATAGCAATTTCTATCATAAAAAGGGAGAGCTATACCTTTTTTAGATCAACTATCTCAATCTCAGAGTAAAGCTGTCTGTGTCCTTTTTTCCTTCTATAATTTGATTTTGCTTTGTACTTATACACTATGAGCTTTTTCCCTTTTACTACAGGGGTGGCAACTCTGGCTTTTATAATTACATTATCTAAATATGGTTTTCCAACTTCGATGGAATCATCATTTGAAAGTAGAGTCACATTCTTGAATTCTATACCTTCGTTTTCCATTTTACTTAAATAATCTACCAAAATTTTTGACCCCTTCTCCACTTTGTGTTGCTTTCCGCCAATTTCTACAATTGCATACATTTCATTTCTCCTGTGAAACCAAATATAAAATTGAGGTTTAATATAATAAAGATAAAAATTTTTTTTGTCAAATTTCGGAAAATTAAATTGACGATTTTTTATATCTACTTTGTCCACTATATTTTTTGGAGATATGTGTACACTATATTTACTGTAAAAAATAAGTTTTTCCATGATTCAGGTGAATAATAAAATTTTTGCAATATTTGTAAGCAATATTTAAAATGTCTGGAAAGTATTATACATAAATTGGCAATCTTCTAAAAAAGTTGTATAATTTTAGGTTATTATAAAAAATTTGGGGGATATATGGAAAGGATTGTGACAGACTGGAATAAATACAGATGTGATCCTGATTCATTTCTTATAAGGCATCTTTTTCTTGACACTATAGCAAGGGCATATCTTCGTTTATTAAAGAAAATAGATTTTAATAAACCTATTGACGTACTTGAATTCGGGTGTGGTACCGGGTATATTAACAAGTGTATAAGCAGGATCTTCAAGATAAGAAAAATGACTTTAATCGACTCGAATGAGCAGATGCTAAAGATTGCAAAAGATACGTTAAAGGATGTTCCATGTGAGAAAGAATTTGTTAATGTGGATTTTTTTGATTTTAAAGTGGAAAGGGAGTATGACCTTGTCCACAGTCAGGGGGTTATTGAGCATTTTGAACCAGATTTGAGGAAAAATCTTTTAAGCAAGCATTTTCATTCTACAAAAAAAGAAGGGTATTGTATTATTTTCTTTCCGGTGCCTTCAATTACCTACTTTCTGGTAAGAAAATTTTTTGAGATTATAAAACGCTGGAAATTTCCTGATGAAGTTCCATTAGATAAACAACTCGTTATAAATGAAATAGAGAGTCTTGGTTTTAAGACTTTAGCGTCCACTGTTTTCTGGCCATATCTTCTTACAGAATATGGCTACCTGTTTAAAAAGATATAGCATAATTTATTGAATGGAAAGCACCGGTGCGATGCTTCTTTTTTGAAAAATAGCTTCTGGTTTTTTGTCTTTTTTACTCATTCAGATTATAATTTAAATATGAAGAAAAAAAGAATTTTAATTTTATTTATCTGCTTGTTTGTTTTGTTTAATACAGCTCTTGCTGATCTTTTTGAGAGCGGCAGAAATGCCTTTTATGAAGGTAAGTACTCTCTTGCGGTTGATTTACTCAAAAAAGCCCTCTCCACTCAAAGAGACAAAAGCCTGGAAGAAAAAACATTGTATTTTCTTTCTCTATCTCTTTATTATAATTCTGATTATAAAGAATCTATAAATTATTTTCTCAATCTTCTGAATAATTATCCCCAAAGTCCATATAAAGAACAGGCAACATTTATGATAGCACTTAATTATTATAAATTAAAAGATTATGAAACTGCTCTCAATAGACTGCGAAAATATATTTTAGCATTTCCCGATGGAAAATGGGTAAAGGATGCAAGATTTACCATAGCCTATTCACTTATGTTGATGAATCAATATACGCAGGCAGCAAATGAATGGGAAAAATTTATCAAAGAATACCCCGAGGATGAAAAAACTGCAGAAGCAACTTTAAGAATGGGGCAGTCTCTATTTTATGATGAAAAATATGAGACTTCAATGAAGGTTCTTTCAGATTTTCTTTCAAAGAATAAAAAATCACCTTTTTATGATGAGGCAACATTGTTTTTAGCTAAAAGTTTTTACTTTCTGTCTGATGTGGATAAAACAATTCAGCTCTTAACTTCCTTTACCGAGAAAAAAAATTTTGTGTATTATGAAGATGCTCTTTATTTTACAGGAATGTCTTATTTAAAAAAGGAAGCATTTTCTGAAGCCATAAAGTATTTTTTGCAGCTTACAAATTCTACTGATTATTCTGCCGAAGTAATGTTAAAACTTGGTATAATTTATAGGAGCATTATGGATTATCAAAATTCCATTTTGTTTCTCAAACGTCTTCAGATTAGCAGAATTGATACAGCACTTTTCAGGAAAGCCTCTCTTGAGCTTGCTACAACCTATATTGATGCTGGTATGCCTGATGAGGCGATAAATATATTAAAGGAACTTCAGACTTCAGATGATGAACTGACCCCCTCCATATTCCAGCAGCTCGGAAAAGCATATTTTTTAAAAGAAGATTATGAAATGTGCATCCAGTATCTTTCTGGTTTGATAAGCAAATTCCCTAAGTCTCTCCCTTACAGTGAAGCTTTATTTTTACGTGCAAGGGCTTATTATGAAAGAAAAAGAAATGAAGAGAGTATTAAAGATATAGAAAAATACCTGTCTTTAAATCTTAAAGATAACGAGAGGGCAGAAGCTTATTTGCTCTGGGGGGATAATCTTGTTATGCTTGGAAAGTACAATGGGACCGTAGAAAAATACTCCAGAATTTTAACTTTAAAGACTCAAATTCCAGTTGAAAGGGTGTACCATCTTATAGGTGTAACGTATACAAAAGCCGATAATTATAAGAAGGCAAAAGAAAGCTACGAGAAGATTATAAAATCCTCTACAAATTCCCAGTATCTGGTACTGGCATACTATAATACTGGTATTATAGAATATAACCAAAGAAATTATGTTGAGGCCAGAAGGTATTTTGATTATGTAAATAAGAATTTCAAGAACAGTGAGTATTCAGAAGAGGCTGCGTTAAAAATTGGGTGGATATATTTTAAAGAAGAAAAGTTTAAACAGCTTATTGACTATCTTGATGGCATTACGATTAGTATGAAAAAATGGGATTATTATTCTCTTAAAGGGTGGGGGTTTTTCAGGCTTGGAGAGTACGGAAAGGCGATAGAAAACTTTGATTTTTCGCTTACTCATGCCTTAGATTTTAGTTCTACAAATGAGAGTATGCTTGCAATTGCAAAATCTTACTACAACATAAATGAGTTTGAAAAGGCTTTTTCTTTTTATGAAAAAGTTTATCTTTCTTTTTCAGAAGGTATAACGACAGATGAACTTCCCTCCATTCTTGCAGATATGGCGTGGTGTCAGGTAAAACTCGGCGACCCTGCAAAGGCCAATAAGTATTATGAAGAGCTTGTTGAAAGGTTTCCACAGAGTCAGTTTACTTCCGAAGCACTTTTTAAACTTGCAGAGTATTATTACAATATTTCTGATTTCAAGAAATCCATTTATTTTTACAATAAGATCATTGAGTTGAATCAGGACAGGGATTTTGTTTCGCTATCATATTACTGGCTTGGATGGTGCTACTGGAATATGAATAGCAAGCCAGAGGCAATTAAAATTTTTGAGAAATATATAGAGCTTTTTCCTAAGGGTGAATATGCCCCGGATGTTTTATTGAGAATAAGCACTATTTATTATGAATGGAATAATTTAAAACTAAGCAAAGAGACTTTAGAGAGGCTTATCAAAAGTTATCCTTCTTCATATGAGGCGGAAAAGGCAAAATTACTTCTTTCGGAAATTGAGCTTAAATATAAAAGTGGGGGTAATGAAGAAGAGTTTTACAAGTTGCTTCTCAAAGAGACAAAGACAAAAGAGGCAAGAGCAAGCATCTTATTAAAACTTGCAACTTACTATAAGGAAAAAAACAGGATAGAAGATGCTATAAAAGTTTACAGGGAAATTACAACCCTTACAACAAAAGATGAAGCAGCGATTGCCACGGTGGAACTGGCATTCTATAATATTGAAAAAGGCAATTATAATGAAGCGTTAGAACAATTGTCAAGTGTTTTTTATGTATATAAATTTGCCACTCTTTATCCAAGAGCACTTTATGGAATTACCTATGTCTATTTTAAAATGGGAAAGATTGAAACGGCGAAGAAATACCTTCAGCGTTTAAAGGATAATTATCCTTCCTCTGAATGGACAGAAAAGGCACTTGAAATTTTTAAATAGGTAGAAAAATGAAATCAGAAGGAATATTTAGAGTTGTGGCGTTTGGAGATATAATTGGGGAGCCCGGTAGAAGAGTCTTATTAAATAATTTAGAAAAAATAAAAGTTAAATATCAGCCTGATCTGATAGTATTGAATGGAGAAAATGCGGCACATGGATTTGGAATAACTGAGGAGATTGTAAAAAATCTTTTTGAAAATGGTATAGATGTAATAACTTCAGGAAATCATATATGGCAAAAAAAGGAGATTTTTAATTTTATAGGGAAGTATCCAGCTTTATTAAGACCTCTAAATTACCCTGATGGCACGGCTGGAAATGGAATGGTAATTCTTGAGAAAAGCAATGTTAAGGTGGCAATATTAAATCTGATGGGTAGAATATTTATGGAACCGATAGATTGTCCATTTAAAATTGCTGAAAGTCATATAAAAACTTTAAGGGAGAATGGTGTAAATATCATCCTTGTTGATTTTCATGCTGAAGCTACAAGTGAGAAGCAGATATTTGGGTGGTATTTCGACGGGAAAGTAAGTGCCATATGGGGGACACATACCCATATTCAAACTGCTGATGAGAGAATTTTACCGCAAGGGACAGCTTATATTACTGATATTGGAATGTGTGGTTCAAGAGATTCTGTGATTGGTATGAAAATAGAGGAATCATACAGAAGGGTTATTCAGCATCTGCCAGTAAGATTTTCTCCAGCAGATTCTTCTCCATACATCATAGAGGGTGTTGCTATTGATATTAATTTGATTAGCGGTAAAGCAGTGTTGATTTCAAGAATTAAAGAGGTTTACTCTTCTAAATAGATGACTGGGATATAAAGACCATAACATTGGTGGGTATTGTGGCCTTATATCTATAATTAAAACTTTTTTCTTCTTGACTTTTTATCGTTTTAATTGTATGATATTAAAAAACGTGGAGGTTAAGAGAATGACAAAAGAATATATTATATTTTTGATTTCGTTCATTGTTATACTCTCGGTATTTGCTTACATTAATACAAGATATGGTATGTCTTTTGCTTTTAATTGGTTTTTAAAAATTGCATTGCCTATGGTGCTTTCTGCGATTATAGTAAAAATAGCACAATTCATCTCAGATTTGAGACTTGTTTCTTATATTGTTGGTGGTATAGGGTTTGTAATATTTTTTATTGTTTTTCAGAGTGCAATCAAGCAGCCAGCGGAAACAGGAAAGCCAACAATAATAAGTCATTTCCTTGGTTTTATCTTTGGGATTGCTCAGGGGTGGCTGATAATAGGGCTTGTGGTCGATTATTTAAACTTTTTTGGTATTTTGAAAATTCAAAATATGATACCGATGGCTTTCTTTAATGCTATTGTTACTCCTTTAAGGTGGTTTCTATTTTTTGATTTTATAAAATTTTAGGTTTTAAATACCTGGGGTATGCGTGTAGAAAAATATTTCCGGCTTTGGTATCCATAATAGTGAAACCTTGATCTCTACATGGAATTGCTTCTTTAATTACTGCATTTTGCAGTTTATGGGGAAACAGGAAGTGTAGATAAAGGTTTCTAATATATTTGAGAAACCGGGAATCTTCTTACGGTACCCCGGGGTGTTTTAAAGTGAGGTGAATCATGGATGCTGCTTCATTAGCTAAAATGTATTTTGATGCTATAAAGAATGATACTCTGGAGGCGGCCATTCTTACAAAACTTCCCGAACTTGTTACCTGTGCTGACTGGAAAAAGGTTGAGGTGGTGGGAAGGGTGAATTATATTTCTCAGAGGACGAAGATTGTATATGACGGAATTGTAGTTAAGTATGCCGGTGGTTTATACTATGTCAGGAAGAAAGTTGCTGATACGCTTGGACAATTTGACAAAAGATTCTTTAAGGTTTCAAAGGAAATCAAGATAGTTTAATTTTGAATTTTTTCTTGAGTTGAAAAATACTTTAGATACTTAGCGCCCACAAAAAATTTAATGCTGATTTTGGTATACATCTCTTCCCTTCAAAACCTCAAAAAACTCTTCGATTAGCTTATTATCTTTTACCCCTTTTTCTATCTCTACTCCACTTGAGACGTCGATCCCATAGGGTTTTAAAGTGCTAACAATTTTAATCACATTATCTTTGTTTATTCCACCTGCTAGAATCACCTTTTTTGATAAGAAAGCAAGTGAAGTATCTTTTAAGTTAATATTTTCAAAGAAAATAGTTTTTCCGGTTCCTCCATACTCATTTTTATCAAATCTATCAAGCAATATACATGAGACGAGCTGACTGAGTTCATTTATATGGTTATTTTCTGGTGTAAAATCACTTATTTTTTCTATTCTTATAGCATAAATAATGGGTAGTTTTGTTTTATTTAGTAAGGACCTTACAAATTCCATATTGTAGTTGCCATGTAATTGAATTGTATCAATTCCAGTTACTTCTGTAATTTTTATGATTTCGGGAAGACTGTGATTTACGAATACACCCACCTTGTTTATTAATGCTGGAAGATTTTTAATAATCTCTCTTGACTTTTCTACCTCTATAAAGCGAGGGCTTTTTTCATAAAACACAAAACCTATTCCATCAGCACCACATTCAACTGCCTTTAAGGCATTTGATAGTTCCTTGACTCCACAAATTTTTACCCTGATTCTACTCATTTTTTTTCCTCACGTAAATTTTCCCGAAGCATCTGAAAAAAGAGGATGCAATGTATTTCTTTCTACTATATCCTTCACCTCTGTTAAAACGCAGGTGGGAGTTTATGACATAAAGTTTCCCATTCTTTTGTTTGAAAGCATGGGTGTTAGGATAAAAAAGATTTATCCTATCTTCTTTTACTTCACCACTTGCATAGTGTGTAAAAAATATTGTGTTTTTCTTTCCATATCCGGTTACAATACCAATGTGGGTTAATCCGTCATTCCATTTGTCATCTTTGTTTACATCGTAAGTGTTGTCAAAAAAAATTAAATCCCCTATATCAGGGATCTTGCTTTCATAAATCCAGCCTCTTTTTTTCATTCCCGAGTAAAGACTGCTTACACCACCCCTCCCATCTCCATAGATTTTTAAAAGGTCAATTCCTGCCCTGTAGTATACATATCTTACAAATCCGATACAATCAGAAGTGAACTTTTTGTTTCCAGATGAAGGAATCCTTTTTAATCCGATTGAATCATTTGCAATTTTTATAATTTTCTCGTAAAAGGCAGTTTCTGAGGGAAAAATTGTCTGGTCAACCAAGATAAGGAGAAGCAAAAGAAAAATTTTACCCATAATTTTTTTATTTATAACGGGATGTAATACATTTTTTGCAGTGGATTTTAGAATGCAGGTAAATAAAACTTTCAGTACTGAAATAAGCCTCATAGATATTTTTTCGGATTTTTATCAAAAGTTTTTATGAAGCAAGAATCTTTGCCATCCAGATTATTGCAATTGTGTGACCTATTATAGCTCCAATGGTTACTGCAACGAATATTATCAAAATTTTTGTAACTCTGTTACGAAAAAAACCCTTCAAGCTCATAATATCATTATTCAGATTTTCAAAATCTATAACTCTGGGTTTTCTTAATATTGCTTCTATTGGAGCTAAAAATATGCCTGCACTTACGGGTGGAATAAGTATTTTAATTGGAGCTGCAAGCCAAGAAAGTGCTATTGTAATTGGGTGGGCTCCAACCAGCAGTGCAAAAATTGAAGTGGTGATTCCAGAGGCAACTATCCAGGCAAAAAGCATATCCATACCAACCGCAGTGCCCTTTAAAAATCCCAGAACAAATAGCATGATAATCAAGCCACCAAAAATATATGGCAAAAGTTTTTTTGATTTCTTTTCTGGAGGGATTTCTTCTATCTCTTTTAATTCTTTGTCAAATGAACTACTTTGCAAAAGTTTCATTATTCCATCAATATGTCCTTTCCCTACAACTGCGAGAATCCTTGTGCCAGTAGTTGTGGAAATTTTCTTCGCAATATAATAATCTCTTTCATCAATAAGTACCTCTTTAACTTTTGGAAGTTTTGAGGCAAGTTCATTCATCATACTGCTTATCATATCCCCATTTGCCATAAGGGTTTCGATTTCTTCTTTTTCTATCTTTTCATTTGAGAATATGCTTTCTAAAAGAACCTCGATAATCTTTATTTTGTCTGAAAACTTTGATAAACTCCAGGCACGTTTTAGAGTAAGATTTACATCCCTGTCCACAAGTTCCACTCTTTTACCTTTTTCTTCAGCTATATTTATGGCTTTAATCATTTCCTCACCGGGTTTTGAATTTAAATCTTTTCCGATACGTTTCTGAAATGAGGATAAAATCATATTTGAAAGAAGTAAAAATCCCTTACCTTCTTTAATAACTTTTACTATATCAAGGTTTTTCCATCTGTTTTCATCTTTTAAAGAATTAAATCTTGCTTCGCAGAGTTCAACACAGATGACATCGGGATCCAGTTCGTTGATATACTTTTCAACTTCTTCAGCACTTTTATCCAGAACATGAGCAGTTCCAAGTAGAAAAATTTCTTTGTCTTCTAACTTTTGATAGAATAAATTTTCTTGAAGCTTTTCCATTTTAAACTCCACAATTTATTGAGGAACCCTTTCGATATAACCACCTATCTTTCTTATTTTTTCCTCAAGTTTTTCGTAACCTCTGTCTATGTGATAGATTCTTAAAACCTCACTGGTTTCCTTTGCTGCAAGGGCAGCCATAACAAGACCTGCGCCGGCTCTAAGGTCAGATGTCATAACAGACGCACCTGTAAGGAAGGGGACCCCTTTAATTATAGCTGTTGCCCCGTCCACCTTAATATTTGCTCCCATTCTATTTAGCTCAGCTGCATGAAGGAATCTGTCAGTAAAAATTTTTTCTGTTATGATTGAAATGCCATCGCTTATAGATACTAACGCCATAAGCTGGGATTGTAGGTCGGTAGGGAAAAAAGGAAAAGGTAATGTTTCAACTTCTACAGGTTTGATATTTTTCCCAATTGCTATTATAGTTGAGTTATCAATTATTTCTATTTCTACACCCGCTCTTGAAAAAACATCAATGGGATATTCAATATGCTTTACATTTACATTTTTTATTTTTAATTCTCCAAGTGTAATTCCGGCCATAGCAATAAAAGTACCAGCTTCAATTCTATCCGGGATTACTTTATATTCACTGGAATGTAAATGGCTTACACCTTCTATCTTTATAAAGGGTGTACCCGCACCAGTTATTCTTGCTCCCATGGAATTTAGAAAATTTGCGAGGTCTTCAACCTCAGGTTCACAGGCGGCCCCCTCAATAACTGTGATACCTTCTGCAAGTGTTGCTGCCATCATTACATTTTCTGTAGCTAAAACACTCGGGCCATTTGTCCCTAAAAGATTGATTGTTTTTCCCTGTAATACTTTTGCTGTTGCATCAATGTAACCATGGATAATATTTATTTCTGCACCCAGGGCTTTCATCCCTCTTATGTGAATATCTACCGGTCTGGGGCCTATGGCGCAGCCCCCGGGAAAAGAAACCCTTGCTTTCTTTTTCCTTCCAAGTAATGGGCCCAATACAGCGATGGATGCCCTCATTTTTCTAACAATGTCGTAAGGTGCTTCAAAAAGTGAATCATTAACCTCATCAATAATAAGTTTTCCTTCCGAAAATTCGACCTTTTTTCCAAGATATTCAAGCAGAGATATCATAGTCTTTATGTCCATAAGGTCTGGCACATTATGCACAATGACTCTTTCTGGAGTAAGAAGGGAAGCAGCCATTATGGGAAGAGAGGCATTTTTTGACCCACTTATCTGAACTTCACCTTTTAGTTTTTTTTCGCCTTTTATTACATATTTATACATAAACACCTTATTTATTAAAAAACATTTTTATTGCTACCAGAAGCAAAAAAATAGCAAAGATTTTCTGAAGTAAAACAGAATTAAAAGCAATAGCAATTTTACTACCTATCCACCCACCAAGAAGAAAAAAAAGCGCAATAATTATTCCTTCTTTTATCCTGACATATCCACTCTTGAAATATTCAATAACAGCAAAAATTCCAATTGGAAATACCATGAGAAACAAAGTGGTACCCTGTGCTGTTTTCTGGTCAAATTTAGCCAGGAAGACCAATGCTGGAATAATAAGCACTGCCCCACCTATACCAAGAAGCCCGCTTAATATTCCTGCAATTATCCCGATAGTGATATAAAATAACCAGTTCATTTTTACTCTTTTATTTTTCCACTAATGAGTTTTTCTAACTCGTTGGTATAAATTTTGTAAGGATATCTTTTTTTTAGTGAATTCATCCAGTCTTTACTTATCGCAGTCGCCTTGAAAGACAGATAATCCTTCATAACCTGTTCATTTATGTTTGTATAGGAAAATTTTGTATCCGACCTCTTTGAAAGAGGCTTTATAAGGATTAGATATTCCTCTTTCTGGATCTTTGTAATCTTATTAAGCTCTCCAGAAAAAGCAATATCGATTATTTCAGGGTTTTCTTCAATGCTTAAAGGTACAATTTTTCCCTCACTATACAATGTTCTGCTGATTGGGTAGATCTGTTTTATTTTGTAGTAGTTTGCACCTAAAAAGCTTGAAATATCTTTCAGATTTTTTCCCCGAGAAATTTGAGAATTTACCTCATTTAAGATTTTTTCTATATCTGGCTTGTAGTTCTTTAACAGAGTAGATTTTTTCTCATTTATAAAATTAAAAATCAATTCACTTCTTATCTCACTGGAAAGATTTTCAAACTCGGGAATACTTTTTACTTTAAAAATATGATACTCCCCGTTTTCAAATTGAGGCTTTTCAACCATCTCACCTGCTTTAAGTTTTAAGGCGAGCTCAAATCTCTTTGCCAGACCAGTCTTTTTTGTTAGAACCAGCTTGGTAAATTTTATTTTATCTTTGTATGAGCTTAATGCATTCTCAAAACCATTTTCTTTTGCCATTTTATGTATCTCAAATGCCAGTTCTTTTGAAGCTGTGGCAATATCTTCAACTGTGATTTCCGTAATATATCTTTGAGCGTTTTCTTTAAAATATTCCTTCAATTCTTCAGAAGGTATATTTTTTGCAATATAATTGGTGAACTCAAAGAGAACAATTTCTGCCTCTGCCATGTAAGAGAACAAATCATAGTAAGAAAATAGCTCGGATGAGGTAACCGTACCTAAAGAATTCATAATATCTCCATTTTCACCAGCGAGAGAAAAACTTGCATAATCCAGGAATGCATAATCAAGAAGACCTTTATCAGGGGTTCTTGTGAGAACTCCCCTGATCTTAAACTCAATTATATTTCGAATTATTTCTTTTGAGGCAATAATGCCATTTTCTCTTGCGAAAGTGGAAATAAGTCCTTGATTTATAAGAGTTTCTACAGAATGTCTTATTAAGATCTCATTAAAGGTTTTTTCATCTATACTTTTTGGAAGAAGATTGGCAAATCTTTCCTTGTTGAAAATCAAAATATAATTGAAAAGTGAGCCCGGCTGATAATTGTAATTTTCCTTTCCAATCTTTGCTATCCTCAACACATCTACATTAATATCTCTTCCCCAGTAGACTCCAAGTGTGGAAACAAAGGCTATTATCAAAAGCCAGATAAAAAAGTTTAGAACAAACTTTCTAAGAGCTTCTTTTCTTTTCTTTCTTTTCTGATATTCAGCACTATCCATAAACACTCCCTATAATTTCATTCGCTAGTTTTATTTTTCTATCCAAAATTGGATGATTTTAAAAAAAATTATTAGACTACCATTTTTTAAAACTTTCTACGTCTTTTTTCAAAAGCTTTATCAACTCTATTGTTGAGATTTCTATTTCAGTTATTATATTATCAATCTTAGCGGTTATATAATTATAGGCTACAACCGCAGGTATGGCCACAATAAGTCCATAAGCTGTGGTTATCAAAGCCTGTGCAATTCCTCCTATGAGCTTTGATGGATCGCTCATACCCTGAGTGGCAAGGACACTGCTTGATATAATCATACCAATGACGGTACCAAGCAACCCAAGAAGAGTTGAAATGCTTACCACAGTGGCAAGGACTGGTAAGTACCTCTGCAATTTTGGTAGTTCAAATTTCGCAGAATCTTCCATTGCTTTTTCTATCTCTGTCCTTGACTTTGAAGCAACCTCAAGCCCAGCTTTGATGATATTACTTGCGACACCAGGATAATTTTCACATACAGCTATGGCTTCGTCAAGTCTTAAACCTTTAAGTTTTTCTTTCATTTTTTCATTGATTATTTTTGCATTCTTTTTTACTTTTTCAAGGTAAAACCATCTTTCTATAAAAACTGCAAGCCCAACTATAGAAACCAAGAGTATCAAATACATTACAGGTCCACCCTGTTGGAAATAACTAAATAACATTTTTAACTCCTGATTTAAGTTTTTTAAAATCTACGAAAGAAGATATATCTATAATAAATACAAAAAATTACATTTTAACTGAATCTTTTGCTAAAAAGGCAAATCATAAGTCTTTACTTACATAAATTATAAATTATTTCCGGAAATTTGTCATTATTCTTTAGTGATAAGCTTTATTTCAACTCTTCTGTTTTTTTGCCTGCCTTCCTCCTTTGAATTATCTGCTATGGGACGTGTGCTACCAAAACCTATGTATGAAATCCTGCTGGAAGCAATTCCTTTTTTTATTAAGTAGTCAGCTACTGATTTTGCTCTGCTTTCAGATAAAGCCTGATTGTATTTCTCTGTCCCAATATTATCTGTATGCCCCGAGATTACAATATCAATACTTTGGTATTTTCTTAAGACATCTGCCAGTGCATCAAGTTTCTTTTCGTATTCTTTCTTAAGGTTATATTTGTTAAAATCAAAAAGTATATTTCCTAAATTTACAATTATGCCATCTATCACATCTGAGATAGAAATTTCCTTTTCATTTTTAATATCCATTCTATTGGAAATCTCGGCTATCAATTCTTCCTTTTTCTCTCTTTCTATATCTATAATTTCATCAACCTTTCCTTCCGAGGTACCTCGATAAAGTACTGTTTCTCCATTTCTTATTGTAAAAAGGAAAGAATATTCCTCTGTATAAAATGCGGGTGCGGAATTTGAAATATCCCAGTAATATACTGTGTGTGAAAAACCGGTGAAACTCAAAATATCCGGGTCATTTTTTGGATAATGTAGCAGGTGGTAGTTTATAAGAATCTTTGCATATAATTTTCCCTGAATTTCTTCATTTCCCAGATATACATAGTTTGCCTTAAGTGGAGCAATTATTATATTTTCTCTTGTTAATATACCCTCATGTATTTCCTCTCCATCAGCACTCCAAGAGTATCCCGGATTTATATCTTCTTCCGGAAAAGTTGGTACACTTCTTAAGGTGGGCATAAGAACATCAGGAGAGGTCTTTATTACCCCCTGCTTATTTTTGAAGAACCTGCTGGCGTAGATATTTTTTAATTGAAATGGCTCATTAATCTGTGGGTCTTTCTCATAATAATTGTATCTTCCCTCATATAATGCAAAGTCATTTGTTATAGCAACTATTTCTAACACAGCCTTATTTAGGGATTCTACCTTTCTGTAGAGGACACCATTTCTTAATATTTCCTGTTTGTTCCAGTTTTTAAACCTGTACTTTCTGCCAATTTCATTGACAAATTCAATCTTTAATGAAAAAAGGTGGGTAAAAATCAAAACAGGAAAAATAAATAAAACTTTTTTCATCACGTCACCTCGAATAAAAAATTTTCTTCATTAAATTATATAGGTAATTCTTTTTTATTTCAACAAAAAAGGCAGTTTCACTATTAAAACTGATAAAGTAGCATAGCAAAGGGGCTGAGGTAGCAAAATCATTCTTTTCCCTATTTCAAAAAAGTAGCCACTGATTTCTTTGATCTAAAAAGCCCAATTATTTTTTCTTTATCTAAATTAAGAAAAAATAATATCAGAAACACTAAAAATTTTCATTTTTTTTAAAATGGTTGTAAAATTAATGTAATTTAGGAGAAGTAAGATGTGTGGAATTGTTGGTTATATTGGCAAAGGTAACATAAAAGAAATTATACTGGATTCTCTTCAGAGGCTTGAGTATAGAGGTTATGATTCTGCAGGCGTGGCTTTTATTGATTTAAATGATCAGCTTTTTATAAAAAAAAGAGTGGGTAGAATAGGAGAATTAAGACTCGATTTGCATACAACGGTAAATTCATTCAAACTTGGTATTGGGCATACACGATGGGCAACTCATGGAGGTATAACAACTGAAAATGCCCACCCACACACCGATTGTGAGGGCAAAATAGCACTTGTGCATAATGGCATTATAGAAAATTATAATGTGTTGAGAAATGTTGTTGAGAAAAAAGGGCATATCATTAAGTCTGAAACCGATACAGAAATTTTAACCCATCTTATAGAAGATATTTATAAGAATGAGAAGGTCTCATTGGAGGAGGCAATTATCAAGGCTTTAAATCTGGTTCAGGGGACATATGGACTGGCAGTTATATCTTCTGATGAACCTAACAAAATAATATGTGCAAGAAATGGTAGTCCTTTAGTAGTTGGGGTTGGTGAAAAAGAAATGTTTGTGGCTTCAGATGTAAATGCCATTATTCCTTATACAAGAAATGTAATATATCTTGAGGATAAAGAGCTTGTTGTAATGAGTGAAGAAAATTGTGATACCTACAATCTTGATTATGAGAAAATAACGAAGGTGATTTCAAAGGTTGATTGGGAGCTTGAATCCATTTCTCAGAATGGTTATGAAACTTTTATGTTAAAAGAGATATTTGAGCAACCGGAAGCCATGGAAAATGCAATGAGAGGAAGAATTAATCCAGCTGATGGTATGGTAAAGTTTGGTGGATTGAATCTCTCGGAGGCAGAAGCAAGAGATATTTCCAGGATTATAATAACTGCGTGTGGAACAAGCTGGCATGCGGCTTTAATAGGTGAATATCTGATAGAGTCCTTTGCAAAAATTCCAGTTGAAGTTGACTATGCTTCAGAATTCAGGTATAGGAATCCAGTGATACAAAAAAACGATATATTACTTGTAATAAGTCAGTCTGGAGAAACACTTGATACTCTTGAGGCATTAAGGGAAGCAAAAAGGAAGGGAATAAAGGTGCTGGGTATAACAAATGTTGTTGGTAGTACAATTGCAAGAGAGTGTGATGGTGGAATTTATTTGCATGCTGGTCCTGAAATTGGTGTGGCATCTACAAAGGCATTTACAAATCAGGTACTTGTAATGATAATGCTTTCAATTTATCTTGCAAGATTGAAACATATGTCGTTTTATGAGGGTCAGAGATTATTGAATGAGCTTGTGAAAATACCGGAAAAGATAAAAGAGGTTTTGAAACAGGCTGATAAGATAAAATCTCTTGCGAAAAAGTATTCATACGCAAATAATTTTCTATATCTTGGAAGGGGGTTTAACTATCCGGTTGCCCTCGAGGGAGCTTTAAAGCTTAAGGAAATTTCCTACATTCATGCAGAGGGATACCCGGCAGCAGAAATGAAGCATGGTCCTATAGCCTTGATTGATGAAAATATGCCGGTGGTTTTTCTGGCAACATCAGGACCACTTTTTGAGAAAGTAATTTCAAACATAAGAGAGGTTAAAGCACGAAATGGTAAAATAATAGCGATTACCAATAATAATGCGGAAAGTATCGAAAAATATATTGATGAATTAATATTTGTACCGGAAACGTTCGAGGAGTTTTCTCCTCTCATAAATGTGATTCCTTTACAATTACTCGCATATTATATAGCAAGAGAAAAGAATCTTGATGTTGATAAACCAAGAAATCTTGCAAAATCTGTAACAGTTGAGTGAAAATGTGGCTATTTAGAACTTATTGTTTCAAATGCGGAAATCTCTCTTTCGGAAAATTGATTTGTGAAGAATGTCAGTGCAAGGTAATTCCTTTTTCTTATTTGAAGAAGAGCAGATGTGAGAAGTGTTCAAAGCCTTTAGAAGAATATGAAGAAACTTTATGCGAAAATTGTATTGATAAGTATCTTTATTTTGAAAAAAATATTTCTCTTTACCCGTACAATGATTTGTGTATAAGGGAACTTGTAAGACTGTTTAAATTTGAAGTTATCGGGCAGGCGGGTGAAACAATTGCTGATATTATAAGAGATGAAGTTTTTAATTGTATTAACAACTTACCGGTTGATTTAATTACGTGTGTGCCAGTAAGCAGGGAAAGTTTGAAAGAAAGAGGATTTAACCCTGTTGCATTTATACTTGACAAACTTAAGATTCGATATAAAAATATTCTTGGTAGAAAAAGTCATTTGAAAAAGCAAAGTGAACTTTCAAATGAGGAAAGAGAAAAATATGTGAAAGGACAATTTTATCTTATTGATGGAATTAAATTAAAAGGAGAACGGATTGTCGTGATTGATGATATCTTTACATCCGGTAATACACTTAATGAAGTAGCAAAGGTTTTGATTGAAGGTGGGGCTGGTGTTGTAAATACCCTCACCTTTTTTAGAGATTAAAATAAATTAATACCTGAATTGTGCGATTTAGGTATATGTGATTTTTATATGCCAGATGATCAGTTATTAATTAAACTCATTTATTTTCCGATAGATAAAAAAACTTGCAATACTGGTGATATTTGATGGGAAAATTTGATGTTTTTTTGAATTATCTTGGGAAAGAAAATAATTTCAGTCCCGAAGAAATAAAGAGTAAGATTGAACTTGACAGAAGAACTGAGGAAATAGAATCTACAGATGTAGAAGCAAATCTTGCAAAAGTTGATGAATTGCTTGAGAAGATTTCCGGTCCAACTGTAACCCCACCAGCAAAAGCAAAGGAAGAAATAAAAGCCGAAGGTGTCGAGATAGAAGAAGAGCTGCTAAAATATCTCGAAAAACTTGATGAGCCTCCACCGGATGTTTCTCAACTGAAAGAGCAACTTGGAATAAAGCATTATGAAGGTATAGAAGAGGGTGGTGGTGTTTCTGAAGAATCTGTAGAGATTCCACCTGAATTTGAAGAGATGGTTGTCGAACGTGAGGAGGTTCCGGAGGAAGCTGTACCCGCAGGTCCGTCAGAAGAACTTTCAGAGATGTTTGCTGAACTTTCCCCTGTAGAACAACCACCAGAAATGGAAATACCTGTGATACCTGCGGTTGAGCAACCTCATGAAATGGGGGTGCCGGTTACCCCTGAATCAGAATTGCCTCTCGCAGGAGAGGGAGAAATATCGCTTGAGGGTTTTGGACAACCGGAAGCTGAATTTCCATCCCTTGAGGGATTAGAAACAGCTCCAGGAGAAAAAGTTGAAGAGCTAGCAATATCTCCAATTGCAGAAGAGGAAATCTCTTTACCAGCCGGCGAGATGGAGCCAGAAACTTCAATTCCTTCAGAAGAATTTTCTTTTGCCAGAGAAGAAAAGAAGCCAGAAGAGATTAAACAACCTTTTTATGCAGAGGAAACTACTGAAACAATAGAGGTGGATTCTGAAAAGGCTCTAAAGATAAGGAACAGGATTAACCAGATAAGAGATTCTGAATTAAGAAAAAAGGTTAGATATGCACTTATTGAATCTCACCTTCCAAAACGTCTCGAAAATGAATTGTTAAAAATCTTACTTTTGAACGAGAGTGATGAAAGAATAAAGGAGTTTATCGATAAGAACCTGCCCGGCGTTGTTGTAAGACCACCAGAGGAAGAGGTTAGAGAGTTCAGACCGCCAAAGAGAGAAGTCATTTATTCTGAGGCAATATACAAGCAGAAGGAAACAGAGGAAAATCTTAAGAAATTTACTAAATATTTGGCTGTAGGTTTTGTTTTGCTTATAATTTTAGGTTTTCTTGCCTGGCGTTTCATATGGATTCCGGGTATTGTTGAGAGGGTTTATAAAAAGGGTTACGGGGCACTGGCTAAAAGGGACTTCGTTGAAGCTGAAAGTTATTTCAAAAAAGCAAAGGACATGGGTGGTGTCAATATTAAATGGTACAATATTTATGCACAGAAATATATGGAGCTTACAAACTATGAGGCAGCAAGAAAAAAATATATTGAGGCTCTTGATTATGATCCTTTAAACAAAATGACCATATATAATTTTGCAGAGTATTACAAAACCATTTATCCTCCACGGTATGAGGACGCACTGGCACTCTATTTCAGGCTTTATAAAAAATCTCCGAACAACTTTGAATATCTTGATAAGGTTGCAATGACTTATATTGAGTGGGGAGATAGAATTTCAGATTATGATGAAAAATTAAGAAAGTATTCCGAGGCTGACAGACTATACGAGGGTTATCTGAGCAAGAAACCTAAATATGCAGGTGGGTATTTCAGGCTTTTAGATATTGCTTTAAGATTAAAGAGGGCGGACAGAATTGATGTCTTATTTGATACTCTTGATAAAGTTAACAAGCGTGCTGTAAATGAAGCAACATTTACATCTCTTGCCAGGTATTATCTTGATGAAAAAAGATACGATAGGGCTAAGAAGGTTTTTGAGAAGTTAATTCCGTATTTATCTCCTCCAGCAAAGACAAACGTATCAATGGCATTAATTCAAAGTGAAGCATATTATGAATATGGAAGATTTTTGACAATAAATATGGATTTCTTGAGAGCGATTAAAATGCTTTCAAATTCAATAAATCTCAATTCTAAAAATGCAAAATCTTACAACCTTCTTGGTGAAATATATCTTCTGGATGAAAGAAGTGTGAATGCAAAGGTCTCTGCAAAAGAGATGTTTGAAAAGGCGATGACTTATAATCCTCTTTTTTACAAGCCATATGCCAATATGGGACATCTCTATTTTTATAATAGTTTTAATTTTACAGACCCGGAAAAGGCTTATTCACAAGCTTTTTATTATTATAAAATTGCAGCTTCTTTACTCGGGAGTGATGAAAAAGATTTTCTGCTTTCTTATAATCTTGGTTGGCTTTATTACAGGTACGGAGACTATGAAAACTCACTTAATGAATATTCAAAAATTTATGTGGATGAATCTTATAATCCTATAATTTCTTATAATATTGGTAATATATTTTTTAAGATAAATAAGTATGAACTCGCCAGAGTCCAGTATGAAAAGTCAATAAGTTATTTAGAAAATATTGCAAGTAAGATTTCATATCTGAATCCAGATCTTGCAAGGCATAAAGAATTATATACCCAGCTGGCAAGAAATTATAATAATATGGGTGTTGTTTACTTATACTTGAGAAATTATATGCCCAAACAGAGAAACCAGCTGGAGCAGGAGGCTTTGCTTAATTTCTATAAGGCAAAAGATAGTGCCCTCAAGGTGAACACCCTTTATAGCCATGCAGAGTACAACATAAAATACTTATTAAACAAGGGGATAAAGAATAGAAATCCAGTATTTGATAGTGAGCTTTTACAAAAGACCAGTCTTAAAAAATTTATTGATGAATTTAAGGATACTCTTATAAAAAACCTTTGATATTTTTTTAGAAAAGTTTTCTTTTTAGCTTTATTGCTCCAGCGGGGCAAACCTCATCACAGCAATAGCATTTAATACACTTTTTGTAGTCTATTTCAATTTTCAAATCTTTTGAAAGCTTAAGTGCATCTGCAGGGCAAATTTCTATACATTTTTCACACCTGATACATTTTTTATGATTAAAGAATGGATAAGGTGTTAAAATTCTATTTAAAAATTTTATTACTGGCTCTGGAACTCTGTTTTTCAAGAAATGTATGTCCTGAGGAATTTTTATTCTTTCAAAGTGAATTGCTTTAACATTTTCAAACTTTTCTCCGACTATCTCAATATCTTCAGGTGAGTGGATAAAAAAATGCCTTCTTTCCAGTGCTGCTTTAAGTATTGGGATGTCTCTAAAATTGTATCCTATAAGTTCAGCACAGACAACATCAAGTGCTAAAATGTCAAATGAACTGGCTATAATGCCCAATTTTTTAGGTTTTCCATTTTGAGGTCCGTTGCCTTCCATGGCGATAATACCATCCATTATGCCGAGGGCAGGTTTTAAGAGAAGATTTAGATCAACTATCATGTCGGAAAATTTTTCCTTATCCGGAAAGCGAAAATGAAATTTACCCTTATTGAGACCCGGGATGCATCCAAAGAGATTTTTCATTGCTCCTGTATAATACATTTGAGCATGGGTTTTTAGTTTTGGGAGAGAAACAATAATATCTGAATTTATAATTTCTTTCGAGATAGTAAAGCTCTTAACTATTTTTCCTGAAGGATTTGAAACCCTCATGTCCTCATTAAATTCTACAAAAGGAACATTGTACTTTTCAGCTACTCTGAGCAGTCCAGATTTTTTTGCAGCTGAAAAAATATTTTCGATTCCGGGGGATTCTCCAACCTTAATCTCAAAGTCATTTTCTATAAAAACTTTAAGCACAGCTTCAAAAAAAATAGGATGTGTTGTTACAGCGTATTCGGGAGATTTTCCACTCAAAATATTTGGTTTAAGCAAAACTTTATTTCCATGTTCTTTAAGTTTTTTTACACCTCCTATCAGTTCAAGAGAAAGCTTTACGGCAGAATAAACCTGATTAAATTCATATTCTTCACATTTTACCAGAGAAACCTTTACATTTCCCATTTTAACTTCCTCTTATAAAAAATAAGGCTAAAATTTTACTATAGTTTTTTAGATTTGTAAAATAAAGAGGGGCTACTATTTATCCGTAATATTACCTTTTGGTTATAGGTATAAAGTTTGTAAAGTTGAAAACATTCAACTTTTTACAACAAAATATAGTTTTTTCAAAAAACTTAAACTTTTTGATAAAAAGTTAGGCTAAAACTTATCCCACTTTCTTTCTGTATGCACAGAAAGAAAGTGGGCAAAGAAAGAAGGGTTATGTTTAACCAATAGATTAGATGTGGCATCCTATTTAATTGACACATCATTCAATGGAAAAACTGACTTTTTTTGAAAAAATCTTTAAAATTTATAGAGGAAACTCAACTTAAAGTTTTCTAAAAATTTTCTAATTTTAGGTAAAAAGGGAAAAAATATGAAAATAAAAGGGGTGATTTTTGATTTCAATGGAACACTTTTCTGGGATACAAAGCTTCACAATATCTCATGGGATATTTTCTTTGATAGACATAATATAAAAATTTCTGATACAGAAAAGCACGAAAAGCTACACGGCAAAGACAATAGAAAAATATTAAAGGAATTTCTGGATTTCAATCTTACAGAAGAAGAAATAGAAAAATATAGTGAGGAAAAGGAAGAAATCTATAGAGAACTTTGTCTGAGGTCCGGTTTAAACCTGGCACCTGGAGCAAGGGAGTTTTTGAATTTTTTAAAAATGAAAAAAATTCCGTATACCATAGCTACTGCATCGGCTTACAAAAATGTTTTATTTTATTTTGAAAGTCTAAAGCTTGAAGAATATTTTGATATTGAAAAAGTTGTTTACAGCAATGGAAGTATGAAAAGCAAACCCGACCCTGAAATGTATGAAAGGGCAATGAAGTTATTGAATTTAAAAAATCAGGACACCCTGATTTTTGAAGATTCCATTTCTGGAATAAAAGCAGCAGAGAATGCGAAAGCAGGAAAAATTATCATTGTAAATTCAAACGATGAAAATTACCCTTACTTTCCTTATGAAAAGATTAAAGATTTTTCCGAGGTTGATAGAAGTATGTTTGAATAGCTTTTTCAAATTTAAAAAAGTTTTTTTAAAAAAATTTGATTTTTTTTCGATAAGTTAATATAATTTAAATAGTTATTTTGCTGGAGGTTTTTATGGGGCTTGTGTTTCATCAAATAATTACAGGATAGCTGCTCACTTCGTAAGTTTTTTCATTCAGTTTACCTTTCTATTAATGACCTATCGATGGGTAGTTGATTACCTATAGTGTTTTTTCTAATAACTGTTGTTTTTGAAGCTTAAGTAGTTTATTTATAATCTTATTAAGGAGGATTATTTTATGATGAATTATAAAAAATACAAACCTTTCCCAAAAGTTAAACTCGAAAATAGAAAGTGGGTTGAAAAAACAATCACACATGCACCGATATGGTGCAGTGTTGACTTAAGGGACGGGAATCAGGCTTTGCCCATTCCAATGAATGTTCCTGAAAAACTCGAATTTTTCAAGTTGCTGGTTGATATAGGTTTTAAAGAGATAGAAGTCGGTTTCCCATCAGCTTCAGAAACAGAATATAGATTTGCAAGAACCCTGATAGAAAAAAAACTGATTCCGGATGATGTTACCATTCAGGTTTTAACTCAATCAAGAAAACATCTGATTGAGAGAACTCCGATCTCCCTTGCCGGGGTAAAATCGGCTATTGTGCATCTGTATAATTCCACATCAACTTTACAGAGGAAGGTAGTGTTTAAGACAGACAAAAAAGGAGTTATAGATATTGCTCTGGAAGGGGCAAATCTTATAGAAGAACTTGCTAAGAAAATGAAAGATACAAAAATAATCAAGCAATATTCACCTGAAAGTTTTACCGGGACGGAACTTGATTTTGCTATTAAAGTATGTGAAGCTGTAATGGGTGTATGGAAACCAACTCGAGAAAACAAGATGATTATAAATTTACCTGCGACTGTTGAAATGTCTACTCCAAATATATATGCTGATCAAATAGAATGGTTTATAAAGCACATTAAGAATAGAGAGTCTGTAATTATAAGTGTTCATACTCACAATGACAGAGGTACAAGTGTGGCTGCTTCCGAACTTGCTTTGCTTGCGGGTGCTGAAAGAATTGAAGGTACTTTATTTGGCAATGGTGAAAGGACCGGGAATGCGGATATAATGAATATTGCATTGAATATGTTTTCCCAGGGAATAGATCCGAAACTTGATTTTTCTGACATAAATAAAATAATTGAAGTTTATGAAAGATGTACAAGGATGAAAATCCACCCAAGACATCCCTATGCTGGTGAGCTTGTTTACACAGCTTTTTCAGGGTCACATCAGGATGCAATAAGGAAGGGTTTAAATTATTATGAAATTGAAAAGCCCCCATACTGGGAAGTGCCGTATTTGCCCATAGATCCTGGTGATGTGGGAAGGCAATACGAGCCAATTATAAGGATAAATAGTCAGTCGGGTAAAGGGGGTGTAGCTTTTGTGATGGAACATTATTTTGGTTTCAAACTTCCGAGAGAAATGCATCCTGAATTTGCTCAGGTAGTACAAAAAGTAACTGATGAAACAGGAAATGAACTTAAACCTGAGGAAATTTTCGAGCTTTTTAAGAAGGAATACATTGATATATTTTCTCCCTTGAGGCTGATTAAGTATAGAATTGAAGAAGATCAGAATCTTGCAGAGAATCACAACGTGGTGCATATTTTTTCATATTTAAGGATCAATGGTAAAGAGAAGGAATTTAAGGGTGTTGGAAATGGTCCAATAGATGCCTTTTTCCACTCTTTACAAAATGCAGGAATTGCAAGGTATAAATTCGTTTCTTATGAAGAGCATGCTTTGAGTGAGGGTTCTGATTCAAAAGCCGTTTCTTATATATGTCTTGAAAATGAAGAGGGAGAAAAAAGGTTTGGAGTTGGAATAGATGCAAACATCACAACAGCTTCTCTTAATGCTATAGTTTCTGCTATAAACAGATTTTTCAGAGTATAAAAAATTGGCGGGGGCATAAAAATGCCTCCGCCAATTAAATTTATAGCGGCCAGCGGGAATCGAACCCGCGCCAATAGCTTGGAAGGCTAAGGTACTACCACTATACGATGGCCGCAACAATTTAATTATAACATAAAAAGAGTAATTGTGTCAACAAAATTGAGGAGCAGGAATTGAAAGTCTTTATTGAAACTCTTGGTTGTAAATTGAATCAGTTCGAAAGTGAGGCAATTGCCCAGCTATTGAAGAGAAAAGGTTTTGAAATAACAGATAGCCTTGAAGAGAGTGATTGTGTTATTGTAAATAGCTGTACTGTAACGGGCAAAGCAGATGCCAGATCAAAGCATTTTGTTAACAGAGCAAAGAAAAGTGGCAAATTTGTTGTATTAACTGGCTGTTATGCCACTACGGATTCAGATTATTTAAAAAAATGCGGGCTTGCAGATCTGGTTGTTAAAAATAACTTTAAGTACTCAATTCCTGATTTGATAATTTCCCATAAATTTTCTGGTACTGAAATAAAGGTTAAAAATGAAATTTTTCCTGAGGTGAATTTTTTTGAGAGGACAAGGGCATTTATTAAGATACAGGATGGGTGTAATAAATTTTGTAGTTATTGCAAAGTTCCGTATGCGAGGGGAATTTCACAGAGTTTATCGGTTGATAAAATAATTGAAAATGTTAAAAAGGTTATAAATAATGGCTATAAAGAGATTGTTTTAACCGGCGTTAATATAAGTGCATATAGTTTTGATGGGTATAGCCTTTTTGATGTTGTTTATGAAATTTTAAAACTGGATGGGAATTTCAGAGTAAGGCTTTCTTCTTTGCAACCAGATGAGTTTGATTTGAGATTTATTAGCCTGCTCGATAATGAAAAGTTCGCCCCTCATTTTCATATTTCTCTGCAAAGTGGGAGCAACACAGTGCTTAAAAGAATGAATAGATGTTACACTTCCTCTTATTTCGTAGACTTGTGCAATAAGATTTCTGCCAAAAGGTCTGATTGTGGAATTTCAACCGATATAATTGTAGGTTTTCCACTCGAATCTGATCTGGAATTCAATGAAACACTTGAGGTATTAAAGAATGTAAATTTTACGAGGCTTCATATTTTTCCGTATTCCAGAAGGAGTAAAACCACAGCAGCACTTTTAAATGACCTGCCTTATAACATAAAAAGAGAAAGGGAGAGATTATTGAGGGAAGAATTTATCAAAAATATTAAAGTGTTTATAGAAGAAAAGATTCTGGGTAGTCCCCAAAAGGTTCTTATTGAGCAGAATAAGGGTGGATATAGTTCTGGATATACTGGAAATTATTTCAAGATTTACACCACTAAAAATTTAAAGGAGAATGAGTTTTGTTATCTTACTCCTGTAGATTATAAAATTAAAAACACAGAAGTTGAACTTTATGATTTTTAGGTTTTTGCTTTAAGAAACAGGTAAATTGAAAATGTTCCAAGAAAAAAACTTCCTGATACTGCTCCCGTTATTGGGGAAACGTCTCCCTTTGCTGCAAATGAGAGCCCAAGGGCATAGAAAAGATAATATATAACAAAAAGTGACATTGAAAGTATCAAATTTACTATAAAGGAAATCTTTCTTTTTGACATGTCAACAATTCCTATACCCGCGAGGACAATAAAAATTATTCCAAGTGCATATGTAAACTTTGAATAAAAGCCAGCTTCTGCTCCCTTGTAGTCCTGTCTTGATTTTTTAAGCTTTTCAATATAAATTTTGCTTTCTCTGTATGTCATAGCTTCCACAGGGTACCATATTTTCTCAAAATAGTATGGAGGGTCGTTAACAAAATCAAACATTTGGTTGGTAAAATTTACCACACGAAAACTTTCTCCATTGTTTCCGACATATCTTAAGGTTCCTGAACTGAACCTCCATTTTTTTTCTTCCGGCACCCATATAGCTTTGTTGGCATCAACTCTCAGTCCGATTTTAATACTTGCTGGGTAATCAAGTCCTTTCTCAACAAGAACCCTGTTTATATTTGTAACCAACCATTCTATATCTTCATTTTTTAGTTCAAGTGAGGCATTTTTCTCTGAGGAAATATTTGTTAATGAGCTTTCAAATTTGACAATCGTAACTTTTTCAAGCTCTTTTGTGATAGAATTATAATAATCTACAATGTAAATAATATTTTGATTACCAAAAATTGAAAAATTCCTGTTATCCTTCAATCTTTTAATGGATTCATCAGTCTTGTAGTTATGAAAAACTCTCTGCCAGATAATGTAACGCTTTTGATATAAAGGAAAAATTATATTGTTCTGAATGTAAAAAATTAAGATAAAGTAGTAAGTTAACGAAATTAATACCATATAAAAGGTTGTTCTGTAAATACTTATACCTGTGCTTGCAATTGCAACTAATTCTCTGAAATGTGCCATTCTACTTAAAACGTAAACTGTAGCAAAAAGAAAGGAAAAGGGTTGAAAAATTCCAAGCCAATAAATTCCATCATAAACATGAAACAAGAATAAACCATACCCATCAACATTTTTCGGGAGATATCTGATTTCATTGAAAAATTGTGTTAGCTCATAAATTATTACAAAGAATAGAAGAGAGCCAAGAAGAGAAAAGAAAAAATTTTTAATTATGTATGAATCAAGCGAGGTCCATTTAAGTTTCTTTATTGTTTTTATTAAATCATTAAGTGTAGTTTTTTGAAATTCCATTTTGCCTTACTCCTTTAATTTCAATGCCATCATTATTATTCCTGCAATTAGAAAAAGAAGTGGCGCAAACCATTCTAAAATCGGTGATAAATAGCCCTTCATTATGAGATTTTCAGTGCCGATTTTTAGTCCGTAGAATAACAGGGTCAGTATTATGCTGATACCCAGCCCTTCATTTCTTCCACTTCTCGCAGTATACATGCCTATTGATAGACTTAATATTACAAAACTCAAAGAGGCTAAAGGAAGAGCAAATTTTTCATATATTTTCATACGCTGATATGTAGGAGCTCCTCTTCTATAGTTTTCTATACTTTTTTCTATCAAATCAAGTTCTTTTTTGTAGTCTTTGAGTTTTGCTTCCATTTCCTCAAGTTTTTTCTTGACTTCTTCTTTTGAAAGCTCTTTATTTTGAATATTAAATTCCTTCTTTATTCTCTCAATTTCTCTTAGAACTCTTTCCTTGTCTTTTAGAAAGCTATTTATTCTTTCTGTTGCAACCCTCGTTTTGCTCTTTAATTCATTTCTTAATTCTTTGACCTTCATCATATCCGGTCCCTTAGAATAGTATTCCTGTGGAAGAGGCATATAGACATGAAAGGTTAGATGTTTAAAGGAAGCAACAAAAAATCTTTCCTCTTCTTTAGAATTTGTTTCAGTAATGCTTTTAGTTTTTGTGACTTCAGAGATAGAACCATTCATAAACTTCATTACATAATGTTCTGGATTTTCAGGGTCTAAATAAATTCTGCCAATATCTGCCTGAATTGTTTTTCTCCCTTTTAAATCTATTACAGATATATTATGAAGAATTTCAATATTATTTTTGTCGTAACTTATTTTTTCGAAACTTATTTTATAATCACCAATTTCAAGAAAAGACTTTTCTTTTAACTCAATCGCAGGTTTTTGTGAAATAATTTTAGTATTCAATTTAACATAAATCTCATTTGCTCTTACAACAATATTATCAGTAAAATAGAATGAAAAAAACATAATGAAAATACCAAAAACGAGGCCGGGCATAAAAATTCTAAGAGTGGGAATACCACAGGATTTCATTGCTACAATTTCACTGTCTGATGAAAACCTTCCCATTGTAAGTAATAAAGCAGGCAAGATTGAGAGTGGGATGGTATATGAGAGTAAAAAAGGGATGAGGTTGAGAAGCAATAGAAATACATGTCTTAAGGGAACATTATAAACAGTATATAGTTTTATCAGATAGAATAATTGATTTATTAACATTAAAAATGTAAAAAATAAGAGTCCAAATACATAGTTTGGAATAAGCTCTTCATAAAAGTATAGGTCCAGTCTCGAAAAGAAATATCTTTTTATTTTATCTCTCAAAGTAACGCTCATTAAACTACCTTAGATAAAAAACTCAAGAATCTTTAAATAAGTATATGTAAAAAACGAAATAAACAAAAAGATGATAAATATAATGGGAAGAATGTAATATAGAAATCCTTTTTCCATGGATTTATTTGTAACAAGAGAATAAACCTTTATTTTCATTAAAAAGTTCACAATGTGAAAAAACAAAAAAACAATATTGTTGGTTATTGGTAACTTGTTTTTCAAAAAGAAGTAACTTATTGTTATAACCGGAAGTAAAATAAGATATATATAAGAGGATGTGAAATATAAAATACAGAGATTTTCTAAATCCGCTTTCAATTTAAAAAAGTGAAGTATGGAAAAAGATAAAAAAATATAAAAAAACTCAAAGAGCAAAAAAGTAATCAGATTGTTTATGAAGCTTCCGTACCCTAATAATTTTTTATTTCCAGCGATTCCGTATGATAAGAAAAGTGAGGTTATTCCCATAAGATAAACCAGAATAGAGTAATAGAATAATCTTTTTTTCTGAAAACCACTTTTACACAGCTCATTTATTCCAAGCAGATTTTTAAAAGGCAAAAAATAATTGTAACTCAATCCTGCAAAATAACTAAAAAAACTCATTTTTCTCCTCCCTTAAAACGGAGAAATGTATAAAACTGGAGATTCAAACTTCTCAAATTTGTTAATTTCTGAGAAAAGCTCTTTTTTTCTGAATAAAGAAAACAAGCCATAAATAGGATTTCTTTCTCTATCGAGTTCAATGATATTTGGTTTACCTGATATTTTTGCCTTTTCCCTGGCAATTTTTACTGCTGTCTCGAAATCTCCAAGTTCATCTATAAGTTTGTTTGATAAAGCTTTTTCTCCAGAAAAAATTCTTCCATCGGCAATCTCTTTCAGCTTCTCAATGGATATTTTTCTACCTTTTGAAACCGCCTGAAGAAATTGATTGTAGGCGTCCATTACAACCTCTTCAAGGAGCTTTTGTTCCTCAGGGCTCATTTTTCTGTAGGGTGAAAGTATATCTTTATTCTTGCCGCTTTTGATGACATTATAAGATATTCCAATTTTTTTAAATAATTCTGAGAGATCCATCCCAGCAATTATTACTCCTATACTCCCTGTTAATGTTCCAGGATTTGCCACAATATAATCTGCAGCACAGGAAATATAATAAGCTCCGGATGCAGAAATATCACCCATTGAAACAATGACCACCTTCCCTTTTTCACGCAGTCTTAAAATTTCATTATAAATTTCCTGTGTTGCACCTATGGTGCCTCCTGGAGAATTTATCCTGAGAATAACAGCTTTTACATTTTTCTCATCTTCAATGGATTTAAGTTTATCAATCCAGTATAATGCTCCAGTTCTGGCGAGACCAAAATATGAACTTTCCTCAATGTAACTTATTGTAGAAAATATGTTTAACACCGCAATTGAATCAGGAGGAAAAATTATTTTTCGGGGTTTAATTATTGTATCTAAAGCCGCAGGTATCTTTTTCTCTGATTCTGTCTTTATGTCCTTAAGTATTATGAGACTTAAGACTACAGAAACAGAAAATAAACCAATTATTGTAAGAGAAATCCACCCTTCTTTTCTCATATCATCTCCTTTTTTATGATTAAAAGTTAGCATATTTTAGCAAAAAATTCAAGAAAACCAGTTTTTTCTTGAATAAATTACAAATGTAAGTTTGATACCATTATGGTAGAAATCTTTCTGTTTTATCACTTCCCAGTCTTCCTTTTTTAAATCCGGAAAAAATTTATTTCCCTCAAATTCAGAATCAATATGTGTTATATAAATTTTATTTGCAAGTGGCAGAAAAAGTCTGTAAATTTTCTCTCCCCCAATTACAAAAACTTTTTCACATTTAGCAGTCTTTAAAGCCTCTTCTACAGAATGAACAACAGTACCATTATTTACCTTAAAATTTCTGTCCCTTGTAAGAATAATATTTTTTCTTTTTTTGAGAGGATGACCAATAGCTTCAAAAGTTTTTCTTCCCATTATTACAGGATAATTTGAAGTAATGTGTCTAAAAATTCTCCTGTCAAGAGGGATGTTCCACGGGATAGAATTATCGTTGCCTATGTGAAATTTTTTATCTACTGCGGCTATTAAAATTATTTCCATTTCAGTTTGAGGGTTCCCAGATAAAGTTGCCGGTAACATCTATATACCCAAAGTTATTCATTACATAAACCTTTGCAATCCCATTCTTGTCAAAATCTGAAGCATAATCAAATTTATTTTTTATCACCATTTTTCCAGAATGATCTATGTATCCATATTTACCATCAATTTTTACAGCTGCAAACCCGTTTATAAAATTTCCCGCTCCTTCAAACTGGGGCTTTATAACCACATTGCCCTTTTTGTTAATGTAACCATATACTCCATTTTGTTTTATTAAAGCCTTACCCTCTGAAAAACTTTTAGCCTCTTCGTAACTATTTTTTATAACAATGTTTCCCTTTCTGTCAATAAAACCAAACTTGCCATCCATTTTTACTACTCCCATATCCTCACTGAAATTCCAGGCGTCTTCAAATTCTGCCTCTATTACAAATTGACCACTTTTGTTTATATAGCCATATTTATCATTTAATTTCACAACTGCCAGCCCTTCGGAAAAATCCCACCCTTCCTGAAACTTAAAGGGAATTGCTACCTTTCCCTCTTTATTTATATAACCATATAAGCCGTCTTTTCTCACCTTTGCTAGCCCATCAAAGAAATTTCCTGCATCTTCAAATTCAAATGCAGTAATGTTCTTTCCAGATTTATTGATGTATCCAAAAAACAAATCTTCTTTGACAAGTGCAAGCCCTTCGCTAAAATCATAGGCATCACTATATTTAGGGGAAATAATAAATTCTCCTTTTTCATTTATATACCCATACATACCATCTTTTTTTATAAGTGCAAGGCCTTCCTTAAATCCCCATGCATCATCAAAAATGGTATTGATAACAAGATCCCCCCTTTCGTCAATATAGCCATATTTCCCCGATAATTTTATTATAGCATATCCATTTACAAATTCAGTTGCAGCCTCGTAAATTGGTTGTATGATAATTTTACCATTCTGATTAATAAAACCATATTTATTACCGGTTTTTACAGGATATAAACTTAAATTTGAAGAAAACAAAAGATTAAATTTAAGTAACAAAATAATAATAGTAAAAAGAAAATATTTCATACAATCCTCCGTTTTATTTAGAATAAAATATAACTTTCTTTTCTTTGAAATTTTTTCTCTCCGGTACGTAAAGGTCTGAAAAAGGAATTTCAATTCTTGCTTTTGAAATAGTACCAATATTTCCAATTCTAAATAGAGATGGGTCAATGTCAGCTTTTTTCAAAAGGAAAATTATAAAAGCAAGTCCTATTTTATCATCATCAGTCTCAAAGTTTCCTTCGTTGTATAATTCTATGAGATTCGCACAGGCACTTGCCAGTTTTAATTTCATTCTTAAATTTTTTTCATCTATTGGCAGGATGGGAGTATTATTTATGACCTCAAATTTTATTCCATGTTCAGATAAAAAGGCACAAAATTTTATCCAGTAGTTAAAATTATAAATTTCTTTTGAAATGTCTTCAAAGCTTTTGTTATTTACCACAGATTTAAAAAGTTTAATGCCTTTTATATAATCCCTGAAATCCGACGTGCTGAGATTATTTTTTCTGAACAATAGATACTTCAGATTAAGCTTCCATGCATTTTGTATCAACTCCCTTAATGAAAAACTTACAGTGTCATATAGTTCAATTTTTTTGTAATTTTCAAAAAGGTTTAACACTATATCTTCTATTAAGTTTATATGTTCCTGTTTTGGTTCAAAAAACTGAAGAGCAGTAGGATTTGAAATTTTAAATTTAAGCTTCTCTTTCGTATTCCCCTCCTTATAAAAATATTATAAGGTAATATTAAAAAAAATCCAGTAAATGTATAAAAATTTTTTTCGGTGGATAGATAATTTAGTCTACCGACAGCAACATATCTTGGTGTCGCTGTCGGTATTATCAAAAAAGAGAGCCTGCTCAATTAAGTTAAAAAATAAGCTAAAATGCTATATAAATCGGGAAGAATGTTATTGCCATATCTCCATTGAGAATATTGTATTCATAAGCTAAAGATATAAAGAAGAGCTGAGCTCCAACGAAGAGCCTGAGATCAAAAAGGTCATAGGGTTGGTCAGATTTCCCTTCAATTGTGAATTTTTGCTCACTTCCCGCGGCTATAAGTTTGCCATCAACCCCGAGCGTTGTTGTAACATTTCCGAAATTCAGATTTGCTCCCAGACCACCATAGAAAGAGCCAACCAGGGGGTTACTAACACCAGCCCCGATTTTTAAACCAACGGAACTTCCTCCCCATTGATATCCAAAGGAAAAGGTACTTTCATTGGTACCTATAACAGTGGAACCAACATAGGCAGTTTCTGATTTTGTTGCACTTAGAGAAATTTTACCATAATCAAAATCCCCGGATAATCTAACATCTGTTTTGAAAATCCCGGTTGGGTCCTTAAACAAAAGATACCGTCCCTCAAGCCCGAAATGAAAGGCATCAGCACCTATTCTGTAACCCTGTCCTGCAAAATCTATTCTTGGAAGATAACCCACCCTTAAACCTACGTCAAGATCAATCATTGGGATTCCTATTTTCCCAAATAGCATATCATAGGGGAGAGGAAACATTCCCACATATCCTGATAGGCTATCTACTGGACCAGCATTCAGACTGAAGGAATCAGATTTCAAAAAGTTGGTATCACTCATTGTTTTAAAGAAAGTTGAGCTCAAAACAACACCACCTCCAAGCCCAAACTTTATTCCGGGAAAACCTGATGTGTTTACAGGGAAAACATTCCCCGAGCCAGTATAAAAGCCCATATGTTTTTTCATTTCAGTTGAGATCTTCTCTGCTCCTTTAGTCAGAACGTCTCTCAACTCATTTGTAAGATTATCCAGATTTTGATCTGAATAAAGTTTTGCAAAAGAAAGTAAAATCAGTGCTCCTATTAAAAACCTTCGCATAAGCTCCTCCTTATGTAAAATTTAGACAATACCAAAACAGCCAGGGTGTTTAATTTTTAATTGTTAATGATCAATGATCAAGAATTAATTTTTCTATTCAAAAATTTCTCAAGTATTTTTTTACCCTCAGGATGAATTGAGAGATATTCAAGCATGGAATAGGTATAGGATTCAATCTCTCCAGTATCAAGCATTATTCCCTCTACATCACAGGCAATCACTTCTTCGTTCTTAGCAAGAATATTTATGGCATTAATATGATAGAATTCGCCTTCTTTGTGATTTTTTATTTCCTTTTCCAGAATTGAAAGTATTTTTCGGGTAAAGACATATCTGCCTATGGATACCATATTGCTTGGAGCATTTTCGAGAGAGGGCTTTTCAACAACTTCCTTCACAAATGTATAACCATTCTTTGTCTCTAATTTTATTACTCCATATCTTGAGATATTTTCTTTTTCTTCTCTTATGGCAAGGATATTTTTACCAGTTTTTTTGTATAAGGAGATCATTTTTTTTGATATTGAAGGTTGAGAGATTACTATATCGTCTGGATATGCAACCAGAAATGCATCTTCAGTAATTAAGGATTTTATTGAAAGCAAAGCATCTCCCGTCCCCTTC
>FWPU01003322.1_pt1 | contig 40962 bp, 33 predicted proteins | sample 2228361 | NCBI WGS metagenome assembly FWPU01 (sample SAMEA103939777, study PRJEB20133) | metagenome | reverse complement strand
CATCCTATACCGCAGTAGGACTTCATTTCCATTTAGCTTGCTCACTTTCCGCATTCCTCCATGATCATAGAGACCTTCGGTAGCTTTCAATTTGAGCTAGACGGGCCATGTTGGGTAGCTATAATTATGAGCTAGCGCGAGGGGTTGCCTCGCAGGCTTTAAAAGGCTTAGAATATCAGTGTGATGCAGTGGTTCCTACCCCTGTTCTACATACTTCTCCTGGTCGCGGTGCCCTGGGTCCTGGTTGCGGGCAAAAAAGATAGGGTCTATCACCTGGTCGCGGCATTATATGTGCTTGTCGGGGTCTTCCTCTTCATAAGCCTGGTCTCATACAGGTCATCCGCGGCCCCATACCAGAACTGGGGAGGAACTGTCGGACACTACTCAGCCGCCGCGCTGGTCAGCTCGGTCGGTTTCGTGACCGGGCTTGCCATGGTTTGTCTATCATTTGCAGTTGGCGCCCTGCATTTCGCCAGGAGGCTTTCCGTTGGCAACCTACTGCGCGCGTTCGGGGTAATAGCCGCGCTCATAGCAGTTACCTCTGCCTTTCCAGCGACCGGCGGCCTCGTTCAACGGGTCATATCCGATGGCCTTGCGGGACTGCTTGGCTGGGGAAGGTTCCTCCTGCTGGGCCTACTTTTCACCCTGTTTCTCTGGCCGTTCTGGTGGATGATCCGGCCCGTGAAGGATGGCGTGAAAAAGCTCATCAGTGGCATCAAGTGGCCCTCGTTTCGCAAGAAGTCAAGGGTCATAACCGAACCCACCGAACCCATCACCAGGCCGGAGGACAGAATAAAAAGCGAGATCGTCCGCGTTGAGAAAAAAACAGAAAAACCACTGGCCAAAGAGGAGGCATCAGATCCTGAAATCGTTCTGGGAACGCAGTGGGCCGACGAACCCGAACGCCCGAAAGAGCGCAAGGAGCAGGCCGATTATTCCGCCAAGAACCTTGACCCAAAGGCTCTTTTGGGGCTTTTCAATCCGCCACAGACAGTAAAGGAGATTGAGGACTCGGACGCCAAGAAGATAGCGGCCCTCATAACCGAGCGTCTGAGCGAGTTTGGGGTTGAAGGGAGAATAGTTGATTTCAAAAAAGGGCCTGTTGTCACCAGATACGAGTATGAACCCGCGCCAGGCGTGAAGCTTTCCAGGGTGGTTGGTCTCGCTGATGACCTTGCCCTTCGCATAAAAGCCCTATCGGTCAGGATGGTCGCGCCCTTGCCGGGTAGGGGGCTTATCGGCATAGAGGTTCCCAACCCCAAAAGGCGCGTGGTCTATTTCAGGGAGCTCGCGGAAAGGGAAGAATTCCTCAAGGCGGCCGAGCCGCTTACATTTGCTCTTGGCGTTGATCCTGGCGGGGAACCGAAATTTGAATCTCTGGCTAGGATGCCCCACCTTCTCATAGCAGGCACGACCGGTTCGGGCAAGTCCGTGTGCATAAACACCATTCTCTCGTGCTTCCTCATGGCCTACAGGTATCAGGACATGAGGCTCATTCTGGTTGACCCAAAGAGGGTGGAACTGTCCTTCTATGAGGGGGTGCCGCACCTCCTGATGCCCGTGATCAAGGACAGGAAGAGGGCCGGAGAGGCCCTGAAGAAGGCGGTCGCGTGGATGGAAATAAGGTATAGGCATTTCGCCAGGGAGGGCGTCAGGGACATAGAGAGCCACAACCGGACCGCGCCCTCCAGGGGCGACGAACCCATCCCATACATAGTCATAATAATTGACGAGTTCTCCGATCTGATGCTCACGATGGGCAAGGAGGTTGAGGAGCCACTGGCCAGGCTCGCGCAGATGGCAAGGGCCGTCGGGATTCACCTTGTTGTCGCCACCCAGCGCCCCTCGGTTGATGTGATAACGGGAATAATAAAGGCCAACTTCCCGGTCAGGATAGCCTTCAAGGTTCCCTCAAGGGTGGATTCCAGAACCATACTGGACGAGATGGGCGCGGAGAAACTGCTTGGAAAGGGGGATATGCTGTTCATCCCGCCCGGTTCCGCGGAGCCGATCCGGCTCCACGGCCCCTTTGTTTCCGAGGAGGAAACCACCAGGCTAGCCTCAACCCTGATCCGTGATTACCTTGAGCACCGTTTCCACGAGTGTTTTGGCAGGACAGAAGAGGTCTCCGGGTGGGCAAGGTGGACCGTTGAGGACGGACTTGTTCCGGCCCTTACCAGGGAGGATGAACCCGGAGCGGAGGATAGGCTCAGCCGTATAGCGGAGCGCGGCGCGAGGCTCCTCGGGGCGGATCAGGATGAAATAGCTGACGAACTCATAAACCTGAGAAACAGCTACTACATTCCCATAGAGGAGATGGAGGAGGCCCCGGTTGAGACCATTTCTGATGAGGGCGAGGCCTTTTCCGGCGACCTTGACCCCCTTCTTCCGGAGGCCGCCAGGCTCATCGTCGCGAGGGGCCAGGGCTCAGCTACCATGCTCCAGAGAAAGATAAAGGTCGGGTTCGCTCGCGCCGCGCGGATAATGGACCAGCTTGAGGAGCTTGGCATAGTTGAACCGGGCGAGGGGACGAAGTCCCGCAGGCCCATAGTTTCCCTGGAGGAGCTAGAGGCGAAGCTCAGAGGCCTGGGTCTGTAGGGGAAATCCGCGCGCAGTTCTTCTATTGGCCGTAAAGATTTGTCCATCCCCACCATTGGCCTTACCAAAATTCTGCCTCTCGCGGTTGCCTTTAGTAGCAGAAAAACATTAGAATTTTCAGGCTTAGCGAGGGTGGCGGAAAGGCAGACGCGCCAGATTTAGGATCTGGTGGGGCAATCCCGTGCGGGTTCAACTCCCGCCCCTCGCATGATCGCCCCGGCCCATATTCCGGAGATTATGGGATTTTATCGTTTTTAACCGGGAACCAAAAACCATGAAGGTAGCTGTTGTTGGCGCGGCAGGTCTTGTTGGGAGAACCATGCTCCGCGTCCTGGAAAAGAGGAACTTTCCGGTCTCGGAGATGGTCCCCTATGATCTGAGGTCCGGTGATAGGCTGATGTTCCGCGGCAGGGAACTGCGGACCGTCAGGTTAACCCCGACGAGCGTCAGGAGCTTTGACCTCGCGCTCTTCTCCGCGGGCGCGGATGTGTCCCTGAAATACTCGCCCCGGTTCGCGAAAAAGGGCGCCCTCGTGGTTGACAACTCATCAGCGTGGCGCATGCACCCCAAGGTTCCCCTCGTGGTTCCGGAGGTGAATCCCCATGACCTCAAGGACATTCCGTTTGGTATAGTCGCTAACCCGAACTGCTCAACGATACAGATGGTTGTTGCTCTCAAGCCCCTCGTTCCATTTGGAATAAAGGAGGTCTTTGTCTCAACATACCAGGCGGTTTCCGGCGCGGGCAAGCTCGGCATTGACGCCCTGCTCTCAGAGGAGAAGGGCAAGAGACTTACGGATTCCCCACACCTCGGCCCCATACACAGGAATGTCCTTGCTGGAATCGGCAAATTTGAGGACGGGTTCTATGAGGAAGAGACCAAGCTCATCAGGGAAACCAAGAAGATAATGGGGCTTGATTTCCCGGTTCACCCGACAGCGGTCAGGGTTCCGGTGATCTCTGGCCATTCCGAGGCCGTTGCTGTGAGGCTCAGAAAACCAGTAAGGATTGATGATGTCAGGGCTGAGATGGCAAAACAGGAGGGCCTCGTGCTGAGCGATGGCTTCGTCACCCCAAAAGAAGCCGACGGAAGGGATGAGGTCTTCGTCTCAAGGCTCAGGCTTTCCCCTGATGATCCGAAGGTTCTCCTCATGTGGGTTGTGGCGGACAACCTGCTAAAGGGCGCCGCGCTGAACGCTGTTCAGATAGCGGAGAAGGCATTGTTGTAGCTATTGCTTATCCCACCCTATTCCCCACAGTCCCCTTGTCCAGGCCCTGCCGTTCCTGCAGGGGGCGCCCGAGGGATAATTGTCCTTCCCGCCCATGTCAAGGAAGACCCCTATCCCGCCAGCATCCCTGGCCCTGTTAGCGTCGCCCATGCCCATGTCTTCTTTTGTTGAATAGGTCTCATCCCCCTCGGAGTCTATGAATATCCCAACGGAATTTGTGAGGCCTATACCGAGACCGCCGGACACCTGGTAGTTGTCGTTACCCTTTTTGTCAATCAACCAGCCAACAGCGAGGTCGTGGCCCTCGCCCTGTGATGGCCCATAACGGGAATAGTAATGATCTGAGCCGGAGTAATCCCCGAGTAGCCCGACCGAGAGGTGGATGCCCGATCCCTGCGCGTATTGCACTGCGGAATAAAAATCATCGCCGGATAGATCAAGCAATATTCCAACGGAATACCAGTAGGAACAGCCCTGCGCGTATACCTCGCCCTGGTAGAGGTCGTTGCCGGCTCTGTCCAGCAGGACCGAGATGCCTCCGGAGGCCCGAGGCCTCATTCCGATGGAATAGCCCTGCGCGAATGCCCTGTAGTTGTTCTCAAGGAGGGGCTTGTGCAGGTATTCTCCCCCCGCGTAATAGACATCGTCTCCCCAGGCCTCGTCCAGGATAGCAAAACCCTTTACCGAGGAGAACGCCTGCGCGCAGGAGAAGGCCCTTATCACATCATCCCCTCCACCCTCATGCATGTAGGAGACCCCAAACATCCCCGCGGACTGCGCGAAGAAACCGGAATAATAGAGATCGTTCCCGGCCTTATCAGAGAGAAAGCCGGCGCCGAAAAGCCCCATGCCCATACTGTAGTGGGTGGCACGGTAGAGGTCATCCCCGGAAAGGTCAACCAGCGCGCCAAATCCCATGAGTCCAGCGCCAAGGGATACGAAGTCAGTGGCAAGGTAGGCGTCATCGCCATCCAGGTCAATTATCGCTGAGAGGGGATTGCCCAGAAAGCCGATCGCTCCTCCGGGCCTGCCATAATAGGTGTCAGGGCCACCTTTGTCAAGGATCAGGTGATATGCCGAGGTGGTCTCGGCAGGATAGACATCGCCCCAATCTCCCCCGACCAGTATCTTCCACTGTCCGGCCTGGTGGACTCCCTCCGGTATTCCTTTTGAGAATATCAGTATCTCGTCAATTCCCATTGAGAAAGCCAGCGCGCCCAGCGCGAGCTCACGCCAGTCAACCATCGCGGCGAGTTCCAGTATCCTTGACGAGTCGTCGCACCACCCGGTGTCAGCGGGAATTCCGAACCCCCTTAGCAAACAGCCCCTGAGCGTGTCAAGCAGGGCGTCCCCTTCGTCCGCCCACAGGGAAAGCGAATAATAAAGCAGGGTGTCAATCTGGGGCCGGGAGAGGCCGGAGAACGCCTTTTGCCTGTGCGCCTCAGCCTCGTCCCACGCGGCCCTGAAATATGCCAGTCCAGCCTCCCAGCTCTTCTTTGAGCCTATGGCTTTCTCAAACCTCTTGCGCATGTCGTTCGTATCCTTTTGGGAAAGCCTGGCGTCCAGTAGGGAGAACCCAAGGAACAGCGCGGATGTGGGGTTGCCGGGGGACTTAACTATCTCGGCTCGCAGGGAGTCAGCGAACGGAGGGACGTTCAGGGGTCTTGCCATGAGCCTGTCCACGGCCTTGAGCCTGAACGAGTCGCGTTCGGCCCAATCCTTGTTGTATGACAAGTCCTCTGGCGTGAGGTTCAGGTATGCCAGGGCCTCTTTCAGCGCGGCCGTTTCCGCGGTGTCAAGGAGAACCTGCGACAACAGGATAAAGATCATAGAGAAAGGTTAATGCCACGGGAGTTACGGGTTCAAGGAGAGGGGTTCCCGAAAAGCCTTTCCTTTAGTCTTTTGTAATACTGCCGGTATTCGTCAACATGCCGGTCATAAGGGAATTCGGGCAATAGATCGCCTTTTGCGAGTTCGCGTGCGCGGGAGAGGAGTTCCTCTTTTTCCGCAGGATCAGGCGTCGCGTCAGCCCTCCTGATGAGGTCTTCAATCTCCCCGAGGTCTGTCCAGACATCCTCTAGCTGGTAGAAATCCCTCTTTTTGGTTAAGAATTCCCTTTTGCCAAGCCGTCTCCTTATCATATCTATGGCTGTATAGAGGAGGAACCTGCTCTTGTTATTGTATGACTTACGGGGCCAGAGAAGGTAAAAAAGGTGATCGTGGGCCATCCTGTGGCTTGAGGAAAGCAGGAGATAGAGGAAGGCCCTTATGGCTTTGTTGTTATGCCACTTCTCCACGCGTATTTCTTTTTCTTCAATGAAAACCCTGAGCCCTCCGATCAAATAAGCCCTTATCCCCCTTTTTTCCGTTGGGGTGCCCAGGGTTTCCCTCAGAAACAGCTCAGCCCCGTGTAAGAAGTCTCCCAGAAGCGGGTCATTTCTGAACCCCAAATGCAGGGGGATGAGGGGAGATATGAGATTGAGGGCCTTCGGGAAAACCTCGCTTTCGGTCCTCCACCCCAAAAAGGCCGCGGTGAGTCCGGAAAGAAACGCCTCTATGTTTTGACAGCCCCTCATGTAGCTCCTCGCGGCCTCGTAAATCCCTTCTGCGGCCACAGCGTCGTCCTCAACGATAAGGGCTTCAATCTCTTGGGCCGCGGCCTGCTCGCCCCAGCTGCCCCTTTTCCCGATGCTCAGGGCTTTCTTTATGAGCTTTTGGGGAGGGGGTTCAAGGCCAGCAAGCCTTGAGAGCTCAAGTGCCTTGGCAATCGGGAGGGACGCGTAGGCCGCACCGTAATCAATGTAACCCTTTGTGGACTCAAGAAACGCATTCATGGCATCAGAGAACCTACCCATTATTCTGAGAGTGAGGGCCTTGGCTTCAAGGCCACCAAGCCAGAACGGGCCCTTTTCCTCAGCCTCAAGAAAGCAATCAAGGGTCTTTATGGCTTCGGCAGGCTGGCCCTTGAGCAGAGCGTATATCCCTATAAAAAAATCCGCCCTGTGAGGCTTCCATGCCTCAGGGTCTCTTCTGTAGTTCACAAACCCCCTGTGGGCTTGCTCGTATTCGGCCCCGAAGAATCTGGTTGTGTATATCTGAAATTTCGTCCAGGATATAGCCTCCCTATCTCCCATTAAATTAGCCATCTCCAAAGCTCTCTGGAAATAAGTTTCTCCAAGGTTCATTTTGCCCATGCCCCTGTAAGCTGTACCCAAAGCTATGAACAGTCGCCATCTCAGATAAGGATTGCCGCTCACCCGTGGAAGAACTCTGGCCCCCTCTCTTACTGCAAGCGGAAACTGGCCTCGCTCGGTGTAAATGTATACCCTGATCATGGCGAGAGCCAGTGGATCGCGTTCTTTCAGCTCACGGAGAAACAGGTTGAATTCCGGTGTGGTGCCAGCCTCCGCGAACATCTTTATCGCTTGCTTCAATCTTTCCCTAGTGTCCACGAGGAAATTTTAGGGGATTTAGATGGCCGCGATCAAGTTGGGATAAGCGACCGGGCATAAACCCTTTAAATCCCCTTTAAATATCCCTGTATACTATGAACATTGACAAAAACAAGGAGGTACTGACATGAGTATCCTGTTTATATCTTTGATCTCCCAGACCACATGGGCAAAAGCCTATGGGGGTGGCGGCACATTCTCGGACTGGGTCAGGTGTCTGATCCAGACGCCGGACGGCGGGTTCCTCATAGGCGGAAGCCTGAGCAACGGGCAGAGCGTGCTCATAAAGACAAACTCGGACGGGTCTGTGCAGTGGGCGAAAACCTCTTCGGATTGGACCAACCCCGTGACTTCCGTGATCCGAACATCTGATGGCGGTTACGCTGGAACAACGTGTTATGGTGAGGGAGGGAGCGGCTGCTCTGATGTGTTCAAGTTTAACTCCTCTGGCGGCCTTGTCTGGGGCAAGAATATATGGTGGGGAGGAGAGATAGTCCTCTGGGACATAGTCCAGACCCCGGATAACGGCTATGCTACCATTGGCAGTCCTCCCATTCTGCTGAAGATCAATTCCACCGGAGGCCTGCAGTGGGCCAGGAGCATCACCTTGTCAGGGTCAGGATGGAATTTTGTCAGGTCATTGCTGGTGACACCCGACAATGGTCTCCTGATAGTGGGAGAAATGTATAGCGAGGAGGACCTCTTCCTCTTGAAAATGAACAGCAGTTATGCCATCCAGTGGGCAAGACGGGTGGATCTGCCATGGGATTGCGGTTTTGCAGGGAGCGCCAATATCCTCACTCAGACCGCGGACGGCGGCTTCGCCATAACGGCCATGGTCTACGACGGCGACTATGATGTTCTCGTTATGAAGTTTGATGCCTCGGGAAATATCGTCTGGGCAAAGGTTCTGGAAATGGGGGCATGGTGGGATTGGGGTTTTTCAATAGTCCAGACCACGGACGGGGGCTACGCTGTAGGAGGGGCGACCGGGCCCAATCAGGTTGGCTATTCTCCTGCAATGCTCAAGCTGGATGCGGATGGGAACCTCATCTGGGCCAGGGTATACTCAGGGACAGAGGTGGAGATCGCGTGGTCAATGATCCAGACCACAGATGGCGGATACGCGACTGTCGCTTGCATGAGTGCTTCCGGCTCAGGGGAACCCATCGTTTTCTTGAAGCTTGACTCCGATGGATACCTAGAGAATTCGGACTGCGTGTATGAGATCACCCCATCGGTGACGGATGTGACCTCCAGCGTTAGCTTGACAGCTCTGAGCGCCTCGTTGACCGCCGAGAACCTAGATACTTACGAGGACTGGTGGTATATCCCTGGTTCGTGGAATCCACCCGTGGCGCCCATATGCGAGCCTCTCTACGAGAAGGAGGATGCAGGCCCAGGCCAACGAGAAGACATAACCTGCTCTCCTGTCCCCGGAGGCCTTCTGTTCATCTCGCCCACGGAGATACCCGTAAGCATATACTCAGCCGACGGCAGGCTGGCTTACTCAGGGAGCCTCAAGAGGGGTGAGAGCAGGGTTCCCCTTGAGCGGGGAGTTTATCTCTGGATGGCAGGGACAAACAAAGGCAAGGTTGCGGCAAGATGAGACAGAAAGCTTCAAAGGAGGTTAAGTTATGGTGAGCCTTTTTATAGCAACAAGCGTGTTGATTCAGAATCTCTTCGCAAAGGCTTATGGTGGAAACTATAATGAGCAGGCCCGGTCCATAATTCAGACTGCGGATGGGGGCTATGCGGTTGTTGGGTCAACAAGCAGCTATGGTTATGAGATTCTCGTCCTGAAGCTCAATCCAGATGGCACCCGCGCGTGGGCGAGGACATACGGTGGGTCATCTGGCGATTACGGCTTATCAATAATCCAAACAAGCGATGGGGGCTATGCTGTCGCGGGAGAGACGAACAGCTTTGGAGCAGGATTGAGGGATGTCATGGTCATTAAGCTCAACTCGGACGGCTCTGTTGCTTGGGCAAGGGTATTCGGGGCCAGCGGCTACGAGTATGTTGCGGGCATAACGCAGACCACTAATGGGGACTATATTGTCGCGGGACACACAGCGCCTTACGGATCAGCTGATTACGACTTTTTCATCGTGAAGCTCAACTCGGATGGTTCGATGGCATGGGCAAAAAAGCTCGGTAGAGCGGCTACAAGTTACACTGAGTGGGCATACTCCGTAACCCGGACCAGTGATGGGGGCTGTGCCGTTGCGGGAGAAGGAGGCGGAGGAGCAGGTGGGTATGACTTTCTGGTAGGAAAGTATAACTCCGACGGCTCCCTCGCCTGGGCATATACATACGGAAGGACGGGCTTTGATCATGGCCGGTCCATAATCCAGACTGTGGACGGGGGTTATGCTGTTGCGGGGCATTCATATAGTTTCGGGAGCCGATGCGAGGCGTTGGTTTTGAAACTGACACCAGATGGCTCTGTATCGTGGGCCAGAACATATGGAGGGGCAAGCTATGACTCTTGCTACTCAATAGTCCAGACCACGGACGGGGGCTACGCGTTAGCTGGGGCGACATGGAGTTTTGGTAGTGGTTCTGCCGATTGCTTTGCTTTTAAGATCAACTCAAGCGGAGCTCTTACCTGGGCAAGGACATACGGGACCACAAGCTGGGACTATATCTTTTCCATAACACAGACCTCTAACGGGGATTATGTTCTTGCTGGCCAGATACCAAGCGGAAGCTATACAGATCTCATCGTTCTCAAGCTGAATGCAAATGGAGATTATTCCGGTTGTGTTACGGCTTGCTCCCCGGGCCAGGCTCCCCAAACAGTAAATAGAAATGCGCCGGCCACGAGCTCAGACTGGTCGCCGAGCGTTACGACCCCGGCTCTAAATTCCGCAATAGTGAGTCCGAATGTTTCGGACCGGTGCCAGCCGCTTTACGAGGATATCGCCGAGGGCAGCCCAGGCCAACGAGAAGACATAACCTGCTCTCCTGTCCCCGGAGGCCTTCTGTTCATCTCGCCCACGGAGATACCCGTAAGCATATACTCAGCCGAAGGCAGGCTGGCTTACTCAGGGAGCCTCAAGAGGGGTGAGACCAGGGTTCCCCTTGAGCAGGGAGTTTATCTCTGGATGGCAGGGACAAACAAAGGCAAGGTTGCGGCAAGATGAGACAGAAAGCTTCAAAGGAGGTTAAATCAGGGTGAGCCTTTTTATAGCAACAAGCGTGTTGATTCAGAATCTCTTCGCAAAGGTATATAGCGGATCGAATTGGGAATACGCTTCCTCCGTGGTCCAAACCAATCAAGGGGGATACGTTGTTGCGGGATACACATGGAGTTTTGGCGCGGGCAATAGCGATTTTCTCCTGTTGAATCTTAATCCTGACGGCTCTCTTGCCTGGGCGAAAACATATGGTGGCTCAAACGACGACTATGCCTATTCTATAATTAAGACGATGGATGGAGAGTATGTTGTTGCTGGATGGACGGAGAGTTTTGGGATGGGCTACAGCGATTTTCTCATCCTGAAGATCGATCAGAATGGCGCCATCCTATGGGGGTGGACATTTGGGGACGTAAATCAAGATGAGTGCTACTCCATAATCCAGACTCCAGACGGAGGATTCGCGCTCGCAGGATGGACAACCAGCTTCGGCGCTGGCGCCGCGGATCTCCTTGTTCTCAAGCTCAACCCTGATGGCTCCCTTGCCTGGGCAAGGACATTTGGGGGAGCAAACAACGATTATTCCCGGTCCATAATCCAGACTCCAGACGGAGGATTCGCGCTCGCAGGATGGACAACCAGCTTCGGCGCTGGCGCCGCGGATCTCCTTGTTCTCAAGCTCAACCCTGATGGCTCTCTTGCCTGGGCAAGGACATTTGGGGGAGCAAGCTACGAGTGGGCTTACTCCATAAACAACACCGCGGATGGAGATTATGTTGTTACCGGAGAGACATTTAGTTTTGGAATGGGTGATGATGATTTCATTATGCTGAAGCTCGCTCCGGATGGCTCTCTCATCTGGGCGAGGACATTTGGGAGAACGAAGGGGGACGAGGCTTTTTCTGTAATTCAAACATCGGATGGAGGCTATGTTTTTGCCGGGTGGGCGGAGTTCTTTGCATTGGGCAATTGGGATTTCCTTGTCCTCAAGGTAGATGAGAACGGCGATTATTCTGGTTGCGTTCAGACCTGTTCCCCAACTATTGGAACACCCACGTTAAATACATCCTCTCCTACCGGTGGTTCACCGTGTAGTCCAAACGCGCTTATCCCGACTCCTACAATTACTACTCCTACTTTGACTATAACGGACGCTTGCCCGCCTCTTAAACTGAGCGAAGACCTCCTTGAGAGGGGATATAAAATAACCTGCACACCTCTATTGGGAGGCGCTCTTTTCCTTTCGCCTGAGGAAATACCCATTAATATATACTCAGCCGACGGCAGGCTGGCCTATTCCGGGAGCCTCAAGAGGGGTGAGACCAGGGTTCCCCTTGAGCAGGGGGTCTATTTCTGGATAACGAGGAACCAAAAAGGAAAGGCAGTGGTAAGATGAAAACCAGGAGCCGGCCGGAAAATTCAAGCGCCCCTTGTTATTTCTCCGGCCGGCTCCTTTTCTCTTTGGAGGTGCAGATATGACCAGTTTCTTTATAACCACGCTCTTTTCCCAAACCATGGGAACCTGGCCCATGTGGGGAGGGGAGCCGTCCCACAAATCCGTTCAGATCATGCGCGGGGCCATAACGACGCCGGTGATAAAGTGGCGTTTCGCGCCCGGCAACGCTGTTGAGTGGCAGTTCTCAGCAATAGCAGATGTGGATAACGATGGACTCATTGAGGTCGTATTAGGCAGTTTTGACGGCAAGGTCTATTGCCTGAGGGGAACGAACGGAACGCAGAAGTGGGCTTATACGATGGGGGGCTCGGTGTATTCCTCCCCTGCTGTGGCTGATCTTGATGGCGACGGCCAGAAGGAAATAGTCATAGGCAACTACGCCAACAACACTGTCTATTGCCTGCGAGGCTCAAACGGAACCGAGAAGTGGAGGTTCACAACGGGACACTGGGTGTATTCATCACCCGCGGTAGCGGATTGCGATGGCGATGGCCAGCTTGAGGTCTTCATAGGCAGTCTTGACAGGAATGTCTATTGCCTCAGGGGCTCCGATGGGACCGAGAGGTGGAGGTTCACGACAACGGACATGGTGCTATCCTCCCCCGCGGTAGCGGATTGCGATGGCGATGGCCAGCTTGAGGTCGTGATAGGCTCAAACGACCTCAAGGTCTACTGCCTGAGGGCCTCTGATGGGACCCAGAAATGGGTTTTCAGCCTGTTGGCCGCGGTGCAATCCTCTCCGGTGGTAGCGGATTGCGATGGCGACGGATACCAGGAGGTCTTATTTGGTGGCTGTGATTACAACGTTTATTGTCTCAGGGGCTCAAACGGAACCGAGAAGTGGAGGTTCACAACAGGAAATCAGGTGCTCTCCTCCCCATCGGTTGCGGATGTGGACGGCGATGGCCAGATTGAGGTCCTGATAGGCTCAAATAACAACACTGTCTATTGCCTACGAGGCTCAAACGGAACCGAAAGGTGGAGGTTCACGACATCCTCGCGCGTTCACACCCCTGGAGCCCTGGTTGATGTTGATGGGGATGGGACCCTGAACTACCTTGTCTCGCAATACACGAGCGACACCCTCTTTTGCCTGAACGCGAATGATGGCTCGGTTCTTTGGGCGATAGAGCTCGCTGAGGATGTCCACTCCCCACACGCGGGGGACATAGATGGCGACGGGTGTATTGAGATAATCACAGGAACCCTGGAGCGGGACGCCCAGGGCTACCGCGTCTTTGCCATAGATGACCCCGGGAACGCGCAGGATTGTGGGCCGCTGGATGTTGGCGAGGGTTCTTTTGAAGCCGGAATGGAATTCAGGCCCACAGCAAAAGGAATATACCTTTTCACACCCACGGATATGCAGATTTCCCTCGCGCTCTACGATATCTCAGGTAAGCTCGTCCAGAGGCTGTATGATGGCGTTCTCAGCCAGGGCGGCCATACCTTCTTCCCCCGGAAAGAAACAAAGGGCGTTTATTTCGCTGTTCTCATGTATCAAGAAGGAATAAGGACGCTCCAAATAGTCAAATAATTTCGGGCCCTGGCCAGGTAAAATCTCGCGCCTCCCTTCCTGGCCGGGCTTCTTATATCTCCTCGGCCCAGGCCTCCCACCACCACCTGTTTTTCCTGAACCAGGAAACCGTTTCCGAAAGGGCCTGTTCAAACGAAAGATCGGGTTCCCAGCCGAGGGCCCCCATCTTCCCGGAATCCATGAAATACCGGGTGTCGTGACCAGGCCTATCTTTTACATGCTCAATCAGGTCGGGGCTTTTCCCGAGCAGTTCAAGTATCCTCTCCGCGACCGCGATGTTTTCTTCCTCGTGGCCAGAACCGATGTTATATATCTCGCCGTGCTCCCCTCCCTCAAGCGCGATGAGAATCCCCCTCGCTATGTCGTCGGCCCAGAGCCATTCCCTCCTCTGCGTGCCCGTGCCGTATATCGGCAAAGGTTTTCCCAGGATGGCCCTCACGGTCATCCGTGGAATGAACTTCTCAGGGTGCTGGAAAGGCCCCAGTCCGTTGCAGGGCCTGACCACTATGGCTTTCGTTCCGTAGGTCCTCTGGTATGCCAGAACCATTGCCTCCGCGCCCAGCTTACTCGCGGAGTATGGCGATGACGGCAAACAGGGCCAGTCTTCCCGCGCGGCGCCATTCTCAACCGGGCCATAGACCTCATCAGTGGAAACATGAACAAAAAGTCCCTGTTTGTCCCAAGCGAGTCGCGCGGCCTCAAGAAGGGTCTGCGTTCCCAGGACATTTGTCCTGATGAAGTCCACGGGCCTGGCTATTGATCTATCCACATGGGTCTCCGCGGCAAAATGAACAATGGCATCGTGATCCACGATAAGTCCGGCGAGGAGGCTCTGATCAAGGATGTCCCCGTGAACAAAGTGAAACGAGATGCCCCTGAGCCTACGCAGGTCGCCCGCGTAGGTGAGCCTGTCCAGAACGGTTATTTCCCAGTTCGGACGCTCTCTGGCCAGAAGCCGCACGAAAGCGGAACCCAGGAAACCAGCGCCACCGGTAACTATAACGCGCACCCTGATATTATAAAGTTTTACGGCTTATCACTGCTGGTTTTGGTGGCATCCTATCTTTTCTTGGGCGGAATTCTCCTTGATGTCCGGAGCTGGTTTTTGATGACTTTGCCCATGAGAAGTCCCACGCCTACCGGAAAGCCTCTCCAGCGGACTATCACCTGGCCATCCTGCCATGGGAAGTCTCCCCTGATGTTCTCGCCTGATAGGAAGGCGATAGCCTCACCCTGATCAAGATCAACGACGGAGCGCGTTGCGTGTTTGCCGATGAGCATAGCTCCTTCCGCCGTCAGTTTCCAGTCCCCTGGCCTGCCGTGCGATAGCTTTATGCCCGCTCTAAGAATAGGCCCTCTGAGCTCTGAGGCCTCCGGGGTTGAAACCCAGGCCTGTCTGTTGCGGATGCTTATCCTCAGCCCTTCCCAGAACCCTTCGGGGATTCCAAACCTTTCCGAAAGAAACCTTATCAGCTCAGTCACATCTCTATCGTATAACTGCTTTCCCCAGTGAGCCAAAGCCCTCTGAGACCAGGAGCCATATCCCCGTCCTCGCGGGCAGGAAAGCTTCACCGGAACGGGGGAAGCTAAGCATCAGATAGCCCTCTGTCCTCCCGGTAGCGTCATACAGCGCGACCCTAACCGAACTGCCAGGAGTCCCCAGGAGAATTATCCCTCCAGGGACAACACCTGCAATTCTTGGTTTGTTTGGGAGGGACGACTGACCCTCCTCCACATCAAGGATGCAGTTGTATGTTTCGGTTTCGGTTGAGGTAACGCTTATCACGGAGACAACGGGCGCTATACAATCACAGCCGTTCCCACAGGCCCTCTCCACATACCAGGTTACCTGAGTGGCCCCTCCAGACATCCAGGCCGCGGGGTTTCCCTCCCAGTGGCCGTAGTGATTGCCAGGGTTGGTGCCATCAAAATAAGCAATGAAGTTGCCGTTAAATGTGGCAAAATTCTGTATGCCGTCCTGGCACTCGCTTATCGTCAGCGCGGCTCTCGCGTCCCCTATGGGATTTGTCGCCTGGAAGCCGGTCTGGACCCAGAAGGTGTCAGTGGGGCCACAACCCGCAAGATCAATATCCCCTGTCCAGATGGAAACCGTCCTTATGGTCGTAGGGTTCGCGTCGCAATACAAGACCAGCAGGGTGAACCCGTTCACGCCGGGCACGGAGTTTCCCAGGGATTGGAATCCGCTGACCACATATGAGCCGTTGCCGGTTATGTAAGGGGTAACATTACAGGCATACAGGGAATTGTAGCTGGTTCCCCAGCAGTCAGAGCAGTCGTAGCCTATCACGGTTCCGGTTACGGGGTTCCCCGCGAAGATGATGTTCGCGAACTGGTCAAGGGTGTTGGTCTGGCCCGTCCAGAAAAGATAGGCAACAACCACCGTGGCGCCCCCTGGCAGGCCGGTCAGGTTCAGTGTGGTTGTTCCGTTCATGAGATAAGCAGTAGCGGCCGTTGAGGTGAAGTTGCCCTTCAGCACATACTTGGCATACTGGGTGAACGGGGTGGCGTAGATCCCCGCGTCCTTGCATGGCTCAGCGTAAGAGCCGGTCCTCAGTCCCATGTCCGTGAAGGACAGCACAGCAACAAAATATATCATCAGAAACCTCCCGTCTGGTTCAAGGGGATATTATAGAGATGACCTTCAGGAATAGGCAACCGCGCGCACGGCTCCAGGGGATCACGGCCCCCTGGTTTCCAGACATTCATCATGTTTATCTATGGGCCTATTTTCACTCTTGCTCTTCCTATAATTCCCCTTGGTCATACAGGACGCCCACATACCTGATCCGGATGGATTTGGCGAGTATAAAACCCACCAATCGTATATCCTGTATATCAACTCGTAGATACCCATCCCTATAAACACTGGCAACATCAGTATAACCAGGATCACCGTGATCGGCGGCCCAAAGATCTTATCAATCCAAAACCCTTTTCTCCGTATCCCCTTGAGGTTGTTTCTTTTCAGCCCAGCGTTCGTGCCCTTGCCCATTTCCATAACCCGGAGATTATAGTCCCTCCTGTCAAGGTCCCGTTCTACCCGCGCTAACACGCGAGGCTTTCCAGGTGCCTGGGAGGCTGGAAAGGATCTAAAAGATTTTTCTGTAAGGTCTCAGGTTATTTAGCATCAGTTGGAGAACCCCCTACCTGCTTATGTATTTTCTCCTATACCAGGCTATCATCCTCTCAAGGCCCTCAACGAGACTGACTTTTGGCTCGTAACCCAGGATTTTTTTCATCTTTGAGATGTCCGGAACTCGGCGCCGGGGGTCCTCGTAGTTCTTACTGAAAGAGGAGTAAGGGACGAATTTCATCCTTGGCTCACCCTTCAGGCCGGAGAGCCTGTGAATGAGCCTTGCTAGGTCCATTATGCTTATTTCTTCGGGATTTCCCACATTTATTATTTCGCCCTTTGCTTCGGGGGTGGTTATGGCCCTCAGGGTTGCCTCCGCGATGTCCGTAACATAGACAAAGCACCGGGTCTGCCTTCCGTCTCCGTGGAGCTCTATCTCCTTGCCTTTGAATATCGCGTCAAGGAAGACACCCTGCGGCCCTCCCCACCAGTCAAGGTGTTGCCTGGGGCCATAAGCGCCAAAGTAGCGCAGGATAACATAATCAAGGCCAAACTCGTCCCCGTATGCGATCGCGAGGTGTTCGTCGTATAGCTTGGAGACCGCGTATGCCCAGCGTCTTGAGGTAGAGGGGCCGAGAACCAGATCCCCATCCTCCCTGAAAGGCTGGTCCGGACTTTTCCCATAGACATCAGAGGTTGAGGCTATAACAAACCTTGCCCCCCGTTCCCTCGCGAGCTCAAGCGCGTTGGCCGTTGACTCGGTGTTCAGGATAAGCATCTTTAGTGCGCTGGTGTATCTGGGTATCTTGTGCGCAACCAGGTTCACCACCGCGTCGGTTTCCGGAACCAGCTCAAAGAGCCTTTCCCTATTCAGCGCATCCTCCTGGCAGAAAACGAAACCCTGTTTTCCCTGGTGATGTTTGATGTTCTCAATACTGCCTCTTGAAAGGTTGTCAATCACCAGGGTCTCATGCCCGGCCTCCATCAGCGCGTCAACCAGGTGCGAGCCGATAAAACCAGCGCCACCAAGAACCGTTATTTTCACGGGTAAAGTATAATGGTTTACCACTAGCTTTCGCACCCAGGCGCGCGAGCACAGGTTGCCGGAAATTTGCCCTCGCGTCTATAATCTCAAAATCAAAATCGCTCTCCTATCAGCTCACAACAACGCCTCAGGCGCGTGCCTGAGGAGCCTCGCTAGGGCAGGTTATCGGGTGATCCTGGTTGGTCTGGAAAACCAGAAGAACTTTCTCTTCTGGTCAAGGTATTGCAGGGAAAAACAACTGGTTCCCGATCCCTCCGAGGATCTGCGCGGGTTCCTTGAGGAGGCGGGGAAGATCAATGCTGATTTGCTCATCCCCTGCAGTGAGCCAACCGCTATGGCCCTTGCTGGAGATCCCAGAGCAATAGGGCCCGGCCACGCGACCATGCTCAGGCTCTCTGATAAGCTCCATGTCGCTCAGAGGGCAAGGGCTTTCGGGATACCCACCCCTGAAAGCTCAGATTCCGAGGACTTCGTCAAGGATCACTGGCCGGTTTTCCTGAAGAGTAGGATGTCACACATACCACGCGGCAATGGTTTTATAAAGGGGAAGAGGTGGGCGCCGGAGACCCCTGAGGAGGCCCTGAGGATAATTCTGGAAAACCCTGCACTCATACCGATTGCCCAGGAAAGGGTTCAGGGGCCAGCATGGGGCGTTTCCCTCCTGATGTGGGGAGGAAGGGCTCGGGCCGCGTTCGCTCACAGGAGGATAAGGGAGGTTCCAGCGTCCGGGGGGCCATCCTGTGCCGCGGAATCAATCCCCTTGCCCATGGAAATCTTAAGGAAGCTTGAGGCCTGGCTCGCGGACGAGAGTTACGCGGGCCTCGCTATGTGCGAGTTCAAGGGAGATCACCTCATTGAGGTAAATCCAAGGCCTTGGGGTTCTTTGCCCCTGGCCATCCTGGCCGGCATTGATTTCCCAAAGCTCCTCGTTGATTGCTGGGCCGGGAGGGCGCCCGATGAGCTCCCAGGCTACCGGATCGGTCTGAAGGCCCACTGGCTAAAGGGCGAGCTATCGCATCTGGCCTCGTGCGAAACACTATCAGAGGCTACGAGGAGCCTTTTCGGCATGGTGAGACCCTGGCCCATATTCAATTTTGGGCTGGATGATCCTTGGCCCGCGCTATGGGAAATCATCATGAGCATTTAAGGAAATACTTCTTGAAATAGATGAGCAACAGGGCCTGCCCCTACCCGTGGAATCAGAAGGGTTCCCCCCATCTCTCCCTGAACGCTATTTCCGAAAGGGGCTTGCGGGGCCTGAGTCCTGGCGACTCATCCGGATACCCCAGACACACGAGCGCTACCAGGACGCAGGGTTCGGGAACCACAAGATTCTTTTTCAGGGCAAGATAATCCTCAAGCTTGTCCCCGGTGAGCTCGTTCCCGAAAGCACCGACAACGCAAGCGCCCAGGCCCTGGTTCACGGCCTCAAGGAGCATGAAGGCTATCGCGTAGGAGACAGCCTCAAATGTGCGCGCGAGAACCGCGGGCTGGCCGCAGAGCTGCGGCGCGAAGCTCCTCGTTGAGAGGAACAAGCTCTCTATAACCTCGTCTGAAGCAGAGACAACCCCCGCGTCCCTAAGCTCATGGAGGGATTTGCGTTGGGAATCGCGCTCCCAGGCCGAGGTATCCCCGAAACACGCTATTACCACCGGCGCCTTGAGGATAGCCTTTTGTCTGAAAGAGAGCGCGCAAAGATTCTCCTTGATTAGCTCATCCCTTATGACAATGAAGCGCCAGGGCTGGAGGTTCTCCCAGCTCGGTGCCCTGCGCGCGGCCTCAAGTATGTCTTGAATAACCTCTTCGGAAACGGGATCCGGTTTGAACCGCCTTATGCTCCTCCAATTAGCAATGGCCGACAACATATCCATTGGGATAATATAGCGTGGAGCTCGCGTCGGTTTCAAGTTGCCCGGCCGTATCCGGCCGGTTTATAATTAGTTCTCCCCTTTGAGGAGGTAACATGTCGGAATCAACAAAACCCAGCGCAATTCCCGCAACAACTTACATATGGATGAACGGCGAGTTCGTGCCCTGGGACGAGGCCAGGGTCCATGTCCTGACCCATGCCCTTCATTACGGCACCGGGGTATTTGAGGGAATAAGGGCCTATATGACCCCGAAGGGACCGTCCATCTTCAGGGCACAGGATCATTTCAAGCGCATTCTCAGGTCCGCCAAGATATACAGGATGGAGGTTCCATACAAGGCCGACGACCTGGTTGAGGTAGCAAAGGAGCTCATAAGGAAGAATGAGGCCGCGGATCCCAAGCTCAAGGAGGACAAGACGGCCTGGTATATAAGGCCAGTAATATACAGGGGTTATTACACCCTGGGCGTTAACCCGTTCCAGTGTCCTGTTGAGACCTTCATCGCGACCTGGAAGTGGGGAAGATACCTGGGGCCCGAGGCACTTGAGAAGGGTGTTGATGTTAAATTCTCCTCCTGGCAGAGAATGGCCCCAAACACCTTCCCGGCAATGGCCAAGTGCACTGCCAACTACGCTAACAGTGCCTTGTCCAAGATGGATGCTGTCCGTGAGGGCTACGAGGAGGGAATAGCCCTCAACCCCCTTGGCTTCATCTCCGAGGGCTCAGGCGAGAACCTGTTCATCGTGCTTGATGGGGTCCTCTGGACTCCCTGCATAGGCTCAATGATCCTGCCGGGGATAACCCGGAACTGCGTGATAACCCTCGCAAAAGAGATGGGAATAGAGGTCAGGGAGGAGCTCTTGCCCAAGGAGATGCTATACATAGCTGACGAGGCGTTCTTCACTGGCACGGCCGCTGAGATAACCCCGATTCGCTCGGTTGATGGGATAACTATCGGCGAGGGCAAGCGCGGGCCAATAACCAAAAGGATACAGGGGGCCTTCTTTGATATCATAGAGGGCAAGGCAGAGGACAGGTTCGGCTGGCACTGTTATGTGTATCCGTGACAAAACCCTGCACGGACGCGGCAGGCAGGGGACCTACCAGCGCGAACGATCATGAAGGTTGCTATTGCGGCTGATCACAGGGGATTCTTTCTGAAAGAGAGGATAAAAATTTTACTGGACGAGATGGGCCACGACCCCATTGATTTCGGCGCGCCGGACTCCGAGCCATCGGATTATCCGGACTTCGCGACCACTGCCGCGGAAGCTGTCTCATCTAGGAGATGCGAGAGGGGCATCCTGGTCTGCGGAACCGGAATAGGCATGTCCATAGCCGCGAACAAGGTGAGGGGCGTGCTGGCCGCGAGGTGCTGTTCGGTCAAGGACGCGGAGATGTGCCGTCGCCACAACAACGCTAATGTGATGACCCTTTCCGCGGAGACTCCTACGGACGAGGCCCGTGAGATGGTGAGGGTTTTCCTTGACACACCATTTGAGGGAGGAAGGCACGAGAGGCGGGTTCGCAAGATAGCGGAATACGAGAAAAATAACAAGCCCCGGCCATAAACGGGAGGTGCGATGGGATGGCCGGGGCTGTGGTTGAATTATTTTACGATTATTTTTTCCTTTCTGGTATTAGAAGCCTCCACGTAAAGGTAATATACCCCCGAAGTGAGGTTTCTGAACTCAGCCCTTCCTCTGTCTAAGTTAGACTCGCCCACCTTCCTTCCGTCAGCTGAGTAGAGAGAAATCATTCCTTGCTCGCCGGGCCAGGAAACCCATACAAAGCCTTTTCCGGAGCCAAATGTGAACCTGCCTGAGGCATCATTGGCGGTCTCGCCCGCGGATAGAGCCTGGGTTTGGAGCTCAACCCTTTCAAGCCAGGGAAGCCACGCGGGATTGACCCAGCAGAACTCAGACCTATACTGGATATCCCTGGCGGGGAAATAGGGTGGTTCATTAATAAGCTCGCCGTTGGAAACCTCGCGCCAGCTTGACCATGGAGAAGCACCATCCCATCTCGTTCTGATATACATCTTGACCCGTGAACCTATCTGCACACTATCCCAAGCTATCCAGGAGAGAATGGCCTCGCTTTGAAGATCAGTGCTCGAGAATACTCCGGATTCATACCAGGCTGTTGGTGAACGGTCATAAACATTTCCGCACTCGCGAAAGCCGCCGTGGTGATCTTGATTTACCAAGAGGGTCTGTACACTATCGTATGCCCCGGATACCTGAATACCCCAATAGACATAACTGCTTGAGGACCCACCATTTGCAAAGAGATCAGCCTTGTTGTCCCCATTGAAATCGTAAACGAAACCCCCAGTGTATGGGGCAGGTACTCCGAATCTTATGGTATCCTGATCCATAAAATAAGGAGGTATTCCAAGGTTTGGATAATAGAGAAGGTAGAACAACGAGCTTTCGTTGCCGCGGAAGAAAACGAGATCAAGCCAGCCGTCATGGTTTATGTCCCAAGCAGACGAACCGCCGTAGCTGTGATTGGTCTGCAGGAACAACCTGTTGGATGAACTGAACGAGCCGTTATCGGAAAAATAAACCGCCGAAACCGCAGTGGAACTGTAGGCGTAGGATGAAACGACAATATCTAGCCAGCCGTCTTTGTTTAAATCAGCGATGGTTAACCCGTGGGAGCGCTTATCACTACCTATCAGGTCCCTCCAGATCTGATTGTTCGTCAGATCCCTGTCTTCGTCACCCCAAATGATAACGAGACCCCATTGTGAAGCAGGGTAAGATGGAAGAACAATATCCGCATAACTATCCTTGTTGAGGTCGGCTATCTCTATGTTGTGGGGAAGTGAGTCCAAGCCTGACAAAGTAGAAAGATTTGTAGGATCGTAGCCTCCCGGCCCTCCCCAGTATACGCGTAGAAGCCCAGGAACATCAGCCAGGATTATGTCTAGATATGTGTCGTTATCAATGTCATACACAAAAACCGCCTCAGCGTCATTCACCGGAAGAGAGGTGTAATTGTTGGGATCTGGTCCTCCGGCAAACTGGGAACCCCAATATATCCTACAGTTATCCGTACGATAGCCAGAATGAATAAGCTCTGGCCAGCCATCAAGGTTAAGATCAGCCACATCGCAATTCCCGCCGGAGCTTACCGAAAAAAGCCTAGCATTTGCGCTTGAATAGCCATTTGGGGAACCCCAGAAGAGTCGGATATACGGACCATATGCATCAGCGCCAATGAGATCGCAAAAACCATCCCTATTTGCGTCAAATCTCGCGTAGAACTCCACAGCGCCTGAATCAGGTGGATTCGTTCCCTCAACCATAAGTCTTCTAGAGGTATACAGAAGGGGATCCCATATTCCGTCAGCGAAATCCTCCGGCGTGGTTTCTATCCAGAGCATCCCAATCGTTATTCCAGCTCCTATGAAAAGGTTCATCATCTCATCTCCTTGTGCGGGGGTAATTATAAAATAAAATGTTTCCCAAAATGTTTCCCCAATAACAAGCCCCGGCCATAAACGGGAGGTGCGATGGGATGGCCGGGGCTGTGAGATGTGTTCTCTTATCTAACTGATATTTTGCCTCTCTTGTTTCCTGCCTGCCAGAAGTATATCCCTGGTTCAAGCGAGAGACGGTTTTCCCCTTTCTCTATCCTCACCCTCCGAGCCAGTCTCCCATCGGGCGAATACAGCGCTAGATCAAGGGCCACGGATGAGACGAATACCGCCCCGCGAGGAACAGGGAACCAGGACATGGATGGGATGACAGGATTCTCTTCGCCGATATTCTCGTAGAGGGGTTCACATACATCCATAATAGAGAGGTTTGGGGTGTAGTTTACGGGGAACTGAGTTATTGGTGTTATGGTTGGTGTTCTGTCCACGCCTACCGTAACTGAGGTGGCTGACAGAAGCGTATCCCTGGAATTCGGATAGTCCTCATAAGCGCAGTTCGGATAGCCCCCGTTAGGCCCGAGCTTTATGAAAAGGATCTTCTCAAGCCTTCCGAAAAAGCTGTTCGTGCCTCCGAAGACCAGGTATGTGCTGTCACCCAGGGAAAACGCCCTCTTGAACTCCTCATTCAAATCCCCACCGAACCTGCTTGTCCACTCAAGGGTTCCGTCAGATGAGAGCTTGAGCATAATGCCATCAAGGCGCGCCACATAATTAACTGTCGTGGTAGTATGGCCCGTTATCAAAAAGCCCTCATCAGGGGTTTGTATTAGGGACACGGGCCAATCCTCTTCCCCGACCCAACCATACATCTTCGCCCATTCAATGTTCCCGGAGGAGGAAAGCTTGATGAGCGTGATATCAAACGGAGTATACTGCTGAGGGGACATAAAGATCGTCAAGGCGTAGCCGCCGTCAGAGGTTTGTATCATGGAGGTAGGCCTCGCGGTGGGGGAAGTCCGTATCACCTTCGCCCACTCAACGCTCCCTGTGGAGCTGAGCTTTACAAGCAAAGTTCCTCCAGGGCCCAAGAAGTATGTGGAACCCCCTAGAAGATAGCCCCCGTCAGCTGTCGTCAGGCCAGCGGAGAACTCGTCGTAGCTAGCGGCGCCAAAGGTCTTTGCCCATTCAAGTTCCCCTCCCGGCGAGAACTTCGCGGCGAAAGCATCCCGTGAGGAATAGCTCTCAGTCCATCCAACAACTATATACCCGCCATCAGGGGTGAGAATGGCGCCGCCCGCTTCGTAACTCGGTCCGCCTATGGTTCGTGCCCACTCTATCGTGCTACCGTCCGAGGATACCTTCATTACGAGAACATCAGATCCCCCAGCGCCAAAGCTAACCGTGTTCCCGCCAACCAAGTAGCCGCCGTCCGGAAGCTGGCTCACGCTATTTCCTCCATCATTACTGTATCCGCCCCATACCTTGGCCCATTCAACATCCAGGGTCGGGCTCATCTTGATGAACAGGATATCAGTCGCGGAAGAGAAATCCCTAGTGCTTATCCCGATCATAGCATATCCTCCATCAGCAGTTCGGATTGCCCCAATGCGCAAGTGGCTATCTGGGCTGGACTGCGTTATCACCTTTGCGGAAAGGCTCACAGCTACCAACATTGATATTATGTTTACCATATCTATCCTCCTCGTAAGCCTAATTATAAAATAAAATGTTTCCCAAAATGTTTCCCCAATAACAAGCCCCGGCCATAAACGGGAGGTGCGATGGGATGGCCGGGGCTGTGAGATGTGTTCTCTTATCTAACTGATATTTTGCCTCTCTTGTTTCCTGCCTGCCAGAAGTATATCCCTGGTTCAAGCGAGAGACGGTTTTCCCCTTTCTCTATCCTCACCCTCCGAGCCAGTCTCCCATCGGGCGAATACAGCGCTAGATCAAGGGCCACGGATGAGACGAATACCGCCCCGCGAGGAACAGGGAACCAGGACAGGGATGGGGTCCTGACAGCACTCTCGTTTTCGTCGTTATCAAGCGGGGTGCAGGGATTCCCGATGCTTATGGGTACAACGCCAACTGGAACGGAGGGATTCGTTATCGTGGGGCTACAGCTCGCTCCGACGCTCGGGGATGTTATGGTGGGAGAAGCATTCGCTACGACCGGGACGCAATCCTGAAGGCATCCCGGGTAGCTCCCGTCAGAACCGAGCTTCAAAAGGAGGAAATCAAAGTTAGCCGCCCCAAAGTTTTGCGTCTGGCCTCCAACAGCATACCCACTGTCAACAGTCTGCACAATGGGGTAAGCCTCGTCCCTACCTACTCCGCCGAATGTCCTTGCCCACTCCAGATCACCCGATTCGCCTAGCTTCATCACGAGGAAATCATACCAGCCGGCACTGCAAAGCTCAGTGTATCCGGCAACAGCGAAGCCGTGGTCAGGGGTTTGGATTATGGACTGGGCCCTACTCGTGCCTGAGCCTCCGTATATTTTGCACCACTCCAAGCTCCCAGAGGGGGAAAGCTTTATGACCAAACAATCCTCATACCCCGGGCCGCCGTTTCTCGTGTATCCGGCTACCGCGTATCCGCCATCCGCGGTCTGAACAGCTGAAAAGAGCCAGTCGTAGTCCACCCATCCGAATGTTCTCGCCCACTCAAGGTCCCCGGACGCGGCTAGCTTCAGAACAAAGGCATCCCACGCGCCAAAGCTCTGCGTGTGACCAACCACGAGGTAGCCACCATCGGATGCCTGGATTATGGCCTCCGCGCGGTCATAGGAGTTTCCGCCGAATGTCCTGGCCCATTCCAGATCTCCTGATGAGTTAAGCTTCAGGACGAAAACATCATCGTTGACGGTAAAGCTTTGTGCCATGCCCGCTAGCGCGTATCCCCCGTCGGATGTCTGGACGATGGATTTGGCTTCATCCCAGGCTGATCCTCCGTATGTTTTGGCCCAGAGGGGGTTCCCGGCCGGATCCGTTTTCACCAGGAGCACATCGTAACTGCCGGCGCCGAAACCGGCCGTCCCTCCAACGATCGCGTATCCTCCGTCGCTCGTTTGGATTATGTCGTATGCGGCGTCGTTGGTTGTGTCCACCCCATATTTCTTTGTCCATTCCAGGGAACCCGTGGGGGAGACCTTGATCACCAGCCAATCGTTCGGCGTGTTGTAGCCAGGGATGAAGGTATGTCCTGCGAGCGCATATCCTCCGTCCTGGGTTTGGATCAGAGAGGATATGTAGTCGCGATCCAGAGAAACGGCGTTCCCATAGCGGATCGCGAAAAGGTTCTGACCCATCATCATGCCTACTGCCACGAAAAGGTTCATCATCTCATCTCCTCGCGCGGGTAATTATGGGTAAAAATGTTTCTTTTATTGTTTCCCAAAGTGTCCCGGCCTTATCATTTCAGCATGCTTGATAGGAACAAGATTCAGATGTTCAGGCAGTTTTGGGCAAAAGGGGATCAGGATAACGCGCTCTCGGTAGCTAAAGAGCTTTTTGAGGATGGTATGGCGAGAGAAAACCCCGAGGACGCCTCAGGGGCCCTCATCCTGATGGGGCACATCCTTGAGAGCCTCGGGAAATCAAGGATGCTGGATAAGGAAGCAGAAAGACTGAGATCTTTGGCTGTAGCCAAAGGCGCAATCCGCTATTACATGGGGTTCATCAACACACGCTTTGATTTCTTCGTTGAGCGCGGGGACTTCAGGAAAGCCAGGGCTATCCTAAAAGAGCTGGATGAAGCGGGCTGGAAAAGGTTGGCAACCATAGCCAGAGCGAAAATGGCGCTTGCCAGAGGGGAATTATCGTCCGCTCTGGAGCTAGTTGAGGAGCATGATTTTGAAGATGACTCGTTTTTGCTCGTGAAATCCTGGGTTCTGGCCGGAAGCGGCAGGTTTGAGGAGGCCATGAGATTCCTTGGGTCTATAACTATCAAGATACCCGCTTTTGAGATAATGAGAGAGGACATCATGGGTTTCTGCCTGACAGCGCTTGGTGAGCATGACCGGGCGGCCAGGCACCTGAACCAAGCCATGGAGGGCATGAGGCGGGCCCACGGGGAAGCCGGCGGGCTGGCCACCTGCTTCGCTTCCCTGGGGATCATCTGGTCTGCGAGGGGCGACAATGAGAAGGCCAGGCTTTATCTTGACCTGGGCGAGAGTTCCGCGATGAGGGCGGGGAGGATCAGGGAAGCGCTTGAGATACGAGCCCTGAGAGAGGCCGCGCTCCCGGAGGGCACGGATTCACTGGCGAGGGCCATGGATATAGCCGAGGAAGCAGGGGCCAAGGGCTTCAGGGTAGCCAGGCTTTGGGCGCTCTGGGCCGCGGCGGGGATCGCGGGGACACTCGGCCTGGAAAAGGAGTGGCAGGATCACATCACGAGACTTATGAGTCTTGCCAGGGAATTTGAGCTCTGGGGATACCTTTCGTATGTGGCGCAGGCCGCGCCGGGAACACTTTCGCTTGCCCTTTCGGTTTATCCGGGGGATGCTCGGCTGAAGGGGATAGCCGAGAGGACCAGGAAGATTTCTGGGCCTGAAAGAATAAGGCTTTGCCTGATCGGCCGGCCAGGCCTGGAGTTACCCCGCGGGAGGTTTCCATTGGAGAGAGGGAGGGCCGAAGAGGTTCTCGTCTACTTAGCTCTGCACGGAAAGGGCGAGATCACGCGGGAAAGGGTGATGGAAGAGTTCTGGCCACGGCTTCCCGATGAGAGGGCTAGAAGAAACTACTACAAGTTCACAGCGCTGGCCAGGGCTATACTCAGGAAGTATGGGGTAAATGTGAAATCCCACAAGTCCCGCGATAGCGCCTGGCTTGGGTGTGAGATACAGGTTGACATTGATGAGCTCAGAAACCTCGTTAACGCGGCCCGGGCAATAGAGGCCTCAGCCCCTCCTGGCACGGCGAGGCCAATCTACGAGAAGGCACTCTCGCTGATAAAAGGGGATTTCCTGGAGGGGTGGAGGCCGGGATTTCTGGAGGATATGAGGGACGAGGCAAGGGAGCTCATGTCCATTGTCTGGCTGAGAATGGCGGGATACCTTCTGGACGAAGATCCAGAGGAGTCCCTTGGCCTGGCGCAGAAGGTTCTATCCGCGCACCCTTTTTCGGAGGACGCGTGCGAGATAGCCATAAAAGCCCTTCTCAAGATCGGAAGGCCAGAAAGGGCCAAAAATCTTTACCAGGAATTCACAAAGCATTTCAGGAATGAGATCAGGATGGAATCAAGGTTAAAATGGCCCCCTGCGCAAAAAATTGATGATAGCGGAGAGGGCGGGATTTGAACCCGCGGTAGGGATATACTCCCAAAACCACTGATAGGATTAATATGAGAGCTCTGATAAAGTAGCAATAACCTACTGGACCTGACCAGCCCCTACCTACCCAGAAAATCATGTCTCCAAGATGGGCCAGCTGAAAGCCACGAGAGCGTTTCTGCGGGAGGATGAATTTTACAGCACCGAGGCCCCGTGGTCAGCATGAAAGATAAGTTGGGATTTTCGGGGGGTTTCTAACAGGCCAACGGAGAGGGCGGGATTCGAACCCGCGGTAGGGATATACTCCCTACAACGGCTTAGCAAGCCGCCGCCTTCAACCGCTCGGCCACCTCTCCGGGAAAGATATTATAAGAGCGGAAAACACCGGATTTCAAATCTGAGAGGCCGGGAATTTTTGGTCTGACAATCTATCTGACACGGACTCGGAAACCCTGTTATCCCTCAGAACCAAGCTCCATTGGCTTAGCAAGCCGCCGCCTTCAACCGCTCGGCCACCTCTCCGGGAAAGATATTATAAGAGCGGAAAACACCGGATTTCAAATCTGAGAGGCCGGGAATTTTTGGTCTGACAATCTATCTGACACGGACTCGGAAACCCTGTTATCCCTCAGAACCAAGCTCCATTGGCTTAGCAAGCCGCCGCCTTCAACCGCTCGGCCACCTCTCCGAGGAGACGGATTGTATGGAAGACCTATGTGTCTGCCCAGGGCGAACCCAATCTGTGAGGAACAATGGATCAAAGAATAGAGGTCTCTGATAAAGTAGTAATAACTTACTGGATTTGACTCAACTCCTATTTGCCCAGAAAATCATGTCTCCAAGATGGGCCAGCTGAAAATGCCACCACGAGAGCGTTTCTGCGGGAGAATGAATTTTAGAGCAACAAGGCCCCGTGGTCAGCATGAAGGATAATCGGGGTTTTCGGGGGTTTTGAACAATCATTCCCTTTTGTTTCTGCTCACCAGCCTGGAGAGCAAAAGCCCGAGCTCAAAAAGGAGAATGAGCGGAACCGCCAGGAATATCTGGGTCACGAAATCCACTGTCGGGGTAACAACTGCCGCAACCACAAACACCAGGATTACGACATACGACCTCTTTTTCGCGACCGCCTTCGGATCAAGCAAACCCATCCCGGTAAGCGCTACCATGAGCGCGGGGGTCTCAAAAAGCAGTCCAAACGCTATGGTCATGAATATCACGAAGTTGATGTAGCCGGACGCGCCGAAAAACGGGGACATAGCCTCCCCGCCGAACGACGAGAGGAACCTGACGCCAACCGGGATCGCGAACCACAGGGCTAAGGCACAGCCCAGGTAAAACATAATTATTGAGAACAGCAGGAATGGCAAGGCCCAGGCCTTTTCCCTGCGCTTGAGGCCCGGCGCGACAAAGGCCCAGGCCTCCCCCAGGATGTATGGGGCGGCCAGGATAAGGCCCGTGACGAACGCTACCTTGAGCCTAACCCAGAAGGCCTCCTGCGGGGTGAAGAAGTAGAGCTGGCCAACAGGGAAGACCAGAAATTGCGCGAGCTTCTCGCCGTGGGGAAGGTTCAGGATAAACGGGGGCAGGGCCGGCGAGGCGATGAAACGGATTATCCGTTCGCCAAAGGCGTATGAAGCGGAAGCGGCTATCACCAGCACGATGATGCTCCTGACCAGGGCCCACCTGAGAGCCTCAAGGTGATCCAGGAGGGCAAATTCCTTTTTCAAATCAGGCCGACCTCTCGGCTATGGTGAGTTCAAAGACCTTTCTGATCATGGCCTCGTATGCCGGAGTCATCTCAACCCCCCTCCTCGCCATAACCCTCTTTGCAACAGTTATCGCTTCTTCAAGGCGATATTCCGTGAACTCCGGGTATCCCCAGGAGAAAGAGGGAACGAACTTCGGCGACACGCCAGAACCGAAGAGGTTAGCGAATACTCCTATAACGGCGCCGGTTGTGAGCGTAGCGTTTATGCCGGTCTTTGAGTGATCCCCGATCGTTGGCCCAAGGAACTGCAGGCCCGTATCGGTGATATTGCCATCCAGCCATGCCCTTATTGTGCCGTATGTGTTCTTAAGGTCGGATATTTCCGTGCCAGCACCGATGTTAACCCACTCGCCCAGGTAAGCGTGGCCGAGAAACCCCTCGTGCTGTTTGTTAGAGTAGCCCTGGATTATGGTCTCGGAGACCTCGCCGCCAATCTTGCACACGGGGCCGAGGGTCGTTCCGCCGTATATCCTGGCTCCGGCCTTTATAAGGCAGTTCTCACCGATGAAAGCCGGGCCTTCCAGGAAGGCATTGGGCATCACCACGGTTCCATTTCCTATGAAAACAGGGCCCTTCTCGCCGTCAATTACCGCTCCGGGATAAACTCTCGCGCCCTCCTCAATCACGACCTGGCCGAGCAGGGTAGCCCTCGCGTGAACCTCTCCTTTGACCGATGAGTCCGCATTTCCCATGTCAAGAGATAGCACCTCAGGATTGAGGTGGACCAGATTCCAGAACCTGCCGATAACCTTGGCGTTAATTACTATGCTTTCCTTCGCGGCCTCGGCCAGGTTAAACAGGCCAGCGGGAAGAGCTTCAGCCTTTGTCCTGACGGCTATGGGCTCGCGCTCGTAAGAGAACAAAGCGGAATCCGGCGGCATCTCCGGCGCTGGTTCAAGGGCAATGAGATCCGCCCTTGACAGGACCATATCGCCATCGGGAATCCCCGCGCCCAGGCCGAGCCAATCGCGGGCTGGAGAAAGGCAGGCTTTCTGGCCCCAGAAGGCTTCTGCCCTTTGCCTGAGGGTCATCGCGCCGAGCCTGAGATCCCAGACGGGCCTCGTCCACGAGAGGGGCAGGAAGTCCCTCCAGTTTTCCTCGGTCAGGATAAGCCGCACAGGGATATTATACCAGTTTGCAGTTGTCGGATGCCAGTTGTGCAGGAGCAGAACCCTCCAGTTCTGAGGCAATTTAGCGGTTCACGCGTCAGCCAGGGTGAAGCGGCTCACTTTGGCAGGTTATCCAGCATCTCCTTTGCCTTCCAGGAATCAGCTATTTTCCCCTGTTTCTCAAAGAGTCCAACCGCGGCCTCAAACTCATTCCTGGCGCTTTCGTAATCCCCTTCCTCCTTGTAGATTATGCCCAGGTTGCCGTGGGCCTTCGCGTAATCCGGGTTCGCTCGTATGGTCTCCAGGAACTCCCTCTTTGCCTCCTCCTTGCTTCCCTGTCTGTATAACCAGACCCCAAGGTTGTAGTGGGCCAGGTAGTTATCGGGGTCAATGCGAATAGCCTCTCTCCATTCTGAGACCGCGGCGGAATCCCTGCCGGTGAACATGTAGATCGCCCCAAGGTCCGTGCGCGCATCGGAGTGATCCGGATTCAAGGAAATGGCCGTGAGTAGCTCTGACTCTGCCTCCGGGAACCTCCCCGCGTCCATAAGGAGCCTGCCGAGATAACGATGGGCATCGGGATTCGCGGGATTGAGTTCTACGGCCTTCCTGAGATGCGGCTCCGCCTCTGTGGGCCTACCGTCGGAGTATAAGAGGACCCCAAGATAATATTGTGCGGCGTCGTTTTTCGGGTTGGCGAGAACCGCTTTAGTTAGCTCAATCTCGTTCATTTTTTCCAGGGGCCTCTGGCAAGCGGACACGGCCAGAGCAAAAAGCACATAGGCCCTCTTCATTGATATGAAACCAGGGCAAAAGTGCCTATATCTTTGCCAGGGCCTGGTCAAGGTCGTCTATGATGTCTTCCGTATCCTCTATGCCAACGGATAGCCTCACGAAGCCCGGCTCTATCCCCATTGAAAGCCTCTCTTCGGGGGTATATGCGGCGTGGGTCGTGGTAGCAGGCGTTGAGACTAGGGACTCAACCCCTCCGAGGCTGGTCGCCTCGGCTATGAGCCTGAAGGAGGACATGAGCTTCAGGGTTGCTTCATCACCGCCCTCAATCACGAAAGAGACCATGCCGCCGAAGCCCTTGAGGAGCCTCCTGGCGAGCTCATGCTGTGGATGGGAGGGGAGGCCTGGGTAGAACACGCGCTTGACCTTCGGGTGGTTTTCAAGGAACTTTGCAACGGCCATCGCGTTCTCGTTGTGGGCTTTTACCCTTACAGCAAGGGTCTTTAGGCCGCGCTCCAAGAGGAAAGCGGAGAATGCCTCCATTGAGCCGCCGAGGTCCCTCATCGCGGCCCAGACCGGGTCAAGCAGGGATTTCGGCCCAGCAACAACCCCGGCAATGAGGTCAGAATGCCCGTTCAAATATTTGCTCGCGGATGCGAGGGATATGCTCGCTCCGAGCTCAAGCGGCCGCTGGTTTATGGGCGTGGCAAAGGTGTTATCAACAACCAGAATGAGGTTGTGGCGCCTCGCGATATCCGCGAACGCGGGGATGTCCAGCACCTTCAGGAGGGGGTTGGATATGCTCTCGTAGAACATCAGCCGGGTATTGGGCTTAATAGCCTTTTCAACCTCTTCCGGTTTCGTCATATCCGTGTATATTAGCTCAATGCCCATACGCTCAACCCGGTTCTTGAACAGACCCGCGGTGCCGCCGTATATGTCAAGGGTGGTTATCATGCTGTCGCCGGGTTTCAGGTGGCCCATTATCACGGATGTCGCGGCCGAGAGGCCTGAGGCGAAAGCAACAGCGTCCTCCGCTCCCTCAAGCGCGGCTATCTTTTCCTCTGCGGCCCTCCGGGTTGGGTTGCCGTATCTGGTGTAGAAAATTGGCTCCCTGGACTTTCCGGACTGAATGAGGCTATAGATCTCAGGATCCGCGTAGAAGGTGCTTGACTGGAAAATGGGCGTTGTCACGGGCCTGGCGTCCCGAGGCCCTGTCCCTGCATGAACTGCTTTGCTGGAGAGTCCTTTCGGTTCTTTCATGGTGAGAAGATTATAAGGGTTGAGGGCTACGGGTTGCGAGTTAGCCCTACCCGAAGAGAACGATCTCAAGCCACATCTTCCCGTGAAGGAAAATGAAGAGCGCAAACGCAGTCCCAACAAGGTGAACGAGTCCAGAGGCTTTGTCGCTTTTCTGAGGGAAAACCGCTCCCAGGGCCGAAAGGGGCAAGAGGCCGAGCCAGAGCCATGGGGTTTCCCATATCCCGATGACCGGGGCCAGGTAAAAGCAAAGAACCAGGCCTGAGAAACGAGCGTAAAACCTTCCTGGGATGAGTCCCAGAAAGGTAAAGGGAAAGCTCAGGAACATGGATACCCCTAGGAGCCAGGCCCATTTGCTGATCAGCCACCAGATCTCCCAGAACCCTGGCCTGTATAGAAAGGCGTTGTGGAGGGTCAGGGACAGCACGGCCAGAGGCAGTCCAAGCCACAGCCACCTGAGAAACCACTTCCACAAGAAATCTGCGGTTTTTGCCCACTTCATGTCTTCACAAATAATAAAGCGGAGAGACCGTCACGCGCCCTCTCTTCTGAGAGCCGAAGCCACACGGCCATCTCACGGACATCACGAGCAGAGTATAACCGAACCATACCAGCGTAGAAACCTCGCCCCTTCTTTTTGATGATCCCTTGGCCTTTATTGCTATCCGGCAATATGTGGAGGATGACCAGGTGCCCCCCGGGCCGGAGAACCCTAGCGGATTCAGCCAAGGCGCTTGCCGGATCGGCGAAAAACTCAAGGCTGAAGAATATCCCGACCAGCGCGAAGCATTCCTTTTTGAACGGCAACCCTCCGGCATCTCCCAGGACAACCCTTATCCCCCTTCCCCTCGCGAGCTCCAACGCGCCCCTTGCCCTGTCAAGGCCGAACCCGATTCCCAGGCTGGACGCGAACCTGCCCGTGCCAGCGCCGATCTCAAGGGAGGGTGAACCTTTCACCCAGTCCATGACCAGGCCAATCTCTTCCCGGAAGAGCTCCTGGTTCTCGTCATACCAGGCGTCGTATTCTCCGGGCCTGGAATCAAACGGGTCCGTTTTCATCAGGATCTGATGGCTATAAGCCACATCGCCAGAATTATTGCCCTGGGGACATCAAGCCATCCTTTTATGTGGCTCCTTTCGCCAGCGTATATGACCTCAATAGGCACATGCGCGAGCCTGAACCCTTTCCAAAGCGCTTTCACGAGGAGTTCGGACTCGGTCTGGTATCGTGAGGTTTTCAATGGGACCGCGCGCAGGACATCCGTCTTCACCAACCTGAAGCCGGACTGGCTATCCTGTATCCTGCTGGTGGTCATCAGGGATATCGCCAGGGTGGTTATCCTGTTGGAAAGCCAGTTAGCTCTGGGCATTCCGAGGAATGGTTTCCTGGAACCGATAACGATGTCAGCGTTCTCGGCCGCCCTCATGAAAAGCGGGATCCGCTCAGGGGGATGCTGTCCATCCGCATCAAGGACTATAACGAAATCGTAGCCTTCCCGGACCGCGACCGAAAAGCCCTGCCTTAGCGCAAAACCCTTGCCCATGTTTTTCTCAAGACTAATGACGCGTGCGCCCGCGGCGCGCGCGATCTCGGCTGTCCGGTCAGTAGAGCCATCGTCAACAACCAGAACATCGCCGGAGGGAAAGGAGGAAAGGGCCCGGCTTATAACCTCGGATACCCTTTCCTCCTCATTGAACGCTGGGATGATGACGAGGCCCTTCATGGGCAAATTATAATCCGAGTTGAACTGGCGTTTCTTTTAACGGATTGGGATCGGTTTATCGGGAGGAAAAGGATCTTTTTCTGATTGCCCCGGCCCGCGCGGGTGTTTTATGCTCATATCCGTGATGAGAAGGTGGGTTGAGCCGGCAATGCTCGTAATCGTGGCAATCCTGCTTATCCTGCATTTCGCTGGGCTATCCAGGATGTCGGTCTGGATTGACGAGGTCGTAAGCTACAACTGCTCGGTTGGGCCATGTTTTAGTTTCCACATCGGCGAGACCAACATCCCACCCCTTTATTACCTCCTGGCGAACATATGCCTGAACATCAGGGATTCAGAAACCTTTCTCAGGCTTCCGGCCGCGATAGCGGGCGCGCTGTGCGTCCCGGTCTCTTATCTGTTGGCTAGTGACCTGGGATTTTCAAGGCTCGGCAGGGCGCTGGTCGCTCTCTTGGCGTCCATGAGTCCCTGGCTTTTTCTCTATTCCCAGGAAGCAAGGTCATACTCGCTACTCATTCTTTTTTCGCTTCTTTCGGCCATCGCTTTTTTACGGATGGAACGGGGAAAGCTCTGGTGGTTCCTGGGCGGAGCCTTCATGGGCCTGGGCTTATGGTCTCACTATGTTATCACCTTCGTGATTGCCTCTTTCTGGGTATACTCCCTCGCTTTCCGGAGGGACAGAAACACCCTGATTGGCCTCGCGATTTCAACGGCCCTCGCGCTGGCCATCTTCGCGCCCTGGGCTATATACACCATTGCTCACCCGCCGCACGCTGTTTCCATTAAAAAACCCTGGCCGGGCGAGCTTGCCGCTTTCGCATACGGGTGGTTCCCGTATTTCTTCGGCTTCAGTCTTGGGCCATCAATAAGGGAGCTCAGAACCCTGGGCCTCCTAGCCGTAGCGAGGGACTGGTTCTGGCTAGCGGCTGGCGCGGGGATCATCCTCCTTCCATTGCTGAAGATAAAGAACGCTATCCGCGAGGAGGGATTCGTTTTCTGCCTTTTCTGCTCCCTGTTCATCCCGTTCATTGTCCTGGCGCTGAGCCTGGTTCCCCGGCTTAACATAACTTACCACCCGAGATACGCGGCCGCCTCGGGAATATTCCTGATAATGGCCTGGCTGTGGCTGGTCATGAAGTTCAGGGCGAGAACCGCGAGGTGGGGAACAACTGCCGCAATGCTGTTTTTTATGGGCGTCTCGGTGTATAACTTCTTCTTCAACGAGAGGTATGGCAAGGAGGATATCAGGTCAGTGGCCAGCCTGCTCAAAGCGGAGAGGGCGCCAGGCGAACCCATCTATGTAGCAAGCGGGAATCTCGGCCTGGCCATCAGTTATTACTACGGAAACGACTTCGTGCCCATCCATCCCTGGACTGATCAGAAAGCCATTCAGCTCGCCGGGGAAAGGGCCTGGCTTGTAAAAGGGAGAGAATGGGAGGTCTCGCCAGCCGTGCTTGAGGAGAGGCTTGAAAATGCCTACCTGGTCTCACGCCGGTGGGACTTCATCGGGGTAAAGCTAGTTCTTTACAATAAACAATAGGGGAGCCCTGATAGAACAGTAAGGAATAGCTTACCGGCCCGAACCGGATCCTCCTTCCTAAAATAAAATGTCTCTGAGAGGGGGTGTGTCAGATTTGTGTCAGAAATTTTTTTATCTAGAGCGCGAGGATAAGGAGGTTTATCATGGTTGCTATTGTTTGCCTTTTGATATCGCAACTGCAGGGGTTTTTCGCGAAGTCATACGGGACTACTGACAACGACTACTGCTTCTCGGTTATCCAGACCCAGGATAACGGTTACGCTCTGTCCGGATACACGGGGGCTTTTCTCAGCAACGGAAACTTCATGGTGATGAAGACCGACTCTGCCGGCGCGCTGAGCTGGGCCTACACCTACTTCCGGAGCTCCTTCACATACGACGAGTTCGCGTGGCCCATAGTTCAGGCCGCTGACGGGAGCTACTATGTTGCCGGCCACGGGTTCGTTGACCAGTTCAGCACATCCAACGATATAGTCCTCCTGAAGCTGGACTCAAACGGGGGAGTTGTGTGGGCGAAGAGCTACGGGAACACCAGCTACACAGACTACGCGCACACGATGGTGAGACTATCCGATGGCGGCCTTGCCATAGCCGGCCACAGCATAGTCAACCCGTTCCCCACAGGCCAGGATATCGTGGTCATGAAGCTGACCCCGAACGGCGATGTTGTCTGGGCAAAGCAGTATGCGGATATCTACCAGGACCACGCGTATGGCGTCATACAGATCTCTGACGGAGGGATAGCGGTCGCTGGTTTTACTCAGCGTAGCGGCTCATCCGATTTTGACATGCTGGTCATAAAGCTGGATGGGTTCGGAAACACACTGTGGGCAAAGGCTTACGGTATAGCAGGGGTCAACGATTTCGCCTACTCCCTCGCGCAGATCAGCGATGGAAACCTCGTGGTCGCTGGATACACGGGGCTTTCTGACCTAATCGTGATCAAGCTGGACATAAACACCGGCAACCTGCTCTGGACCAGGGTCTATGGTTCAGGCGCATACGACGATGTGACCTGGCACTCCATAACGAAAACATCCGACGGCGGCGTTCTGGTGCCGGGCGGGACAGGCAGTTGGGGCGCTGGCGGTTCCTATGACTTTTTCCTCCTGAAGATAGGCTCAAACGGGAACCTTGAGTGGGCCAGGACATTCGGGGGAACAGGCCTTGATTACGCCACCAGCTCTTTCCAGAAGCCTGACGGACGGTTCGTCATAGCCGGCTACACGAGCAGTTACACCGCCGGCGGATACGATTTCGCTATGCTCGTCCTCAAAAGCGATGGGACATTCCCAGGAGCATGCGTGTATGACTGTAGCCCATCGCCGACAACGCCAGTCTTATCAACATATACCCTTTCGGCTCTTTTTGACTGGACATATTCCGTTCAGAACCTGTCCTATAGCCGCGGAACCCCGAGCGTGACGAGCATCCAGATATGCACGCCGTTCTACGAGAACGAGACCGAGCATCCCGTTGACTCATGGCCGGGGATAACCTGCAGTCCCTTCCCCGGAGGCGCTTCCTTCTTCTCGCCTGAGGCAACTGACATAAGGGTATACCGGGTTGACGGCAGACTCGCCTATTCTGGCAATCTCCGTGAGGGGGAAAACCGTATCCTGCTTGACCCCGGGGTTTATCTCTGGGTAACGGGCAACGGGAAACCAGGAGCAATGAGCCAGAAGGGCAAGGTCGCGATCAGATAACGAAAAAACAATTGCACCTCCCGTCTGTGAGGCCCCGGTTATGACCGGGGCCTTTTAGGGGCAGGCCTGCCCGTGGCCCTTGACAAACCCGCCCAATCAGCTTATACAATAAGCATGAGCTATTAATACAACGGGGCTGGGCGCGGGAACCTGAACGCGCCCAATCTGGCCCGGAAGGAGGTGATGAAAAATGAACTATCTGCTCATAATCCTGTTTGCCCTGTGGCCATGGGACAAGACAGAGGAGGACACCGCGTCCGTGATCTGCTGGGACACTGCTACCACATTTGAATCCGGCATACAGGTCAGAACCTACAGATACATTTACTATACTAACTCAGGGACGATTCACCTTGACCTGTTCGGTTTCTGGACTCCAGCTTACAGTTACCTGGAACGCAGAATGGATGCGGAATCGCCGCTTTCCGACCTCACCATAAGTTTCAACACCAAGGAAAAACGCACCCTGATAACCGCCAACACACTGAAAGAGGGGAACCTGCTTCTTACCCTGCGCAACGACTACGAGCTTAGCCGACATGACCCCCGGTGGTGCGGCCTGGACACCGTGTTTTTGTTGAAACTATGGATCACCGTGGCTGACACTGCAAGGGCAAAGGTAATAGCCAATAGGTGGGAAATGGAGAAGGCTGGAGTGGCGCTCAAGGAGGCTGAGAAGGGGGAGTTTGTCAACTGGCGAAGCTCCTCAAGAAGCTCCTCAATTGGATACACTTCCACAGGGACAATGACAGAGAACGAGGCCGCCAGGCTCTCTTCACCCGCTGTAGAGGAATGAGTCCTGATGGGGCCGCGGCCGGGGAGGTTCCCCGGCCCGGAGTGGCCGGGGCCTGACATCCGGGCTTAAAATTTTATTCCGGGCAGATGATAAAGAAAAGGCTCCCCAAAGTCCGAGACAAAAAGTCAAAAAAGACCGCGAGGGGCGGCCAGGAATTCATGGCCAATCTCTTTGATTCCGAGGAGGTCAGGGCCGTGCTCTCAACCCTGGATAAAGGTCAGATAATCTCTGAGGGACAAAATCAGCCCCACCCAGGCCTGGCTGAATTCATAGACAGGATAATCCGCGGCGACGCGGAGGAAGTCCTCAAAACCATTCCTGACGAGAGCGTGGACATCATTGTCACATCCCCCCCGTATCAGTTCGGGCTTGACTACGCGGGGCACGACGACACGAGACGCTGGGAGGAATATTTTGCAAAGCTCGGCCGGATCTGGGCCGAGTGCGAACGGGTCCTCGTCCCCGGCGGCAGGATAGCGGTGAATGTCCAGCCCCTGTTCTCTGATTATGTTCCGACGCATCACATAATATCCATGCAATTGATGAGCCTGGGCCTTCTCTGGAAGGCCGAGATACTCTGGGAAAAGCACAACTACAACGCGAAATACACCGCGTGGGGCTCCTGGCGCTCGCCATCCATGCCATACCTGAAATACACCTGGGAGTTCGTGGAGGTGTTCGCGAAGGCCAGTCACAGAAAGGAGGGCAGAAAGGAGGACATAGATATAACCGGGGACGAATTCAAGAAGTGGGTCTATGGTAAGTGGGAAATAGCCCCTGAAACCAGGATGGCGAAGCTGGGCCACCCCGCGGTCTTCCCTGAGGAGCTTGTCAGGCGACTGCTTCTGCTTTTCTCATACAGGGGGGATGTGGTTCTGGACCCATTTGTCGGGACCGGAACGACCGCGGTGGTCGCGGCGAAAACCGGGAGGCATTACATCGGCATTGACATCTCCGAGGAGTATTGCAGGATAGCCGAGGAGAGGTTGGCCAATATCAGATAATCCTTATCAAAAAAGCCCTTTGGTCTCCTTCCTGTCAGAAAACCTCCCGACCCACTCCCCGTTCTCCTTGCGCTCTTTGAATGTCTTCTCAACCCTATGGAGGGCTATTTCAGCCTCAACACGAGGCCTTTCAAGATCAGCCTTAACAAGCCTCTCATTTGCCATTTCAATATATTCGGGGCTTATCTCTATGCCCAACCAGGGCAGGCCCAAAAGTTCCGCGGCCACCAGGGTCGTCCCTGAGCCGGCGTAAGGGTCTATGACCACGCCGTGTTCGCCATCCAGCAAGGAGTAAATGCACCTTGTTGGCAGTTCAATCGGGAACGGAGCGGGATGAGGATTATCGGCCTCTGGCCTTATCTCCCAGACCGAGGTCAAGAGGGCGTGCCTTGAAGCGAGCTCAGGCCCTATGAGGTCATCCCCTCTTGGCTTGAACAACCAGTAGATCCTCTCCTCCACCTGCCAGAACCGCCAGCCCCGGATGTTCGCGGCAATCTTTCTGTTCCAGATTATTTCCTGACGGATGGCCCACTTGCTCCGGGAGACCCATGAATACGGATGGATCATCCGCCCGCGCTCCCACCTTATCTTGTGGTTGTAGAAAAAACTCCCACCTGGCTTGGTGACCCTGAAGAGCTCGTTCAGGACCTCTACCTGTTCTTCCTGGTATTCCTCCTCGTCCTTGATGTCCCGGACGCCCTCATAGACGACATTCTTCACGAGCCAGCCCTTGTGGCGCTCTCCCTTGTTGTATGGCGGCGAGGTGACCCCAACATCAAAGCTGTCATCGGGGAGCTTTCGGAGCTCGGTAAGAGCGTCACCTTGGATGAGGGTTCCGGGGGTCATTTTAATTCCCCTCCTTGAGTCTCTTCAAAAAATCCAGGAAATTTCCAGCCATGTTACCCCTGTATTTTTCTACCAGCCCCTCATTCAGGTATATGAGATTCAAATCCCTGCAATTTTCATAGTGTTTGAACGAGAACTCAGCGCTTCTGAGGTATCTGCCGGGCTGGTGCTTGCCTCCAAAAAACTTGTCAAGCTTGGCCTTCAGATGGCCAGCAAACTCGGGACACTTGAATGGGAACGCAAGAACATAGATCAGGTTACCGTCAATAAACCCACTGATGAGCATAGTCAAATTTGCGGCGAGATATTTTTCAACCCACTTTTTGCGCAAGATCCCCTCTGAGCTGATCCCAATCTGATGTGTTTCTGTTCTGCTGGCCCCTTTGTCTT
>FWPU01003321.1_pt1 | contig 40975 bp, 40 predicted proteins | sample 2228361 | NCBI WGS metagenome assembly FWPU01 (sample SAMEA103939777, study PRJEB20133) | metagenome | reverse complement strand
TGCTCAAGAGTCTGTCGTTCTTCGGTGGTCAATGTCCGCTCGGCTTTCGGGCGTCCTGTCCGCATCGGTGTCCTCCGGTGTGGGGTGACTCGTGAGGACAGAACCGATGCACGACTTATGCCCACGATGTCAGACTCAGGACACTAGCAGGATGTTGAAAAAGTCCGCCAGCTTTGTTGGGGTACCCATTGCTCTTGTAGCGCAATGGGTCTGACGCTCAGAGGCTCAACGTACCGCGAAGAGTACGCCTCGCCTCTTCGCTCGCTGCGGCCGTGCTGGACGGCCTTTTTGAACATCCTGCCGGCCATTCTGATCCTGTTTGTAATCTGCCGAAGTCCTGCGGTTCGATGGCGCCGAAATAGTTTTTCAACAACCTGCTAGAGGGCGCAGCCTGAACGGAGCAAGGAACGACAACGACAGAACCGGACGTTACGGGAAGTCGTCCGTGCCGCGCAAGCCCCGCGAAAGGATGGATGGCTAGCGCTTTGACGGGTCAGAAAACGCTGACGGCACGGCTTCCGGATGTCTCCAGGTCAGGGCATACCATCCATGCGGGCTCAGTTGGAAACAATGCGGAAGAGTCCGCCCTGAGCGGTCATGACATACAGTTCGCCAGCGGCGTCCTCCCCGAAGCTCGTGATGTTGCCGCCGGGGTTGAGCGACCCCCACTCGACATGCTCAGTAACTTGGCCATTGACAAATCGAAAGCTCCGCACAAAGCCGGCGCAAAAGTCGGCATAGAAATAGGTGCCGGCAAGGTTTGTAATGGCCTGCCCTCGGTAGACATACCCTCCCGTGATGGAACAGCCCTGTGTGTGGTCATACTCAACGAACGGCAGCGTGAGACCCGCTTCACTGCATGAAACTCCGATCGGGAAACACAGGGTGCCCTCCATCACGTTCCACCCGTAGCTCAATCCTTTTCCTCCGCCATCTGATGAGAGGGACACATTAATCTCCTCGCGCGCACTTTGCCCAACATCGGCGACGTAGAGATCGCCGGTCTGCCGGTCAAAGCTGAGGCGCCACGGATTGCGCAATCCCAGGCTCCAGAGTTCACCACGAATTCCTGGTTGGCCGACACAGGGGTTACCGACGGGGACCGTGTACGCAGGCATGGGCGGCTGGGTTGCCTGCAACACGTCGATCCTCAACAGCTTGCCCAACAAGTCGTTGAGATTCTGGGCGTGGTTTTGCGGATCGCCGCCGTTTCCGCCGTCGCCGAATCCGATGTAGAGGAAACCGTCCGGTCCAAACGCGATCATCCCGCCGTTATGATTGGCAAAGGGCTGGGCTAGGGTGAGTATGACCCGGTCCTCTGGAGTCAATGCCTGATCGAGATTGCCCGGATTAGCTAGGTAACGGGCGATGACCGAGGTGCCGTTGACATCGGTGTAGTTGACATACAACCGCCGGTTCACGGCGTACTGCGGATCGAAGGCCAGCCCTAGCAACCCTTGTTCTCCGCCGGTCGAGACAAGGGCAGTGACATCGAGAAACGTTCCCTGGATCGCCTTCGTGTTCCGGTTGATGATCCTGATCCGCCCGCCCTTCTCCACCACGAACAGTCGGTCGTTGTCGCCGGGCGGGGCGGTAAGGAGGAGAGGGAAATTCAGAGCCGCGGTGATTGGTTCCAGGCCCAACGCGATTTCTGGAGGCGGCGCTCCTGGAGAGGGAGCGGGAGGGGGAGCTTGGGCGTGGGCCACGAGGCAGGCTGCCGAGGGAGCCACGTTCGCTGCGGGCGCATCACCGCCCCCACCCCCGCAGGCGGATAGCGACAGGATCGCCAAGGCCGCGCCGACTGCGCTGACCGGTGTGAGCCGGGGCATTCAGTTGGCTCGTGATAGGGTGAAAGCCGTACAAACCCTTCGTCCCGAACCGATCAAGATTCCTTCTCTTATTCGAAAAGGGTTCTCTTGGGGAGCCTGACAGGCTACCGAGCCTTTTTCAAATACCGGTCGAAGAGCCAGTCCAGGAAGGTTTTTGCAAAATCCGGATCGTCGGTCACCTGCTTGTAGAATTTGAAGTTCGTATCGATCATCTCTTGCAACTTGTCGTTGACGACATGATTAAAGGTGAGGCGTGCATTCTCAGGCGTGTTGACTTTGACGGCCTTTTCCAATGCCTCGTTGTCGGTAAGTTTCGCCTCTAGTTGCTCAATAAAGATCCGATCTTCGTCGGTGAAGGCGGTGCCAAAGCGCTCGTTGAGCTCCCGAATGATCTGGGAAAGTGGCTCAATCTGGTCGGCCAAGGGCGCTTCAACATCTTTCGGCTTGCTCGGTTCGAGGTCCACGGTGCCGCGCTTGAGCGTGATAGCGCCGGTGCCGGTCTTTTGAACTCGATACGATTCGACGTCGATCTGCTGCTGAATTTCGACCGGCAGACGCTCGCGTGTGACCGGGAGTTTCCGGATAAGCAACCGCCCGAATACATACAGCTTTTCCAAATCGGCGTCCGCGAAGGTCATGATCTGAGAGAGGAAGGCATACAGACTGACAAAGTCCTTGAGCTGCCCTCGAAACGGCACCCGCTCATCTTCGCCGGCCGCCAGATACCGATCGACGGCAGGCTGCAATGCCGCGTGCAAACGATCCTGCGTACCCTTGGGATCGAAGTAAACCATCGCGAACCGGTTGATCTCGTCCGTGGTGTAGAAATGACGATCGGCCAGACGGGTCTGTAGATCGTAGAGCATGTTCGGGTCGGTGCCTTCTTTTAAGAGCGTCCGATCGTAATAGGGTTCGAAGGCCTTCTGGATCTCGTCAGCCTCGTTTGCGAAATCGAGGACGAATGTCTCTTCTTTCCCCGATGCGACGCGATTGAGCCGGGACAGAGTTTGCACGGCGTTGACGCCGCCGAGCTTCTTGTCCACATACATGGTGTGCAGCAATGGCTGGTCAAACCCGGTTTGGAATTTATATGCCACGATCAGGATGCGGTACTGGTCACGCTTGAACGTTTCGGCTGTTTGAGCTTCGGGGAAACCGTTCATGTTCGCTTCGGTATAGTCGGCGCCGCCATCGCGCACCGTGCCTGAGAAGGCGACCAATGCCTTGAAAGCATAGTCCTTCTCGGCAAGGTAACGATCGACGACGCGCTTATAGCGCACGGCATGGAGGCGCGAGCGGGTGACGATCATCGCCTTGGCTTTGCCGCCGATCCGGTGGATGACATGGCCGGCGCAATGGTCCACGATGATTGCGACCTTCTTCTCGATCGCGTGGGGATGAAGATCGACGAATGACTTGAGCAGATAGCTTGCCTTGTGCCGGTCGTAACGAGGATCATCAGAGATCGTCTTCAACAGGTTCCAGTACGTCTTGTAGGTCGTGTAGTTCTGGAGGACATCCAGAATGAAGCCTTCTTCGATGGCCTGGCGCATGGTGTACAGGCTGAAGGGCGCAAACCGTCCATCGGACTGCTTCGATCCGAACAGCTCGAGCGTCTTCGGCTTCGGCGTCGCCGTAAAGGCAAAGTAGCTGACATTGGGCAGTTGGCCGCGCTTCTTGATCTCTCCCACGATCCGGTCTTCGAGATCGTCTCCGGCCTCCTGATCTTCTTCCTCAGCCAGTTCCAGGCTCCCCGCGGCGAGCACCAGCTTGAGGCTCTTGGTGCTTTCACCTGTCTGGGACGAATGGGCCTCGTCGATGATCACCGCGAACCGCTTGCCAGGGAGGGCGCCGATTTCGTTCGCGATGACCGGAAATTTCTGGAGTGTCGTGACGATGATCGTCTTCCCATCTTCCAGGGCTTGTTTGAGCTGGCGCGAAGTCGTATCGATGTTCTCCACCACGCCGACCGTCTGCTCGAATTGTCGGACGGTCCGTTGGAGCTGGCGGTCGAGCACGCGCCGGTCGGTAATGACGATGATGGAGTCAAACACCCGCCGATCCGACGCATCATGAAGCACACTGAGTTGATGCGCCAGCCATGCGATGGAATTGCTCTTGCCGCTGCCCGCACTGTGTTGGATGAGATAGCGGCGGCCAGGGCCCGATAGCTTCGCGTCCTGCACAAGATTCCGCACCGCGTCCAACTGATGGTAGCGGGGGAAAATCAGTGAACGCTCGCCGGTCTTGCGACCTTTGTCGTCCTCCTCCTCAACCACGTGAACAAACTGCTGGATCAAGTTCAGTACGCTGTCGCGGCTCCAGACCCGTTCCCAAAGATAGGCCGTCGCGAACCCTTTCCAGGCAGGCGGATTGCCGGCGCCGCCGTTGCGCCCCTGGTTGAATGGAAGAAAGCGCGTGCGCGTGCCTTGGAGATGTGTGGTGAGATAGACCAAGTCCGGATCAATGGCGAAATGCGCCAGGCAACGGCCGAAGGCGAAAAGAGGTTCTTTCGGATCGCGGTCGTATTGGTACTGCCGGATCGCATCTTGCACGGTCTGGCCGGTCAGCGGATTTTTTAACTCGGCGGTAAAGATCGGCAGGCCGTTGAGAAAGAGCGTCAAGTCCAGGCTCTTTTCATTGCGCTCGCTGTACTTGAGCTGACGGATAGCAGTGAAGAGGTTGGCCTCGTACAGCTTCTGCAGTTCCTCGTTCAAGCCGCTGGACGGGCGGAAATACGCCAGCCGAAACGAGCAGCCGTCCGATTTGATTCCCTTGCGCAAGACCTCCAGCGTTCCACGATTCTTCACCTCGGAAGCCAGGCGGGTGAGCAAGCGGTCTTTGGCATCTCCCCCATGCTGCTTTTTGAACTTCTCCCATTCTTTCGGCTGCGTCGCATAAATGAAGTCGAATACATCGGCAGGAATAAGGCAGAGTCGTTTGTCGTAACCATCCGGCGTCCGTTTCCGGTAGCCGCCGGGCTTGATGAGGCCGTAATCCCCGCCTCGCTCTTTTGCCGGGCTTGCCCCGCCAGGTAATTGTTGTGGGGTCTCCCCGATCAACACAGCCTCGATTGTCTGCTCAAAGTTCTTTTCAGAGATATCGACCATAGTTATGTCCAGGGACCGCCCGCAGACCAATGAGACTTAAAGGTCTCACCTTTGGCGGCGGCGAGTGTTGGGGGCATGAGGAACGTCCCTAGTTGTGGCAGCACCTGCGCGAGCGTGAGCCCTTGCACATCAAGTCCTGCTCGCTTGAGGAAACCATTCCACTGCGCCTGTTTATCCCGATCTCCGGAGAAGTCTACCGTCAAGCACACAGGTGGTCGAGTAGGCAACGAAGTCTTCCGGCGTTCGAAGGTGCTGCGGATGGCCTTCGAGAGCGAATCGCCACGAAAATCAAATTGCTTAGCCAGGAACCAGAGATCAAAGAAATCCTTCATACGGCTATTGGCAATCCCGAGTTCGACCATCGATTGAAATTTTTCGGCAATGACCGTTTCCTGAGGATAGGCCAAGAGACGAGGGGCTGGAAAATCAAGCAGCGTGGGATAGTCGAGAACCTCCGGTTTCGGTACAACGGCATCTCCAAAACCAATGTCGACTTGGATGGGAATGCGAGCAACGCCGAGCCGAGCTTCGAACGAGAGCCGAACCCCTTGGTATTCGTCTCCTTCCTGAATCTCCTCGCCTACGATGGATTCTGCTAGGAACGTCAGACCATCATCCTCGACAGGAGTTCGACAGATCTCTTGGAACTCACGCACGAGGGACGAAACTTCACGATCGCCCCGACCGAGTAGGTCAAGGTCACGTGTGGCCCGATGCGGCGTTTCGCTCCACACAGAGAACAGCATGGCCCCTTTGAGCACGAATCGATCTCGGTAAGAGGAGCGACTCAAGCGATACATCAGACGCTCTAGCCCATAGTAGATAAGCGTGAGCTGGAAATCTTCGTGGCGTTCGCGTGAACGGTTAAGCAAGCGCTGTCGCACCGAAGCGGCAACGTCCTTGAGAGGTTTCTGGGTCATGCCAACGCCTCCAGGTAGGGCCGCATTACTGCCGTGACACGGCAGACCTTCGCAAAACGCCAGAGGTCGTCCATCCCAGTTCGATGCTTTCTTCGGTAATCACGCAGCGCTTCGAGGGCCACATCCAGGCCAATCTTGTTCCTGAATTTGAAACAGTCGGCGACGGTCTTGGCCGGACTGAACACCTGCACGGGCACGCCTTCAATGCTGTGATGTTCTACTCCGGATTTCAGAGTGACTCCCGACATGCGTACGATGCGCAGAGGGGGATGTTCTTTCTTCGGGGCTCGCGCCTTTTGATCAATGGCCAGCCAGACTTGAAAAGGAGCCTGGGTCGTGAGTCCGTGGAAGCGCAGCGCGGACAGCAGGCAGACCACCCCATGCGGCACACGCTTGCATGCCTCAGCGAGATGATGGTGCTCGGTCTGGTCGCCTTCGGGGAGAACGTAAAGGCCACGAGACGATTGTTGGAGAAGGCCGCGTTGATAGAGCCGGCGCACATAGATTGGTGGAATCCCCCGTCGCGTCAGGTCGCGCGTCCGGACCACCCGCAGGTGGCGTGCGATGTCGAGCACCTGTTGTGTTTTGGATTTCCTTGCCACTGTTACAAAGCGTCGGCAATTGTGAGCAAGTGCCGACATTTTGTAACAGCGCTCATAGGGGCGTCAAGGTGGTTTTACGTCGTCTGGAAAAGGATATAGAGGTGAGTAGGGGAACCAGCGGCTGGATAAAAACGTTGGCACATCCGCACAAGTGCCAACACTTTTATCCGGCAGTCGGTGCAGGGCATCCTTCTCCTCGCACGTCGATTCTGCCGGTGACGGCGGCAGAGGAGAGACCGGTGCAGTGGTATCCGTCATTCCGGCGAAAGCCGGCCGCTCCCTCTCGTCACCCCGGCGAAGGCCGGGGTCCAGGTTCCTACAAGAGCTCCTCGTACAAATCGCGCCAGTCAGGGTTCATGCTTTCGATCAGCTCCAGTTTCCACTTGCGCTTCCACTCTTTCATCGCCTTCTCTCGGCGGATCGCCGACTCCATGGACGGGTGCGGCTCGTACCACACAAGCCGATGCACTCCATACCGCCTCGTAAAGCCCTCGACGAGATCTTGCTTGTGCTCCCACACTCGACGGATCAGTGCCGAGGTCACGCCGACATACAAGGTCCCGTTGCGGCGGCTGGCGAGGATATACACACAGGGTTGCTTCATGATCCATGGCACGTCAGCGGAAGCCGGCCGTTCTCTTCCGTCGCCCCGGCGAAAGCCGGGGTCCAGTCTGGCCCTTTCCTGTTCACCCGCTCTCTGGATTCCGGCGTTCGCCGGAATGACGACCGAGGGATTCCCCCGGCCTGATGCATGCCTCCCTCACGTCCATTTTCCCAGTCACGGTGGCGGACATGCGGACGGTACCGATTCCCTTGGAGCAGTTCATCCTGCTGAAAGCCACGTGTCACCTCCAACCGTCGACACTCTCTGGAGAAGAATGGGCCTCCTACAACTTGATGCCTAGCCTTCGCAACATGGCGAATGTATCGATGTATTGCACGCCGAAGGCTTGACACACATTCGGAATCGGCACCTTCCTCTTCACGGCAGGATCGAAAACCTCCTGGGTGACGACAACACAGCCCTTGACCTTCGCGTAAGCCACCAGCCAGCCGTCGGCCCCACTGGCGAAATCTGCCTTGGCTGCATCGGTAAACTGGCTCTGGACCTGGACCCAAGACATGATCTGACGGTACACGCGAATAACATCAGCTTCGTCCGTTGAGACGAAGGCATCGCTCAGATCGTTATTCGCCCATGCCGCCAACTCGTCCTTCCCTCGCTCCAGCTCCTCCAACACGCGATCGATGCTGCAAACCTGTCCGTTCCCCGCATGTTGCACCAGGCTATCCCAGAATCGTGGAGCTACATCGAATGCATAATACCGACGAGCAGCCTGAATGAACACATTCGCGTCAAGCACATACGTCGGACCGTTCGTCACCGCGGCTCACCCAGGCCAAGCGAGCCGATATATCGATCGAATGCTTTCCCGTAGAGCCCGGTCAGCCGGAAGGCTTCGGAGTACAGCAACTGGCCTTCTTTGACTCCTCGGGCGACGGCTTTGGCAAATCGGCGACCGACGCGGCCATCCTGCGTCGCATAGAAGTTTCCACCTTCGGGCCGCTGGGCAGCCAGACGCCGTTCATCTTCCTGGTATGCACGATAGAAGTCTAAGAACTCTGACTTGCGAATCAGTTGCAGATCCAGCGCTCTGCGTGCGGCGACTAATACGCTGACCTTGAAGTGTCGAGCAATCTCTTGAAAAGGCTCCTGAGCTTGACGGATGGAGGGCCAGAGGTGGCGCAATTCAACTTCTGAAATGAGAAACTCAGCAGCCACCCTATTGCATGCCTGTTCTGTCTGATCGCTTGCTGGTTGCAGCTCTCGAAGATCGAAGGCGGCGCTGCTGTCGAACCAGACATGTGCTAACTCATGCGCTAGTGTGAACATCTGGGCCGCCTTGCCGTCCGCTCCATTGACGAAGACGAGCGGAGCAAAGTCGTCCACCAAAACGAAGCCGCGGAACTCCCTCGGATCAAGTTTGCGATGAGTGTTGTTCCCGGTGATGCCATTGACGACGACCAGAATGCCGATTGCTTCCATGGCATCGCGCAGTGCCTGTAACGCGTCCGTCCAAGTGGAATGCTGAGCGGCCCAACCTTCTGCAAAACCAAGGGCTTGTCGAATCCGATTGGCGATTGCATGGGGCGACTCGTTACGCCTTGCAGATCCGACAAACGGCAAGCGGTCCTGGCCTTGTTCGATCAGGAACTCGCGCATCCAGGCCTGGCGCCGCTGCATCGACTGGACGGTGTGAAGGAGCTCGGGGCTGGGCCGACTCGGAGCCCCACCGTCAAGCGTTCGAAAGTGTGGGATGGGCAGCCGCTCCTCGGGCGGTGCAGGAAGGAAGAAGTATCCCAGCGGAGTCAGTGTGGCTTTGGCCAGAGATTCGAGTTGGTGCAGCGTCGGTTGGCTTTCGCCCGATTCCCACTCCTGGATTTTGGGAAACTTCCGACGGAGGGCACTAGCCGGCAGGCCAGAGCGATCGACTGCCCACCGCAATACGTCTCGGCTAACTTCGACCCTACTCATGAGTGAGTGCTAACCCGTTATGCAGTGGCATCTGTCCGACTAATTTCATCTTTGGCTTCCCGCACATTAGCCTTAACCTGTCGGCAAGGCTGAGATGAGAATGCTAGGTGTCGAGCAGAAAACCAAAGACCAAGTCCCCCAGTCATGGCCAGTCCCTACTGCTTTGGGGCTGGAGGGACGGGCTGGTCAGCCTGAGGCGGCGGATCCGCTGGCTTCGGTGGCCTCGGCGGTGGGGTAAGTCCCTTCTTCTCCGACTCAGTAGTCTTTGGCGATGCCGCGTTTTTCCCACTGGCGGATGCCCTACCTAGGCATGTTGCGTCCATCGTTATCCTCCATCGTTTGCACCCCTATACCTGCCACAGAAAGATGACAGTCAAAATCAACGCCAGCACAAAGCATGCCGTCGCCGATAGGTCAGCCGAGTCTGTGATTCTCATCCAAAGGTCATCATCATTCGTGCCCGAGTCCTGCTTGACCAACTGGGAGTCGAGAGCCTTCAGGCCGAACCAGAAAGAAATTAGTACCAGAACGATCGCGAGGATTAGGCAGATCCACGATGCTTTCAATAGACAAAAATGGGGCGACTCCACAGCGGCGCGAAGATCCTTGATAAAGGCGACTGAAAGGCCAAGCAGCGCAGTTGAAAGCGTCAGAATGCTTCTGTTCAGGTGTTCTTTGTTCCTCGCACGCAAGTCCCACAGGTGTGTCGTGTATTCATCGACGTCCTCGCGGTGACCCCGCAATTGGTCCTGTTTATCCATATTGAACAGGTACCGTATTCATCTCACAAAGAGCCCGCACATCAATTTTGCCCGTCACGGCGGCGGAGATGAGGGCTGTGCGGTACTCCTTGAGCTTCTCGATCCCTTCGCGGACCTTGGCGATCAGGGCATCGAGCTTGGCGGTTTCGCGGTCGAGTGCTCTTGCAATTGTCTCTTGCTCCCGAACAGGAGGGAAGGGAAGTAAAGTGTTCCTGACTGTATCTTGCGCAATGTTCTGCATGGAGCCGCTGGCACCTGTGGCATCTCGTTCCAATTGAAAGCGGCTAATAGCTGAGTTTAGTGCAAGCACAAGAAAGCGCCGATTCACCGCCTGGTCCATAATCTTAAGACGATACAATTTGTCACAAAGTAGAAGTTTGTGGCGAATGGCCTCCACAACAGCCACGCTGCCAAGAAGTTCACGTGTGTTTGCGCGTGACATCAGGATATCTCCCGGCATAATTTCCAGCTCGGGCATCGGAGATAGGTCAACTGGAAGAGCCTTGTGTTCTTCTGGATTGAACTCTGTTCCATTGACGCATCCGACTTTGAGGACACCCCATTCTTCTGGATCAGCAGTTCTATTCAGGCAGGACGGACTCCACCCTTGCTCGACACACTTTAGCGAAAACTTTAGGCGTTTCACCTCCCAATGCGCCGGAATCTCCCCCAGCCACTCGACGCCTGAGTCCTTCATGGGGACGGTGGGGTCGAGGCCTTTGGTGACGGCGTGGGAGATGAGGGCCGCGCGTTTCTCTTGCAGCAGCTCGATCAGCCGCTCCTTCTTCGCCACCAGCGCATCAATCTTCGCGGTCTCACGGTCGAGGAAGGCGGCGATGGTGCGTTGTTCACCCACCGGTGGAATTGCGAACAGTCCGATCCGAATGGTGTTACTGTCGAGTCCGAAGCGCGTAATGCCATTTGCAGCTATCTGAAATTGATCGCGCAGACCGATCGCGGCAAAGGCGCGGGCAAGAAAGGCACCCTCACAATCCGGCTCAGGTCTGATGTGTGCAAGGTGGTAACCGCAGAGAACGCCTGGAAGGTCTTTCGCTACCACGGCAGGAACCGCAATGTCTGTCCACGACTCCGAGTCTTTGGTAATGAGCACATCGCCCTTACGCAGTGCAAAGCGACGTATCTGTTCCGGCGTTGCGGTCGCTGCCATGAAATCCAAGTTGTCGGTAATCCGCTCGTTATAGTAAACATCCGTATAGTTGCAAAGCTGCGCTGGTTCTTCCCCTTCGACTGACTTCTTGTCCACACTGCTAAGCTGCACCGACGCGATGGTCTTCAGGCGGCGCACCTCCCAATGCGCCGGAATCTGCCCCAGCCACCCCACCCCGGAGTCTTTATAGGCTGGGTATGTCCGGAACCTTGATGCGTCCATTCCTACTCGGCGCGCTTCACGCTTCACGTCTCACGTCTTCCGGCCCAGCCACTCCACGCCGGAGTCTTTGTAGTCCGGATAGGCTGGGTACTTCACGGTAGCTGCTCGATCCAGAGCAGACAGGATGCCAGGGTGGTGTTTCGGAGGGCTTGGTGGAACCGTTGGTCGGCCGTAACCAGTTGCGTTTTGAGTTGCAGCGCCAACGCCAAGTACAAGCAGTCGTACAGGCTCTGGCGCAAGTGATGCGCGAGGGCTAACGCCGCCCGAACAAGCCGCGCATCAGGATGGCGGACGATCGCCACCCGATCGAGTTGCTCCAGCATGAGGTTCGCGTCCTCCCGTGACAGCTCGCCACGTCGAACCTTCTTGCACAAGACATTGCCGAATTCCAACTCGAAAAAGGCCGGCGCATGGAGGGCGGTTGCCGAGTTCCGCAAGCGCCAGGCCGCCTCCCAATGAATCTCCGGCAGGAACCATTTGACCGCCACGCTTGCATCGACGACACACGCCTTCACCGGTCGCGATCCTCACGAATCAGCTCCGCGCTGTCGCTGAACGTCCTGCCGGATCGCCTCATGCGTTCGCGAAATCGCTCGATCGTCTTCCATACTTCCGCTTGATCGGCCTCCGCTGCCGCGTCTTCCAGAATCTGTTTGACTTCGGCCTGGAGCGAGCGGCCTCGCTGCGCGGCTCTCTTTTTGAGCCGAGCCACGACCTTGTCCGGAAGATTTCGCACAAGAACCTGTGCCATCCGTCCGCCTCCTTCCCGGCTCAACGGGTGTAGCTTGCGTAATGCTAGCACCCAGACCTCTGTTCCGCAACCGCTATTCCGTCACCTCTCGGAGCATCCTGACGATGTCCTGCTCGAGGGCTTTGATGTCCGCCTCGATGGCTTCCAACGGCCTCGGCGGCTGGTACTTGTAGAAATAGCGGTTGAAGTTGATCTCGTAGCCGACCTTGCCGACCTGTCCGTCCTTGTGGTCCACCACCGCGGTGTTGATCCATGCGTCGGGGACGTGCGGCCTTACTTCGCGGTCGAAGTAGGCCTGGACATTGTCCTTGAGCGGGACGTTTTCGGTATCGCGCAATTCGGGATCAGCCTCAGGATTGCCCTCTTCATCGCGGCAGATCTCGGCTGTTTCGTCGCGTTCGGACAGCGCGTTCAGAATCGCCTCGCGCAGCGACTTGGTGAGTTTCAGGTCAGCCTTTTTCTGTGCCTTGTCGAGTTCTTCGATGAACAGCGCTCGGTCTTTGAAGAGGGTGGACGGAAGCGTCTTCAGCATGTCAACAATGGCTTCTTGCTTCTTGCGGCCTTCCTCTTCCTCCTTGGCTTTCTCCTTCGCATGCTTCTTCCTGCTGACCGCCAAATTCTTGAAGGCCGTTTGTTCCTTCAGTTTCGTCATGCGTTCTGGGCTGGCCTGGAAGTTGAGACGCAGCGGGCGCTCGACGGTGATCTTCCGGTAGCCGAAGTCGGTCGTGTCGAAGATCTTGCAGTGTTCCCCTTCTTTGAAGGCGGTGAAGAGGTCCGTGATCTGCTGAATCTGCTCCGCCGAAATTTCCCGTCGCTTGTCGCCCAAGCTTCTGCGCATGGGCACCCAAAAGCTTGAAGCGTTGATGAGTTGGACTTTCCCTCTTCGCTTCTTCTCTTTCCTGTTCGTGAGCACCCAGACATAGGTGGCGATGCCCGTGTTGTAGAAGAGCTGCTCCGGCATGGCGACGAGCGCTTCCAGCCAGTCATTTTCCAGAATCCAGCGGCGGATTTCGCTCTCCCCGCTGCCCGCGTCGCCGGTAAAGAGCGGCGAGCCGTTCATGATGATCGCGACGCGGCTGCCGCCCTCGTTCGGATCTTTCATCCGACTCAGCATGTGCTGAAGGAAAAGCAGTTGCCCGTCGCTGATGCGTGGTAATCCTGCTCCGAAGCGGCCGGCATCGCCGCGCTCGTGTTCCGCTTCGACTGCCTCTTGGTCCCGCTTCCAGTCCTTGCCATACGGCGGATTGGCCAACAAGTAGTCGAACCGCTTGTCTGCATGCTTGTCATTCGAGAGCACACTGCCGAAGGCGATGTTTTCGGCGTCGCGCCCGTCCGGGCTGGTCATGAGCATGTCCGACTTGGACACCGCCCAGGTTTCGGGATTGACCTCCTGGCCAAACAGGTACACGTCGGCGTGCGGATTGATCTCCAGAATCCGCTCCTTCGCGATGGTGAGCATGCCGCCCGATCCGCAGCAGGGATCGGCGATGGTGCGGACGATGTGGTTTTTGGCGAGGGCCTCTTTGTCCTGGGCCAGCAGGAGATTCACCATGAGGCGGATGACTTCGCGCGGCGTGAAGTGTTCGCCCGGATTTTCGTCAAGGGCTTCGTTGAACTTCCGAATCAACTCTTCGAAGATGTAGCCCATCTCATGGTTCGAGACCTTGTCAGGATGCAGATCGATGGTCTTGAACCGTTCCATGACCTGGAAGAGCAGACCGGCCTCGTCGAGCTTCTTGATGGTGTTGTCGAAGTCGAACTTCTCCAACACCTCTTTCATGTTCGGCGAGAAGCCGTTGATGTAGTTTCGGAGATTGGCGGCGAGATTCGGCGCATCGGCCAGCAGCTTGTCGAAGTCGTAGCGGGAGGTATTGTAGAAGGCGTAGCCGGAGACTTTACAGAGGCGCGGCGCCGGATTCTCCAACTTCTTGGCCTTCAGCTTGGCGTTTTCCTGCAGCACTTTCTCTTTGGTGGGGGCCAGCACACAGTCAATTCGTCGTAGCACCGTGAACGGCAGAATGACATCCTGATACTTTCCGCGCTTGAACGTGTCGCGGATCAAATCCGCCACCCCCCAGATGAAACTGACTTTCTCGCCGAAGTTGTTCATGGTTCGAATCCCGGCAGATGAGAAGCACAACCAGCCGAAGTGGTTTGCAGAGGGATACGCGATTCTTTGCGCGAAATCAACCCAACGTGGGACGGAAAAGCGGCAACATGAAAGAGTGACCGGAACAGCAGAGAAGATGCCAGGGGTAATGGTCAGTTCGACTCAGGCAGACCTGCGCCTTGCCGTTTTGTTGTTCTGAGGGCTGTTGCCGTATCGGTTCGCGAGTCGATGGACCATGGCGGCGAACTCCGCTCGCCAGGACGCCGGCGCAATGACCTCGACCTGGTCGCCGAATCCCTGTACCCACCACCGGAGTTCCAATGTGTCGCGCACGGTTGCCCGCAGCAGGACCCGCCCGTCTTTTTGGGGTATGAGCCGCTGATCTCGCGATAGGGGCCGTTCGGCCAAGTGCAGCGCCGCACCCCGCTCGAACAGGAGTTCGGCGTGAATAAGCCGCCCCTGGAGGGGATAGGAAAAGAACTGCTCGTCCTTCACGTAGCGGCTCAGCGAAAAACCCTCCGGGCGACGGGCCGGCTCATCGCGCAGCATCGCCGAGGTCATCCGGTGCAAGGCCAGGTGCCGGATGTCGGCATACCGTTTCACGGTGCAGACCAGATACACGACTCCATCCCGGAATACGAGTCCAAGCGGATGGACGGGGTAGGTCTTCGGCCGGTCCGCGGTCTTGCGGCGATAAGCGACGATCAGTTGCCGATCGGTCAGCAGGGCTTGATAGACGGTCTCCTGGACCGATGGGACGATCGCCGGTGCCTGAAGAACCGGCCCGCGCACAATGGCGCAGACCTTGTCCGGCCATAAACTGATGCTGCCTCCGCGTGTGCTCGCGAGCACGTCCCGGGCCCGTTGGAAGTACGGTGTCAGACGGCGCAATGTTGTGGGCGGCAGGAGGGGGCGCAAGTACACCGCCGCCAACAGAAAAGCCACAGCCGTCGGCGGGTCCATACCGGGGATGTCCAAAGAAGCAGCCTCGGGCATCCACGCCCATCGCAAGGCCTTGCCGTCGGTCTCGCCGCTCAGGGGGAAAATCCCCGAGAGTTTGCCCAAATCGCGTTGGATGGTCCGTAACGCAACCTCAAAGCCCTCCTCCGCCAGACGATCCCTGATTTCCCCGGTTCCGATCGACCGAGGCGATCGCGGAATCAGGCGGAGCATGACCCACTGCCGAAACACCGTCTCGGTGGCACGCCTCATCGCATCCTCATGGTGCAACCCATCCCGGCGGGGAAAACGGCCGCTCGACGACCTATGTTGTCGCGTGAATCGGGTAGTTTGACAAGCACGAACACGTTTTCGCGCAGGGGGATCATCACGAGGAGGTCGTCGCATGCGCCATTGGCCATCCGGAGCCATCACGCCGCCGCATCGTCTGCTCAAACGACTCCGCCGATCGAGGAGCACATCTGCTCCGCCGGTCCCAAAGGAGTACCGCGAGCTGGTTACCCGATGGATTCTGCGTCTGCTGGCCGCGGGTCGTCGCATGGAGATCGAGTGCGAGTTGGAATCCGCACTACAAAAGCTCACCGGTTTGCCGCGGGCCTATCTGAGAAACCCGGCCGGCGCTGAAGCGAGGCGGGCGATTCAGCGTCGACTTGCAAGGGTGGAACGGCATTCGATGTCGCGGCAGACGCCTCTGGCGCGGCAGCTTCATCGGCTCGCTGAAGTCGTCGGACTCGCTGAAGCCGAGCAGGAACTGCTTGCCTTCACGGTCTTGGCGCAAGCCTGTCCGGTGCTCAGCGACTTCCTGGAAGCGACGGGGAAGCACAGCCTTCTTTCTTTACACGAGGTGCTGGCGAGCGTGCTCGGACGAGAGCGCAAGGAAATTGACCGGATGTTGCGCGGGGATAGCGCACTGTGCTCGACAGGGCTTCTGCGCGTGGATCGGACAGAGACCGACGTGGTGGGGATGCTGGATTTGCTGGACGGCTTGGACAACGCTTTGTTGGAAGACCCGGATGGCGGGGAGACTCCGTTTCGTCGATACTGCGATCTGGCACCAGAGCCGAGACACCGGCTGGAGGAGTTTCCCCACCTTCGCGACCACAGCGACGCGTTGCGCCGCCTGCTGGGTCAGGTCCTCGAGCATCCGACCCCGGGGATCAATATCTTGGTCTACGGCGAAAGCGGCACGGGCAAAACGGAACTCGTCAAGGCGCTGGCGGCGTCCCTGCGCGCCACGCTCTTTCTGGTCGGGTACGAGTGCGAACACAGAGAACTCGAACAGTTCCGGTTCCGATCGTATCTTTTCACGCAGAAATTGCTGGCGCGCAACGACCGGAGCCTCATCCTCTTCGATGAGGTGGAAGATGTCTTTCCCGCCCACGAGCTTTCGCTGTTCGGTTGGGATCGCAGGTCGGGGAGCCAGAAAGCATGGACCAATGCCATTTTGGAGACCAATCCGCGCCCGGCCTTCTGGGTCTGCAACGAAGTGGGGCGGATCGATCCGGCGTTTCGGCGGCGGTTCGCCTATGCGCTGGAGCTGCGAACGCCGCCACGGTCCGTGCGCCGCGCGGTGTTGGCCGGCAACCTGGAACATCTATCGGTTCGGCGGGAATGGATCGATCGGATGGCCGGTCATCCGAACCTGACCCCGGCGCTCATCGCGCAGGCGGCCAAAGTCGCGTGCTTGGCCGGCGGCAACGATCCGGCCATGGTGGAAACCCTGGTGGAGGGGGCGATTCGACAGAGTCTCGAAGTGCTGGGCCTTGCGCCGCTCGAACGCGCTGGGTCTGAACCGCTTCTCAGGTACAGCCTGGAATACCTCAATGCCAGCCATGATCTGAAGGCCGTGACGGAAGGACTCAAGGCGCGCCCGGCCGGGCGTCTGTGTCTCTACGGTCCGCCCGGCAGCGGGAAGACCGCCTTCGCTCACTACCTGGCCGACCAGCTTGACCGTCCGCTTCTCGAGCGCCGCGCGTCGGACTTGCTGAGTTGCTGGCTCGGCGGGACCGAGCAGAATCTGGCCCGGCTGTTCCGGGAGGCCGTGGACGAAGGCGCCGTCATCCTGCTCGATGAGGCTGACAGTTTCCTCCGCGATCGGCGCGGCGCGCATCGCTCCTGGGAAGTGACCCAAGTCAATGAACTGTTGAAGCAGATGGAAACGTTCGAAGGGGTCTGTCTCTGTGCCACCAACTTGATGGAAGACCTCGACCCGGCCGTGCTGCGGCGGTTTGATCTGAAGATCCGGTTCGACTACCTGACGGCCGAACAGGTCTTCGCACTCTTCGTTTTGGCCGTGGGTTCGAGGCGGCAACCGGGGAACCAGGTGGTGCTCTCCGCATCCGTTCAGGAGCGGCTCGCCCGGCTTACCGCAGTGACGCCGGGAGACTTCACCACCCTACTGCGGCAGGCACGGCTTCTGGGGGAGCGCGACGATGCCGAAGCGTTGCTCGCCGCACTCGAAGCCGAGTGCCGAGCGAAACACGACACCAGGACCCGCATCGCGGGCTTTTCCTTATGCGAATAGTTCCCTCGCCCCATTGGGGGAGAGGGAAGGGTGAGGGGATGCAAAGAGATCCTCGACGCCTGTGGGTCTTGTCGTGGATGTCTGACCTATGAGGCTAGAACAAGGAGTTGTGAAAAGTGAGGAACAGATGGAGATTCAGGGGACCGGCGACGACTCGGCGTTCAACCTGGCGGATCTTCGGACCGGGCCGGGAATTGTCGTGCTGTCGGTGGCCAGGCAGCTTCTGTACATGAACCAGGCGGCCCACGAGCTGATCCGGCAGATCAACGCGACCGGGCAGGGGAAAGGATCGCCGTCCGGCGCCCACGGCGTCTTGCCCGAGGCGCTCACCCAGGTGTGCCGGGAGGTCATCGACATTCTGAAGGTGAGGACCGAGGCCAAGGACTGGGAGCAGTTTCAAGTCACGCGGATCGCCGCGTCATCCGACCGCACGATCTTCTTGAAGGGATTCGGATTGCCGGACTCCGGCGGCCTGCAGCGGGCGAGGATCGTGGTGACGATCGAGCCGCTGGGGCGACAAGACCAGCGCGGGATCGATCGAGCCAAGGAGCGGTACCAGTTGACAGACCGCGAGCTGGCTGTCCTGCGGGAGCTTGTCAAAGGCTTTACCAATAAAGAGATCGCCAACGCTCTCCACATCACCGAGCAAACGGTCAAAGAGCACATCAAACGCATCATGCGCAAAACTGGTGTCACGACCCGGACGGGCATTCTGGCCAAGGTGCTTGGCCAGTAACGTGGCATGAAAATGCGGGGCCTGTCACCCGACCAGCCTGGTACCCGTTGCTCTGCTCTGGTTGCAACGGGTGCAAGCTCGCACCCCGCCCGGTGTAGGGACCCCGCTTCGCGCGGACGGGCACCCAGGCCGGCGCCACCCGCATTTTCATGCTCCAGGGTTAGCCAATAGCTCATGGATGTGGCAAGACCTCTCCAAGTGCTGTAGAGCGACGAGAGAAGTGAGGCGATTCATGGTAATGGATGCGAGAACCAGATACTTAACCTGCAACGGAAAAGGCACAAATCATTTTGTAGCGGAAGAGAGGCATGATCATGATATTTCTCACAGTGCCCAACGCAAACTTCAGAAGGCCGTAGTAGTCTGCAAGGTCAAGAAACCATCCCGCTGTCAAGGCTGTCGCCGGAAGTTCCCGAAGCACAAATTACAAGGGCACCATCGTGACTACAGAAAGCCCTTTGATGTCGAGTGGTATTGTCAGGCGTGTTATTACGAGAGGCACGGACCGAGATTCCAGGCAAAAGCTGCATACCGTCAGATGTTGCGAGAGAATGGAATCATCGGGCATTAGGTTGGCACCAATACTAAATAGAAATCCAGCGTGTTCCTGTGGTGAGCAGTGGTCATTGCTTCACCTTGCATCACCTCATCCCCTGACGAAGAAAAGGCACCGGGAGTCTTTGTTGACTTCAAGCTTGATTCCTGCCTTTTCAAGTCCGCGTAAGGGCAAATGGCAACGCTGGGAACAAGTCTCGCGGGAATCATCATCTGGGCGCTGATAGGCTATTGCGTCTATCGGCTTTTCAAACCCTCCCCTTGGCGAAATCAATCCTCCTGGATACGCCGCGAACGAGGCGGACAACCTGTTGCGTTCGGGCCGTTGCCGTACCAGAAGAAGTGGTATTTGTTGTCTCCCGCGGAACGGGACTTTTGCAAAACGCTCCGCCAAGCGGCCGGGGACCATTACTTGATCTTTGCGAAGGTGAGACTATTGGATATCCTCTGGCTACCACAGAACCTGTCCAACCGTCAGTTACACATGAACCGGATGCAGGCCAAGCACGTGGACTTTGTGCTGTGCCATCCGCAGACCGTTGCTCCCGCCCTGGTGATCGAGTTGAATGATGCCTCGCATCAGGTACCCGAGAGACAGGAGCGGGACATCTTCGTCAATGAGGTTCTGCGGGTCGCTGGGGTTCCTCTGGTTCGCATCCCGGTGAAGAAGTCTTTTTCGGCTTCGGCCCTGCGCGGGCAAATCCTGGAGGCCTTGGGCGTACGCAGCCAGCAGGAAGCCGGCGCAGCATACCCTTGAGACTTGAGATCAACGCCCCACGTCCTAAAATATAAAAGGTGCGCGACAACGTAAGAGGAGTCTTTATTGACTTGGGGAGAAAAAACAAAGGGGTCCGGGAGAAAACAAAGGGGCGACCCCTTAATTTGTGCCGGCCATGAGATCATCGTCCCGGTCGTCGGACCCCGCCTCATGCCTGCACAGGTCTGGGTGCTTCTGCCACACGCTTGACCTTGATCTTCCCAGCCTTCTTTTCGATCTGCGCCAGGTCGTAGGCCGCCTGCATCCGCAGCCACGTCTCCGCACCGCCGCCGAACGCCTTGTCCAGCCGGATTGCCATTTCTGCCGAAATCCCCGCCTTGCCGGTCACCAGGTTATGCATCGCCTGTCGCGTGATCCCCAGCACCTTCGCACCTTCTGCCACGGACAGTCCCAGCGGCTCAAGGCAGTCATGCCGCACCGACAGTCCAGGATGGGGAGGGTTCTTCATACGCATGGCAGTTCTCCTAATGGTAATCAATCAAGTCCACATCATACGCCGCGCCGTTCTCAAACCGGAAGATGATCCACCGGGCGAAGAAAAGGTACCGGGAGTCTTTGTTGGCTTTCGAGACCACCCGGGGAGCGGTAGCCCAGAAGTCGGAGGTCTTCACGAACGCCGCGCCTAGACTCAATACGTGCGTTATCGTTTTGTGCCGTCACAGTGAAACCCTGCATGATCTCTTGATGCCCAAAACAGTTGCTCACCCAGGCACTCGGGCTGAGGAGAGTGAAAGTTGTCACCCCTTCCTCACCATTCCTTCGTCGCCTGATGCAGCGTCACCGCGTTGCCTTCCGGGTCGAGCACCACGGCCATGCGGCAGACGGGCGTGGTGAAGGGCTCGACTTTGACCGTCACGCCTCTCGCGCGGAGCTTGGTGACCAGCGCATCTACGTCGTCCACTTCAAATCCGATGCTGCCGCCGGCGTCGGCGCTAGCCCGCATTATTCACGAGGGTTCGTTGCGAAACCGCGCAGACGCGTCGTGAGACGGGCACGCACAGTCGCGAAGGAGGGAAGCATACTTGCAACAGTATGTTGACCGACTGAGCGACGAGCACGCCCGTCGGAACAGCGTGTCCGGGGTTGCAGTAGAAGCCTTCGTGAATGATGCGGGCTCAGGCTGATGCCTTCTGCAGACGTCGTAATGGCGAAGGTCCCGCCGGGCAGGTCGTATTCGGCCCAGGCCTGTCCGCCTTCTTCCATGATCCTCGCAAGCTTCAAGCCCAGCGCCTCCTCGTAGAAACGCCGGGCGCTCGCCATGTCTTAAACCGGATACATCACGAAGGCGATGGATTTGACCATAGAAAGTCACCTCCGGCATGCGGCTGAAAGAGACCACCTGTGTGTGCGGTTCGTTCACCGTGGAACGTAGTGGAGCTCCTTGCGATTAACGAAGCGCGGCGGCGCTGAATCGCTGGAGATAACTCCGGAGTGCCGCGCCGCTGCGCTCGCGGAACCGCACGAGGACGCGCAGTTGCTCCAGATACTGCTCCAGCGTTTTGCCGCCGAGGTCGATCTTGCGCGACGTGAAAAACTCGCGCACGTCCCGTTCGAGTTCGGGCGTGGCGAGGCCGACGATGCCGCCGCACATGCGGCGCAGGCCGTTCTTGGGGAACAGCCGATCCATCGTGTCCCAATTGATCTTCACGAAGTTCCACGCCAGCTCGCGGCCGTAGACGCTTCCCAGGATCGCGCCCACAAGAAACGGGCCGTCCTGCGTTCGGATCTCGCCGTTGAGGGTCCGCGCCAGCGTCCGCTCCAAGAGTTCCGGCTGCCGGAACGCAGCCAGAGCGAAGAGATAGCGCCGCTCTTCCTGCGGCGTCGGAGCCTTGGTAAATCGCCCGGAGAATTCGTCGTACCGGGATTGGTCTCCGGTGTGGGCGAGGATCGCCACGAGCGCCGATACGATGTTCGGGTCCACTGCGTCCGTATCTTGCAGATAGGCCTGGTACAGCTCGGCCGCGTGCGTTTGTACGGTCGCATGGTTCCCGATAGTGCCTAAGGCGCGGATCAGGTCGCCGCGCAGTTGGCGGGTCAGCTCGTCCTCCGTTCGCTGCGGTGCCCAACCGAGATCCTTGACCGCCGGCGCCACTCGATCGCGGACCAAGGCCTCGAGCATGGGGCGATCGTGTGAGTCGATAATCCGGTTGAGTTGCTGGAACGAGTCGAGCAGGAGCGCCCACACATTCTTGTCCCGTTCGGCTGTGAACCGGGCGGTCAGGTCAAGGTAGGCGTCGAGCGACATCAAGCCTGCGACGGCGGTAGCCCACACGTCGTTGATCAGGTTGAACCGTTCGGTCGGCGCCAACCGGTCCGGCAGGAGCGGGATGAGTCGCTCCAACAGTTGCGGGGCATAGCGCACGCGGTAAAAGCCGTGGCCTCTTTCGTTGAGCAACACGGACTCGAAACCGGGCGGTAAGGTTAACGCAGTCTCCTTGTCCTTGAGGAGCAGTCGCCTGGTCTCCGCCTTGCCGCCGGCGACGATCCGCAGTTGGATCGGCACCTGCCAGCGGTGATCCCGTTCGCTCCCGGAATCGGCTCCGGCGGGAGGCTCGGGTAGGTAGGTGAAGCGCTGTTGAGTCAGCACCAGTTCGGAATCGCCCTTGAGCTCGGCGGTGAGGAGCGGATAGCCCGGTTTGAAGATCCAGGCGTCCATCAGATCGGGGACCGGCAGCTTGGCGGTTTTCCCCAGCGACGTCCAGAGGTCGCCGGTATCGGCGTTGGCGTAGGCATGGGTGCGGAGATAATCCCGGACGCCGTCGCGAAACACGGCCGGGCCGAGATGCTGCTCCAGCATCCGCAGGACCGCCGCCCCCTTTTCATAGGTCAAGACATCGAACATGGCATCGGCGTCCTTCGGCGCGCGCACCGGGTATTCGATCGGTCTGGTGCTGTGCAAGCCGTCCACCGACAACGCAGCCGCGCGGGAGGCGCCGAAGGTCGCCCAGCGTTGCCACTCCGGCTTCCAGGCGTCCACGGCCAGCATCTCCATGAAGGTCGCGAAGGCTTCGTTTAGCCACAGGCCGTTCCACCAGGACATGGTCACGAGGTCGCCGAACCACATGTGGGCGTTCTCGTGGGCGACGACATCGGCCACCCGTTCGAGTTCGGCGTGGGTGGCGGTGCGCTGATGCACCAACAGCGCGGTTTCCCGAAACGTGATCGCCCCGAGATTCTCCATCGCGCCTGAGGCGAAGTCCGGAATCGCGATCAGGTCCAGCTTGTCGCCGGGGTAGGGGATGCCGTAGTACTCCTCGAAGAACCGCAGGGAGAAGGCTCCGATCTCCTGCGCAAACCGGGCAAGGTGTCGTTTGCCTGGAACGGCCCAGACCCGCAACGGGGTCTGGCCAATGGTGACCGGGTCCGTCGCTTCCAGCTCTCCGACCACGAAGGCGACGAGATACGTGGACATGCGGATCGTGTCCGCGAACCGCACCACTTTCTTGCCGCCCTCCCGCCGCTCGGACAGGATCCGGGTGTTGGAGACGGCCGTCAGCGCCGGGTCGATGGCCAGTGTTGCGGCAAAGACCGCTTTGAAATCCGGCTCATCCCAGCAAGGAAACGCGCGTCGCGCGTCGGTCGCTTCGAATTGCGTCGCGGCCAACCAATGCGTCGTGCCGGCCTGGTCTCTGTAACTGCTGCGGTAAAAGCCCCGCAGCTTCTCGTTCAGCGCGCCGCTGAAGGTGAGCGTCAGCCGCCAGCCGCCGGGTTGGAGGGCGGCGGGAAATCGGATGCGACATCGCTCCACCGCTTCTTCCAATTCGACCACGCCATGGTAGGACGCCCCGCGATCGTTTTCGATGCGCGCAGCCGTCACCGCGAGGTCGGCGGCATTGAGCACTAGTTCCGAGGTCACCTGGTGGACGGTCAACTCGACGGTTTCTTGCCCGGTAAACGTGAACGAGGCGAGGTCCGGCTCGAGCCGCAGCTCATACCGGCTCGGGATGACGTGTCTCGGCAACCGATATGGATCCACAGATCTCCTCCCTGTCGAAGATTCTTCAGGCGTTTCACGCGGCGGCCGTGTCGGCTCCCGCCCGCCGCCGGCGCCTGCGCGGGGGTTGCCGCACAGCCAGGAGAGCCACATGCCGCCGGCCAAGACGATCAGTCGTCCCGCGCAGCGCGAAGTAAGCTGAAGGACGACCCGCCGCGTCACATCGCGCGACGCGGGCGTCTCAGGGTCATCCGGCAAGTTCGAGCGGGTCCGGCCATGACTCCGCATCGGCACCCATTCACGGCTCCGGCGGGTGATGGATCTCGACGCCGTCCGGAGTGCCGACGATCAGCAGGCTGGTCCGTCCGACGAACAGGCCGGTTTCGACCACGCCGGGGATCAGGTTGAGTTGGGTCTCCAGTTCCGCCGGCCGGTCGATCCGGCCGAGTTGCAGATCCAGAATGTAATGCCCGGCTTCGGTCGTGAAAATCCGCCCGTTTCGCCGGCGGAGCACCGCCTTTCCGCCCAATGTTTCGAGTTGGCGTGCGGTACTGCCCCAGCCGAAAGGAACCACCTCGATCGGGAGAGGAAACGAATTGCCGAGGGCAGGAACCATTTTGGTATAGTCCACCACGATGATCAGCCGGCGTGCGGCGGCCGCCACGATCTTCTCTTTGAGCAGCGCCCCGCCGCCGCCTTTGATCAGGTTCAGGTGCGGATCGACCTGATCGGCGCCGTCGATCGCGACATCAATCGACCATGCGTCATCCGTTTCGATCAGGTCGATGCCATGACGCCTGGCCAGTTCGGCGGTCTCGTGCGACGTCGGCACGCCTCGGATCTTCAGGCCCGCCTTCACCCGCTCCGCCAGACCGAGCACCGCATGCTTGGCGGTCGAGCCGGTTCCCAATCCGACGACCATGCCGTCGCGGACGTATTCGAGCGCCTTGAGCGCGGCCGCGCGCTTCAGCGCGTCGAGATCGTGCGCATGCTTCATCCTGGACCACCGTGAGCAAGCTTCGCCGCACACGCCGCCGCGCCGAGCAGAGCGGTTTTCTCGTTCATCACCACCTTGACCGGAATCCCGCTCATCAGCCGCTTGTACCGGCCCTTATTGGTAAAGGCCTTCATGAACGTGCCGTCTTTCAGCTTAGCGATCAGTTTGGGGGCGATGCCGCCGCCGACATAGACGCCGTCGAGCGCCAGCGCTTTCAGCGCCAGGTTGCCGGCCTCCGCGCCGTAGATCGAGGCGAAGAGATCCAGCGCCTGTTTGGCGATCTCCGCCTGACCCTTCAATCCCGCCTCGGCGATGACCGCGGCGGGATCGCCGACTTTGATCTTTTCCGCCAGCCAGGTCGGCTCGTTCCTCTTTGTGTCGCGGAGAAACTCATAGATCGCGTACAGCCCTGCACCGGAAAGGACGCGTTCGTAACTCACGTGGAGATAGCTGCCGCGCAGATGCCTCAAGAGGTCGATCTCGCTGTCGCTGTTGGGCGCGAAGTCCGCATGTCCGCCTTCCGACGGCATCGGCCGGTATTGGCTGCCGTCCCAGAATAGGATCGCTTCGCCCAACCCCGTTCCCGCCGCAATCAGCGCCAGGGCCTGTTTGGTTTTGGGCGGGTTTCCCTTGTTGAGCACGTCCACTTCATCCGGTCTTAACCACAAGATCCCGTGGGCGGTGGCCTCCAGGTCGTTGAGGAGACGGACCTGTGAAATTCCGAATTGCTTCCCCAGCACCGCACCATCGACGATCCAGGGGAGGTTGGTCGTCTGGCAACGGTTGTCGATGACGGGTCCCGCCACGCCGAAGCAGGCGGCGTCGATGATGAGGGGCTCCGGGGGCTGCAGCTCCTGCGGTAGCGTCTCGGACGACGCCTCCGCGCCTTCGGGGTTCTCTTCGTCTTCCGGGATTGCGGGCTTGGCCGGTGGCGTCAGAAATTCCGCCAGGATCTCCTCGAGCGCCTTGTAGTCGCCGCTGTGAAAGGTTTCCTCGCGGACCGGTTCCACCCGCTCGGTCTTCCAGTCAAACAACGCCAGGTTGGTCTTCGTGCCTCCGATGTCGCCCGCCAGTATCATTTATTCCTCGCGAGACGTGATGCCTTGTTTGGCGATGGTGAGTTCCGATGCGGCCGCCTGGTCGAGAAACCAGATGAGGCGTCCTCGTTCGGGACGCACCAGTACGGCCGGCAGAGGGGCGGTCTGCGGCTCCCGCCTTTCCAGCACCGTCCGGACCACGGAAGCCTTATGATGGCCGGTCACGAGGAAGATCACGACGCCGGCGTGATTGATGACGCCCAGGGTCAGAGTCAACCGGGACGCGACTCCGCGGGGCGACTTCGTCGCGACCACCCATCGTGTCTGTTCGTTCACGGCATCCGTACCGGGAAACAGCGAGGCGACATGGCCGTCTTCGCCCAGTCCGAGCAGCACCGCATCGAACAGCGGCCATGCACCGTCGACCGTGCCGCATTCTTGCCTCAAGAGCGCCTCATAGAGCCGAGCCGCCCGGTCTGGGTCGCTGTCTTCGCCCTTCATCCGCAACACTTGACCGGGCTGGATGTTCAACGGCTGAAACAGGATCGCATCGGCCATGCCGTAATTACTGTCCGGATGGTCCGGCGGCACGCAGCGCTCATCTCCGAAAACAAACCTCACACGACTCCACTCCAATCGGGCTGAGAACTCCGGACCGGCCAGCTTTGTGTACAGCGCCTTCGGGGTCGAGCCGCCGGAAAGGGCCACCAGGAACCGCCCGCTGCTTTTGATCGCCTGTTCCCCCAGCCACACGAAGAGTTCGGCGGCCTCTTGCGCCACCTCTTCCGCATCACTCATGATCCGAATTTCCGGCGCGACGCTCATGTTACCGGTGCGATGTCTTGGCGCCTCGTGACTTCCGGCCCTGTGCGGTCGGGCGGCGACCGGCCGCCGAACGTGCTGCGAAGGCTCGGGCCAAGGCCTTGATCGTGGCGAACGGCCGCCGTCCAAGTCGCACGCTGACGGCCGTCCGCCCGTGGGCGTGCAACGATTGCAGGTCGCCGATCGCCTGCGCCCGCGCCAGCATGCCGAAGGTGTAAGGCTTGCCCGGAATCGCCAGATCCGGCTTCATCTCATCGACCAATTGCAGAAACAGCCCGGTGTTCGGCCCGCCTTTATGCAGTTGACCGGTGGAATGGAGATAACGCGGACCATAGCCTGCGGTGGTGGCCACCTGCGACGTCGCGAGAATGGCCTTGCGGAGCGACTGAATCGCCGCCTCGACTTCGGCCGCAGGCTGAGCATATGTAAGGACGGCCACGTACCGTCCAGGAGCCGCCTGGCGGACGATCGTGTCCGCCGCTGCCTTGACAGTGGTTCCACGCTGCCGGGGCAAACGGCCCGCGGCTTCCACTTCCTTGAGCACGCGGTGCGTGTTGTCCTTGCTCTCCTGCACGTTCGGCTGATCGAAGGGATGGATGCGGAGGAAATAGCCGGCGACCGCCGTGGCGAACTCCCAGCGAAAGAACTCCGCGGCAAGATCGTAGCGGTCGCGGAGTTCAAGTCGAACGACCGGGTGTTCGACCCGCTCGAGGGCCGCCATGTGACCATCCAGGCGCCCGTTCTTGTCGCCCTTGAGCCGAAGATAGACGAAGATTCGATCCTTTCCATACACCGACGGGCGGCTCAATGGTTCCTCCGCCACCGGCACCAGGCCCTTACCTTCCTTGCCGGTGCTTTCGGCGAGGAGTTGTTCGGCCCACAATCCGAAGGTGCTGATTCCGGGAGAAGCGACGATCGTGACCTTGTCTCGACCCTGCCGGCCCAGCGCTCCGATGATCGCGCCTAGGTAGGCGCCAGGATTTCGATCCAGGGGTGCATGGCATCGGCAGGCCTCGGCCATCCCGATCCCCCGATCCACCAACCCGGCGAGATCCAGTCCCATGAGTGCCGCAGGCACCAAGCCGAAGTAGGACAAGACGGAATACCGCCCTCCGATGTCCGGCGGATTGGCGAAGGTCTGCCAGAATCCGCGCTCGCTCGCCAATTTTTCCAGGCTCGTGCCGGGGTCGGTGATCGCGATGAACTGCGCGCCTCCGCGGTTCCCCTTCGTCCGGGACACCAACTCCCAGAAGTGGGCGAAGAGCGACATCACTTCGATCGTGCCGCCGGACTTGCTGGCGACGATGAACAGGGTGCGGGTTGGCTGGATCGCCTGCGTCACCTCCAGGATGACCTGCGGGACCGTCGAGTCGAGCACCCACAGGCGCGGGAATCCGGGCGCCGACCCAAACGTGCCACGGAGGACCTCCGGACCAAGGCTGCTCCCTCCCATGCCCAGCAGGACCACGTCCCGATAACCCGAATCCTTGGCCGATCGGGCGAAGGTGCGGAGCGCGCCGATGTGCTCGCGCATCTGTTCCGCCACGGTCAGCCAGCCAAGCCGGTCGTCGATGTCCGCCGGGTCCGGGTTCCAGAGCGTATGATCTTTGGCCCACAGCCGCTCAACGACCTGTCCGTCGGCGAGCTCTTCCAAGGCCGATTCGACCACGGTCTGAAGTGGTTGTCGCGCCGACAGGCGTGACAATGTCCGCAAGCTTGCCTCCGCGCGCAAACGGCGACGCGTCCTTCCGCGTCCGGTGTCGGTTATCTTAGGGTGCGTGGTCGGAAAACGCAAACGGCGGAGAAGCGGGATTGTGCCGTGGGTTGCCTAGTTCAGTCGCGAGCGGATGATCAGCAGAGGCAGACCCTCTGTCACCGACCAAGCCAGGGAGCGAGCGTCGTCCGTCGAGAGCGTGAGCCGGAGGTGCGGCGCATCGGCGGACGCGTCCGTCGCCACCCAGGATCGAATCCGGCTCCACCATTCCTTGCTCTGACTCTTGACCCAACCCCATGGCCCTTCGGTTGGCGGAGGTGCGATCCACAGGGTGAGCGGCGGATCAAACTGCAGTTGGAACGAGACGGGCATGTCCTTGAGCTCGATCGGGACCTGTTCAGGATTTTCAGCGAGGGCGGCTTTGGGCCGCGCGACCGGCGGCCTCGCCTGCAGACGAAAGACCGTCCCCAGCGGGCGCTGGGTCGATGCGCGCCAGGCCACGATTGGGAACCGATGAAGTTCGATTCCTCGTCCCTTGATCGACATCGCGTTGGCGGGCAAGTCCAGGAGCAGATAGATTTGGGGTTTGGCCGCCAACGTGATTTCCTCTTCCAGCACCCGGTTGGCTTCACGCAGCGCATCAGGGTCTTCGGCCGCGCCGACTATATCCGGTGACGCCGCAAGGCACGCGGCCAGGCACAGCCGGGCAAGTCGGGCGAGGGAACCGGCGAAGAGGTTTGCCGAGGTGTGCGCAGGAAGAGGGGCGCTCAACGGAGTCAGAAGATCATGATCGGAGTACCGATCTTGGCGAGCCGATAGACCGCTTTGAGATCGTCGTCGCTCAATCTGATACAGCCGTGCGTGACGTTCTTGCCCAGTAAGCGTGTGTAGAGGGTGCCGTGAATGAAATAGCCTTTGCCGAATCCCAGCGCATAATCACCCAGGACGCCGGCTTCCACTCGTTCAGCAGGATTGGAAGGGACTTCCAGGCCTTCCTCCAAGTAGGCCCAGTCGGGTTTCACCCAAACCGGGTTGGTGAGCTTCGACTGAATCGTAAACTCTCCCCTGGGCGTGTCGAACACCCATTGAGCGTTGGACTGGCCAGGCTTCTCGAGGATGGTGCCGCTGCCGGTGGAAGCCGTCGCCGCGAGCACCACTTCGTCCTTCCGTTTCACGAAGAGCTGATTCCGCGCCGTGTCGACGACAAGGTAGTAACCGGATGGTCGGTACTGCGCTAATTGTCGAGCGAGCGCGACGCGGCGGGCTCGGAGGGCCTGAAGGGTGTGTTCATCGACTTGCTCTTTTTCCTGAATCACCGACGCGCCGGATTCGGTCAACCCGCTGCTTTGCGGAAGCGCCAAGAACAGAACCGCGATAAGGGCGGAGAGAAGAGGCAGGGATCTCCGTTGCAGGTCTACCATGGGGCACCGTCACCGAAGATGGGCGCAGGCTCAGGTTTCTTCTTCAGAATCCTGGGACTCTGCCAAATCGGCGAGAACCAGAGAGACGGAGTTCTCGACATTCAACGCCCCTACGATGGTCACCGGCGTGCCAATCTCGACCCGATTGTACAACGCTTCCATGTACGGATTCTCCAGCATGAGACACCCTAGCGTCTGATTCATGAACGGGTTGTCGATGCCGTGAATCTCGATGAGACCGCCGATCCCCTTTCCGGCCGGGAGGTCGCCGGATCGGCTGGCGGATCGGAATCGTCGCCGGTCTTCCGCGTTCGGATAATCGAGCTGGAGAGCGCGATAGAACTGCGTCTGGCCTTCTCCGCGTTTTTTGACGATTCGATAATGTCCTTCCGGCGTCGCGCCGTCTCCCTGATAGCGTTTTTCGAGTATGCCGTTGTAGCCCAATCGCACCGGGTACGACAGCGCCTTGCGACCGTTTTTGTACAGGATCAAGGTCCGATCCGCCTTGCTCACCACAATGGCTGGGGCGCGATGGGTCCGGGACCACTCGATCGTCTGCCTGACCATTCGGCGCCAGATGCCGACCCGCTCTTCATCGGCGTATCGCCCCAACGCGGCGTTTAACACCGCCGCCTGAGCGGCCAGGGACTTGGACGCCTGCATCGCTGCTTCCAGCGACCGGTCATACTGTTCGTTTTCCAGGAACGAGCGGGCCTGCCTGATCAAGAGTTCCGCTTCAATGGAGCGCGCTCCCAAAACCGCTCGCCCCTCAATCTCGTTCACCCGGACTTGGAAGTCCCGGAGCCGTTGTTCGAGTCGGCCGACCCTGCTTTCGGCTTTGCCTCGCAACGCTTCCCGGTTTCGCTCCGCCTCCTTCGCCGCCCAGGCGCCTTCCTCCTGAAGGGTCCGGAGCTCCGCTTCCAGACGATTCGGTTCCCACGGCCAACGGATCGCATCCTCTTCCGCCGCCAGTTTTGCCTTGAACGCGACCCAATGCCGGGCGAACCGGGTGTATTCTTCCGGCGCAAACTCCGCCCCCCGCCTCGCCGCCAATTCACGGTCCATAGCGTCGACCGCTTCGACCAGGTCGCCGGGAACCGTCTGGACACAGCCGGACGCAGCCCAAGCCAACAGGAGGACTGCAAGAGAGGATCGGAGATGCTGAGCGCGTGCAGGAGACATCATGTCACGGCCCAATTGTAGCCTATTTCTTGGCAGGTTGAGTCTTTTTTCCCTTCGCCCCGCCGACCTTCGCCAACGCGGTCTGGATTTCCGTTGCGAGTTTCTGGCTTTGGTCCTGGATCGCCTTGGCCTTCGCCTGGGCACCGAGGTAATCCCCGGCATCCAGTGCTTTTTGGACTTCATCGAGCGACGCGCTCAGCCCTTGCGCGTCTGCTTTAATCGATTCCAGCGCCGCCCTATCCTTGCCCGCCGGCGCCTTGGCGACCAAGTCCTGCGTTGCCTTCACGGATGCTTGCGCGACTTGCTGCATCTGGATCGCCGCCTGTTTGGCTTCCTCTTTCTTCTTTTCAGCTTCGCTCTTGACCCTCGCCGCTTCGGCCTTGGTGCTGGCGGCGAGTTGCTCGGCTTTTCCGTAATCTCGAATGAGCGCAAACTTGGCCTCCTGATCCGCCACTTCCTTCTTGGCGTTGGCCAGCATCCCTTCCAGTTTGGCAAAGTCCTCGGCGGCATAGGTTGCCGCGCCGCTCTCTTGGGCTTCCTTGACCGCCTTCTCGGCGGCTTCCAGTTGCTCGCTGGGAGGTTTCGCGCAGGCGGTCATGAGGAGGAGCCCCGCGGCGGCCGATATCATTGTCAACGCGAACTTCATCGATGTTGCCTCCCTTCAGGCTGTCGTAGCCGTTCCGTTTCCCCCTCAAGCTCTTTATTTTCAGCTTTTCTTTTGTGCTCTCTTCTTGGCCTTCTTGGCGTGCTTCTTCGCCTTCTTCTCTTTTTTCTCCGGTTCGCTCTCGGCTTTCTTCTCGGCTTCGGCCGGAGCGGGCGTCACCGCCGGAGCCTCTGTCGTCGGGGTGGTCGGCGCAGGAGTCGCAGGTGGCTCATCGGCTTGGAGGACGCTCAAAGACACAAAGATCAGCGCCGTCGCCAGCGCGATCATCAATGTCGCGGAGTGCTTCATATGGGATTCACCTCCTTTCTGGACAGATACCCGGACATAGAGTGGTGATCTAGGCTTGAGGACTGAGTCTCATCATGTGATGGATGTGAGAAGCGAAGTGTCCAAGCAAGCTGAGTGCCTTGGTGCGGGAATCGGTAAAAGTGCCGATGACAGAACGAGTTGCAAGGGTTTTCTTGCAGAAATAGCACCCATGCCCCGCCTCATCTTGTGGCAGGTTTGCTCGAAACCGGCAAAATCGCCACAGTAATCTCCCTATCCCAGACTTGCGTAGAAGCGGTTCGACCCTCGGAGCCGGATCACTTTCCTTTGCGTTTCCTGTATTCTCCCTGAGCCAACCGGAGATTGACTCTCGTAGATACCGCCCATATAATGCCGCCACTGTGTCGTGACGATCAAGGTGTGAAGGAGTCGAGCATGTCGTTTACGTTTCGGCAACCATCGAATTTGAAAAGGAAAAGGGAACACGGCTTCCGCAAGCGTATGAGCACCAAGAACGGCCGCAAGGTGTTGGCGCGCCGTCGAGCGAAGGGACGTGCACGGCTGACGGTGTGAGCGTTCTCGGAGGCTCATCGCCACTCCCCGGTTACGAAGGGAAATCGCGACAGCGAAAGTCAGCGAGGAGAGGGACGCCGTCACAAGTGCCGATCCGTTCGACGAACTCTCCTCTGTGGGCGTCATAGAGGTCCGCTTCAGGCCGTCAGGGCCGCTTTTCGGACAGGAATACGATCCGTCGCGTTCTTGCCTCGCGGTTCCTCTCAGGTTACTCGCTGCTTCTCCGGTTGTCTTCTGATCGGTTTTCAGAGATGACACGAGCGCGCGGAGCCCGGGCTCTCTTCATGCGCAGGAGCGGCGATATCGAGCGTGTGAAGCGAACCGGCCGTCGAATCTCCACGGCGTTGTTCAATGTGTTGGTGTCGCCTTCGCAGGACGCCCCCAGCCGTTTCGGTGTGGTGGCGGGAAAGCGGCTGGGTGGAGCTGTCCAGCGAAACCGGGCTAAGCGTCTGTTCCGGGAATTGATCCGTTGCGTTTACAACAAGGTCGTCGAGGGCCATGAGTGCCTGGTGTTTCCTAAGCGCGATGCCTTGACGGTGCCGTTTCGGACCTTGCGGTCGTCATGGCTTTCCATGTTGCGGCGCCAAGGCCTCCTGCGGCCGGACGCTGGTGAAAGATGCGACAGCTCTGCCTCACAGTGATTCGGACATACCGCCGGTGGGTGTCGCCGTTCTTGAGGCCTGCCTGCCGATTCGAGCCGACTTGTTCGGAATATGCGACCGAGGCCATTTCGCGATACGGAGTCTGGCGAGGGCTCGGGTTGACCTGCCTTCGGCTGGCCAAATGTCACCCGTTTCATCCTGGGGGATGCGATCCGGTGAAGTGACTGACCTGAGCGAGAGACCTTGCGGGATGGGGCACGACCACGGATTATAGACCCTTTATTCTCGGGCTAACCGGATTGCAGCGTTTGAGTCAGGTTCGGGCCCGACTTCCGATTTAGGACCGGGAACCCTGTCGGTCAATGGAAAAACGAGTCATTCTCTTCTTGATCATCTCTCTCGCCGTCATTATCGGCTACGACTACCTCCTCAAACAACTCGGGCTTCTCCCTTCTCCCCGGACCGAACAAAGCCGAGAATCGGACAAGAACGCCTCGTCGGGTATTCCGTCTTCCCCTGCCTCCGACAGAGTCGGGGTCGAGCGATCGGTTCCTGGTGATGCGTCAGCCGCCGACCAGCGCCTTGCGCTTAACCGGGATCAGGGTTCAGGTCCTCCGTCCGAGGAACAGACGGTGGTGGTGGAAACCGACCTGTTCCGCGCGGTCCTCACCAACCGTGGCGGAGTGCTGAAGAGTTGGGAGTTAAAGCGCTATACAATGGGCCCGGGAGCCGGACACCGACCAGTGCAACTGGTCCATGAAGAGGTCGCATTTCAACGTCCCCTGAATCTTGTGACTCCGGACGAAACCCTCAGCAAGGCGCTCAACGAATCGCTCTACCAAGTCGAGCAGGACGTGGCGACCCTCACCCCAGCCCATCCCGTCGGACATGTCACATTCCGGTATCGCGACGCGCGGTCCGGCGTCGCGGTCGAGAAACAACTGACCTTCCGCTACCAGAGCTATCTGGTCGATGTGGCGGTCAGGACCGAGGGCCTGGCGGGCCCGCTCGACATCGGCCTCGGCACGAATTTCGGCATCGTCGAATGGGGAGAGGGATTCATCGGGCTCATCGGTCCGGCTTCGCTGGTCGATGACAAGGTCCAAAAGAACCTGCCGGATGCCGAGGAAGAGCGCAAGGGCGCGGTCCGATGGGTGGCGCTGCAAGACAAATATTTTCTGAGCGTCCTGATACCCGCCCAGGCCATGGCCGCGGTGATCAAAAAAGAAGGAGACAAGCTCGTCTCGGCCGGTATTCGGATCGCCCGGCCGACTGCCGGCTCAGGCATCGCGGCACAACTCTACGCCGGGCCCAAGGAATACGATACGCTCAAGGCGTTGAATGTCGGGTTGGAGGACACGATCGACTTCGGCTGGTTCATTTACGGAAGCTGGAGTTTCGTCAAGGCGGTGGCCAAGCCGCTCTTCTATGTGCTCCGTTTCTTGTACGACTACACGCACAATTACGGCGTGACGATCATTCTGCTGACGGTCGGGATCAAGCTGCTGTTCATCCCGCTCCAATTCAAGAGCTATAAATCGATGAAGCAGATGCAGGTGATCCAGCCCAAGGTGGCTGCCCTGCAGGCGAAATACAAGGATGACCGCGATCGGCTGAACAAAGAGTTGATCAAACTGTATCGCGATCACAAGGTCAACCCCGTCGGGGGATGCCTGCCGATGCTGCTCCAAATGCCGGTGTTCGTCGCACTCTTCAACATCCTCTACATGACGATCGATCTTCGCCAGGCGCCTTTTATCCTCTGGATCACCGACCTCTCGGCTCAGGACCCGTATTACGTCCTCCCGCTGATCATGGGCGTCACCATGGTCATCCAGCAAAAGATCACGCCGACGACGATGGATCCGACCCAGGCCAAGATCATGTTGTTGCTGCCGGTCTTCATGACGTTTCTGTTCATCACGTTTCCAGCCGGTCTGGTGCTCTATTGGTTGACGAACAATGTGCTGACCATCGCTCAGCAGCTCATCACTGAGCGATATTTCTCGAGACGGCCCGTCGTCGCCGTCGGGGACGCTCCTTCAGAGAAGGAAGCGGGAGGGCCCGAATCGTCGGCGCGCGGAAAGCGGAAGAAAGGACAAGCCATCCCGCAGGCCGATGCTGAAAACTAGCTGAAATCGAGAAAGACCCGTCTATGGGCGGCGCGCTCGAAGACACCATTTGCGCGATTGCCACACCGGTCGGTGAGGGAGGCATCGGCATTGTCCGTGTCAGCGGTGCCCAGGCTATCACCATCGCCTCCCGGTTGGTCCGGTTGAAATCGGGCCGATCCCTTCATGCGGTCAGAAGCTACACCCTGTATCACGCCGATCTTGTGTCGCTGCAACGAAGCTCGGCCGGCCACGACGGCCGACCCTCGGCCGCAGGAAGCGGGGGCGCATGCCCGTCTCTCATTGATGAAGCACTGGTCGTCGTCATGCGTCGGCCGCGGTCTTTTACGGCCGAAGATGTCGTGGAATTCCACTGTCACGGCGGGCTTCTGGTGTTGCAGGCCCTCTGCGAAGCCCTCCTCGCGGCAGGAGCCAGGTTGGCGGAGCCGGGCGAATTCACCAAACGGGCCTTCCTGAACGGACGGTTGGACCTTGCGCAGGCCGAAGCGGTGTTGGATACGATCAGGGCGAAGACGGCCGCCAGCCTGAAACTGGCGCAGGCCCAGTTGCGCGGCAGCCTTTCGTGCGAGATCGAGGCGATTCGGGAGTCGCTGATCGGGCTGCTGGCCCAAGTCGAAGCCGCCATCGACTTTGCGGAAGAAGATATTGTGTTCATCCGCCAAGACGAACTCCTCACGGCGCTGCGGCGGATCATAGACCGGATCTCCGGTTTGCTGGAGACGGGACGTGAAGGCCGGATCCTGCGCGAGGGCGCGAAGGTGGCCATTGTCGGCCGTCCTAACGTCGGGAAATCGAGTTTGATGAATGCGTTGCTGCGGACGGATCGGGCGATCGTGACCTCTATCCCCGGGACTACCCGCGACGTGCTGGAAGAAATCCTCAACATCAAAGGAGTGCCGGTTCGTCTGCTCGATACGGCAGGTCTCCGGGACACGCCGGATCCGGTCGAGCAGGAAGGCATTCGGCGAACCCGTCTCGCGACCGCGCAGGCGGATGTGATTCTGGCCGTCATAGACGGGTCCCAGCGACTTGGCCCCGAGGATCATGCGCTGTTGCAGGAGGCCAAGGGGAAGCCATCAATCGTTGTGGTGAATAAGAACGATTTGCCCCGCAACATCGATCCGGCCGCCTTACCCGGTTTGGAAGGCGGCACGCCCACCGCTCCCCTAGTGAGTGTGTCGGCAAAAACCGGCGCCGGCCTGGACGAGTTGCGAGAGCGCCTCCGGGCGCTGCTGGTCCGCTCCGATCTGGAAGCCAGCGAGGGCGTGGTCATCACCAACTTGCGCCATCAGTCGGCCCTGGTGCGAACCCGGGACGCGCTGCTCCATGCCGTTGATTCCGTGAACAACAGGCTCGCGGGGGAGTTTGTCGCATTGGATCTGCGAGCGGCGACCGATGCGCTGGGCGAAGTGACCGGCGCCGTGACGACCGACGAGATCCTCGAGCGCATCTTCTCCGAATTTTGTATAGGAAAATGACGGGGCGTCACGATGCGGACCTATGATGTCGTCGTGGTGGGCGGGGGCCATGCCGGCTGCGAAGCCGCGCTGGCCGCGGCCAGAATGGGCGCACGGACGCTGCTGCTGACCATGGATGTGGACCGCATTGCGCAGATGTCCTGCAATCCCGCGATCGGGGGTATTGCCAAGGGCCATCTGGTCAAGGAGATCGACGCGCTGGGGGGAGAGATGGCTCGCAACACCGACCGAGCCGGTATCCAGTTCCGCCGGCTCAACATCAGCAAGGGGCCGGCCGTCCGGGCCCTGCGGGCGCAATGCGACAAGAAGCTCTATCGGCGAGCCATGCAGGAGACGCTCCGCGCGCAGGAGGGCCTGGAAATCGATCGGGGCACCGTCGATCGCCTCCTGATCAACGGCGGCGCGATATCCGGCGTCCTGACGGGAAACGGCGAGCGGATCGCAGCCGGAGCGGTCATCCTGACATCAGGCACATTCCTTAAGGGACTTATCCATGTTGGCCTCAACCGCTTCCCGGCCGGCCGCGCCGGCGAAGCCTCGGCGGAACATCTCTCGGACTGCATGCGCGACCTGGGATTCGAGATCGGTCGGCTGAAAACCGGCACACCGCCCCGGCTGGATCGCGACACGATCGATTTTTCTGCAATGGCTGTCCAGCCTGGCGACGATCCTCCTCCGCCGTTTTCCTATCAGACCGAGCGGGTGACGATGCCGCAGGTGCCCTGCTATCTCACGTACACGAACGCAGAGACGCACAAGATTATCCGAGACAATTTGGATCGCTCGCCGCTTTATAGCGGCGTGATCGAGTCGGTCGGACCGCGATACTGTCCGTCGATCGAGGACAAGGTCGTGCGTTTCGCCGACAAGGAGCGCCATCAGGTGTTTATTGAGCCCGAAGGTCTGGACACCAGCGAATATTACCCCAATGGCATCTCAACCAGCCTGCCCGTTGATGTTCAGGCTGCCCTGCTGCGCACGATTCCCGGGCTCGCGCATGCGAACATGCTCAAGCCCGGTTACGCCGTCGAGTATGACTATTTCCCTCCGCACCAACTCCATCCGACGCTTGAAACCAAGCTCGTTGCCGGTCTGTACCATGCGGGCCAGATCAATGGGACATCCGGTTACGAAGAGGCGGCTGCACAGGGCCTCATGGCCGGCATCAACGCTGTACTCAAACTGCGCGGCGAGCCGCCAGTGATCTTGGACCGATCGCAGGCCTACATCGGGGTGTTGATCGACGACCTAATCACCAAAGATGCTCGCGAACCGTATCGCATGTTTACCTCACGAGCTGAATTCCGACTGCTGCTCCGCCACGACAATGCGGATCTGCGGTTGATGGATATCGGCCATCGGATTGGGTTGATCCCCGGGGGTGTCTACTCCAAGCTCCAAGCCAAGCGCGACGCGATTCATCGGGAGGTTACACGGCTGAAGGAAACTCGTGTGAAGCTGACGAGAGAGGTGCAGGAGCGACTGACGAAGTACCATCTCGGCGATGTGTCTTCAAACCACACCTTGGCTCAAATCCTGCGACGACAGGGGATATCTTACTCCGATCTCCGGGAAATTTTCGGGGAGGAAGGTGCTCTGGATGATGAGACGGCCGAGGCGGTGGAAATGGAGGTCAAATATGACGGTTATATTAAACGACAAGTCCAGCAGGTGGAGAAATTTAAAAAATTCGAAGAGCGCAGCATTCCAGAGTCATTCAATTATGAAAGCGTGAAAGGGTTTTCGCGAGAAGTCTTGGAAAAACTCAAACGCGTTCGCCCTTCTACGGTCGGTCAGGCCTCCCGTATTTCCGGGATCACTCCAGCCGCCATTTCCCTTTTGCTGATTGCTTTGGAACGATATAAACCTTGTTCATAGAGCCAAGGCACATCCCTACGTGGATGAAAGACGTTCAACGCTATTGCCCGGACTCAACAGAAACTCCTTGACCTCGATACAAGATTTTGCGTACATGTTCCACGTGGAACAACTGGAGTCACTTGGTAGCCTACTCTCTTCCGGTGCTCAGGAATTGGGTTTGGTTCTTTCCGAACGGCACCTTTCCCAATTTCTGCAATATCTGACAGAGATTCTGATTTGGAACCAGAAGGTGAACCTAACTGGGATCACCGACCCTCGTGAAATCGTTGTGAAGCATATTCTCGATTCACTTGCCGGGTCGGAGGCGATTCGCTCAGGCGAGAAAGTTTCGTTGTTGGACATCGGAAGCGGGGCTGGATTCCCCGGTGCAGCACTGAAAATTTTAAGACCTGACATTGAACTAATGCTCCTAGAGCCTCATCACAAAAAGGCAGCCTTTCTTCGGCATGTGATCGGTGTACTTCGTCTCGAAAAAGCCTTTGTCAATTCAGATACATTAGAGAATTTTAGTGCCCACCCGGATCACTTTTTCACCCACATTACAATCCGCGCATTAAGACCGGAACCGCACTTTCCGCTCATTGCCAAGTTGCTCAGTTCAGGAGGACGACTGATCTTGTATCAAAGCAAGGCCCAATCGTTGGACGATCGATTTGTCAAACAAGCTGGGCTGATGCTCGATCAGGAAATTTCGTACTCTCTTCCATATGGCATGGGTGAGAGGTCCTTGCGTATCTTGGCGCCTCAGTGTTCCTTGTTCCACGTGGAACAATAAACCGGTTTCAGTATTCATCCATTGAGCAAATGAGCAAAGTTATTGCCATCGCGAACCAAAAAGGAGGCGTAGGCAAGACCACGACTTCTATCAATCTTGCCACAGCCTGTGCGATATCCGGCCATTCAGTTTTGCTGGTGGACGTCGATCCTCAGGCTAATGCGACCAGCGGGATGGGGCTTGACCCTCGAAAACTCCCCAAGAGTCTTTATCACTGTCTGATTGAACGCCAACGATCAGTTGAATTGATTGAGAAAACAGCGGTTCAAGGTCTTTCCATCTTGCCGGCGCATGCCGATTTGTCTGGGGCAGAGGTTGAGCTTGTTTCCATACAAGACCGGGAACAGGCTTTGAGGAGGGCCCTGATCGAGATTCAATCCCTGTATGAATTGGTGTTCCTGGACTGTCCCCCGGCCCTTGGCTTGCTGACCATTAATGCTTTGGTCGCGGCTTCCTCGCTACTGGTCCCCGTTCAGTGCGAATACTACGCTATGGAAGGGTTGGGTCGATTGATGGCCACTATGGAGCGGGTCAGACAATTCCTCAATCCCGGTTTGGATCTTGAGGGGATTCTCCTCACCATGTATGACTCCAGGAATACCTTGTCTCGACAAGTCGCCGAGGAGGTGAGAGGTCATTTCAAGGAGAAGGTGTATCAAACCGTCATTCCTCGAAACGTCACGCTCGCAGAGGCTCCCAGTTACGGTCGGCCGGTCATGTTGTACAACGTCGCCTCGGCAGGGGCACAGGCTTATCTCTCTCTAGCAAAGGAGTTTCTCGGCCATGGAGAAAAGAGCATTGGGTAGAGGGCTGGATGCACTGCTTCCCACCGTCGATGGTGCGACTCTGACCGTAGATCGAGGAGAAGCCCAGGAACTCGTCATTGACTCTATCGTCCCTAACCGTTACCAACCGCGACAAAATTTCCGTGACGATGAAATTTCTCAACTAGCTGAATCTATTAAAGAAAATGGCCTGCTTCAGCCGATCATGGTCAGACGCAAGGGCGATGGGGTGTATGAGCTGATCGCGGGGGAACGACGCCTGCGCGCAGCCAAATTGGCTGGCCTCAAGAAGATCGCCGCGGTAGTCAGAAACTGCAGCGATCAAGAAGCTATGGTGTTAGCCCTCGTGGAAAATCTTCAGAGAAACGATTTGAACCCGATGGAGACAGCCAGGGCCTATTACCGGATGCTCACTGAGTTCGGGTTTACACAAGACATGATTGCACAGCGGGTTGGAAGAGAACGTTCCTCTGTTGCCAACGTTCTGAGACTGCTGAACCTTCCGCCCGAGGTCCAAGACCTAATTGAATCGGGCCAGCTTTCAACCGGGCACGCCAAGGTGCTTTTGGGACTTCAGAATCCCGAGACCCAGGTTCGGCTCGCTCGCCAAATCGTTGGCGACCATCTGTCTGTCAGGGAAGTCGAAGAGATTCTCGCCTCAGAAGCTCGAAACAAGCAGCGGTCGCGACGGTCGCGGACTCAGCCGCCGACCTCCGACATCGAGCAGCGGCTGCAAAAACGGTTCGGAACTCGGGTAAATATTGTGCAAGGCCGTCGCCGAGGGAAGATCATCATTCACTTTTTTTCGGCTGCTGAGCTGGATGGGCTCGTGGAAACCCTGTTGAACTGATACCGTGTGCAGTAATCAAGTTATCGACGTCCGCATCCATGCGGGCAGGGTGGACCTTCTGGCATCGTTATGAAGATTCGCCGGGTGCGGAAAGAATGAATTGCTTTGCGCAATCGGCCGATAAGACATATCATGTATGTGCTAGAAGTTATTCTGACAGTCAGGTAGAGTCCTCGCCATCCCCTGAAGGGAGAACGGAGCGTGGACCATGACGACGACGATGAAGATCATCAAGACCGAGGTGGGGCTCCTGGAACTGGCCAAGCAACTGGGCCATGTGGCCAAGGCCTGCAAGCTGA
>FWPU01003320.1_pt1 | contig 40998 bp, 34 predicted proteins | sample 2228361 | NCBI WGS metagenome assembly FWPU01 (sample SAMEA103939777, study PRJEB20133) | metagenome | reverse complement strand
CGGGCCGGGGCCGGGCGTCCACCAGGACGTGGCCGTAGCAGGCCTGGTTGCCGCCCAGGCCGCTGCACAACTGCTCGGTGGTGGCCAGGGCCAGGCGCACGATCTCCGGGCAGGTCAGGTTGTCCTGGGCCAGGCCCGGCAGGGGGGCCAGCAGCAGGAGGAGCAGCAACAGCCACCCCATTGTTCTCGCGCGGCGCATACCAGCACTTTCCTCGTCCCTGTGTTTTACGTCCGGTTTGGGGAGCGCGCTACCGCTCACGGCAAGTGCTCCTTACTCTATTGTACATGATAAACCGGGAACTGGAAGCGCAATATCGCGCCGCTAGTCCGGAAGCCGGGTGAAAAAGACCTGCAACCGGAGGCTGCCCAGGCTCAGCTCATCCCCGTCGCGCACGATGCGCGGCTGGAAGGGGGCCAGGCGGACCCGGTTGAGGTAGGTCGAGTTGGTGCTGCCTAAATCCGTGATATACAGGGCGTGGTTCCCCACGTCCAGGCGGGCGTGCTGCCGGGAGACTCCTTTAGCTACGGCGTCGAACGCCGTCAGGTCCACATCGGGCGTCAGCCCTGTTTCGGGGTCAAAGCGGCCCAGCAGCAGGGTATCGTTGCCGCAGATGTCCAGGCGGATGACCTGGTTGAAGCCTGGCGCGAAGAGCAGCAAGCGCCGCTGCCGGTCAAAGTAGGCCGTGCCCCAGCCGGGGCGGCTCTCACTGCTCTCCTCAATGGAGACCTCGCGCGTCTTGTGCTCAGGCTCGGCCTTTGGGGAGGGGGCCGCCTCTGCGGGAGGCCCCGGCTCCTCCGACGCGCCGTTCACACCGAGAGCTGAGTGTTCTTCGTGCTGCACCATGGCCCACCTTTTCGACTGTGGTCGTCTTCCTGCCCGACTGTTTCACTGCGCCCCTCCCAGGAGTGGGGCAGAGCGGTTCGCCCCGCGCTTTCCTTAAGGGAAAAGGAAGGGAGCAGCGCAAGCTCATTCCGATCACTATGTTAAGTACAGTATAGCAAAACATCTCACAATTGAGGGTAAATAAAGGTAAAGGGGGCGCCTCTTTAGAAATTCTTTATATCTCGTCGCCAGGCCGGAGGGGGCGGGCATCCCCGGCGGGGGACGACAGGGGGATGCAGCAGCCGGGCAGGCGAGGGCGGCGGCTCAGCCGCCGATGAGGTAGCCCCGGCCCCGCACGTTGCGGATGTAGGCCGGGTCGTCCACCTCGCGCTCGATCTTGCCCCGCAGGTTCAGGATGTGCACGTGCACCAGCTTGGGGTTCCCCGTGCCGGTGGGGTAGCCCCACACCGTCTCCAGCAGTTGCTCGGTGGGGATCGGCTGCCCGGCGTGCAGCATCAGGTAGTGCAGCAGGCGGTGCTCCATGGCGGTCAGCGTGACCTGGCGATCCCCCACGTAAAGCTCTGGCCGCGTGGTGTGCAGCCGCAGGTCGCCCACCACCAGGTACTCCGCCTCTGCGTCCAGCGGGCCGCCGGGCGCGCGCCGCAGCAGGGCGCGGATGCGGGCGGGCAGCTCGACGACCTCGAACGGCTTGGTCAGGAAGTCGTCGCCGCCTGCGTCGAGGGCCTGGGCGGCGTCCGTGGGCCGGCTCTTGGCCGTCAGGAAGAGGATGGGGATTTTGGCCAGGAAGGGATCGGCCCGGATTCGGCGGCACACCTCCAGCCCGTCCATCTCCGGCATGATGATGTCCAGCACGATCAGGTCGGGCCGCTGCCGCCGGACCAGGCTCAGCGCCTCCTCGCCGCTGAGGGCCGTGGTTACGGCGTGCCCGGCGTCTTCCAGCACGCGCGCGATAGCGCGCAACACCTGCGCGTCGTCGTCTACCACCAGAATGTTGGCCACGCCCGTCTGCTCCCTCCCACTGACAGATCTCATTATATTACCGTCCCCGCCTGTCGAAAGTCACAACCCTCCCGGCACGGTCAGGGCCGCATTCACGGGCGAGCCGGCAGCCGGACCAGGAAGCGCGTCCCCTGCCCAGGTTGGCTCTGAACCTGGATGGAGCCGCCGTGGCGCTCCACCACGTCCTGGCAGATCGACAGGCCCAGCCCGGTGCCCTGGGGCTTGGTGGTGAAGAACGGCTCGAAGACGCGGGGGAGGTTTTCCTGCGGAATGCCCACCCCATTGTCCTCGATGACGACCTCGATCAGCTTTCTCTCCGCGTTGTAGGCTGTCCTCACCCGGATGTGCCCCCCCGACCTGCCGCGCACGGCGTCCCTGGCGTTCAGCAGCAGGTTGATCCACACCACGTCTTCCAGGTGCTGCCCGCTGGCCCGGACCGGTGGCAGGTCCGGGGCCAGCTCCACCGAGAGGCGGGCCACAGGCTCCACCTGCGACCGGACCAGCGCGATGGCATTCTGGAGGGACTGGTTGACATCCACCTGATGCATGGGGATGGGGATGGTGCGGGTGAGGTCCAGCAATTGCTGCACCACGCGACCGGCCCGCCGGGCGGCCTCCTGGATGGCTGTGGCCGACTCGTGGTCGGGGGAACCCGTCGGCGTCCGCTTGAGCATGAGATGCGCCTCGGCGGCGATGGCGGTGAGCGGATTGTTGATCTGGTGGGCGACGCCCGCCGCGATCTCGCCCGCTGCGGCCAGGTTGGCGGCGCGGGCCAGCCCGTCGTGGGCGCGCTGAAGCTCGGCCTGGGAGCGCTCCAGTGCCTCCAGCATGGCGTTGATGGTGCTGGCCAGGGTGGCCAGCTCGTCGTTGCCCTGGACCGTGACGCGGGCCGAGGGGTCGCCGCGAACGCCGATGCGCTGCACTTCCCCGGTCAGGCGGAGCAGGCGGGTGACCACGATGCGTTGCAGCAGAATCAAAGCGACGGCGCTGAAGACCAGCCCCACGACGAGCACCGTCAGGATGACGGACGAGATGGCCGCCTGGCCCTGCTCGTAGATATCCCTGGGCAGGTCAACCCGCAGGATCAGGGCAGGGTTGCCGGAGATGTCGCTGAGCAGGGCGTAGCCGGCGACGGTCTCTTCATCCAGAGGCCGGATGAAGACGGGAGAAGCCTCCGACAGCGCGGCCCTGGCCACCTGGAAGTCCTCCGGAATGCGCGGGGCATAGAAGGGGTGCAGGGTCAGGGACAGGCGGGTGGTATCGGCCAGGCGCTGCAACTCCAGGGCGTCCAGGTAGCGGCCCCAGACCATGGTCCCCCGGCTGGGCAGGTCTTCCTCGCTGTTCAGGATGGCGGTTGCCGAGATCATCATGGGGCCTTGGGGCAGGGCGACGAAGCCGCTCCTGACCTCCCGCGCATCCTCCCCGCCGGGCAGCAAGTTGCCATCGGTGATCAGGGTTTGAATGCCCGCCGGGATGGGCACCTGCTGCCCATGGCGCAGGTCATAGGCCTTGCCGAAGACGAGCTCCCCGGCGGTGTCCAGAAAGAGGATCAGGTTGACCCGCAGGCCGACGAAGGTCTCGTCCACCAGGTTGGAGCGGATGTACGCCTCGTCGGGGTCGGCGATGAAGGCGTAGGTGTCGTCCCACCAGGCCCAGTCCGTGGCAATGGCGTTCAGCGCCTCCAGGTTGTCGCCCAGCGCGTTGAGGGCGCGCCGGACGTGCTGGCGGGTGCTCTGCGTCTCCAGGCGGGTGAAGCTCTCCAGCAGCAGGGCGCGAGAGATCAGGTAGGGCAGGCCGATGAGGCTGATGAGGGTCAGGATGACGACCAGCAGGATTTTCCTTCGCAAAGACATGATCAACACCACCGTCTGCGGCAGGCCAGCCAGCGGGCAGGGGGGGCCTCCGCCCGCTTTTCACGGGAGCAGTATAGGACAGTTTGAGGAAAACTGTTAAATCCGGCTGGCGGGGCCTCAGCCCTGGTTCTGGCGGAGCTGCCTGACCAGCCCCGGCAGCAGGCCCAGGTGCTCCAGCTCGTAGTACCCCGGCCCCACGCCCGCCGTGGGGGCCGCCTGCTCGTGCGCCCAGGTGATGGCGTAGGGGATGTGGACCGCCTGCCCCCCCAGCGCCAGCACCGGCAGGATGTCTGAGCGCAGGGAGTTGCCGACCATGAGCAGCCGCGAGGGGTCCAGGCGGTGCCGGGCCAGCACCGTGGCGTACCGTTCGGCGGTTTTCTCGCTGACCACCTCCACGTAGCGGAAGTAGGGTCCCAGGCCGGAGCGGGCCAGCTTGATCTCCTGGTCGAACAGGTCGCCTTTGGTGATCAGCATCAGGGGATAGGACTCGGCCAGTTGGGCCACCGTGTCCGCCGCATGGTCCAGAAGCTGCACCTCGGCGGTCAGCATGTCCTTGGCCCAGTCGATCACGCGGCGGATGTCCCCGCCCTGGATGCGGCCCTCGCTCAGCTCGATAGCGGCCTCGATGAGCGACAGCGTGAAGCCTTTGACGCCGTAGCCGTAGTACTGAAGGTTGCCGACCTCTATCTGGAGCAGCCGCCGCTCCACCTGGTGGGCGTCGCAGTAGGGGGCCAGGAGCTGCGTGAAGCGGTCCTGCACCCCGGCGTACAGACTTTCGGAGTGCCACAGGGTATCATCGGCGTCAAAGGCGATCACGTCGAACATGGCCGTCCGCTCCTGTCGTGCCGGGGCAACGCGCTGGCCGGGCGCAGACGGGCACGGCGCGCTATGCCCGGAGCCGGGCGAGCTGGAAGAGGATGAAGCCGATGGCCAGCAGGACGAGCGCCCACTGCGGCTGAATCTGGGCCAGGGTGTCGGCGTTCTTGACCAGGTAATCGACGACCAGGATGAGCGTGCCCACGGTGAACACGACCACGGCGCGCCGCAGCCGCCGCCTGTCCTGGCGGGGGGCGAAAAGGGAGAAGAAGAGGCCGATCACCACCAGCCCAACGCCCAGAATCGGGATTAACTGCGAATCGCTCATGTCCATCCATCGACGATGTGTGCTTCAGTGGCCGGAGTATAACACGAAGTGAGGAGGGCAACCGATGTTGATTGGGGTCATTGGCGTATCCAGCGCCACGGCGGAGCAGGAGGCAGCGGCGGAGGCGGTCGGTCGCCTGATCGCGGCGGGAGGGCACACGCTGATCTGCGGCGGGCGCGGCGGGGTGATGGCGGCGGCCTGTCGCGGCGCTGCGGCGGGCGGGGGCATCACGGTGGGCATCCTGCCCGGCCCCTCGCCGGAGGAGGCCAACCCCTGGGTGACGGTTCCCATCGCCACCGGCCTGGGGGAGGCGCGCAACGCGATCATCACGCGGGCCGCGCAGGCCCTCATCGCGGTGGGGACTGGCTGGGGCACGCTCTCGGAGATCGCGCTGGCGGCCAAGATGGGCAGGCCGGTGGTGGCGCTGGACGCCGCGCCGTTCCTGCGGGGCTTTGCGGCGGGCGCGGTGACCTGGGCGGAGTCGCCGGAGGAGGCAGTCGCGCTGGCGGTGAGGTTGGCGTCGGGGGGGAGGGAGTCGTAGCTGCCGGACGGGGCGTTTTTGGCGGGCCTGCCCGGCCCTGCTATAATTTAGATGATCATGCTCGTAAAAATGGGCTGGCGGGCAACCCGGCCTGTCCCTCGCCTGGAAGACGGCCTGGGCATCGGTAACGGATGGAGAGGACACGATGGACGACGTGAAGAACAGGGAAGACTGGCGGAACAAGCCGGATTCGTACTGGCGGGAGAAGCTGACGCCGGAGCAGTACCGCATCACGCGGCAGAAGGGCACGGAGCCGCCCTTTACCGGCGTTTATTACGACCACGAGGGGGAGGGCATGTACCGCTGTGTGGCCTGCGGACAGCCGCTCTTCTCCTCCGCCACCAAGTACAAATCCGGCACAGGCTGGCCCAGCTTCTGGGATGCGGTGGACCCGGACCGGGTGGAGCTGCGGCCCGACTACAGCCATGGCATGGCCCGCACAGAGGTGGTGTGCAGCCGTTGCGGGGCGCACCTGGGCCACGTCTTCGAGGACGGCCCGCAGCCGACCGGCCTGCGCTACTGCATCAACTCCGCCGCGCTGGACTTTGACCCGGCGGAGGGCGGCCAGCAGGGCTAGGCGTATTGCCCCACAGGCATCTGGATGCGGCGGCCTCCACAGGGGGCCGCCCTTTTTTGGGGGCGGGGCGTCGCCGGGGGGCGGCATGCCGTGCAAATCGCCCTGTCGTGTTACAATGCAGGCGATGCGTCTGCCGCCAGGGAGGATCCGTATGCCTGTCCCAACACCCGACCCCCACGAACTGGAGCAGCGCGCTGCCGAGCGGATCATGGGCGACCCCAGCCTGCGCGACGAGCTGACCGACGAGGAGGCCAGGCCGCTGCTGGATTGGGGCCTGGCCCAGGCGGCGGCGCTGGTGCAGCGCGCCGTGGCGCAGGGCACAACCGAGACGCTGGACGCGGCGGTGGACGACCTGCGACGCCTGATGAAGCGCATCAACCGGCTGGTGGGGCACCGCACGGCGGGCGAGACCGAGCGCCTGCCCAAAGACCTGGAGCGGCTGGCCAGGGTCAGCGAGCAGTTGTACGGCAGCGCCGTGCCGCGCGCGGCCATGGCCAGGCCGGAGGCCTTCCTGGCGGAGGTGGTGGGTCTGGACAACGCGCAACTGGTGCAGCGATTGTTGCAGGACTTCACGCCGCCCTCGCCACCACTCGCCGGGGAGCCATCCGCGCCCCAGCCAGGCCCCCAGGCCCCGCCTTCCACCTGATTAGTTGTCTCTGCGAGGGGAGAATCGCCCGTTCATGAGCAAATCCAGATCATCCAGGAGCAACAAGGCCAGGTCGTCCGGCAGGTCGCAGCGCCCCCCTGGCCTCACGCTGAGCGGCATCGCGGCGGGCATCCTGCTGCTGGTCGCGTTCATCCTGCAGGCCGCCGGGGTGGACCTGTTGGGCACGGGCGGCAGCCCCACGCCAACGGGGGAGGTTGTCGCGGGCACGCCGGCGGGGACGCCCATTGCCGAGGCGGTCCCCTCCTTCAGCGTGGTCTTCAGCGCGCCCACCGGCAGCACGGACCCCACCACCTACGTCAACGGGCCGGATACCGTGCTGGCCGCCGCCATCGACCGCGCCGTGCAGACCGTGGACGTGGCCGCCTACGAGCTGAACTCGCCCGCCATCGCCGGGGCCTTGCTCAACGCGCACTGGCGCGGCGTGGCGGTGCGGCTGGTGGTCGATGACCAGCACGGCCTGGACGTGGAGGCCTACCAGGCGTACCTGGAAGCTGACGAGGAGGAGCGGGAGGACATCGCCGACGACATGGAGACCCCGCCCGACGAGACGCTGCTGGACGACCTGTTCGACGCCGGCATCCCCGTGGTGGACGACGACGACCGGGACTTCATGCACAACAAGTTCGTCATCATCGACCACACGACGGTGTGGACCGGCACGATGAACCTGACGGTCAACGGCTCCTACCGCAACAACAACAGCCTGGTCAGCATCCGCAACCAGCGCATGGTGGCCAACTACGAGGCCGAGTTCAACGAGATGTTCGTGGATCAGCAGTTCGGCCCGCAGTCGCCCGCCAACACCCCGTTCCCGCAGATGGTGATCGACGGGGTTCCGGTGGAGGTGTACTTTGCGCCGGAGGACAACGTGGTGCCGCAGATTGTGGAGGAGATACAGGCGGCGCGTAGCGCCATCCGCTTCATGGCCTTTTCCTTCACTCTAGACGAGCTGGGCCAGGCCATGCTGGCGCGGGCGGCGGAGGGCGTGCAGGTGCAGGGCGTTTTCGACCAGCTCAACAGCGGCGGGTTCCGCTTCAACCAGATCGTGCCGCTTTTCTGCGGCGGCCAGGATGTGCGCTGGGACGGCAACCCCTTCATCCTGCACCACAAGGTGATCCTCATCGACGACGCCACGGTGCTGGTCGGCTCCTTCAATTTCTCGGAGAGCGCCACCAACGACAACGACGAGAACCTGGTGATCATCCACGACCCGCGTATCGCGGCGCGCTTCGTGGCCGAGTTCAACGCCCGCTTTGCCGAGGCGTCCGTGCCCACGGACATCCCCTGTGATTGAGCGGCGTCCGGTGGGCCATGCTGCGGGCGGGGCTGGGGGAGAATAGCCGTTATGTCTGTGCGGGCCGTCGTGTTCGATATGGAGGGCGTGCTGGTGGATTCGGAGGGCTACTGGCTGGCGGCCCGCCAGGACTTCGCCCGCGCGCGCGACAGGCAGTGGACGCTGGAGGATCAGCGGCTGGCGATGGGGCTGAACACCCTGGAGTGGGCGCGGGTGATGCGGGAGCGCCTGGGGCTGGAGATGCCGCTGGAGGCAATCGCCGAGGAGACCACAGCCGGGGTGCTGGCCCGCTACGCGCAGCGGCTGCCCGTGCTGCCCGGCGCGCCGGAGGCCGTGCGGCTGGCGGCCAGCCGCTACCGGGTGGCGCTGGCCTCAGGCTCGCCCCCGGAGGTCATCCGGCGGGTGCTGCAACTGATAGGGCTGGCGGAGGCCTTCGACGCGGTGGTGTGCGGCAACGACCTGCCGCGCGGCAAGCCCGCCCCGGACATCTACCTGGAGGCCGCCCGGCAGTTGGGCGTGGAGCCTGCCCAGGCGGTGGGCGTCGAGGACTCGGCCAACGGCATCCGGGCGGTGAAGGCGGCGGGCATGCGCGTGATCGCCATCGCCAACCCGGCCATTCCGCTGCCGGAGGGTCTGCTGGAGCCGGGCGACCCGGTGCTCCCTTCATTGGAGGCGTTTTCATTGGAGCTGCTCGCGCGGCTGGGGGCCTGAGCGCGCCGTCTGCGCCGGCTCGCCCCGCTGGAGGGGGGAGCACTGGTCAAATGCGCGGCCCTGTACTATGATAGAAACAGAAAATCCGTGCTATTGTTGTGGGTGGCCCCTTAGTGACGAGGCAAGCGTGCCATGCCCTTTATTGAAGCTCCTACCACCTTTTACCTGGGTCGTCGTTACGACCCACGCTCGCAGCGCCTGATTGACGAAGTGGTCTACTACGACTCCCGCGACCTGACCACCCACGCCGTGGTGGTCGGGATGACCGGCTCCGGCAAGACCGGCCTGTGCATCACCTTGCTGGAAGAGGCCGTGCTGGACAACATCCCCTCGATCATCATCGACCCCAAGGGGGACATCACCAACCTGCTGCTGACCTTCCCGGACCTGCGCCCGGAGGACTTCGCGCCCTGGGTCAACGTGGACGACGCGCGGCGGGCCGGTATGGAGGTGGACGCCTACGCCGCCGACGTGGCCGAGCGCTGGCGCGAGGGCTTGCAGGCGTGGGGCATCGTGCCGGACCGCGTGCGCTGGCTGAAGCACGCCGCCGACTACAGCATCTACACGCCCGGCTCAGAGGCCGGGCTGCCGGTCAGCATTCTGGACGCCATGCAGGCCCCGCCGGAGGGTTGGCTGGGGCACGAGGAGGCGCTCCGCGAGCGCATCTCCGGTATGGTGACGGCCCTGCTGGCCCTTGTCGGCAAAGAGGTGGAGCCGGTCAAGGACCGCGAGCACGTGCTGATCGCCAACATCTTCGAGAACGCCTGGCGGCAGGGCCAGGGGTTGACGATGGAGGACATCATCATCCAGGTGCAGCAGCCGCCCTTCGCCAAGCTGGGCGTCTTCGACGTGGATACCTTCTTCCCGGAGAAGGAGCGCTTTAAGCTGGCGATGGAGCTGAACAACATCATCGCCGCGCCGTCCTTCCAGTCCTGGATCAACGGGGAGCCGCTGGACGTGCGCGGCCTGCTCTACGGGCCGGACGGGCGGCCCAGGGTCAGCATCTTCTACATCGCCCACCTCAACGAGGCGGAGCGGCAGTTCATCATCACCCTGCTGCTGGAGAACGTGCTGGCCTGGATGCGCAGCCTTTCCGGGACCACCAGCCTGCGCGCCCTGCTGTACATCGACGAGGTGTACGGCATGTTCCCGCCCTATCCCCGCAACCCGCCGACCAAGGACCCGCTGCTGCGGCTGCTCAAGCAGGCCCGCGCCTTCGGGCTGGGGCTGGTGCTGGCCACGCAGAACCCCGGCGACCTGGACTACAAGGGCCTTTCCAACGCCGGGACCTGGTTCATCGGCAAGCTGCAGACGGAGAACGACAAGCGGCGGGTGCTGACCGGGCTGGAGGCGCTGGCCAACGCCCAGAGCGGTCTCCACATCGACGAGGTCGATGACATGATCAGCCAGCTCGACCCGCGCGTGTTCCTGATGCACAACGTCCACGACGAGGGCGGCCCCCTGCTGCTGCACACGCGCTGGGCGATGAGCTACCTGCGCGGCCCGCTGACGCGCCAGCAGGTCAACGTGCTGATGGCCCCGCAGCGGGCCAGGTTGCAGCGGCGCGCCGTGCCGCCGCCGGGGGTGGGGGGCCTCCAGGCCGGGTATCACCAGGGGGGAGGTGCGGGGTACGCCACCCCGCCGCCCGCCGCCATCCCGGAGCCGCCCCGCCCGCGCGGGGCCACCCCGCCGCCCGCCACGCTGCCGGAGGCCCCGCCGCCCGGCTCCACGCCGCCACCGGCCACCCTGCCGGAGGAGACGCCCCCTGTGCCCTACACACCGACGCCCCCGCCCGCTTACGGCGCGCCGCCAGCAGGACCGGCCTATGGCAGCGCGGGCTACGTCCAGGGGGGATACACGCCGCCGGTCGGCGGCGCGCAGCCCGCGCCCGGCTTTTCAGCCACGCCGGTGGTGATCCCGTCCAGCGTGGTGCAGTACTTCCTGCCCAGCAGCATCCCCCCGCGCACGGCCATCGCCAACTGGGAGCGCCAGTACGGTTTTGCGGCCCAGCGCTTTGGCGGCGCGCAACTGGTCTACAGGCCGTTCCTGCTGGCCCAGGCCTCCGTGCGCTACCGGGACCGCAAGACCGGGGTCAACGCCGTGCGCCAGGTGGCCTACCACGTGCCGGACGTGCCCAAGGCGGGCCTGGTGCACTGGGATCGATGCCTGGCGCAGCCGGTGGACCCCACCGCGCTGGCCCACGAGCCGTTCGGCCAGGCGCTCTACGGCCAGGTGCCCTCCGCGCTGCTGGACGAGAACCGCCTGAAGGCCCTGGAGCGCGAGGTGGTGGACCAGGTCTACCACACAGCGCGGCTGACCCTGCTCTACAGCCCCACGCTCAAGGTCTACAGCGACCCGGATTCCAGCCGCCGCGAGTTCCGCGTCAAGTTGCAGGCGCTGGCCCGGGAGCAGCGCGACGCCGAGGTGGACAGGGTGACGGCCAAATACGGGGCCATCCTGGACCGGCTGGAGGAGAAGCTGCGGCGGGAGATGATGGAGCTGGACGCCGACCGCCAGGACCTGGCCGACCGCCGCCGCGAGCAGCTTTTCACGGCGGGCGAGGCCGCGCTGAGCCTCTTCCGGGGCCGCACCACCTACACGCTGAGCCGCTACAGCCGCACGCAGCGCTACACGCGCCAGGCCAGGGTAGACCTGCTCGAATCGGAGCGCGAGATCGAGGCGCTGGAGGAGGAGATCGAGCGCACCACGCAGGAGATGGAGCGGGCGCTGCAAGAGGTCAACGCGAAGTGGGCGCAGGTGGCCGCCGAGGCCGAGGAATACCAGATCACGCCCTACAAGAAGGACATCTACCTGGACCTGTTTGGCATCGGCTGGATGCCGTACTGGCACACGGTGCTCAACGGGCAGCCGCTGCTGCTCCCGGCGCATCCGCTGGCGGCGCGGGAGTCGATGCCGGGCTAGGGCAAAAGCAGCCCCTCACGCGGTGGTGAGGGGCTGTCGCTCAGTTCGCCACGTTGGTGGGCCTGTCCTGCGCCGCCTGCTCGGCCAGCGCCTTCTGGTAGGCCTTCCAGCCGGGGCACCAGGTGGTGTGCCAGCGCCACAGGCGGGCGATGAGGGACTTTGGTCGGGCTTCTGCGCGCTGGCGCAGGCCACAGGTGGCGCACCCGAACTCGGCAGGGTCCTTGCTCATGGGTTTTCCCCTCCCACTGCGGACGGCGAGCCGTCCGTCGTCTTGTGCTTGCATTGTAACGCACAAGGGCGCGCAGGGTTGCGCGGGGGGAGGGGGGAATTGCGTGGCTGCCGGCGCGGCCCGGCAGCGCGCCCGCCTTGTTTGCCGCCCCAACCCATTGTCGGGGCTGGCAGAAAATGCTACCATGGCAACGTAGCGCAATGTGAAACCTGGTTTTCAGGGGAATCGACATGACCACACACAACATTGCCCCTGCCAACCCGCTTCCTGCCAGCACCCCTTCTCTGGAAGACACCCGGCCCGTCCCCGCCGTGAGGCCGCCGCGCCCCGGCCTGCAACCCTGGCTGCTGCGCATCCCGATGCTGGCGCTGAGCGGGCTGGCCCTGCTGGCGCTGCTGCTGGTCCTCTTTGTGGCGGCCCACCAGATCCGCTACGCCTCCCGCATCTACCCCGGCGTCTCCACCTACGGGGTGGACCTGAGCGGGCTGAGCTACGATGAGGCGGTGCGGAGGCTGGAGTCGCGCTTTTCCTACGCCGACCAGGCCGTCTTCACCTTTCGCGACGGCGATGACTTCTGGCAGATGACGGCGGGGGAGCTGGGCGTCTCCTTTGACGTGAGCGGCACGGTCAACACGGCCTTGTTGCAGGGGCGCAACAGCAACCCGCTCGCCAACCTGGCCGCCCAGGCGGACATGTGGTTCCACGGGCGGGCGGTCGCGCCCATCATCGTCTACGACCAGACGGTGGCCGAGGCCCTGCTGCGGCGAATTGCCGGGGAGATCGACCGCCCGGTGCAGGACGCCTCCCTGGTGTTGCTGGATGCCCAGGTGTTGACCTCGGAGAGCCAGGTCGGGCGGCGGCTGGACATCCCGGCCACGCTGGCCGCGCTGCGGGAGCGCATCCTGCGCCTGGAGGCCGGGGCGGAGATTCCGCTGGTCATCCAGGAGACGCCGCCGACCATCTGGTCCGTGGCGGAACCGGAGGCCCAATTGCGCGCGGCGCTCTCCGCCCCGCTGGCGCTCTACGCGGAAGCCGAAGCGGGCGGCGAGGCCGGTCCCTGGGTGGCGACGCCGGAGAACATCGCGCAGATGCTGGCCGTCTCCCGCGTGGATTACGAGGACGGCTCGGCGGGGTATGAGGTGCGCCTGAACCCGGAGCAGTTCCTCAGCTTCCTGGGGGGCATCGCGCCCCAACTGGAGACGGCTCCCCAGCCCGCCCGCTTCGTCTTCAACGACCAGACGCGCCAGCTTGAGGTGATTCAGGAGAGCGTCAACGGGCGCGAGCTGGACGTGGAGACCACGCTGGCCCGCATCGAGCAGGCGCTGTTTGCCCCCAACCCGGCGGGCAGCACCCGCCAGGTCCCGCTGGCCTTCCATTACACCGTGCCCACCGTGCACAGCGGGGCGACCGCCGAGGAGCTGGGCATCCGGGAGCTGATCGCCGAGGCGACGACCTACTACCTCGGCTCGACGGGCGCGCGCCAGGCCAACATCGCGGAGGCCGCTTCGCGCTTTCACGGCATCGTCATCGGGCCGGGGGAGGAGTTCTCCTTCAACCACTGGCTGGGCGATGTGAGCCAGGAATCGGGCTTCGAGGAGTCCCTGATCATCTTCGGCGGGCGCACCATTCGGGGGGTGGGGGGCGGCGTGTGCCAGGTGAGCACCACGGCCTTTCAGGCGGCCTTCTACGCGGGATTTCCCATCCTGGAGCGCTATCCGCACGGCTACCGGGTGGGCTATTACGAGGTCGGTGAGGGGGTGGGCATGGACGCCACGGTCTACTCGCCGCTGGTGGACTTTCGCTTTCTGAACGACACGCCCTACCACCTGCTGATCGAGACCTACACCAACCGCCAGGCGGCCACCGTGACCTTCCGCTTCTACAGCACGGGCGTGGGGCGGGAGGTGGTCAAGATCGGGCCGCGCATCACCAACGTGGTGCCGCACGGCCCCACCCGCTACGAGGAAAACCCGGAGCTGCGCCCCGGCCAGACCCGCCAGGTGGAATGGGCCGTGGACGGAGCAGACGTGACCGTGACCCGGCAGGTGTGGCGCGACGGACAGCTTGAGTTTGAGGATCACTTCTTCAGCCACTATCTGCCCTGGCAGGCGGTGATCCAGGTAGCGCCGGGGGAAGTGCCCGCCAGCGCGGCTGGCGCGTAGGGGCGCGGGGCCTGCCCTGGCAGGGGAGGAGCGAAAGGAGCGCGGGATGCGCAGGGGGAAGTTTGGGTTGGCCTGGGGGATTCTGGCGCTGTTGCTGAGCGCCGGGGTGGTGCTGGCAGCGCCGCTGGGGCAGGGCGCGCCGCGCATCGACTACAACAGCACGGTGCAGGGCACGATCACCGACACCCAGCCCGTGGTCTATTACACGTTTGAGGGCCGGGCCGGAGACGTGGTGCTGATCGAGATGACCACCCTCTCCGGGGACCTGGACCCCTTCCTGGAGCTGTTTGGCCCGGACCAGACTCTGCTGATCGCCAACGATGACATCGATTCCAGCGACCGCAATGCGCGCATCGGGCCGTATACGCTGCCGGTGGACGGCCTGCACCAGATCGGCGCCACCCGCTACAACCTGGCGCAGGGCATCACCACCGGGACCTACGCCCTCACCCTGACCCTGGTGGGCGGGGAGGGGGCCACGGCTTCCGAGTCGCCGCCCGACCTGGGCGTGCCCTACCAGCGGATCACGGTGAACGAGACCGTCTCCGGCCAGTTGGGCGAGGCGGGGGTGGCCTACTACCTCTTTCACGGCGACGCAGGGGACGTGGTGCTGGGGACCATGAGGCCGCAAGACCCCCAGGTGATCCCCGTCGTCCGCTTCCTGGATGCCGCGCTGGCCGAGGTCAGCGTGAGCGACCCACCGGCGGAGGATGGCTCCGCGACGGCCTATTACGTGCTGCGCATGCCGGGCTGGTATCTGATCGAGGTCGCCAGCCAGGGGGGCGGCGGGGGCTATACGCTGGAGACGCTGGGCTTCTCCACCCAGTTGATCGGGTACGGCGACGTGGTCTCCGGCCAGGTGACGGCGGACGACCCCAACGACTGGTACGTGTTCCAGGCACGCTACGGCGACACGGTGAGCGCGGAGATGACGGCCACCGGCGGCGACCTGGTCCCTTATGTGGTGCTGGCGGACGTGAACCTCAACGACCTGGCCTACAGCGACGTGGGGGCTAACCCCACCGGCCTGACCTACGCGATCCCGCAGTCCGATTCCTACGTGCTGCTGGTCTCCCGCGAGGGCCTTAGCGAAGGCAGCACCACCGGCTCCTACAGCCTGGCGCTCTCCGGCAGGCCGCTGGACCCCGCCACGCTGAACCCCACGCCGCTCGGCTACGGGCGCAGCGCCCAGGGGATGATCAGCGACAGCGCCCCGGTGGCCTACTACAGCTTCCAGGGCAAGCGCGGCGACGTGGTGACGCTGACCATGGAGGCCGCCGACCCCGCCTCGCTGGACCCCTACCTCGTGCTGACTGACGCGGCGTTCACCGAGCTGATCAACAACGACGACGTGGGCACGGCCAACACGGCCCGCATCTTCCAGTACCAGTTGCCGGAGGACGGCATCTACTACGTGCTGGCGACCCGCCCCGGCCTGGAGCGCGGGCAGGGGACGGGGAGCTTCACGCTGGAGCTGGTGGCCGGGGAGGTGCAGTTGACGGCGGGCGCGGTGGAGGCGACGGTGCGCTGGAACCACACCGCCGACGTGGACCTCTTTGTGCAGGACCCCAACGGCGACGTGGTGGGCTGGAGCTCGCCGGAAAGCCCCAGCGGCGGCGTGCTGGAGGTGGACACCAACGCCAACTGCGAGACGCTGACCGCGCTGCCGGTGGAGCACATCTACTGGCCCGCCGGGACCAACCTGCCGGGGCAGTACCTCGTCGCCGTGTGGTACCAGTTGGACTGTGAGAATCGCGGCCCTGTGCTGTTCGACCTCAGCGTGTCGGTGGGCGGGCAGGAGGTCGCCAGGGCGAGCGAGCAACTGGAGCGCGGCCAGCGCTACGAGTTGACCATCACGGTCAACCCGGACGGCAGCGCCCACAGCAACAACGACGGGACCATCACCACGCCGGATACCGGCGCGGGGGGCAACCCGGTCATCGCCTACGGCGACACCGTGACCGGCTCCCTCAATAACGAGCAATACATCCTGTTCTACGACTTCGAGGGCCAGGCGGGGGACGCCATCGTGGTGACGGCGGAGCGGACCAGCGGCGACCTGGACACCTACCTGGGGCTGTTCGACCCGCAGGGCGAGCTGCTGGCCCAGGACGACGACAGCGGCGGGGACCGCAATGCGCGCCTGGAGTTCACGCTGCCTGCGACGGGGACCTATTCCATCGCCGTGACGCGCTACCAGGTGGAGGAGGGCCTGACCGGCGGTGACTTCCGCATGACCCTGAGCAGGGCCAACTGAGGGGGCCGCCGCAGGGCCGGTCTGTTTTCCCCAACGCGGCGCTTTTTGCTATACTGGCGGCAGGTGACTTGGCGCGCTTCCAGGAGCGAATATCCCCATGAAATGTGTCCATGGCGATGGCAACGAGGCCGTGGCCGTCTGCCGATTCTGCGGGCGGGCCGTGTGCCGGGATCACATCCGGGACATGAACTACATCATCACGGTCTACATCGGCTCCAAGAAAGTGCCCAAGTCGCTGGTGGTGGCGGATGCCGTGTGGTGCGGCATCTGCAAGCCGCAGCCTGAGCCGCTGGAAATGCCCTACCTGGATTGAACGAAACCGGATGAACGATGAGCAGCCGCTGGCCCTGGCCAAGCTGACCTGGCAGGACCCCAGCACCGGCGAGACCAGGGAGTACGTCCTGATGGAAGGCGCGACGGCCACCATTGGCCGCTCCCCCGGCAACGACATCTGCATCCCGGAGCGGCACGTCTCCCGCCGCCACGCCGTGGTCAGCTATCGGGACGGCATCTTCATGATCTCGGACCTGGGCAGCGCCAACGGGACCTACGTCAACGACCGGCGGCTGAGCGACCCCTTCCCCCTGGCGGGCGGCGACGTGATCCGCCTCTTTGTGCCGGAGCTGCGCTTCGACGCCGTGGTCACCCAGGAGGAGCAGGAGACCGCCTCCCGCAAGGGGACGCTGATCGTCCCCACCAGCGCCGCCGAGGGGGCCTGTCTGTGCGTGACCTCCGGCCCGCAGGAGGGCGCGGAGTTCCCCCTGCTGGACGACGCGCTGGAGATCGGGCGGGCCACGGCCAGCGCCACGTGGGACATCGCCCTGCAGGACCGGGCCGTATCGCGCCCCCACGCCCGCCTGGAGCGCGACCGCGAGGGGGGCTTCTGGCGCATCCAGGACCTGGGCAGCGCCAACGGGACCCTGGTTAACGGCGTCCCGGTCCCGCAAGGCGAGGCCCGCCCCCTGAAGGACGGGGACGTGCTGACCCTGGGGGAGACCATGCTGTTGTTCCGCACGAAAGCGGCCTCCGGGTCCGGATAGCGCAGGGCCATGAGCAAGGCGAATCTGTGGCAGCAGATGGCCGCCGGGGCGGAGACGGGCGGCCTGTGGGACCGGCTGGCGCACCACTTGCAGCGGCCCGCCAGCCTGGAGGAGGGCGCGGGCGGCCTGTGGGGCCGCATTGTGATCGCCCAGGCGGACGGGCTGTGGTCCCAGGCCAACAAGGAGACGCTGCTGCTGGGGCGGGGCCGGGCCAGCCTGTGGGAGCAGGCCAACGAGGAGACGCTGATCCTGCCGCGCGAGGGGCTGCCCTCGCTGTGGGAGGCGGCCCTGGGGCAGGGCGACCCCGCCGGGACCTGGGACCTGGCGACCACCCTCCCCATGCAGCGCCCGCCGTCGGGCGAGGACATGTGGAGCCGCGCCCGCGACGAGACGGTGGTGCTCCCCCGCCTGGAGACGGGGAACGTGTGGCGGGCGCAACTGGCCGGGCGGCAGCTCACCACGTGGCGTCCGCGCCGCCGGGCGGGCTGGGCGCTCAAGGAGCTGACCGACCAGGCCGGGCAGCGCTACTGGATACTCAAGAATCTGCGGGACAACACCTACCTCCGGCTCAGCGAGGAGCAGGTCTTCGTCTGGAACGAGCTGGACGGCGACGCCAGCGTGCAGGACATCGCTGTCGCCTACCTGATCCAGTACGGCAGGCTGGCGATCCAGTCGCTGCTCCTGCTGCTGGACCAGCTCCAGCAGAAAGGGTTCATCGAGGACCCGCTGCTAGACGTGTACAGCGCGGTTGACCGGAGCATGGCCCGGCGGCGGGCGAACGTGTGGTGGCGGCGGTTGCTGCGGGCCTTTTTGCAGGCGGAATTCGCCATCCACAACATCGACGGGCTGGTCAGCCGGGCTTACCAGCGGGGCGGGCGGCTGCTGTTTGCGCCCGTGGCCCAGGCCGCGCTGCTGCTGGTGGCGCTGGCCGGGGCGGCGGCCTTTCTTTTCCACGTGCAGCGGGGGGCGTACAGCGTCTTCACCGGGGCGGGGGACGCGCTGGCCCTGGGCCTGGTGACGCTGTACGTGTTGCAGGCCGTCACCCTGGTGATCCACGAGGCGGCCCACGCCCTCACCACCCGGCACTTCCGGCGGCAGGTGCGGCGGGGCGGCTTCATGCTCTACCTGGGGATGCCCGCCGCCTTTGTGGACACCACCGACATCTGGATGTCGCCGCGCCGGGAGCGCATCCTGGTCAGTTGGGCGGGGCCGTATTCCGGCTTCATCCTGGGCGGGCTGGCCTCGCTGCTGATCCTGGCTATCCCGCAGGCGTCGGCGGCGGGGGTGCTCTACCAGTTCGCCTTCCTCACCTACCTCACCGCGTTCATGAACCTCAACCCGCTGCTCAAGCTGGACGGCTACTACATTCTGATGGACTGGCTGGAGATTCCGCGCCTGCGGGAGAAGAGCCTGGCCTTTGTGGCCGGGGAGCTGTGGCCGCGCCTGCGGAGCCGCGCGCCCCTCAGCCGCCAGGAGCGGGTCTTTGCCGTGTTCGGGCTGCTGGCTGGGGCGTGGACCCTGCTGGCGTTGCTGCTGGCGGCGCAGTTGTGGGGCGGGGCGTTGCTGGGCTTGCTCCAGGGTGTGGGGCGCACGCCCGCCGGGGCGGCGGCGCTGGCGGTGGCCGGTCTGCTGGCGGCTTTTGCGGTGGGCCGCCGTTACCTGTGGCGGCCCCTGCGCCGCGCCCGCCGCAGGGCCGGGGCTTAGCCTGCCCCGCAGAATCCCCGGCAGGCCCCGGCCAGGCCCGACCGCTCAGCGGCCATGGTGGATGGCCCGCCGCCCTGCCTGGGCGGTGAGCCGGGCGGGGGCCACCCCACCACGGACACCCTGCAAGCGCCACCCCAGCGCCATCAGTTGCCGCCCCGCCCACGCCAGCAGGCGGAAGTGGAGCGGCCTGCGCCGGGGGCGCTCGCTGGCCTCCAGCGCCAGCCGGGCCAGGCGGCGCTGCTCCCCTTTCTTTATCTGGGCCTTGCGGCGCGCCTTCTCCACCTCGAATTCGTAACCCAACCATCCGTCTGACATCGCTCACCTCACAAAAACGTCTGTTTCCTGGCGGCCAGGCTATTTCGCCGCCGGGGCATAGGCTCCGTCCCTGGCCCCCTGAAGCTGGCGGTAGCGCTCGATGGCCCGGCCCAGCCGCCTGATCCCCTCTTCGATCACCTCCGGCGGGTGAACCACACAGTTGAGGCGCAGGTAGGGCTGCGCCCGCTCGCCGGGGAAGAAGACCGAGCCTGGCGTGAACAGCACCCCCTCTTCCCCGGCCACCGGGTAGAGCGCCCTGGCCGAGATCGCCTCCGGAAGCTGGACCCAGATGAAGAGGCCGCCCTGCGGCCTGGTCCACTGCACGTCGGGCGGCAGGTGGCGGGCCAGGGCCTCCAGCATGGCGTCCCGCCGGCGGCGGTAGGTGCGGCAGGCCCGCCGCACGAAGGCCTGGTAGCGGCCCACGGTGATGTAGCGCTCCAGCGCCCGCTGGATGAGCGTGGCGGTGGCCAGGTCCAGGGTCCGCTTGCAGGCCAGCAGCCGCTCGTAGACCGGGCCGGAGGCCACCAGGAAGCCGACCCGCATGCCGGGCCGCAGGATTTTGGAGAAGGTCCCGGCGTAGATGACCCGCCCGCCGGGGTCCAGGGTCTTGAGGGTGGGCTGGGCGCGCCCCTCGTAGCGCAGCGCCCCGGCGAAGTCGTCCTCCAGGATGGGGACGTTATAGCGGTCGGCCAGGGCCAGGAGCTGCCGCTTGCGGGCGTTGCTCATGCAGAGGCCGGTGGGGTTGTGGTAGGTGGGGATGGTGTAGATCAGGCGGGGGCGCGCCGCGTGCAGGGCCTCCTCCACGCGGTCCACCTGCATGCCCTGCTCGTCCATGGGGATGCCCAGCAGGCGCACGTCCAGGGAGCGGAAGAGGTCGATGGCCCCGGTGTAGGTGGGGCTTTCCACCAGGACCACGTCGCCGGGGCGCAGCAGCAGGTGGGCGGTGAGGGCCAGGGCCTGCTGCGAGCCGGAGGTGATCAGCACCTGGTCGGCGTGGGTAGGGGTGCCGTCGCTGGAGAGGACGCCGGCGATGGTGGCCCGCAGCGGCGCGTAGCCCGCCGGGTCGCCGTAGCCCAGGGCCTCCGCCCCGTCGCGCCGCAGCACATCGCGCAGCGCGCGGCGGAAGTCGTGCACGGGGAAGAGGTCCTCGGCCCCCACGCCGTCGGCAAAGGAGATGAGGTCCTGGCGGTGGACGGACTGCCGAAGCTGGGCCAGCTCCCGCTGCACGGGCAGCCAGCTCCGGCTCAGCAATTCCTGCTGCCACAGGGGCCAGTCCTCGGCGGCGAGGGGGGTCTTCCCCCCGCCGGGGGCGGTGGTCAGCGGCAAGGCCACGAAGGTTCCGCTGCCCGGCTTGCTGTAAACCAGGCCGTCGGCCTCCAGCTCGGCGTAGGCCGTGCTCACCGTGATGCGGTTGACGCCCAGGCTGGCGGCCAGGGTGCGGCTGGCGGGCAGGCGCGTCTCCGGGGGCAGCGCGCCGGACTCGATCTGCTGCTGCAGAAAGGTTTTGATCTGCCGGTAGAGCGGAATTGGACTGGTTCTTTCCAGGGGAATGCGCATGGTTTCTCCTATCCAACCATACCAGTTGCGAATTGGCATCCCCATGATCGACGAATTCGGTCCAGAGCGGTAGAGCCACCTGGGGCGGAAACAAACCAATCCACGGCGGAGGATGATCGCCCCGCCGCCGATCCCCGGAAGGCCTGCGCACGTATGTTCTGTCTCTTATATGAGTATATGCGAACTGATGTTCTGTGTCAATCGATGCAGCCTTGAGCTACCGTGAGCGGGGCCGCCGGATGGGCGGGAGCGCGCCCGTTCGGCGGGGGGGGGGAAGCTCAGGCCCGGCGCGGCAGGCGGGGGCAGGGCTGGCCGTCCGGCAGGGCGCAGAGCGGCCCCGCGCCGTCCGGGGCAACGCCGAAGGCGCTCAGCAGCGCGGCAAGCTCGCACAGGGGGAAGCCGACCACGTTGTTGTAGCAGCCCCGGATGCGGGCCACCAGTCCGCCGCCCAACCCCTGGATGGCGTAGGCCCCGGCCTTGTCCAACGGCTCGCCGGAGGCGACGTAAGCGGCTATTTGGGAGTCTGCGTAATCGTCCATGAGGACCTGGGTGGTCACCGCGCCGACGCAGTCGCGCCCGGTGGCGGCGTCGATCACCGCCACGCCGCTGATCACCTGGTGCCACCTGCCGCGCAGCAGGCGCAGCATGCGGGCCGCGTCCGCCGCGTCCAGCGGCTTGCCCAGCACGGTCCCTTCCAGGACGACGATGGTATCCGCGCCGATCACCAGGCCGCTGGGCTGCGCGGCGGCGACGGCCCCGGCCTTGCGGCGGGCAAGCTGGCGGGCCAGCTCCACCGGCGGGAGGGCGGGGTCTACGACCTCCGGCACGCCGCTGGGGACCACGCGGAAAGGCAGCCCCAGCCCGGCCAGCAGGGCGCTGCGGCGCGGGGAGGCCGAGGCCAGGATGAGCGGCCTCCGGGGCAGGGGCGCTGCGGTGGAATCAGCCATGGTCGCCCTGGTAGCGCAGGAAGAGGCGCTGGCGCTGCCGCTCCACGATGGCCCCGGCCCAGTCCGCCGGTTCCTCGTAGCGCCAGAACTCAGGATGAGCGGGGTCGGTGAAGCGGGCCAGGTCGCTGTTGGGGGTCCACGCGCCGCCGTCCGGCAGGATGGTGCTTTCGTCGAATGCAGCGCCGCTCAGGTCCGCGCCCGCCAGCTCGGCGCTGCGCAGGTTGGCCCCCTGGAGCCGCGCGCCGCGCAGGCTGGCCGCTTTCAGGTCGGCCTGGTGCAGGTCCGCGCCGCGCAGGTCGGCCTGGTGCAGGTCGGCCTCGCGCAGGTAGCTCACCTCCGCCCTGGCCCGTTGCAGGTCCGCGCAGGCCAGGCAGGCCCCCCGCAGGTTGGCGTAGCGCAGCCGCGCGCCCTGGAGGTTGGCCCCGCGCAGGACCGCGCCGCGCAGGTCGGCCTCGGTCAGGTCGGCCCCTGCCAGGTTGGCCTGTAGCAGGCTGGCCTCGTGCAGGTTGGCCTCGGCCAGGCTCGCGCCGCGCAGGTCCGCCCAGGCCAGCATGGCCCCGGCCAGGTTGGTCTGCACCAGGCTGGCCCGTTGCAGGTCCGCGCCGTCCAGGGCCGCGCCCTTCAGGCAGGCCTCGGCCAGGTTGGCCTCGCGGAGCGTGCCGTCGGCCAGCCAGCCGCGCTGGCGCAGCGCCTCCACGGCCTCCAGGGCCACGCTCTTGACGCGGCTGCTCATCTTGGCGACCAGGCTGGCCCGGCGGTGGTGCTGCCGCTCGCGCCAGCAGTGCAGCCGGTCCAGGACCAGGGCCAGCACGGCCAGGCGCAGCAGCTCCACCAGCAGCGCGGTCAACAGGTGCTTGCTTTTGGGGGGCACGGGGTCTCCTCCTGGCTGGCACAGGCTCTGGCGTGGGCAGGCCACACACCTATTTTAGCATTGCTGTGCAAGCTCATAGCAAAAGTGAATGGCCGTGTCGATTCCCCGGTAGAACATGTCCAGGTAGACGTGCTCGTTGGGGCCGTGCGCGCCGCAGCCCTTGTAGCCGAAGGCCATCAGCACCAGGGCCGTTGGCAGCTCCTGCTGGAAGGCGGAGACGACGGGCACGCTGCCGCCCTCCCGCGTGAAGAGGGGCCGCGCGCCCCAGCCCCGCTCGTAGGCCCGCAGCGCGGCCTGCATGGCGGGCGTGTGGCGGTCCAGCAGCACGCCCGGCGCGCCGGGGTCCACCAGGCGCAACTCGCCCCGCACGGTGGGCGGCGTGAGCTGCCGGACGTGGGCGCGGACCTGCTCGTAGATGCGCCGGGGGTCCTGGCGGGGAACCAGGCGGCAACTGATCTTGGCGCTGGCCCTGGCGGGGAGCACGGTCTTGAAACCCGGCCCCGCGAACCCGCCCGCGATGCCGTTGAACTCCAGGGTGGGGCGGGCGCCGATCCGCTCGTGCAGCCGGTACTCCGGCTCGCCCCAGGGTTCCGGCGCGCCCGTCACCGCCTGCCATTCCGCCTCCACCCAGGGCATGCCCTCTGCCAGGGCGGCCCTTTCCTCCGCGTCCAGGGGCAGCACGTCCTCGTAAAAGCCGGGGACGGCCACCCGGCCCTCCTCGTCGTGCAGTTGGGCCAGAATCTCCGCCAGCGCCTGGATGGGGTTGTGCACGGTGCCGCCGTAGTGGCCGCTGTGCAGGTCGCGGGCCGGGCCGCTGACCGTCAGCGCCATCTCCACAATGCCGCGCAGGCCGTAGGCCAGCACCGGCTGCCGGGGATGGGGCATGCTCCCGTCGCAGATCACACAGGCCTCCGCCCGCAGGCGCTCGCGGTTGGCCGCCACGAAGCGGAAGATGTGCGCGGAGCCGGACTCCTCCTCCCCCTCGAAGAGCAGCCTGACGTTGACCGGCGGGTGCTCCTCCGCCGCCAGCAGCGACTCGACCGCCTTCAACTGCGCGATCACGTGGCTCTTGCTGTCCACCGCGCCGCGCGCGTAGAGCCTGCCCCCGCGCTCGACCGGCTGGAAGGGGTCGCTCTCCCAGCCGTCCTCCGGGGCGGCGGGCTGCACGTCGTAATGGCCGTAGATGAGCACGGTGGGCGCGTCCGGCCCCGCGCCCAGCCACTCGCCGTAGACCAGCGGCAGGCAGCCCGGCTGTTGATGGATCTCGGCGCGCTCCAGGCCGATGCGCTCCATATCGGCCACCAGCCAGTCCGCCGCGCGCTGCACGTCGGCGGCGTGCTGCGGCAGGGTGCTGACGCTGGGGATGCGCAGCAGCTCCACAAGCTGCGCCTTGAAGCGCTCGCGGTTGGCCTTCGCGTAGTCGTGAGCATGGGTCATGGCTGGCCTGTCCTCCAGTCCGGCGGTTTGTGGCGCAGCCGCCAGGCCCAGCCGACCGGGTAGCCGACCATCTTGGCCGCGTCGCCCACCAGGCGGATCACCGGAATCCATAGCAGGGCGGTCAGCCTGTCGCGCCAGGTAGGCGGACGCGGGCCGCGATACCAGGTCCAGACGGTGGGCAGGCGGCGGTAGGGCTGGCGCAGGTAGACCGCGCCGCCGAGCAGGTACAGCGCCCACCACAGCGGATGCCGCGCCGCGCCCAGCCACAGGATCAACGGGGCGGCGACGAGATAGGTCAGGTAGCGGGCGGCGTGGCGCTTGCGCCACAGGTCGGCCTTGCCGTCGCCGCGCGCGTAGCGGTAGTACTGCTGCCAGAAGGCGGGCAGGCTGCTGCGGGGTCGGAAGGCCACGGCGGCCCCCGGAACCCAGCCGAACGGCGCGTAGCGGGCCTGTAGCTTCAGGTCCAGGATCAGGTCCTCGCAGTAGTCCAGCCATTCGGGGTAGCCGCCCACCGCCTCCCAGGCGGCTTTGCGGAAGGCCACGCTGCGGCTGGAAGGGAGAAAGCGGGCCGGGTCGATCTCCTCGGCCAGGGGGAGCGCCGCCGCGCCCATCGCCACCTCAAAGGGCGTGCGCGGGTCGGCGTGGAAGAAACCCGCCGCGACGTGCAGGCCCGGATCGGCCTCCAGCGGCGCGACCAGGCGCTCCAGCCAGTCCGGTGGCAGGCGCACCCCGGCGTCGGTGACGGCGATCACCTCCCCCCTGGCGGCGCGGATGGCGACGTTGCGCCCCTGGGAGATGTTGCAGCCGGGGCGCTCGATGACGGTCAGCGGCAGGCGGCCCGCCTGCTGGCGCAGGATGGCGACGGTGTCATCGCGGGAGCCGCCGTCCACGATCACGATCTCGTCCGGGGGGCGGGTCTGGGCGCGGATCGACTCCAGCACGGCCCGGATCGACGCGCCTTCGTTGTAGACGGTCATAACCAGGGAGACGCGGCAGGGCGTCTGTTGAGGGTAGGCTGAGGTTGCGGGCGCGCTGCGCTGGGCGGACATCGGGCGTCACCTGTCACGGGGCGGGTCCTGGCCGCTATAGTGGCCGGTACAATCCTGGCCTGCCATTATAACGCGGGGCGGCTGGTTGCTGGAATCATCCGGCGGAGGCAGCAATACGGTATACTCCTCTGCGGAGGAGACCGACGGCATGCCGGACAGACTGATCGAGCTGGAACTGACAGACATGGTGCACGGGGGCAAGGCCATGGGCCGCCATAAAGGGCGCCCGGTTTTCGTGCCCTACGCCATCCCTGGCGAGCGCATCACCGCCCGCATCGTGGAGGACAGGCGGAGCTACGCCCACGCCGAGGGCGTCGAGCTGCTGGAGGCCTCGCCGGACCGCGTGACGCCGGAGTGCCCGCACTTCGGGCCGGGGCGCTGCGGGGGCTGCCATTTGCAGCACATGGCTTACCCGGCCCAATTGCGCTACAAGCGCGACGTGGTGCTGGACCAGCTCCGGCGCATCGGCGGGGTACGGCAGCCGGAGCGGCTGGTCCGCGAGACGCTCGCCAGCCCGGAGCCGTGGGCCTACCGCTCCCGCTCGACCTTTCACCGTGCGGCGGACGGGCGGCTGGGCTTCGTCAGCACAGACCCGCCGCGCATCGAGCCGATAGACTGGTGCTACATCCTGCGCCCGGAGGCCATGGCGCTGGTCGAGGCCCTGGACCTGGAGGACGAGCGCATCGAGCAGGTGACGGTGCAGGTCGGCAGCGAGGGCGGGGCGATGCTCATCCTCAGGACCGGCGACGACCTGGCCCCCGCGCTGGAGGTGGATTTTCCCCTCAGCGTCAACCTGCTGCTGCGCGACAACGAGCCGGTCAACCTGATCGGCTCCTCCCACACCGTCTATGTGGTCAAAGGGCGGCCCTTCCGCGTGACGGCGGGCAGTTTCTTCCAGGTCAATCTGCCGGTGGTCGAGACCCTGGTGGACCTGGTCCTGGAACGCCTGAATCTGACGGGCCGCGAGGCGGTGCTGGACCTCTACGCCGGGGTGGGGCTGTTCTCCGCCTTCATCGCGGAGCGGGCGGCGCTGGTGACGGCGGTGGAGAGCTATCCCCCCGCCGTGACCGACGCCGACCAGAACCTGGCCGAATTCGAGCACGTGGACCTCTTCGAGGGCGGGGTGGGGCCGGTGCTGGAGGGGCTGCTGGAGGCGGGCGAGGGGCCGTATGACGCCGCCGTGGTGGACCCCCCGCGCTCCGGCCTGGACGAGGCGGTGGTGGCGGCGCTGGCCGGGCTGGGGCCGCCCAGGCTGGTCTACGTGAGCTGCGACCCGGCCACCCTGGCCCGCGACATCAAGCGCCTGGGGCAGCGCGGCTACCGCCTGCTGGAGGTGCAGCCGGTGGACATGTTCCCGCAGACCTACCACATCGAGAGCGTATCCAGCCTGGTCCGCGCGGGGTGAGGCATCGCCCGTAACTGCGGGACGCTGCTACTCTCGCACGAAGCCCAGCAGCACGGCCAGCGACAGGCCGTAGATCAGCGCGGCGGCGATGCTGCTGGCGGGCAGGCCCAGCGCAAACAGGGCCGGTCCCAACAACGCCCCCGCCGCGCGCCCCAGGCTGAGGAAGGCGACGTTGCCCGCCATCAGGGTGGCCCGCGCGGCGGGGGCCAGCTCCGTCATCAGGGCGATGGTGGTGACGATGGTGAACTCGAAGGTGATGAAGAAGAGGAACAGCCCCAGCAGCGCGCCCTCCAGGCTGGTCCCCAGGGCGGGCAGTGCCAGGGCCGTCAGGATGCTGGCGGCGATGCCCAGCGCCGCCGCCCGGCGCTTGCCCAGCCGGTCGGCCAGGAAGACCTCCAGCCCCTCGCCGCCCAGCTCGGCGATGCCGATGGTCATGGCCGCCGCGCCCAGCGCCGCCACCTGCAGGCCGAAGGAGTCCTCCAGCCACACGCCGAAGACGATGTTCACCACTTCGTTGCCGCCGCTGATCAGCATGCTGACGGTCAGCCCGGCCAGGGCCGGGCGGTGGGCCAGGACGGCGCGGAGGCCCTGCACAAAGGAGGGGCGCTGGCTGCGGGCGGGCGCGTCGCCGGGCAGGATGCGCCACAGCACCACGGCGGCGGCCAGCAGCAGCGCCGCCAGCCAGGGGAAGGGCGCGCTCCACCCGGCCCGCTCGATGAGCCACCCGGCCAGGGGGATGCCCAGCAGGAAGGCCGCCGACCAGCTCATCTCCGTGAGGCCGATGGCCAGCCCGCGCCGCCCGTAGTCCACGGTGTCGCCCACGTAGGCGTGCAGGGCGGCGTCGTACACGATCTTGCCGCCGCCCATCAGCAGCACGGCCAGGAACAGGGCGGGGTAGGTGGGCCACAGGAAGACCAGCAGCGCGCCGCCCCCGGCCACGCCCAGCCCGATGAACAGGGCGAACCTGCGCCCCCGGCTATCCGCCAGGGAGCCGAACAGCGGCCCAAAGAAGCCCAGCATGGAGCGGGCCGTGACGGCTAGCGTGACCCCCTCCACGCTGGCGCCCACCCCCCGCGCCAGCACCGGCAGGAAGGGGTAGACCATGCGGTAGCCGGTGTTGACCAGCGTGCGCGCCGCGACGAAGACGAGTATCTGGTAGCGCAGGCGGATGGGTTTCTCCAGTGCTCGCATGGGCGTTGCCATCCAGGGGGGCGTGCGTGTGACAGGCGCAACGCCGCAACTATACCCCATCCGCGCCGGGAGGGCATTGCGCGGCGGGCCGGGCGCGCTATGATTCCTGCCGTTTGAGGAAGGAAGGAATCACCCATGCTGACCGAACTCCGCCGCCATGCCGAGGCCATCGCCCGCCAGGCAGGGGCCGTGCTGCGCGAGCACGCCGCCCGGCCAGAGACCCGCGTCACCTACAAGAGCACGGCCATCGACCCCGTCACCGAGGCCGACAAAGCCTCGGAGGCCGTCCTCATCCGGGCCATCCGGGCGGCCTATCCGGACCACGCCATCCTCAGCGAGGAGGGCGGCGGGGGGGAGCAGCCCTCCCCCGGCGCGTCGTACCGCTGGGTGATCGACCCGCTGGACGGCACGGTGAACTTCGCGCACGGCTGCCCGGCCTACGCCGTCAACCTGGCCGTGGTGGACGCGGCGGGCGAGCCGGTGGTCGGCGTCACCTACGACCCGCAGCGGGACGAGTGCTTCTCCGCAGCCAGGGGCGGCGGGGCGGCCCTCAACGGCAGCCCCATCCGCGTCTCGCGCACAGAGACGCTGCTGCGCGCGCTGGTGGCTACCGGCTTCTCCTATGACAGCCACACCGCCGCCGACAACAACACGGCGGCCTGGGCGGCCTTCATCCGGCGGGCGCAGTCCGCCCGCTGCACCGGCTCGGCGGCCCTGGAGCTGGCCTACGTGGCCTGCGGGCGCTGGGACGGCTATTGGGAGCGCAAGCTGCACGCCTGGGACATGCTGGCGGGCATCCTCCTGGTGCGGGAGGCGGGCGGCATGGCGACCACCTTCAGCGGGGGGACGGCGGGCCTCTACGCAGGGGATCAGGTGCTGGCCAGCAATGGCCTGATCCACCGGGCGATGATCGACGTGCTGATGGAAGTCCGCGCGGCGCTGAGCGGACAAACCTGAAGAGCGGCTGGCCGATGGAAGTCAGCCCCTCGTCAGGCATCTGGCCGCGCTGTGCGGCATAATCGTAGCGAAGCAAACTCAGTCACATACGTGCTTGCTTTGGGGTGGAAGGGTGGAAGATGATGTTTAACCTGACTGTTGCCGTTCTGGATACCGATTTCTACGCCTTGCAGTCGATTGCCAACTACCTGGCGCTGGACCGGCGCACCCGCGTGGTCTGCACGGCGGAGACGCGCGAGGAGCTGCTGGGCTACCTGGACGGGGCGGCGGAGGTCGAGCTGCCGGGCGCCATTATGCTGGACGCCGACCATGTCGGGACCCCGGCGGAGCTGGGGCAATTCCTCCGCCAGTTGCACGAGCGCGTGCCGGGGACGATGATCCTCTGCCTGGCGCAGTCGGTGGCCCCGGACCTGTTGCTGGCGGCGGCCAGAGCCGGGGCGCGGGGCTACCTGCTCAAGCAGGACCTGCGCTTGCAGATCAGTTGGGCCATCATCTTTGCCCTGGAGCACGACTTCGTGATCACGCCGGGCGTGCACGAGGCCGCCCTGGACCTCTTCGATGGGCGGCTCTTCCGGGCGACGGTGCTGCCTGCGCCGCGCCAGTACCCTGAGCTGACCGACCGCATCCGGGAGGCCATCCGGCTGTGCGTGGTGGAGGGGATGCCGGCCCAGCTTGCCGCCGACGAGATGGGCATCAGCCCGCACACCGTCCGCAGCTACATCAAAGAGGGCTACCGCATCCTGGAATCCTACAACGACCTGGAGTTCCCGGTGGATATGACGGCCCAGGAGCGCGCCTTTTACCGCTTCACCATGCCGGAGGGCTGGCGGGGGGATATCCTGGCCCGGCAGCGGGCCGTGCCCCAGCGGCGGGGCATGGCCGCCCCAGCGCCGGAGGTGAGTCAGGTTTCCGGGTCGTAGAGCAGCATGATCTGGCGGTGGGTGGGCACGGTGAGCAGGTAGCGGGCGCGCCGCTCCAGATCGACAAAGCGGTCGGCGCGGGTGACCAGCAGGTCGTAGGCCTGTTTGAGGAATTCCCGCGCCGCCTCCTGCTGCCCCAGGGCTTGCAGCACCTGGTGGCAGGTCAGGCAGGTTTCCAGGGGGGCAGGCAGGGCGGCCAGGCCGTGCGCGCCGATGACCTCCTGGGCCGCCTGCACGTGCTCCAGCGCGCTGCGTTGGTTGCCCAGCCTCAGCGCGATGAGCGCCCAGTTGGCGTAGTGACGCGCTGCCTGGGCCGAGGTGGCCAGGTCCTGGCCGGTGGCCAGCGCCTCGCCCAGGTAGCACTCCGCCTGTAGGTGATTCTCCAGCGCGATCTCGACCAGCGCCAGCCCGCTGAGAGACAACTGGCTGCCGTGGCGGTCGCCGATGGCCCGCTGAAGGGCCAGGGCCTCCCCCAACATGTCCCGCGCCTGCTGGTGTTGGCCGCTTGTGTAGGCCAGACAGCCCAGGCGGTTGAGCGCCTCGGCCTCGCCCCCCCGGTCGCCGATGTCCCGGAAGACCGCCAGCCCCTCTTCCAGGTGTCGGCGGGCCGTCTGGTAATCGCCGATCTCCAGGGCCAGGCTACCCAGGCCGAGCAGGGTGGCGGCTTCGCCCTGGCGGTCGCCGATGGTTGCGCGTATGGACAGGGCGCGCTCGTAATAGCGCAGGGCCTGTTCGTAGTTGCCCAGTCGGGCGTGGGCCAGCCCCAGGTGATCCAGGATGCGCCCCATGGCCGCCTGCTCGTTGATGGCTTCCGCCCGGCGCAGGGCCTCCTCCAGGGCCTGCTGCGCGGCGCTGTGGCGGCCCATCTTGATCAGCGTGGTGCCCAGGTTGTCCAGCCGCCAGGCCTCCAGGTCGTCGGCGTCCGGCATAAAGGTGTAGAAGAGGCGCTGGCTGGCCTCCTGGTAGTGCCCCAGCTTGGACAGGGCCAGGCCCCAATAGACGCTGCTCAGCCCCATCAAGCGCCGGTCGCTGGCACGTTGGGCGGCGGCAAAGCCGCGCCGGGCGGCCTCCAGGCTGGCCGTGTAGCCCGCCATGCTCTCGTGGTAGCGCGCCCACAGGGTCTCGGCCTGGGCGCGCCAGCGGTCGTCGCCCGTCTCCTGGGCGATGTCCAGCAGGGCGGAGAGGATGCGCTGCTGCTCCACCCGTTTGCCGCGCAGGTGGTAAACGTCCTCCAGCTTCACCAGGGTGTCATGGATGCCGGCCAGGTCGTCGGTGGGCGTCAGCTCCAGGGCGCGCTCCAGGTAGGCGATGGCGTCGTCGTTGGCGTAATGGGCCATGGCCTGCAAGCCCGCCAGGTAGCTGTAGTGGCGCTCGCGCTCCGGCTCCTCGGCCTCGTGCCAGTGGTGGGTCAGCAGCGTGTAATAGGGGGCCAGGTCGTCGGCGTACTCGTGCTCGTACCAGCGGGCTATGGCGCTGTGGAGCTGCCGCCGCTGGGAAAAGGACAGGGCGTGGTAGGCCACCTCGCGGGTAATGGCGTAGCGGAAGGCGTAGATCGGGTCGTCGTCGGTCCCCTTCACGCGGTGCAGGTCCATGTCCCGCAGCGCCTCCAGGTTGTGCAGCAGGGCCTCCTCGCTCAGGCGGAGCGGCTGCACGTCGCGCAGGGTGCGGTAGTAAAACTGCGGCCCGATCACGGCGGCCACCTTCAGCAGAACCTGGCGGTCCGGCGGCAGGCGGTCGATGCGGCTGCGCACCACGCCCTGGACCGTATCCGGGACTTGCAGGGTGGCCGGGTCGCCCTTCAGCACCACCCGGCCTTCGCTCACCGCGATGATGCCGCTCTCCCGCAGGACGGAGACCACCTCGTTGATGAAGAGCGGGTTGCCCCCCGTCTTCTGCATGATCAGTTGGGTCAGCGTGCCGGGCAGCTCCTCCACGCCCAGTTGCAGGGCGGCCAGGGACTCCACGTCCTCCGCGCGGAGGGGGCGCAGCACCAGCTCGCGGCTGCTGGGCAGCGCCTCCAGTTGGCGCAGGGCCGGGGGGGCGGCCCCGTCCGGCGGGCGCATGGCCAGCAGGATGGCCAGGGGCCACCCGGCAAACCGCTGGCCCACGTTGCAGAGCAGGTCCCAGGAGAGGGCGTCCAGCCATTGGGCGTTGTCGATGGCCAGCGCCAGCGTGTCCTCGGCCAGCCAGCGCTCCAGCAGGGCGATCAGCAGGTTGACCAGGGCGACGTGCCGCTGGGCCGGTTCCAGCGCCGCTGTGTGGGCGTTCTCCGGGATGCCAAGCCGCAGCACGTCGTTGAGCAGGGGGGCCTGCGCGGCCAGCTCCGGCGAGAGGGCCTCCATGTGGGCCAGGACCTGAGCGCGTTGGGTGGCGGAGTCCGCTTTTTTGTTGGGGCTGCCCAGGTCAAAGTAGGCGGCGAAGATGTCCCGCCAGGCGCGGTAGGGGGTCTGCTGCTCCACGCTGCGCCCCGCGCCGAACAGGCCGGTGATGCCGTGTTCGCCCAGCAGCGCCTTGAACTCCCGCAGCAGGTGGCTCTTGCCCAGGCCCGGCTCGCCCTTCATCACCAGGATGCGCGCCTGGCCGCCTTTGGCGGTTTCCAGCAGCCAGTGGAGGGCCTGCAGCTCGGTGACGCGGGCGACGAAGCGCCCGGCGGGCCACAGCGGGCGGGTGATCTCGGCCAGGCCCAGCAGGCGGTAGACGCGAACCGGCGCGCCCCTGCCCTTGACGCGCAGGGGCGGCAGCGCCTCCCAGGCGAAGTCCTGGGAGAGGTGGTAGGCCTGGTAATCGGCCAGAATCTCGTGCGGGCGGGCGTGGCTCATCAGGCGGGCGGCCAGGTTGACCTCCCCCCCGATGGCGGCGTAGGCCCGCCGCATGGGGCTGCCCGCCGTCCCGGTGAAGAGCTGGCCGCAGGTGAAGCCGAAGTACAGGCCCTCCACGTGGGGCAGCTCCTCGCGCAGGGCCAGCGCGGCGTGCCCGGCCTGCCCGGCGGGGTTCTCCAGGGCCACCGGCGCGCCGAACAGGGCGACCAGCACGCTGCCCTTGTCGCCCACGCCCACCTCGCTCAGGTAGCCGCCGTGCAGGGCCACGATGGACTGCGCGGCGCGGACCAGCTCGTCCAGTTGTTGCGCGGCCTGCGGGGCGGTGTAGTCAATGCCGGTGAAGCGGATGAAGAGCGGGGTGACCGTGCGCAGGTCGGCCATGTACGTGCCCCGCCCGCCCGCCAGCCGCTCGTAGATGGGCGCGGGCAGGTAGGGGCGGCAGGCCTCCACCAGCTCCCAGGCCCGCTCCACGTGGTCCAGCCAGCGGATGGACGGCCAGCGCCGGGCTTCGGAGAGCAGGTCGGCGAGCGTGCGCGTGGAGAGGAGGCTGAAGCCGTCCCGCAGCGGCTGCTGCTCAAAGCGGCGGCCCAGCTCTGTGCTGGCTGCCGGGGAGAGCACGATCTGGCCGGGGCGGGCCAGGCCCTCCGCCTGGGACATCTGCTCCACCGCCGGGCCGGTGAGCACGTCGTAGACGCCCAGCGCCGGGTCGCCGGGGCGGAAGCGCCGCGTCCGCCCGCTGCCGATGCCGATCTTGAGCTGCAAATTGGGCAGGGCGGGCTGGAGCGTGCGGGAGACGGCCTGCATGGCCAGGCTGGCCGTCGCCGCCCGTGTGGCGCTGTCCTCCCCCGCGAACCAGGCCGTGATGCCGTCCCCGCTGAAGCGGATCACGCTGCCGTGAAAACGGTCCACGGCGTCGATGAGGCCGACGAAGATGGTGTTGATCTGGGTGTTCAGCTCCTCCGCGCCGCGCTCCGGCCCCAGCTCCCTGGCCAGGCGCTCGGCCAGGGCGGTGAAGCCGCTGATATCCGCGAACAGCGCCGCGCCGTGGGCCTCGTCCGGCAGCGCCTCATCGTTCAGGATGGCATGGAGCCGATCCATGGGCAGGAAGGGCACGAGGTCGTGCAGCAGGGCCAGGCCGTCGAGGGCTTTCTTGTCCAACGCCTGATGATTCCGAGGTATGTCACTGATGGTAAATGCAGCATAGTTGATCCGTCGTGCGCGCGCAACTGCTGTGTTGAGGAGGGTCAAGCCGGGCCTGCCGTCCGTCCTCGGCCCGGCAAAAACCTGTGCAGCGCGCCCGCTACGGCCCCCCGGCCACCCGCACGGTGGCCAGCGGCAGGCGCTCCCCCTGCGCTGTGGGCAACCGCGCCCCTGGGTCGTCCGCCCGGTACAGCCCCACCGCCAGCGTGTAGTCCCCCGGCGGCAGCGTGGGCGGCAGCAGCACCCCGTGCCGGTCGATGATCGTCTGGCCCGGCGTCCAGCTCACCGTGGGGGCCAGGCCGCCGCCCGGCTCGCTGTCGTGCTGGGCAGGGGGCGGGGCGTCGGGGTCGGCATAGAGGTGCACGAAGACCTTGTAGCGCGCCTGTAGCGGGGCGTCTGTCCGCCAGAACAGCGTCAGGGTGAGCACCTCGCCGGGGCGGTGGGCGGTGCGGTCCAGGGCGAAGCCGTGCAGCGTGATGTGCCCGCCGAAGCGCACGTCCAGGATGTCGGTGGGGGCGGTGGCGGCCTGCCCCTGGGCGGCGTAGAGCACGAAGCGCACGTCGCCGTACCAGCGCGAGTCCACCTGGAAGGCCTGGGCGGTGAGCGTGGCCTCCACCACGCGGTTGGGGTCGCGCTCGCCCTCGCCCCAATAGAGCACGAAGACCCGCCGGTGGTCGGCCAGGATGCGCTCGACTTCGGCGCGGGTGGCGGCGTCGTCCCCGCCCAGGCCGCGCGGCAGGGGGTAGACCGGCGCAGCGCCCCGGTAGTAGTAGGCCCACACCTCGCCCTGGCCCGGCCCGTTGAGGATGACCGCGTCTTCCGGGCGCGCCTGGGCCAGGACGCGCGCCGCCATGGCCCGGTAGTCGTCGCGGGCGTAAGCCAGGTCGTTATACAGCGGCGGCAGGCCGCCGACCAGGGTCACGGCCAGGCTGGCGCTGCCCAGGATCGCCAGCGCGCGGGGCAGCAGGCCCGCAGCCCGCCACAGGGCAACCGCCCCGGCCCCCAGCCACAGGGCAGCCGCCGTGGCCGCCGGGAGCAGTTGCTTGAGGTCGTCCGCCCGCAGGCCGAGCAGCAGGAAGCTCCCGGCCAGGATGCCCGCCCACAGCGGCGGCAGCAGGGCGCGCCGCCGGTAGAGCGCCAGCCCCCCCGCCAGGGCCAGCGCGCCGAGCGCCCCCGTCCATCCCACGCCGTCCTGGGCGGTGAGGCCAAAGGCCAGCACGCGCAGGACGGCCTCCGCCCCCGCCCCGGCCCCGACGTTGGGCCAGGTGGTCACCTGCCGGATGGCGTGGCCGGCCCAGGGGGCGAAGAGCAGCAGCGTGATGGCGTTGGCGGCGGCGTAGAGGCCGAGCGCGCGCAGGTCCCGCCGTCGCGCCCACCACCCCAGGAAGAGCACACCCTGCGCCAGCATGGTCAGCGGATAGGCATAGTGGGTGTAGAGGCCCGCCGCGTTGATCAGCGTCAATGCCAGCAGGGGGCGCACGCCGGTACTGCCGCGCCCGGCCCGCGCCAGCCACAGGGCCAGCGCCCACATGCCCGCCGTTGCCAGCAGGCCCAACTGGGCGTACATGCGCGCCTCCTGCGCATAGTAGATGGCGAAGGTGTTGACGGCCAGCAGCAGCGCCGCCGCCAGCCCCGCCCCGCGCCCGAACAGCCGCCGTCCCAGCGCGCAGGCCAGCGCCACGGTGAGGACGCTTTGCAGCGCGGAGAGGGCGCGCAGGGCAAATTCGCTGTCCCCTGCCAGGCGGACCCAGCCCGCCAGCAGCGCGTAGTAGCCCGGCGGGTGGATGTCCGCCGCCGCGTTGGGGAGGATCTCCGCCAGCGGGCGGTGGGCCATCGCCACGCTGGCCCCCTCGTCGTTCCACAGCGATTGCGCGTCCAGGCGGTGGAAGCGCAGCCCCGCTGCCAGCAGGATCGCCAGCAGAACCGCGCCCATCAGCGCGGCGCGGGGCCGGGGGTTCCGGCAGCCCGGTCCGGTCGTCGCCAGGCTGTGCTGTCTGTTCATGGCGGGGTTTTTACCAGAGGATGGCGCGGGAGACAATGCCCGCCGCTGCATCTGGCGCGGCCTGCCCACCGATCTGGGGGCCGGTCAGGCCGCATCGGGGCTGGCCTGCGCCGCGTCCTCCGCCGGAATGCCCAGCACCCGGCGCGCCGCCCGCAGAAGCTCCCGCCTGGCGAGGACGAGCACCCTGTCCCCGGCCTGTAGCGTCGTCCCTCCGTTGGGGACGAACACCGCGTCGTCCCGCTCGATCAGCACGAAGAGGACGCCTGGGGGCAGGTCCAGGTCCACGATCTGCCTGCCGATGGCGGCAGACGTGCCGGGGATGACCAGCTCGGTCAGGTGGTCGCTCACCTCCCCCTCGGCCCACACGAAATCCAGCGTCGTGGCCGGGCGGTGCTCCGTGGGGACCTCCACTCGCAGCCAGCGGGCCACCGGCACGATCAGTGGCCCTTGCAGCAGCACGGAGGTGAGCACGATGAAGAAAACCAGGGTGAAGATGGCATCGGCCCTGGGGATCCCGGCAAGCTGCGGGAAGGTGGCCAGGACAATCGGCGCTGCCCCGCGCAGCCCCACCCAGGCGATGAAGCTCTTTTCCCGCAGACTCATCCTGCTCCAGACCAGGCTGGCCTGCACGCTGAAGGGGCGGGCGACCAGGATGAGGAACATGGCCATCAGCAACCCGACCGGGATGACCGGCACGAAGCGCGAGGGGAAGACCTGCAACCCCAGCGTCAGGAACATGGTGATCTGCATCAGCCAGGCCAGGCCGTCGTGGAAGCGCTTGAGACTCTTTTTGTGGATGAAGTTGCTGTTGCCCATCACCAGCCCGGCCAGGTAGACGGCCAGAAAGCCGTTGCCGCCCAGCGTGGCGCTCGCGCCGTAGGTCAGCAGGGCCAGGGCCACGGTCAGCACCGGGTACAGCCCCTCGTACTCCAGCCGCAGGAAGTTGATCAGCGGGGCCATCAGCCTGCCCATGCCGTAGCCCAGGGCTGCGCCCAGGGCCATCTGCCGGATGAACATGGGGATGAGCGCGCTGGCGGGGGTCTGCGGCTGGGCCAGCAGCAGCGTAAGCCCCAGCGTGAGGAAGACGGCCATCGGGTCGTTGCTGCCGGATTCCAGCTCCAGCAGGGAGCGCAGGCGCGGCTCCAGGCGCAGGTTCCTGGCCCGCAGGAGGGAGAAGACGGCGGCGGCGTCCGTGGAGGAGATGATCGCCCCTAGCAGGAGGCCCTCCAGCAGGGAGAAGTTGAAGAGCGCCGTGGCGAACACCCCCACCAGCAGGGCAGTGATGCCCACCCCCAGCGTGGAGAGCGCGATCCCCTCCCGCAGCACCGGGCGAATGTCCTCCCAGTCGGTATCCAGCCCGCCGGAGAACAGGATCAGGCTCAGGGCGACCACGCCCACCGCCTGGGCCAGCCAGGGGTTGTCGAAGTAGATGCCGCCAGGCCCGTCGGAGCCGGCCAGCATGCCGATGAGCAGGAAGAGCAGCAGCTCCGGGATGCCGGAGCGGACCGCCGTCTTGCTGGCGAGGATGCTCAGGAACAGGAGCAGGGCGACGCCGACAAGGATGTGCTCAACAGGGGGCATGGTGCTGTCTCATCATCCTGCCGTCCTAGTATGAGGGAGTCGGTTTTGCGCGGCGCAGGGCAGCCATCGTCGCAGCCCATTCTACCGGGGGATGCCGCCCCCGTAAACAGGTCTGGAGCGACGTGGAGGGGCGACCGGCCCCGGCGGAGCGGCCTGGGAATCGTGCCCTCCCCCCGGCGCGGCCTGCGTCAGGACTCGTCCCCGGCAGGCCCGCCCGGCCTGAAGACCTCCACCACGTCTGTCAGGGAGGCCAGGGTCCTGAAGCCTGCCTCCGTGCCGCCGCCCACCACCACCCAGCGGCCCTCGGCGGCGGCGGAGGCCAGGCCGTGGCGCGCCGTCGGCATGGCGGGCAGCGTGAGCCACTCCCCGGCTTCGGCGTCGTAAGCCTCGTGCTCCCCAAAGGTGCGGGGCAGGAGGAGGGCCTCCCCGCCGGTGACGTGGATGCGCCCGTTCAGCGCGGCGGCGGTGATGCCCCCCCGCGCGGTCGGCATGTCCGGCAGCCGCTCCCAGGTGTCCGTCTGCGGATCGTAGGCTTCCAGGGCGCCCAGGTTCGTGCTGCCCCAGCGCCCGCCCACCACGTAGAGCCGCCCGTCCAGGGCCGCCGCCGCCAGGTGCTCGCGGGCCGTGGGCAGGGGAGCGGGCGAGTCGTCCCACGTGTCGGTCTGCGGGTCGTAGACCCACACGGCGGTCGAATCGGGCACGCCGCCGACCACGTAGAGCCTGCCCTCCAGGGCGACCATGGCGTGCGCGGCGCGGGCGGCGGGCATGTCCGCGATGCGCTCCCAGCGGTCGGCTGCCGGGTCGTAGGCCCAGGCGGCGCGCACGTCCGCCTGGAAGTCGCCGCTGTCGTAGCCGCCGCTGACGTAGATGCGCCCGTCCAGGGCGGCCATGCCCAGGTGATGCAGGCCGCGCGGCATGTCCGCCGCGCCTGTCCAGCTATCCAGCGCCGGGTCGTAAATCTCTACTGTAGGCAGCGCCGCCCACTGGGAATCCGCGCCGGTGACCAGGCCGCCCGCGACGTAGATGCGCCCGTCCAGGGCAGCGGCGGCGATCTCCGAGCGCGGCGTGGGCATGGGCGCGCCCGCCGTCCACGCGCCTGCGCCCTGCAGGGCGGTCGAGGGATTGCCAGACAAAGCCACCAGGAGCATGGCGAGGCCGACACCGGCCACCAGCACGAGGACCAGCAAAGCTATTCGGCGCACGGTCATCTGCATTTACTCCAATAACTATCTGTTTTATCCTTGTGGTACAGCATAGCACCCCGGATGGGGTGGGGCAACACCTGCTGCGCCCTGGAGGGGTTTTCGATAAACTTGCCGGGCGAGGACTCTGACGGCGCGGCCCCCTGTGTCGCGGGGGCGGCCAGCGAGGACAAGGAGGCAAGGATGGCCCACCTGCTGGTGGAACAGTTGCGTTTCGCGCGGAGCGAGCTGGTCCGCTGCCTGGCGGGCGTTACCGACGCCGAGGCGCGCCGCCGCTTTGAGCCGATGAACTCGATCAGTTGGATCGTCGGCCACCTGGCCAACCAGGAGAACGCCTACTGGGTGTTGATTGCCCAGGGCAGGCAGGTCGAACCCGGCCTGTATGAGCTGGTCGGCTACGGGAAGCCGCCCAGCACGCCGCCCCTGGATGAAATGTGGGCGGCCTGGCGGGCGGTCACCGGCGCGGCGGACGCCTACCTGGAGACGCTGACGCCGGCCACGTTGCAGACTCACCTGGAGTGGAAGGGCCAGCCGCGCCCGGAGAGCGTGGGGACCATGCTCCTGCGCAACATCTACCACTACTGGTTCCACATCGGGGAGGCCCACGCCATACGGCAGATGCTCGGCCACACGGACCTGCCGGAGTTCGTGGGGGATATGTCCGGGGCGGCCTACCGCCCGGAAGGGTAACCGCTACGGGTAGGGGTGCTCGGCAATGTAGTCCCGCATGGCGTCGTACACCGGCAGCGGGGTGAAGTCCGGCTCTACCATGCGGAAGTAGTACCAGCTCTGGTCCTGGCCTTCCGTGGAGGCCCGCTTGAAGAACCAGAAGTTGATCACGCCCACCCAGGGCCACTCCTCCGCCGCCCGCCGGTAGGCCAGCGGGACCCAGCGGGCCTGCTGCTCCGGCGTGACCTGCCCGTAGTTGTAGCGGTTGGCGATGTCCGGCGCGGCCTCCGGCCCCGGCACGGGGTTCCAGTTCATCTCGCTGAGCCAGATGGCCGTGTCCGCGTCGCCGTTGTGCACCATGATGTCGCGGATCCACAGGTTGCGGGCGTAGTTGATGGTGAAGGGGCGCAGGCGGCGGTCGGTGGGGCCGCTGAAGAGGCCGTAGCCCTGCACGCTCAGCACGTCGAAGCACGCGCCCGCGCCCGCGTCGTACATCCGCTGCAAGAAGATCAGGTCGCTCATGTCGCGCCCGTCCAGGGAGACGGTGGGGGCCAGCGCCCCGCTGATGACCACGATGGAGGGGTCCACGGCCTTCAGCGCCCGGTAGGTGCGGCACAGCAGGTCGGTGTAGGCTTCGGGGTCCACCGTTTGCTCGCCCCATTCGGGGTAGATGTTTGGCTCGTTCCATATCTGGTAGTGGTGAACCCGCCCCCGGTAGCGCTCCGCGACGGCCACGGCGAAGTTGACGTAGTCTTGCACGTCGTCCGGCGGGGCAAAGTGCCCCTGCGCGTCGCCTGCGGCGCGGCTCCAGGCGGGCGGGTTGCTCAGGCGGACCTGAAGCTCCAGCCCGTACTGCTCGGCCAGGTCCACGATGTGGTCGTATTTGGCCCAGGCGTCCACGCCGTTGGGGTCGTTGCGGCGGTCCACGAAGTCCCCCCGCCCGTGTATCTCGATGTCCTCCCAGGGGAACTCCTGCCGCAGCCAGTGGAAGCCCGCCTCCGCGATCATGCGCACCTGGCGCTCCCGCTTTTCCGGCTCCACCTCCTGCTGCAAGAAGGTGTTGATGCCGTAGGGGTTGACCTGGGCCAGCGCCGGCACGATGTCGGGCCGGGTTTCCGGCAGGCGGCGGGTGAAGTTGCCCAGCCACTCCACGAAGCCGCGCACCTGCGCGATGGGCGCTTCCTCGCCGGTCAGGTTCCACAGCGCCCGCCAGGCCAGGCCGTGCGCGGCCAGGTCCGCCGCCAGCGCGGCCAGCAGCAGCGCGCCCACGGCCAGCCCGGCCAGCAGGGGGCGCCCCCGGCGGCGCAGCCTGGTGGCGAGTGAGGGTTTTGTTTTCTGCATGGCGGGCATTATACCGCATTGGGGGGCCAATCCACGTTATAATAGGGGCAGAGCGTCGTGAGGAGGAGAAGCCATGAGCGAAGACGGATTCCGTGTGGAGAGAACGGTCCAGGAGATTGCCGACGAGGTGAGAGGCCGGGTTGACGAGGTGACCGAGCAGGCCAGGGCCGAGCTGGCCAGCATGCAGTCCCGCATGCGCGCGCTGCGCCGCGAGGTGATCGACAGGGCCATGGCGGTGCGGGAGCGGGCCGTGGAGGAGCTGCAAAGCGCGGCCCAGCGCATCCGCCGCGAGGCCCAGGAATCCGGCGACCAGGCAGCCATCAGCAAGGCCGCCGCGCTGGCCGAGGAGCTGGAGCAGGCCGCGTCCCGCCTGGGCAGGCAGCGGATCGAGCAGCTTGGCGAGGAGGTGACGCAGGCTGCGCAGCAGAATGTGTGGGAGGCGCTGGGGTTTGCGTTTGCGGGCGGCCTGGTGATCGGGCTGCTGCTCGGCATCCTGATCGCCCGCAAGTGAGGCCGCCCGTTTGAGGGATACACCTGCCGGCAACGCGCGCGTTGGTCGCGCGTTGCGCTTTCCTGGTCCAGTGCTGGTGC
>FWPU01002919.1_pt1 | contig 41031 bp, 33 predicted proteins | sample 2228361 | NCBI WGS metagenome assembly FWPU01 (sample SAMEA103939777, study PRJEB20133) | metagenome | reverse complement strand
CTCGCTCCGGGGGGCCGAGGAGCTCGACCTTCTTCCTCGTTACTCCCCCGGTGCGTAAACCGGAAGCTCGCTCTGCCACGTCACCAGCCGGGGGAGTATCCCGGAACTTCCGGGCCCCGCGAGCCGGCGCTCACCACCCGGGCGAGTATCCCGGAACTTCCGGGCCCCGCGACCCAGCCTGCGCCACCGGGGCGAGGATCCCAGAACCGTTCGGCGTCGCAGGGTGGCAGCCGAACGGCCCCGGCTCGGTAGCGTCGACGTCCCGACGGGCCCGACGTTCCCGCTCCCGCGCCCGGTCAGCTCGCCGCAGGGACCGTCAGTGTCCTCCGCTCGAGCCCGCGGACGACGACGACCTTGAAGGGGGGCTCGGCCGCAGCGAGGACAGCGCGGAGGTCGTCGATCCCTCCCACCGGCTGGCCGGCCGCAGCGACGATGACGTCACCCTCGCGGAGCCCGGCCGCTTCGGCGAGACTGCCCGTCTCGACGCCGCGGACGAGGAGGCCGTCGACCTCCTCGAGCCCGACGGCCCGGCGAAGCCGGCGAGCGACCTCCGGCGGGGCGACGACGACGCCGAGGCGGAGCCGTCGTCGGACCTCGCCTCGAGCGAGGGCGGCGATGCGATCACGAAGACCGGCCTCGGCGGCGAGGGCGAGGTAGAAGCCGTCGCCGAGGCGGTGGGTGTCGATGCCGACGACCCGCCCCTCACGGTCGAGGAGGGGACCGCCCGAGGCCCCCGGTGCGAGGGGAGCCGTGTGCTCGACCGCCGGCTCGATGACCTGCCCGCTCGGGCCCCGGAAGGCGCGGCCGAGCCCCGAGACGAAGCCGATCGTCAGGCGAGGCCCCACGGGACCGGCGGCCGCGGCGAAGACCGCGCTGCCGAGAGCGAGAGGCCGCTCCGACCAGGGGAGGGGCGACCGGTCGCCGGTAGGGACGCCGACGACGGCGAGGTCGCCCTCGGGGTCGAGGCCGAGGAGGCGGCCCGTCGAGCGTTCACCGTCGGCGAAGGTGACCGTCGTCTCCTCGCCCCGAAGGTTGTGGGCGTTCGTCGCGACCTGCCCGTCGGCGAGGACGAACCCGGAGCCTCGGAAGCGGGCGCCGATCCCGACGACCGAGGGGAGGGTCGTCTCGGCCACCTGGGCGATCGTTCGCTCGATCTCGGGGAGAGCAGCCATGTCACGTCCTCCGAAGGATGGACGGCGCTCGGACGAGGTGGCCGACCGGAGCGCCGGCTTCATACTTGCAAGATGCAAGATACTCGCCTAGCGCGCCGGTGGCAAGGGCTCGGCTACGATGAGGGGTCAGTGGCAGCCGTGTCCGAGTCCCAGGCCTCCGCCCTTGCCGTCGCCCTCGAACGGGTCGGCGACCGCTGGAGCCTCCTCGTCGTCGAGGCGCTCCTCGGCGGTCCCCGTCGGTTCGGGGAGCTCGCGACCGCCGTCCCCGGCATCGCCCCGAACGTCCTCACCGACCGGCTCCGCCGGCTGACCCGGGCGGGGGTCCTCGTCGCCCGCCCCTACGCGCGCCGTCCCGTCCGCTACGAGTACGCCCTCACCGCCGAGGGACTCGAGCTCGCCGTGGTCATCCGAGCCCTCGCTGCCTGGGGGACGAGGTGGGCCGGCTCGGGGGAGGGGAGTCGTCACGACCTCTGCGGAACCCCCCTCGAGGTCCGCTCCTGGTGCCCGACCTGCCGGGAGGTCGTCGCCGCCGAGCCGGTCGGATCCGCCGGGAGCCTCGAGGAGGTCGCCCTGTGACCGGGGCGTCAGGCGGTCCTCGCGGGGGTCGGGTCGTCGTCGTGACCGGGGCGAGCGGCCGACTCGGCCGCGTCGTCGCTCGGGCCTTCGCCGACGGGGGCGACCGGCTCGCCCTCCTCGGCCGCCGGGCCGACGCCCTCGAGGCGCTCGCGGCGGAGCTCCCCGGCGGACCAGGACGACATCGACCTTTCGCCGTCGACCTCGTCGACGCTCAGGCGACCCTTGCGGCGGCCGAGCGGGTCCGCTCCGAGCTCGGTCCTGCCTCGGTCCTCCTCCACCTCGCCGGCGGCTACCGTGGCGGGACCGGTCTGGCCGAGGCGCCGCCCGACGAGTGGGAGGCGATGCTCGCCGTCAACCTCTGGCCGACGGTGAACGCCCTCCGTGCCTTCCTCCCGCAGGTCCGGGCCGCTGAAGCCGGGCGGATCGTGACCGTCTCGACGCCCTTCGCCCGGGCTCCCCTCGCGAGCGGCGCGGCCTACTCGGCCTCGAAGGCGGCCGTCGAGGCGATCACCCTCTCCGTCGCGCGGGAGCTGGCCGGGACCCAGGCGACGGCGAACGTCGTCCTGGTCCGAACGATCGGCGACGCGAAGCCCCACCACACCCGACCCGAGGAGATCGTCGCTGCCCTTCGCTGGCTCGCCTCTCCCGAAGCAGGCGTCGTGAACGGACAGCTCATCCCCCTCATCGGTCGCGCTCCGCCGACAGGCTCGTAGGTCTCGTCGCCCTGTCGGGCCCGCTGGCCGGGCGCCGCGGGCCGCCCCTTCGGAGGATCGAGCGTCCCGGTCGACGCGTCCCCGGCCGGTCGGGAGCGGACCCGTCCCACCGAGCGTCCCTTCGCCGGCCCGCTGGCATCGAGGGTCCTCCGGTCCCGCTGCGAACCTCGAACCCTCGTCCGCGGCCCGTTGACAATCGGCACCGAGGGTGGATCATGAGGGCCAGCGACGAGACACGGCAGAGGAGGCACGAGATGGCGAAGTATCTCTTCATCGGTTCCTACACCGCCGAAGGCGCCCGCGGGCTCCTGAAAGAGGGTGGCACCGGGCGTCGCCGGGTCGCCGAGGAGGTCGTCCGCTCCCTCGGCGGGTCGGTCGAGGCCTACTACTTCGGCTTCGGCAGCGACGACTTCTACCTCCTCGCCGACCTGCCCGACCACGCCAGCGCGGCGGCCCTCAGCCTGACCGTCGGCTCGAGCGGAGCGGTGTCGGTCCGGACGGTCGTCCTCATGACGCCCGAGGAGGTCGACGCAGCGACGACGAAGTCGGTCGCCTATCGAGCCCCGGGGGCCTGAGCGGCCCCGCCGGCCCACGCGGGGGGCGCTGGGCCGCGAGGGGCGGCCCTTCCCCGCCGTCCGTCGTCCTTCCGGGGGGCGTTCGAGCCCGACCCTCGTCTCCGGAGGCCGGAGCTCGAAGCCGACCCGGCCCAGCGGGCCCTTGCCCGATGGCGCGCGGCGCCCTGGCGGCCGATCCGGTACCCTATCGCGCCGGGTGCGTGGGCCCGTAGCTCAACGGTAGAGCAGCTGACTCTTAATCAGCGGGTTGAAGGTTCGAATCCTTCCGGGCTCACCACGCGCTGATGGGGACCGCCGTACCGGCGGAAGCCGTGGAAAACGCCGGTCCGGAATCGCCTGACTCTGTCACGCCTGGGCGTCGGTGGCGGCGAACCGGCCCCTTCACCTCCATGTGACGATCGCGGCGGCTCGACGCCGTGGCCTCTCCGAAGAGCTGCGACTACCGCGCAGAGCGCCCGGGCGCCCTTCGTCCGCCGCTCCAGCCTCGGCTCGTTGGTGGGCCGTGGTACCCTGTGGGGCGCATCCTTGGCGGCCGGTCCAGTGAGGCCGGCGAGACCGGTCCCGTGAGGCCGGAAAGGAGGTTCGTCGCGTGGCCAGCTCCATCGGTCGCGGCGGCGGTTCGCCGCCGGTCCTGCCAACTCCCACCGCCCGTCCTTGCCCCACTCCCCCTCGCCCGTGAGCCGGCCGCCGCTGCCGCGGGCGAGCGCCATCGTCGATCCACGGATCGGCGACCACGGCCCGGCCCTCCTCGCCCTCGAAGACGGCCTCGTCGTGGCCGGCATCGCCTTCGGCGCGCCGACGATGGGCGGCGGCGACCTCGTCGTGAACACCGCCCAGACGGGCTATCAGGAGGTCTGCACCGACCCCTCCTACGCCGGCCAGGTCGTCGTCATGACCTACCCGCTCATCGGCAACTACGGCCGCCTCCCCGAGGACGACCAGTCCCTTCGGCCCTGGCTCCGGGGCCTCGTCGTCGGGCACGCCACGGCCGCCGTCCTCGACGATGCCCGCCAGCTCGCGACCCTCCTCCGCTCGGCTGGGATCCCCGCCATCGCTGGGATCGACACCCGCTCCCTCGCCCGCCACCTCCGGGCCCACGGCTCCCTCCGGGCGGTCATCACCGCCCCCGGTGCGATCGATCCCGAGGCCGCCGTCGCCGCCGCCCGGGCCGTGCCGCGCTGGGAGGACGTCGACTTCGTCGGCCAGGTCTCGCCGGCCGAGCCGACGGACGTCGGGGACCCGGCCGAAGGTGGGCCCCTCGTCGCCGTCGTCGACCTCGGCCTGAAGGCGAACATCGTCCGCTCCCTCCGCCGCCGCGGAGCTCGGGTCCGGATCCTCCCTCACACCGCCCGCGCTGGCGACCTCCTCGACGCCGAGGTGGCGGGGGTCGTCCTTTCGCCGGGCCCGGGCGACCCGGCTCGACTCACCGAGCAGGTCGCCGGTGGCCGGGCCGTCATCGCCGACGGGCGACCCCTCCTCGGGATCTGCCTCGGCCACCAGATCGTCGCTCGGGCGGCGGGAGCCGAGACGCGCCGCCTCCGCTTCGGTCACCACGGCGCGAACCATCCGGTCCGCGACCTCGACTCGGGACTCGTCATCGTCACTGCCCAGAACCACGAGGTCGCCGTCGTTGCCGAGACCCTCGACCCCGCGACGGGCTTCGCCGTCAGCCAGGTGAACCTGAACGACGGGTCCGTCGAGGGGCTCCGGCACCGCGAGCTGCCGATCGAGACGGTCCAGTACCACCCCGAGGGCGCACCGGGGCCTCTCGATGCCCTCGCCGTCTTCGACCGCTTCGTGGCGGCCTGCCGGGCGGGCGGCCGAACTCCCCTCGCCCGGCCCGAACCGACGGCGGTGGGACGATGACGCCCGAACCTCCACCGTCGGCGCGCCCGCGGTCGGTCCTCATCATCGGCTCGGGCCCCGTCGTCATCGGCCAGGCGGCCGAGTTCGACTACGCGGGAACCCAGGCCTGCCGCGCCCTCCGGGCCGAGGGAGTCCGGACGATCCTCGTCAACTCGAACCCGGCGACGATCATGACCGACCCTCAGGTCGCCGACGCCGTGTACCTCGAGCCCCTGACCGTCGAGGCGATCGAGGCGGTCATCGCCCGGGAGCGACCCGACGGCCTCCTCGCCGGGCTGGGTGGCCAGACCGCCCTCAACCTCGCCGTCGCCCTCTCAAAGGCCGGCGTCCTGGAACGGTACGGGGTCCGACTCCTCGGCACCCCCCTCGAGGCGATCGAGATGGCCGAGGACCGAGAGCGCTTCCGGGACCTCCTCGAGCGGATCGGCCAGCCCTATCCGCCCTCGGAGATCGTCGAGGGGGCGAGCGAGGCGGAGCGGATGGCTGCCGCCGAGCGAGCCCTCGCCCGAATCGGTCTCCCGGCGATCATCCGCCCGGCCTTCACCCTCGGTGGGACGGGGGGCGGGATCGTCGAGACCGAAGAGGGCTACTGGGAGCGAGTCCGGGCTGGGCTCCGGGCGAGCCCGATCCGCCAGGTCATCGTCGAGCGCTGCCTCGTCGGGTGGCAGGAGATCGAGTACGAGGTCATGCGCGACGCCGACGACACCTGCATCGCCGTCTGCTCGATGGAGAACGTCGATCCCCTCGGCGTCCACACCGGCGACTCCATCGTCGTCGCCCCCGTCCAGACCCTCCCCGACCCGGTCCATCAGCGCCTCCGGAGCGCTGCCCTGGCGATCATCCGGGCCCTCGGCGTCGAGGGCGGCTGCAACGTCCAGTTCGCCCTCTCGCCCGACTACCGCGACTACGCCGTCATCGAGGTGAACCCGCGGGTCAGCCGCTCCTCGGCCCTCGCCTCGAAGGCGACGGGCTACCCGATCGCCCGAGTGGCGGCCCAGATCGCCATCGGGCGGCGCCTCGCCGAGATCCCGAATGCGGTGACGAGGACGACGGTCGCTGCCTTCGAGCCAGCCCTCGACTACGTCGTCGTCAAGCTGCCCCGCTTCCCCTTCGACAAGTTCCCGACCGCCGACCGGAGCCTCGGCTCCCAGATGAAGGCGACGGGCGAGGTCATGGCCATCGACCGGACCTTCGGCGCCGCCCTCTACAAGGCCCTCCGGGGGATCGAGCAGGCCGGGGCGGGCCCCCTCGCCGAGGACCCGAGCTGGCGGGCGAGCCTCGACTACCTCGCCGCCGTCTACGGCGGTGGTCGCGACCCCGACGACCCCGAGGCGGCCGAGGAGCCGATCCGCTGGACGGGCGAGGGAGGCGAGGCCTGCGAGTCGACCCGGCTCGCCGAGCGAAGCGCGGCCCCGATCGTTCTCCGGCGCTTCCTCGCTCCGTCGGACAGCCGTTTGTGGCGGGTCCTCGCCCTCCTCCGGCGCGGGGTCCCGACCGAACGGATCCAGGCCGCCACGGGCATCAACCCATGGTTCCTCGCCGAGCTGGCCCGGAACGTCGCCCTCGAGCCCGAGCTCCGGGCCGCCGGGCGTCGCCTCCTCAACCCCGACGACGAGGCGGCGATGGCCCTCCTGGCGACGGCGAAGCGGGCCGGCTTCGGCGACAAGGAGATCGCCGAGCTGGCCGGGGTCGCGGCGGGGGAGGTCCGCGCCACGCGCCTCGCCGTGGGCCTCCGGCCGGGCTACGCGATGGTCGACACCTGTGCCGCCGAGTTCGAGGCCGAGACCCCCTATTTCTACTCGACCTACGCCGCCGCAGGTTCACCGCCCGAGGCGCCGCCCGTCCCTCGACCGGCCGCCCTCGTCATCGGCTCCGGGCCGGTCCGGATCGGGCAGGGGATCGAGTTCGACTACTGCGCCGTCCACGCCGCCGAGGTCCTCCGTCGCCTCGGCTGGTCGGCGGTCATGATCAACTCGAACCCAGAGACCGTCTCGACGGACTTCGATGCCTCGTCCCGCCTCTACTTCGAATCCCTCGACGTCGAGAGCGTCCGCTCGGTCATCGACGCCGAGACGCCACCGGGGACCGAGCTCCTCCCTGCCGTCGTCGCCTTCGGCGGCCAGACGCCGCTCAACCTTGCCGGGCCCCTCGCCACCGACGGCGTCCCGCTCCTCGGCGCCGACCTCGAGGCGATCGACCAATCCGAGGACCGGACCCGCTTCGCCGCCCTCCTCGATCGCCTCGGCGTCCCGCAGCCCGAGGGCGGCATGGCGACGAGCCTCGAGGAGGCCCTCGCCATCGCCGAGCGGGTCGGTTACCCGGTCATCGTCCGACCCTCCTTCGTCATCGGCGGTCTCGCCATCGACTTCGCCTATTCGCCCGAGGACCTCGTCCGCCAACTCGCCGCAGCGACGGTCGTCGACCCCGACCGGCCGGTGCGGATCGACCGCTTCCTCGAAGGGATCGAGGTCGACGTCGACGCCGTGAGCGACGGGACGAGCGTCCTCATCCCGGGCCTCCTCGAGCACGTCGAGCGGGCCGGTGTCCACAGCGGCGACTCGATCGCCACCTTCCCGCCCCAGACGGTGAGCGAGGCCGACCAGGACCTCATCGTTGCGGCCATGGGTCGGATCGCCCGAGCCCTCGGAGTCCGGGGGCTCGTGAACGCCCAGTTCATCGTCCGCGAGGACGGTGTCTACTGCATCGAGGTGAACCCGCGGGCTTCGCGGACGGTTCCTTTCATGAGCAAGGTGACGGGCGTGCCGATGGTCGAGCTCGCCATCCGGGTCGCCCTCGGGGCACGCCTCGCCGACCTCGGCTGGCCCGACGGGCTCCTGCCACCGCCGGGTCTCGTTGCGGTCAAGGCGCCGGCCTTCTCGACGGCGAAGCTCCGCGGCGTCGATCCCTCCGTCGGCCCCTTCATGCAGTCGACGGGGGAGGTCATCGGCCTCCACACCGACCCGCGGGTCGCCATGGCAAAGGCCCTCGCCGGGGCGTCCCTCGTCCCGCCGCGGCCGGAGCCCGGGGAGCCACCCTACGCCCTCCTCTCCATCGCCGACCGGGACAAGGCGGCCCTGCCGCGGCTCGCGGCAGCCCTCGTCCGGGCCGGTTACCGGCTCGCTGCGACCCCGGGGACCCGGACCGCCCTCGCCCGGGCGGGTTTCGGGGCGCGGCTCGTCGCGAAGCTCGGCGCCCCGTCGGGTTCGCCGGGCGAGTCGATCCTCGAGGTCATCCGCTCGGGCCGGGTGCGGCTCGTCGTCAACACCCCGACGCCGCGCTCCGGTCCGGTCCGGGATGCGGCCGAGATCCGCCACGCTGCGATCGGGGAGGGGATCCTCTGCCTGACGGCGATCGAGACCGCCATCGCCGCCGCTGACGCCCTCGACCCCGCCGTCGTCGGTCGGCTGGCGGAGGTCCGATCCCTCGGCGACTGGGTCGCCGGGGAGCGAACGGCCGTGCTCGCCGTCGCGACGGGGGCGGAGCCCCAAGGGCCGAGGCTCGCCGTGGCCGGCCTCGAGCCACGCGCCTGAGGGACCGCGGGCGGCAACCGTCCGGCGGCTCGCTAGAGTAGAGGCGATGTCAGCGGCGAGCGACCGACCTCTGGCGAACTCCGTCGACTCCTACCGCCCGGGGGCCTGCAACATCGGCCCGGCGGAGGTCGCTCGACGCCGCCGAGCCGGCTGGCTTGGCCTGGGCGCCGCCAGCGCCTGGGCGGTCGTCAGCCTCCTCACCGGCGCGGAGCCGCTCCTTCGGTTCGCCGTCGTCGTCCCTCTCGTCGGCGGCCTGGTCGGCTTCCTCCAGGCCCGTCGCCGCTTCTGTGCCGCCTATGGGTTCCTCGGCCTCCGCAACTTCGGGCCCCTCGGCGAGGCCGAGCGGATCGCCGACGGCGAGGCGCGGCGGCGGGATCGGGCGGCCGCCCTCCGCCTCGTTGGCGAGGCCCTCCTCCTTGCCCTGCCGCCGAGCGTCCTCCTCGCCCTCGTCCCGGTCCGTTGAGGGCGTGCCCCTCGCCACGTCCGCCGACGGAGCGGACCTCGCCGGCCGCACCGCGGCCGCGCCGCGCGTGCCGCGCCCGGAGCGACCGACCTAGGGGCGGGCGGCCCAGCCGGCCCGGCGCCGGCCGCGCTCGGGCGGCGGTGCCTCGCCACCGAGGGCGAGCCCGACCTCGACGAGACGCCGGCCGAGCCAGCGGCGAACCGCAGCGACGACGCCGCGCCTGGGCCGCGACCGGCGATGCCGTCGGCTGACGAGAAGGCGCCCGTGGGCTCGAGCCCGACGGGCTCGCAGGGTCGCTCGGCGCTGGACCGGCGAGGGCCGGCCCGTCGCGAGCGCCTTGGTCCCGTCCGCCGTGGCGAGACCGCCGGCCCCGGTCGTGGCTGGCTCGGGTTGGGCCGGCACGGGATCGCCGTTCCGGCGGATGGGGGAGCCCCCTGCGAGCGGGGCTGCACTCCTCCCGCGAGCGAGGCGGGCAAGCCGTTCCGCATCGGCCTCGGCAAGCCGCTCGGCGAGCCGCGCCCGGGCGAGAACTCGAGCCGCGTCGATGTCGAACACCGTCATCCTCCCGTCGGTTCCTTCGTCAGTGGAGCAAGAAGCTGCGGAGCTCCTCGGCTGCGGCCTCGAGCCGCTCTCGGCGGAGCCGGTAGTAGGTCAGGCCACCCTCCTCGATGACGGTGACGAGGCCGGCCGAACGGAGCTGGGCGAGGTGATGCTTCACGGTCGGCTTCGAGAGCTCGAGGAGCTGGGCGATCTCGGTGAGGTAGTGGTCGCGGTCGCGGAGGATCCGAAGGATCCGGAGTCGCGACTCGTCGGCGAGGGCACGATGGAGTCGGACGACCGACGGCGGAGGGGCGAGGGGATCGCCGGCATCGAGGGCGGCGTCGGCGATGGGGTAGCCGAAGAGCCGCCAGTCGGCGCCACCGAGGACGAAGTTGTAGGGGCGGGCGAAGTAGGAAGGAGCGAGGACGACCCGCCGGATCCCGGGCTCCGAGAGCCAGCGGATCCCGCCCGTCGTCCGTTCGATGAGCTCGGCCGGTGGCAGGGCGAGGTCGGCGGCCCGGAGCTCGACGTCGCGGCGGAGCATCGCCTCGACCCGGGCCTCGATCGGCTCGAAGTGGGTGAGCCAGGCGGCCACGACTCCCCTGGCCGGGTCGAGGACCGCCGGCGGGTTGCGGTAGAGGGTCGCCAGGCGCTCGCGCCGAGCCCCTGGATCGTGTTCGGCCATGCGGGCGACGATCGCCGCGATCGCCGTCTCGTCGCCGCGGAGGGCTCCTTCGACGGTCGGCCGGGTTTCGGGGTTCCGAAGCTCCTCGGCGAGGATCGTCCGCAGGACGACGGGGTCCGGCGTCGAACGGACGAGCTCGACGAATTCGGCCGCCCGCCGGACATCGGGTCGATCGACGGCCAACCCGGCGAGGACGACGCAGAGCTCGCTGCCATAGAGGTCGACGACGTCGCCAACCTCCGCCCGGAGGTTCTTCTTCGCCTCGGCGAGCCAGCTTCGGTCGCGGGCGGGGAGATCGTCCGTCGAACCGGCGTCGTCGGAGAGGCTGAAGACGAAGTCGTAGACGGGCCGGACGTCGAACTCGACGGCGACGGGGGCGGCTCGTCCTCGACTGAAGTCGCGAATCCGGGCGCCCTCGACCCTCGGAACGGCCTGGCGTGGGGCCGGGGCCGCCTGGTCGCCAGCCCTCGCCGGGCGGTCGTGCTGGTGGGTCGTTCGCCGTTGGGCCATGGTTGATGTACTCCTAATCCGTGTTAGATGGCAGTCTAACACGATCTCGGGTCCTGTCAAGCCCCCTCTGCCGATTGCGACCCGAGAGCCGACCAGGCGGCGTCGGCGGACGACCTACAATGGGCGGCGTCTCGCCCCTTCCGTCGCGCGCCGAGGCCGGCGCCCGACGGCCCGACCCGTCGCAGCCCAGGAGGTCGCCCCTCGGCATGGCCGTTCCGAAGGTCTCGTTCACCGACGAACGCTTGGGGAACGGCCTCCGCCTCATCCTCGCCGAGGACCACCTCGTCCCCGTCGTTGCCGTCAACCTCTGGTACGCCGTCGGCAGCAGGCACGAGCCGCCCGGCCGGACCGGCTTCGCCCACCTCTTCGAGCACATCATGTTCCAAGGCTCCGCCCACGTCGGGAAGGCCGAGCACATCGCCCTCATCCAGGCCGCCGGCGGGACGATGAACGGGACGACCTGGCTCGATCGGACGAACTACTTCGAGACCGTCCCGGCTCACCAGCTCGAGCTCGCCCTCTGGCTCGAGGCCGACCGGATGGGAACCCTCCTCGAGGCCCTGAGCCAGGAGACCCTCGACAACCAGCGCGAGGTCGTGAAGAACGAAAAGCGCTGGAGCTACGACAACCGCCCCTACGGCTCGTGGTCGGAGAAGCTCCAGGCCCACCTCTTCCCGCCCGATCATCCCTACCACCACCCGACCATCGGCTCGATGGCCGACCTCGACGCGGCAAGCCTCGACGACGTCCGCGACTTCTTCCGGACCTGGTACGCCCCGAACAACGCCGTCCTGAGCATCGTTGGAGACTTCGAGGCCGAGATCGTTCGTGGCTGGGTCGAGCGCTACTTCGGCCGGATCCCGCCGAACCCGGACCTCCCGCTGCCGCCCGACTCTAGCCTTCCGCCGATCCTCGGGGCCGAACACCGGGAGGTCGTCCCGGACCGGGTCCCCCTCGCCCGGATCTACGTCGGGTTTCGGGCCCCTGTCTTCGGCGACCCTCGCCTCGATGCCCTCGACCTCGCCGGCCAGATCCTGGCCGGAGGGAAGAGCAGTCGCCTCCACCGCCGCCTCGTCCGAGAGGAGCGCCTCGCCCAGGACGTCGCCCTCTTCAGCCTCGGCTTCGTCGGCGGAGCCTCGATCACCGCGGGCTGGGCGACGGTCCGACCCGGGGTTCCCATCGGCCGGGTCGAGGCAGCCCTCTTCGAGGAGCTCGACCGGATCGGCGCCGAGCCGGTCGCCGAGGACGAGCTCGCCCGGGCGAAGGCCCTCGTCGAGACCGAGGAGCTCGGGGTCCGCTCGCGGGTCGACGAGCGCGCCGATCGGCTCTCGATGTATGCCACCCTCCTCGACGACCCGGACCTCGTGAACCGGATGCTCGATCGCTACCTGGCGGTGACGGTCGAGGACGTCCGGTCCGTCTGCGAGGCCGTCTTCCGGCCCGACAACCGGGTCGTCCTGACCTACGTCCCCGCCGTCGCTCCCGCCGACGCCGCCCGGCTCCCGGCCGAAGAGATCGCCGGGGAGGCGGCGGCATGAGAGCGCTTCGGGGCTGGACCCTCGGGAGGACGATCGGCCGCGATCGGCCTGGCCGGAGGAGCCCCAGGACTCGTCTCCGAGGGCGCCAGCGATGAGCGAGCACGTCGTCCCGACCCGCCCCTCGCCTGGGCGGCCCAGGCCCTACCACTTCCCGGCCATCGAGCGAGTCCGTCTCGGCACCGGGCTGACCGTCGCGGCGGTCCACGTCCCGGGTCGGCCCCTCGCCGCCGCCGACCTCGTCGTCCGAGCCGGCGTCGCCGAGGAGCGCGCCGAGACGGCCGGAGCCGTTGCCCTCGCTGCCCGGGCTCTCACCGAGGGGACGGAGCGGCGGGATGCCGTGGCTCTCGCCGAGGCCGTCGAGCGGCTCGGGGCGAGCCTCGCCACCGAAGCCGGCTGGGACGCCGTCTCGGCCGGCATCGACGTCCCCGTCGCCAGGCTCCCGGCAGCCCTCGAGATCCTCGCCGAGGTCGTCCGGGAGCCAGTCTTCCCGGAAGGGGAAGTCGACCGCCTCCGGGAGGAGCGTCTGAACGACCTCCTCCAGGCGAAGGCGGACCCCCGGCGGCGGGCCGACGACGCCTTCGCCGCGACGATCTACGCGCCGGAGAGTCCCTACCACCGCCCGGCCGGTGGCGATCGGGCGACCGTCGAACGGCTCGACCGGGCTGCCGTCCGGTCGGCCTACCGGCGCATCCTCGATCCCGCCCGGACGGCCCTCGTCGTCGCCGGTGATCTCGCCGGCCTCGACGTCGCCGGCCTCGCCGAGCGGCTCTTCGGCGACTGGCTCGGCGCTCCCGGGGAGGTCGAACCACCGAGCCCGATCGTCGCTCGTTCGGCGGTCCTCGGTCGCCGAATCCGGGTCGTCGACCGCCCCGGCTCGGTCCAGACGGAGATCCGGATCGGGCATCCGGGGATTGCCCGTCGGGCGCCCGACTACCACGCCGTGAGCGTCATGGCGATGATCCTCGGCGGCCTCTTCAACTCCCGTCTGAACATGAAGCTCCGAGAGGAGAAGGGCTACACCTACGGGGCCTTCGCCGGTTTCGACGTCCGCCGAGGCGAGGGACCCTTCGTTGCCCGGGCCGCGGTCGCAACCGAGGTGACGGTCCCGGCCGTCCTCGACATGCTCACCGAGCTCGACCGGATGCGGGACGGCCCGGTTCGCCCCGAGGAGCTCACCGCCGCTCGGGACTTCCTCGTGGGGGTCTTTCCCCTCCGCTTCGAGACGCCGGGCCCCATCGCCGGCGCCGTCGCCGGGCTCCACGTCCACGAGCTACCCGACGAGGAACTGACCCGCTACCGGGAGAAGATCGAGGCGGTCGGCCTCGACGACGTCACGCGGGCAGCCCGGGAGCACCTCGACCTCGAGCGCCTCGCCGTCGTCCTCGTCGGTGACGCCGAGGCCTTCCTCACCGAGCTCGAGGTGGCCGGGATCGGGCCCGTCGAGGTCGAGCGGGAACCAGTGCCGGTCCCCGCGGTCGCCACCGCCGAGGCCCTCGCCGAGCCCGGGCCCGTCGGTGAGGACGGCGACTCGGCCCGGTCGGGGGAGGCTCGCGGGGGCGGTGAGGCGGAGGTGGCGGCGCCCTTCGAGCACCCCAGCGGCAGTGACGTCGACGGTCATGGGCGGCCGAGCCGAGCCGAGGGCTGACCCGTCACCGCTCGACTCCCCGGACGAGCCGAAGGCCAGACCGACCGGCGGCGAGGCGACGGCGCCGACGGCCCGGGGGGCGATGACGACCCGGAGCCGAGGGGGGCTGGTGCGGATCCTGCCGGCCTTCGCTTCGGCCTCCTTCCGAAGGTTCTTCGCGGGAGCCTTCGTCGGCAACCTCGGCCTCTGGATGCAGGCGACGGCCCAAGGCTGGCTCGTCCTCGAGCTGACGAACTCGCCGGCCCTCCTCGGCCTGACGAGCGCCGCCGCCTCGGCACCGACCCTCTTCCTCACCCTCGTCGCCGGCGTCCTCGCCGACCGAGTCGACCGACCGCGGCTCATCGTCGCCTGCCAGGTCGTGGCCGCCCTCGCCGCGGCAGTCCTGGCGGGGCTCGTCAGCACCAGCAGCGTCGCCTACTGGCACGTCTTCGTCCTCGCCACCGTCGCCGGGGCGGCCCAGGCCTTCGCGACCCCGGCCCTCCAGGCGATCGTTCCCTCCCTCGTCGACCGCGCCGCCATCGGCAACGCCGTCGCCCTGAACTCGGCCCAGTTCAACCTCTCGCGGGTCCTCGGCCCGACCATCGCCGGCGCCCTTATCGCCGCCGGTGGCCTCGCTCTCGCCTTCTGGGCGAATGCCGTCGCTCTCCTCGTCGTCGCCGTCGTCGTCTGGAGCGTTGGTCGCCTCAGCCCGGCGACGATCATCCAGGCCGAGGCGAGCCTCTGGCGGAACCTCCTCGACGGTCTCCGCTTCGTCCGCCGGGAACGCCTCGTCGGGGTGATCCTTGGCCTCGCCGTCGTACCCTCCCTCCTCGTCCTGAACTACCTCGTCCTCCTGCCCCTCTACGCGCGGGACATCCTCCGGGTCGGGGCTGGGGGACTCGGGCTCCTGACGGCGGCCGTCGGGCTCGGCGCTCTCGGCGGGGCGCTGGGGGTCGCCGTCCTCCGGCCGGGCGGAGGGAGCGGCCGGCTCATGCTCGGCGCCCTCGGTCTCGGCTCGTGCGCCGTCGCCGTCTTCGGGGTCAGCACCGACGTCACGCTCTCGCTCCTGGCTCTCGCTCTCGTCGGCGCCGCCCTGACCGCCTACTACGCGACGGCGAACACCCTCATCCAGCTCCTCTCGCCGCCGCGCCTCCGGGGACGGATCCTCTCCCTCTGGACCCTCGCCGCCCTCGGCGCAGTCCCGATCGGGAACCTCGCCGCGGGCGCCGTCGCCGACCGATTCGGCGCGCCCGTCGCCCTCAGCGTCGGGGGAATGGCGAGCGCCGTTGCTGTCCTCCTCGTCGGTGTCGCCGTGCCCGAGCTGTGGCGGCTCCGACCAGCCGAGGCCGCGTCGGATCGCCGGGAGCTCGCCCTTCCCCCGTCGGTCGGTGGAACGGATCTCGGCTCTCAGGCTGAGGGCCAGGGTCGCCGGCGATCATCCCGCGAGGGTGGGACCCCACCCCCGGGCCGGGGCGACGAAGGGGCAGGCCGTGGCCCGGCGCCCCATCGCCCTCCCTCAGGCTGAAACCTTTTCGCGTCCTGCCGCCTCGGGATGGGTGAGTGGGGCGGATCGCCCCGGCTGGATCAGTGGGAGGAACACGATGACGAGACTCGACCGAACGAGCCGCCTGGCCAGGGGACTCGGTGTGGCGATCGTCAGCCTCTTCCTCGTCGTTGGCGGGGTCCTTGGGGCCGACGCCCTCTTCCGGGGGTCGTCGACCGTCGGCGACCCGGCTGGCTCGACCCCGTCGGCGACGCCCGAGGCGACGGAGACGGCGGAGCCGAGCGAGACGCCGGAGGCGACGGAGACGGCGGAGCCGAGCGAGACGCCCGAGGCGGAGGAGACCCCCGAGCCGAGCGAGACGCCCGAGGCGGAGGAGACCCCCGAGCCGAGCGAGACGCCCGAGGCGACGCGCTCACCGAGGCCGAGCGGAACCCCTGAGGCGACGGAGACGGCGGAGCCGAGCGAGACGCCCGAGGCGGAGGAGACCCCCGAAGCCGAGGAGACGCCCGAGGCCAGTGACGACCACGGCGACCACGACGGCGACGACGATCATGGCGGCCCGTCGGGCACGCCGGAGCCGACCGACGATCACGACGACTAGGATTGGGCGCGGCGTCCCGATGGCGACCACCCGAGCCCGTCGGGCTCGGGTCTCGCCCGCACCGCGGGGTGACGACGATCCTCGGTTCCGATCGAAGCCCACCGACCCCGGAGACGGCGACCGATGAGGCGGCCATCGTGGCCCGGGTGCTGGCCGGAGACCGGGAGGCCTTTCGACTCCTCGTCGAGCGCGAGTCCCGCTCCGTCGTCCGGACCTGCTACCGGATCCTCGGCAACCTCCACGACGCCGAAGACGCCGCCCAGGAGGCCTTCGTGACCGCCTATCGAGCCCTCCCGTCCTGGCGTCGCGACGGCTCCTTCGGGGCCTGGCTCGCCCGGATCGCGGTTCGGATCGCGACCCGGCGGGCGACCGCCCGCCGGACCGTCGAATGGCTCGATCCGACGGCCCTCGACTCGGCGTCCGCGGCGTCGCGGCTTGCCAGGGACGGTGGACCGGATCCGCTCCACTCGATCGTCCGGGCTGAGACCTCGGAACGGCTCCGGGCGGCCGTCGCCAGGCTCGAACCACCGTATCGGGACGTCGTCACCCTCCGCTTCTTCGCTGATCTCCCCCTCACCGAGATCGCCCGTCTGACCGGGCGACCGGTGCCGACGGTGAAGACCCATCTCCGGCGGGGCCTCCTCCGACTCCGCGAAGCCGTCGAGGGCAGGCCGTGAGCGGGGCGCTCGGATCGGGCTCGAGCCGCTCTGGGAGGACGAGGCGATGACGCCCTTCGACCGGCGACCCCTCGACCCCGAGGAGCTCTTCGACCCCGGCGAGGAACGATCCGCGGCCGAGTGGGAGGCGATCGACGAGATGACGCGTGCCCTCGATGGCCTCCGGCGGGACGATCCGCCGCCCTCGCCGGACTTCCCCGACCGCGTCATGGCGGCCATCGCCGAGGAGCCAGCCCCGGCCCCCCTCGTCGCCGTCGTGGCGGCCCTCCGCGAGGGTCGGCCCGGTCGGGCGCTGGCGGCGGTCGCCGACGCGTGGCGGACCGTCCTCGGCGGCGGGCGTCCCCTCGTCGTGCGGGCCCAGGCAGCCGGGGTCCTCCTCGCCGCCCTCCTCCTCGCCGGCTCCGTCGGCGGTGGCCTGGCCGTCGGCGCCGCTCGGCTCTTCGGCCTCGACGCCGGGCCGGTCGTCGGCCCCGCGCCGACCGAGACGCTCCGTCCGAGCCCGAGTCCATCCCCGAGCGCGATGCCCTCGCCGAGCCCAGGTGCGACCGAGCCCGGTCAGACGCCCGAGCCGAGCGAGACGCCCGAGGCATCGGCGACGCCCAGGCCCAGTGAGACCCCCAAGGCAACCGGGACGCAGGAACCGAGCGAGACGCCCGAGGCGACGGGGACGGCGGAGCCGAGTCGAACCCCGAGACCCTCGCCGACCCCGAAGCCGACATCGACCCCCGAGCCGACGCCGACCGCGGGCGACACTCCGGAGCCGTCGGAGACGCCCGAAGGCGAGGAGCACGACTGACCGGGCGCGTCGCCTGGGCGATCGCCGACGTCGACCTGCCGCCGTCGTCGCTGCCGCTCGTCGAGCCGTAGCCTGCCGGGGACGGCGCGTGGCGGCCGTCGTTGGGGAGGTTCTAGCGGCGGTCGAGGGAGAGCTGGCCTGGCGCGAGCCGGCGCGGCGACGGGCGGCGGGGGGACGACCGCAGGGCGACGATCCCGCCGAGGAGACCGCCGGCGACGCCGAGCCAGGTCGGGATACCGACGAGGAACTCGAGGGTCGCCCCGAGGTTCCAGCCGGCGAGGAGCCAGAGGCCGAGGATGAGGGCCGTTCGCATGGCCGCATCTTCGGCGTCGGTCGAGCCGGCTCGCCATAGCCCGTTTGGACCGCCTCCGGCCGCCGATCGATCCAGCCAGCCCCACGCTGCGGGCCTCGCCACCGAAAGCGGGCCTCCTGCCGCCAGGGTGGCAGGTGAGGAGGGCGACGCAGGGCCGGTGGGCTGGCCCTGCTTGCCCCTCGGCGGCGGCCGGCGTAGGCTCAGGGGGTGATCGTCGTCGTCGGACAGCCCTTTGCCCGCCGCGGTCCTGCCGGCTGGATCGCCGACGGCCCTGCCGTCAGGGTCGCTGCCGCCGCGGCCGAGCTCGGTGTCGAGGTCCAGCTCCTCGGCCGAATCGGCGAGGACTCCGTCGGGGAAGCCGTCGTCCTCGACTGTGCCCGCCGCTCGATCGGGCACGCCGCCCTCCTCCGCTCCCCCGGACACGCCACCCCGGTCCTCGGAGGTCGGCCGGGCGAGGCCGAGCCCCTTGGTCTCGACGCCGGTGACGTCGAGCTCGGCCTCCGCTACTTCGTCGATCTCGCCGCCATCGTCGTCGCCGAGCCCTTGCCCGGAACGGCCCTCGAGGTGGCCGCCCGGCTCGCCGCCGCCGGGGATGCCGTCCTCGTCGTCGCCGTCGAGCGGGGCGAGTCGGTCCCCGCTGCCGTCCTCGACGTCCATCGAGACGTCATCGTCCTGGAAGCGCCCGGTCCCGAGGGTCGACCAGCCTTCGACCGCTTCCTCGGCCGGCTGGCCGCCCGGCTCGCTGCGGGAGCATCGGCGGATGCCGCCCTCCGAGCTGCCGCCGAAGAGACCGGCTGGGGCCCGGCGGGCGCCTCCGCGGCAACCGCCTTCCTCGTCGCCCAGGACTGAACAGCTCGCGGGGGTGCGCTCGCCCAGGGCCGACGCCTTCGAACCGGCGGCCCGGCGGGCCCCGGAGGCGGCGAAAGGACGGGGGATCGCCGGGGGATAGTAGAGTCTTGGGGATGCAGGCCAGCGACCGCTCCCTCGCGGTTCCTTCGACCGCGGGGTCGTCTCTCCACACCACGGCAGCGACGGCCGCCGAGAAGGCCGCCCAATGGTGACCGGCGAACCCCTCCCGGACGGACCCCTCTCCCTCGCCGACGCCCGGGCCCTCCTCGACCAGGCCGCCGGATTCCTCGAGGCGGGCGAGTTCGAGGCGGCCGCCCTCGTCTACCGCCGCCTCGTGGGGCACGCCGACGTCGCCGTGACGGCGGCTGCCCTCCTCGGCCTCGGCGAGGCCCTCTACCGCCTCGACGACGAGGAGGCCGCCGTCGCCGTCTGGGAGGACGTCCTCCGACTCCCCGAGACCCCGTCGACCTACCACGCCTGGCGGCAGGTCGCCGCAGCCCGAGTTCGAAGCGGGGATCTTCGGGCCGCCCTCGCCGCCTACCGCGAGGCCGAGCGACGAGCTCCGTCCGCCGACCGGCCCGAGATCGCCGCCCGCCTCGGCTGGCTGACGAAGGAGATCGGCGACATCCGGTCGAGTCGCCGCTACTTCGCCCGGGCCCGAGGTGAGACGCTCGTCCCAGTTACCCTCCTCGTCATCGGCGTCAGCGTCGTCGTCACGATCACCGCCTGGGCCTCCCTCGGGACCCGGCTCGACCTCTACCCGATCCTCGAGCTCGACAAGCGGGCCGTCGTCCTCGGCGAATGGTGGCGGCTCTGGACGGTCACCCTCGTCCACGGCCTGCCGCCCTTCGGCTACCTCCACCTCGCCTTCAACATGTACGCCCTCTACCTCGCCGGTTCCCTCGTCGAGCAGCTCTACGGGGCCCGCCTCTTCGGGCTCCTCTACCTCCTTGGGGCGGCCTCGGGTTCGGTAGCGAGCGTCCTCTTCGGTGGCGATCGACCCTCGGTCGGTGCCTCGGGGGCCGTCTTCGCCCTCTTCGGCGTCCTCCTCGCCGTCTCCCGAACCCACCACCCCCTCGTCGACCGACGAGCCCGGGCCCTCCTCGCTCAGCTCGGCCCGATCGTCGCCTTCAACCTCATCTTCGGCTTCCTGAACGGCGCCGCCATCGACAACGCGGCCCACCTCGGCGGCCTCGTCGGCGGGCTCTGGCTCGGCTACCTCCTCGTCCCGGGCCGGGTCCCGACCCTCCGGACGGCCTGGCAGCGACCCGAGGGCTCGGGGTCGGCCAGCGGTCTCGACATCGCCCTCCGCTGGCTCGGGGTCGTCGCCTTCGTCGGGCTTCTCGTCGTCGGCCTCCTCGTTGCCGGCGAGCTGCGGCTCGGCTGAGGGCGAGGCGAGGCCGTGTTCGCTACCCTCGCTGGCGGGCTTCCCGCTCCGACGGACCGCCAGCCGGGGCCGGCCGAAGGGTCGGGCGCCGTCGACTGGTCCGAGGCGCTTCGGCGGGTCGTCGATGACCAGCGCTCCCTCGGCCTCGAGCCGATCTGCGACGGTCTCCTCGACTGGCCGTCGGGCTCCCTCGTCGGGACGGCCCTCGCCCTCGGTGGTCGGGTCGTCGGCGGCGCCGACCCTGGGCCGGGCCGAGGGACCCCGCCTCGGCTCCGGTTCGACCGACCGCCGGCGGCGGACGGCTCGGTCTTCGTCGCCCACTGGCGGGGGACGGCCGAGCTCGCCGCTCCGAAGGCGGCCAAGCTCGTCCTCGGTGGGCCCTGGAGCGTCGCCGGCCTCGCCAGCGAAGGACCGGCCGAACGGTCGCGTCTCGCCCACGCCCTGGCCGAGGCCCTCAACGAGGCCCTCCGAGCCCTCGAGGTGGCGGGCTGCCCCCTCGTCCAAGTCGACGAGCCGGCGCTGACGACCCTCGCGGCGGGGAGCCTTGAGGGACGGGACTTCGTCGCCGTCCAGGAGCGGCTCCTGTCCGGATTGACGCGGCTCCATCCGTCCCTCGCCATCGTCGGCGGCGCCGCCGACGCCGCCGGCCCGGCGACCGTCTTCGAGCCTCCCTACCGGAGCTACCTCCTCGATCTCATCGAGGGTCCCGACAACTGGCGGCTCGTCACGGCCGCCCCAGCTGACCGGGGGATCCTCTGCGGGGTCGTCCCGGCTGGGCCGTCCCTCGGGCCGGTGAACGTCGAGGTCCTCGTCTACGCCGCCCACTATGCGGCGGCTGCGAACGGGCGGGGGCTGGCGAGGGTGGGGCTGGCGAGCGCCGGCAGCTTCGCCGGTCTCGACTACGAGACTGCCCTGGCTCGGATGCGCCTCCTCGCGGCCGGGGCTGCTGCGGCCGAGGAGGTGGCCTCGGGGGGTGCTGCTGCCGTTCGTCGACGCCTCGACCTCCGGAGCTGGGACCTCCGGGCCGGCGGTCGCCCGGTGCCGGTCCGACGGGCCGGCTCGGCGAGCGAGACGTTGGGCGGGCCGTCGGGGACACCTACCGGCCAGGACCAGTCGTCGACGCCCGAGGAAGCCGAGTGAGCGCGGGTCCCGAGCGCGGGACGGGGAGCGCCCACCCGACCCCGGCCACGACGATCGAGCCGCCCCCGACCGAAGGGGCGGCCCCGAACCCGCTCGGGCGCCCCACTGCGAGCGAAGGCGTCCGTGCCCGTGGTCCCTGGGCGGTCGTCTTCCGCCTCGCGTACCGCGCCATCCGGGTCCTCGACCCACCGATCCGGGTCTGGTGGCGGCGTTTCGGCCTGGCCGACACCGTCGAGCTCGTCGTCGCCGGGCGGCGCTCGGGGCGGCCCCGATCGGTCCTCGTCGGCCTCCTCGATCTCGACGGTGCCTGGTACGTCGGCCACCCGAGCGGAGATGCGAACTGGACGCGGAACCTCCGCGCCGCAGGCCGCGGCGTCGTCATCGACCGCCGGGGCCGGGCGACGGCGGTCCGGGCCCGCCTCCTCGAGGCCGGTCCGGAGCGGACGGCGGCGATCGCGGCGACCTGGCGGCAGCACCCGCTGCCGGCCCGACCGGTCTATCGAGCCGCCCGTTCGCATATCCTTCGCTGGGGCGTCTACTTCCGCCTCGACCCGGACCTCGCTCGTGGAGAGCCGGAGGCAGATCGGGCTGTGGCTGCCCCCAGCTCCCGACCCTGAGGGTCCGGGCGCGCTCGCTCAGACCCGTCGAACCCCGGCCGCCTCGCGCGGGCTGTCGAGGCTGCCGAATGGCTCACCTCGCGCCGCTCGAACCGTGGTGCTGACACGAGAGAGTTCGTCATGAAGAGTACGCCGCAGCTTGCCGCCCTCCTCGGCTTCGACGCCGGGGCCGACCTCGTCCTCAGCGTCTATCTGAACCTGACCCCCGACCGCCAGATCGGGCGGACCTTCACCCTCGCCTTCGACGACCTCGTCCGCAAGGTGGGGGCGGAGCTCGACGCGACCGCCCGTGCCGCCCTCGACCGCGAGGCCGCCCGGGTCCGGGCCTTCCTCGAGACGGGTCCCCGAGGCCGCGGCCTTGCCGTCTTCAGCTCGACTCCGGCCGAGCTGTGGCAGGTCTGGTCCCTGCCGGTCCTCGTCGCCGAGGGCGTCTACCTCGGTCGCCGGCCGTACCTCCGCCCACTCCTCGACGTCCTCGACGAATACGAGCGGTACGCCGTCGCCCTCGTCGACAAGGAGAAGGCCCGCCTCTTCATCGTCGAGCTCGGGGAGATCGAGGAGCAGGAGCAGGTCTACGACGTCGTGCCAGGGAAACACGACCAGGGTGGCTGGTCGCAGGCGAACTACCAGCGCCACCACGAGGCCCATGTCTACTGGCACCTCAAGCGGGTCGCCGACGAGCTCGTCCTCCTCGCCCGCCGGCGGCCCTTCGAGGGGCTCGTCCTCGCCGGACCCGAAGAGGCGACCGCCGAGCTCGAGCGGATCCTGCCGCGCCACCTCCGGGTCCGCCTCGTCGGGCGGATCCCGGCGGAACTCTTCGCCAGCGAGGGCGAGATCCTGGCCCGAACGCTGGCGATCGAGGCCGAGGTCGAGCGGGAGCGTGAGGAGGAGCAGGTCGACGAGCTCCTCGAAATCGCCGCGGCCGGGGGTCCGGCGACCCATGGGCTCGGGCCGACCCTCGAGGCCGTCTGGCTTGGCCAGGTCCACGTCCTCGTCGTCGCCGAGGACTGCCGCGCCCCGGGGAGCGAGTGCCTCGCCTGTGGTCGGCTCGCTGCCGAGACACCGCCCCTCTGTCCCGCCTGTGGCGGCCAGGTGCGACCTCTCGACGATGCCGTCGAGCGCGCGATGGAGCGGACCCTCGAGGAAGGCGGCCGGGTCGAGGTCGTCAGGGACGCGCCGGCCCGCCGGCTCCGTGAGGTCGGCGAGGGGATCGGGGCGATCCTTCGCTACTGACCCGAGGGGCATGGCGGCGGATGGTGAAGAGGCGGGCCAACGGGCCGACGCTCGAGCGCCCCTCCGGCGAGACGGAGCGGCATCGTCGGTCCCGATCGACGAGACTGGAGACCCGGGTCGGTGGTTCCTGCCCAGGCCCGGGCGCTCCGGCAGCGACCGGACGGTGACGGCCCACGACGATCGAGGTGGTGAGAGGTGAGCACTCGCTTCTGGCACGGTTTTGCCGACATGCACGTCGTCCGCGACGCCGAGCTCGTCCTCCGGGCCGGGGACGGCGTCTGGGTCGAGGACGTCGAGGGGCGCCGCTACCTCGACGCGACGGCCGCCCTCTGGTACTGCAACGTCGGCTACGGCCGGCGGGAGATCGCCGAGGCGGTTCGAGACCAGCTCCTCCGCCTCCCCGCCTACTCGTGCTTCGGCCCCTACGCGACGGAACCGACGATCCGCCTTGCCGAGCGGCTCGCGGCCCTCGCCCCGATGCCGGACGCCGTCGTCTTCTTCGCTTCCGGTGGCTCCGACGCCGTCGACTCGGCGGCGAAACTCGTCCGCCGCTACTGGGACGTCATGGGCCGCCCGGAGAAGCGGGTCATCGTCGCTCGCGAGCACGGCTACCACGGCATGCATGCCTGGGGGACGTCCCTCGGTGGGATCCCGGCCAACCGGGCCGGCTACGGAGGCGAGATCATCGAGGAGGTCGTCCACGTCGGGGCGGGCGACACCGAGACCCTCGGCGCCCTCTTCGAGCGCCGAGCCGACGAGATCGCGGCCTTCATCGGCGAGCCGGTCATCGGCGCCGGCGGCGTCATCCCACCCGAGCCGGGCTACTGGGGCGAGGTCGCCCGCCTCTGTCGGGAGCACGATGTCCTCCTCGTCGCCGACGAGGTCATCACCGGCTTTGGCCGTCTCGGGTCGTGGTGGGGGAGCGGACGCTACGGGATCGAGCCCGACATCGTCACCTTCGCCAAGGGGGTCACCTCGGGCTACCTGCCCCTCGGCGGCCTCCTCGTCGGCCGCCGGGTCGCGGCTCCCTTCTGGACCGAGCCGGTCCCGGGCGCTGTCTGGCGCCACGGCTACACGTACAGCGGCCACGCGACGGCCTGCGCAGCGGGCCTCGCCAACCTCGACCTCCTCGAGCGCGACGACCTGCTGGCTCGCGTCCGGGGCCTCGAGGCGCACCTCGCCCGGAGCGTCGCGAGCATCACCGACGCGCCGCTCGTCGGTGAGGTCCGGGCCGTTGGCCTCATGGCCGCCGTCGAGCTCGAGCGGGCGGTCCTCGCCACCGATCCGGGGGCGATCGAGCGGGTCGTCGTCGCCATGCGCCGGCGAGGGGTCCTGAGTCGGTCCATCGGCGGCCGGGCGGTCCAGATCTCGCCGGCCTTCGTCATCGAGCCGGCCGAGATCGACCAGATCGTCGAGGTCGTCGGCGAGGCCCTGAAGGAGGTCGCGGCGGGCCGCTGAGCCGCCATGCCTGCTGCCCGCCTCGTCTCGCCACGCCCGCCTCGACGAGGAACCCCCGTCCCGTTCCGGGTGGCGCGACGGCGAACTTGATTCTCGGTCTTGGGCGTGCCACTATGGGTCCCTCTCGCCGACGAGGAGGAGCGTCGGCAACCTGCGCGATCTCGCCCTGCGGCGAGATCCACGGCCTGTCCGAGGTGGAAGGAGGTCCAGCCCGTGGTTCAGCGCATCTCCCTTACCGTCAACGGGGTCGCCCACGAGGTCGACGTCGAGCCAAGACGTCTCCTCGTCCAGGTCCTCCGAGAGGACCTGGGCCTGACGGGGACCCACATCGGCTGCGACACGAGCCAGTGCGGGGCCTGCACGGTCCTCGTCGACGGGGCGGCGGTGAAATCGTGCACGATGCTCGCCGTCTCGGCCGACGGCGCCTCGATCACGACGATCGAGGGCCTCGCCTCCGACGGCGAGCTCCACCCGCTCCAGGCGGCCTTCCGGGACAACCACGGCCTCCAGTGCGGGTATTGCACGCCGGGGATGATCATGACCGCCCTCGACTTCCTGAGCCGGAACCCGAGCCCGACGGAGCCGGAGATCCGGAAGGCGATCGAAGGCAACTACTGTCGCTGCACCGGCTACCAGAACATCGTCGCCGCCATCGCCGACGCCGCAGCGCGGATGCGCTCGGCCGGCGGGACCGCCTAGGAGGGGAGCCATGGCCACCGAACTCGTCGGCGCCCGGATCACCCGCCGGGAGGATGCCCGCTTCATCACCGGCAAGGGGCGCTACCTCGACGACATCCAGCTGCCGGGGATGGCCTACATGGCGATCCTCCGGAGCCCCTACGCCCACGCGAACATCCGCTCCATCGACGTCTCCCGGGCGAGGACAATGCCCGGCGTCCTCGACGTCATCACCGGAGCCGACATCCCCTACAACCCCCTCCCCATGGCCTGGCCGGCCGGTGGGGCCTCGGGCCTCCAGAACAACGTGAACACGCCACGGATCCTCGCCACGGACAGCGTGAAGTGGACGGGTGAGGGGGTCGCTGCGGTCGTCGCCGAGACCGCCGCCCAAGCCTACGACGCCCTCGAGGCGATCGTCGTCGACTGGGAGCCCCTGCCGGCCGTCGTCGACGCCGAGAAGGCGACCCAGCCCGGTGCGCCTCAGCTCCACGAGAACGCCCCGAACAACATCGTCTTCGACTGGACCGTCGGCGACAAGGCCGGGACCGACAAGGCCTTCGCCGAGGCCGAGGTCGTCGTCCGCCAGCGGCTCGTCAATCAGCGCCTCATCCCGAACCCGATGGAGCCTCGCGGCGACATCGGCTGGTACAACCCGGGGACCGACGAGTACACGATCTGGTTCACGAGCCAGACGCCCCACATCCAGCGGCTCCTCCTGGCCGCCTTCGTCATGGGGATCCCCGAGCACAAGATCCGCTGCATCAGCCCCGACATCGGCGGGGCCTTCGGGAGCAAGATCTTCCTCTACGCCGACTACCCCCTCGTCCTCTTTGCCAGCAAGCGGATCGGGGGCCGGCCGGTGAAGTGGGTCGAGACCCGGCGCGAGAACTACCAGGCGACGATCCACGGCCGGGACCACATCACCTACCTCGAGGTCGCAGCGAAGCGGACCGGCGAGGTGACCGGGCTCCGGGTGAAGACCTACGCGAACCTCGGCGGTCGCCTCTCGACGATCGGCCCCGGGATCCCGACGACCCTCTACGGTCGGGTCCTCGCCGGGCAGTACAAGATCCCGAACGTCTTCTGCGAGGTCATCGGCGTCTACACGAACACCGTCTTCGTCGACGCCTACCGGGGCGCCGGCCGGCCCGAGGCGACCTACGTCATCGAGCGGGCGATGGACCTCCTCGCCGACGAGCTCGGCATGGACCCGGCCGAGGTCCGGCGCCGGAACTTCCTGCCGCCCGACGCCTTCCCCTACGACAACCCGAGCGGCCTGACGACCGCCGTGAACGGGGAGAAGATCTACATCGACTCGGGCAACTACGAGCCGGCCCTCGACAAGGCCCTCGCCCTCGCCGGCTACGGCGACCTGCCGAAGGCGAAGGAGGAGGCCCGGCGCCGGGGCAAGTTCCTCGGGGTCGGTCTCTCGTCCTACATCGAGGTCTGCGGGGTCGCCCCGTCGAAGTGGATCGGCGCCGTCGGCGAGGGCTGGGGGGCGGCGATGTGGGAGTCGGCGAACATCCGGGTCCATCTGACCGGCAAGGTCGTCGTGACGATGGGGACCCAGCCCCAGGGCCAGGGCCATGAGACGACCTTCGCCCAGATCGTCGCCCAGGAGCTCGGCGTCCCGATCGAGGATGTCGTCGTCCAGCACTCCGACACCCTCGGAACCCCCTTCGGCTACGGCTCCTACGGGAGCCGGACGGCCTCGGTCGGTGGCGGGGCGGCGATCGCCGCGGCCCGGAAGATCAAGGAGAAGGCCCGCCGCTACGCCGCCCACCTCCTCGAAGCCGCCGTCGACGACATCGAGATCGTCGGGAACGAGTACCGAGTCAAGGGCTCGCCCGAGCAGAAGAAGACCCTCGCCGAGATCGCCTTCGCCCTCGACCTCGGCTTCGACCTCCCGCCCGACATGGAGCCGTACCTCGACGAGACGGCCTACTACGACACCTCGAACTGCACCTGGCCCTTCGGGACCCACGTCGCCATCGTCGAGGTCGACGAGGAGACCGGCCAGGTCGACCTCGTCCGCTACGTCGCCGTCGACGACGTCGGGAACAAGATCAACCCGATGATCGTCGAGGGCCAGCTCCACGGCGGGATCGCCCAGGGGGTCGGCCAGGCCCTCTGGGAAGGCGCGGTCTACGGCGAAGACGGGCAGCTCCTCACCGGCTCGATGCTCGACTACGCCCTGCCCCGAGCCTCTCGGCTCCCCCGCTTCGAGCTCGACGAGACCGTCACCCCGTCGCCGGTCAACCCGCTCGGGGTGAAGGGGGTCGGCGAGGCGGGGACGATCGCGAGCACGGCTGCGGTCGCGAACGCCGTCGTCGATGCCCTGAGCCCGCTCGGGATCCGACACCTCGACATGCCCTTCACCCCGGCTCGGGTGTGGCGGGCGATCCAGGATGCGAAGGCCGCGAAGGGAGGCCAGGCATGATCCCGGCAGCATTCGCCTACGAGCGCCCGGCGAGCCTCGCCGAGGCCCTCGAGCTCCTCGACCGCCATGCCGGCGCGGCGAAGGTCCTCGCCGGCGGCCAGAGTCTCCTACCCCTCCTCAAGCTCCGTCTCGCCCGGGTCGAGCGGCTCATCGACATCCGCCGGCTCGGTGAGTTGAAGGGGATCCGGGACCACGACGGCGGGCTGGCCCTCGGCGCCCTGACGACGTACCGCGAGCTCCTCGAGTCCGAGGCCGTCCGCGCCCGCTACCCGCTCATCGTCGAGGCGACCGAGGACATCGCCGACCTCCAGGTCCGAAACGTCGGGACCGTCGGGGGGGCCGTCGCCCACTGCGACCCGGCCTCGGACCTGCCGGCGGTCCTCCTCGCCCTCGGGGCGAGCGTCGTCCTCCGCTCCCGGAGCGGCGAGCGGACGCTGCCCCTCGACGGCTTCTTCCAGGGGCCCTTTACGACCGCCTGTGGCGCGGCCGAGATCCTCACCGAGATTCGGCTCCCGGCCCCGCCAGCCGGAGCCGGGATGGCCTATCGGCACCTCGAGCAGCCGGCCTCGGGTTACTCGATCGTCGGGGTCGCCGCGGTCGTTGCCCGTCGCGGTGGGTCGGCGATCGTCGACCACGTCCGGGTCGCCCTGACGGGGGTCGGCGAGCGACCCTACCGAGCGACGGCCGTTGAGGCTGCCCTGGCCGGGACCGAGGGCTCCCCGGACCAGATCGCCGCGGCCGCCGCCCACGCTACCGACGGAGTGACCGTCGCCTCGGACATCCACGCCGACGCCGCCTACCGGACCCACCTCGCCGCCGTCCTGACCCGGCGGGCCCTCGAGGCGGCGATGGCACGCAGCGCCTGATCCGTCGCGGGTGAGGACCGTTCGCGTCCTGCCCGGGGAGCCGGTTCCGGCCGGTCTCGTCGGCGCGGTCCTCACCCGCGACCTCGTCGTCGACGGAGAGCGCTGGTCGAAGGGGCGGCGCCTGTCGGCCGGCGACCTCGAGCGCCTGAGTCGGGCCCGCTCCGTCACCTCGCCCGGGTTGGCCCGCCGCGAGGGGCCGGTCACCCTCCTCGTCCCCGAGGCCGGGGATGTCCACGAGGACGAGGCCGCCCGGCGTCTTGCCGCGGCCGTGGCGGGCCCGGGCGTGCGAGCGACGGAGCCCGTCGAGAGCCGGGTCGACCTCCGGGCCGTCGCCGCTGGAGTCGCCCGGATCCGGACGAGCGCCCTCGAGCGACTGAACCGGATCGATCTCCTCGAGGTCTTCACCGTCTTCGACGGCCAGGTCGTCGGTGTGGGCGACCTCGTCGCTTCGGTGAAGGTCGCCCCCCATCTCGTCCCCGTGGCAGCTCTCGAGGCCGGCCTTCGCCTCGCCAGCGAGGGTCGCCGGCCGATCGTCTCGGTGGCGCCCTTTCGGCGGCGCCGGATCGCTGCCCTCGTGAAGGAGTCGATCTCCGGGCCGGCCCGGGCCCGCTTCGAGGCGAGCCTCCGAGCGAGGGTCGAGGGGCTCGGCTCGGAGCTCGTCGAGATCCTCTACGTCGCCGACGAGGCGGCAGCCCTCGAGGCGGCCCTCGCCCGGCTCGCCGGCCGTGGGGCCCCAAGGCGCGACGAGGGAGGCCCGGCCAGCGGCCCCGTCGACCTCGTCCTCGCCGCCGGCGGTGCCTCGACGGATCCCCTCGACCCGCTCTTCATCGCCCTCGAGTCGGCGGGTGGGGCGATCGTCCGCCATGGCGTTCCCGCCCACCCCGGTTCGATGCTCTGGCTCGGTCGACTCGGCCGGACGACCCTTCTCGGGCTCCCGACCTGCGGCGCCTACTCGAAGGCGACGGCGGCCGACCTCCTCCTCGCCTGGCTCGTCGCTGGCGCTCCGCCGACGGCCGGGACCGTCGCCCGCCTCGGCCATGGGGGGGTCCTGAGCCGCGACCAGCGCTTCCGCTTCCCCGCCTACGCCCGGGAGCTCGAGGCTCCCGAGGGGTAAAAGGTCGAGCGTGTAGACTCCGAGCGATGTCCGATCGACCGACGACCGACCCCCGACCGGCCGCCGACCGGCGTCCCGGTCACTCGATCGAGGCGCTCATCGACGCCTTCCGCCGCCGCGGCTACATCTGCGACCGCTCCCTCGCCACGGCCGTCTTCCTCGCCCTCGAGCTCGAGCGGCCCCTCCTCCTCGAAGGCGAGGCCGGAGTTGGGAAGACGGAGCTGGCGAAGGTCCTCGCCGAGATCCTCGAAACCCGCCTCATCCGGCTCCAGTGCTACGAGGGTCTCGACGTGAACACGGCCGTCTACGAGTGGAACTACCCGCGCCAGATGCTCGAGATCCGCCTCCTCGAGGCCCGGGGCGAGATCGACCGGGCGAAGGCCCACGACATCTTCGGCCCCGACTTCCTCATCCGGCGGCCCCTCCTCCAGGCCCTCGAGGCGAGCGCCGACGGGTCACCGCCGGTCCTCCTCATCGACGAGATCGACCGGGCCGACGAGGAGTTCGAGGCCTATCTCCTCGAGATCCTCTCCGACTTCCAGGTCACCGTCCCCGAGATCGGGACGATCCGGGCCGAACGACCGCCCCGGGTCGTCCTCACCTCGAACCGGACCCGCGAGGTCCACGACGCGCTCAAGCGCCGCTGCCTCTACCACTGGATCGACTACCCCTCTCCGGAACGGGAGGTCGAGATCGTCCGGGCCCGGGTTCCCGGCGTCCCAGAGCGCCTCGCCGAAGCCGTCGTCGCCTTCGTCGGGCGGCTCCGCTCGGCCGACCTGACGAAGGTGCCGGGCGTCGCCGAGACGATCGACTGGGCGGCCGCCCTCCTCGCCCTCGGGGCGGCCGAGCTCGACCCCGCGACCGTCGACGAGACCCTCGGGGTCGTCCTGAAGTACGAGGAGGACGTCCGCCAGGTCCGCGGCGAGACGGCCCGCCGCTATCTGGCCGAGATCGCTGCCGGGGCGGGCGGCGGGGGAGGGGAGGACTAGGTCAGTGGTCGAGGTCCCCGTCGGCGCTCCATCCCGGCCCGCGATCCGCCGAACGGATCGGGGCGAGCTCGTCGACGGTGAGCGCCTCTTCCGCCACGCCGTCGGCTTCGGCCGCGCCCTCCGTGCCGCCGGTCTCCCCGTCGACCTCGTAGCGGCGATCGACTACGCCCGGGCCCTCGCCCTCGTCGACCTCGGCGAACGGGAGCAGGTCCGGGCGGCCGGGGCGGTGATCTTCGTCCGCCGGCGCGACGACCTCCCCACCTACGACCGGGTCTTCGCGCGCTGGTGGCGGGGTCCGCGCCGCTCCCTCGTGGCCGAGGGCCCGACGGCCCTCCGGCGCGAGGCGGAGCCGCTCGAGGAGGCGGCGGGGAACGGGTCGCGGTCCGCCGAGCCGGCTGCGGACGAGCGCCGGATCGGCGAGCTCCAGCCGGCGGGGACGCCGAGTCCCGTCGACGAGGACGATGGGCGCGAGGCGACCGCCGAGCGGCTCGTCATCGCCCCCGACGCCTACAGCCGGGGCGAGACGATTCGCCACCGGGAGTTCGACAAGATGACCCCGGCCGAGCTGCGGGAGGCGGAGCGTCTCATCGACCTCCTGAGCCCTCGCCTCGAGCTCCGACGAACCCGCCGCTACGAGCTCCACCGCCACGGCCGGCTCCTCGCTCCGCGGGCGATGTACCGGCGGAACCTCGGGACCGGCGGGCAGCTCGTCGAGTGGACCTGGCGGCGGCCCGTCCGCCGGCCGCGCCGGCTCGTCGTCCTCTGCGATATCTCGGGCTCCATGGACCGTCACAGTCGCCTCCTCCTCCGCTTCATCCAGGCCCTCTCGGCGACCTCGGCGGTCCGGGCCGAGTCCTTCGTCTTCGGGACCCGGCTGACCCGCGTCACCCGGCTCCTCCGCGACCGGGACCGGAACCGCGCCCTCGAGCGGGTCGCCGAGGCCGTCGTCGACTGGGCCGGCGGGACACGGATCGGCGAGGCCTTCCGCGAGTTCAACCTCCGCTGGGCTCGCCGGACCCTCCGGACGAGCGGAGTCGTCATCGTCGTCTCCGACGGCTGGGACCGGGGCGACCCCCGCCTCGTGGCGGCCGAGACGGCCCGCCTCCGTCGGAACTGCCACCGCCTCATCTGGCTCAACCCCCTTGCTGGGGTCCCGGGGTACCAGCCGATCGCCGGCGGGATGGCGGCGGCGTACCCCTACATCGACGACTTCCTCCCGGCCGGGACGGTCGCCTCCCTCGAGCGCCTCGGGGAGCTCCTGGCCGGGAGTCGGGGCTCAGGGACTGCCCGGCGAGGCGGGCCCCGAAGCGGCCCACGGCCCCACGCCGGTGGCGAGCACGCGGCCCTTGCCGCCGCCCGGCCCCCGGGCCTTGCCCCGCCGACGGCCGGTGGTGCGGCAGGTGGCGCGGTCCCGGGCGGCGACGAGCGCGGGCGAACCCCCGAGCCGCTCGGCCAGAAGGCCGATCCCGGGCAGGCCCAGCCGATCGACCGCCGCAGCTTGGAGGGCCGCCGGGATGCGTGAGCTCCTCGAGACGATCGCTGCCTGGCGCGGCGATGGCGTCGGGATCGGCCGGGCCGTCGTCGTCCGGACCTTCGGCTCGGCACCGCGGCCCGAGGGAGCCGTCCTCCTCGAGGCATCTGACGGTCGGATCGCCGGCTCGGTGAGCGGCGGCTGCGTCGAGGGGGCGGCGGCGGAGCAGATCGAGTGGGCCCGGCGGACCGGAAAGAGTCGGGTCGTGCGCTATGGAATCAGCGACGAGGAGGCCTGGGACGTCGGCCTCGCCTGCGGGGGGACGATCGACGTCCTCATCGAACCTGAGCTCTCGCCCCTCGTCGTCGAGGCGGCCGAGGCGGCGGCACGGGGGGTCGGCGGCCGGGCCGTCGTCACCCCGCTCCCCCCGGACTCCCCGCCAGCGGAATTCGGCCCCCACGAGCCCGGCGAGGGGGCGCCGCCAGAGCCGCCGGTCGTCGTCGACGAGGCGGGGCGGCTGAGCCGGTCCATCGATGGCCCGACAACGGAGGGGGCCATCGTCGCGGCCGCCCTCGAGGCCCTCGACCGGGGTCGCTCGACGACGGTCGAAGTCGCCGGTCGGCAGTTCTTCGTCGAGGCCTTTCCGCTCCGGCCGCGGCTCGTCGTCGTCGGTGCCGTCGAGGTCGGGCGGACCCTCGTCCGCCTGGCTCGGGAGCTCGGCTACGAAACCGTCGTCGTCGACGGGCGCCCGGCCTTCGCCACCGCCGAGCGGTTCCCCGACGTCGACCGCCTCGTCGTCGGCTGGCCCGACGAGGTCGCCGACGAGATCGGGCTCGGGCCGAACGATGCCGTCGCGATCCTGACCCACGATCCGAAGTTCGACGAGCCGGCCATCGTCGAGGCCCTCCGTCGAGGCTGTCGTTATGTCGGTGCCGTCGGCTCCCGGAAGACCCAGGCCGACCGACGGGCGCGCCTCCTGGCCGCCGGACTGACCGAGGCCGAGCTCGCTCGCCTCCGGGGTCCCATCGGTCTCGACCTCGGTGGTCGGGAACCGGCCGAGACGGCGCTCGCCATCCTCGCCGAGATCGTGGCTGCCCGGCGTGGAGGGAGCGGACGGCCGATGGTCGAGAAGGCGGCGGTCGCTGGTGCGCGACCGATCGAAGCTCCGGCAGCCCGCTGATCGGGCGAGTGAGTCGACCGAAGGAGTCATGGCCGAGCGGGTCGAGGCGGCCGGTCTGGGGGAGCCGGTTCGGCCAGGTGCGTCGTCGGGCGAGCACCGCCCGACGGCGGACGTCGAACCGCTCGTCGCTGGGGAGCAAGCAGCGCAGCTCGGGCGGCGGACGATCGGCCTCGTCCTCGCCGCCGGCTCGGGAGTCCGGTTCGGCCCCGAGCCGGGAGCGAAGCTCCTCGCTTCCTTCCTCGGTCGCCCCCTCCTCGAGCACGTCGTCGCCGCCGCGGCCGAGGCGGGACTTGGCGGGCTCATTGCCGTCCTCGGCCGGGCGGCGTCGACCCTCGAAGCGGCCGTCGACTGGCGCGGCGCGACCCTCGTCCGAAACCCCGATCCCGAGGCCGGTCTGGCGAGCTCCCTCCGCCTCGGCCTCGCCGTGGTCCGCGACCGCTTCCCGGGAGCCGAGGCGATCCTCGTCCTCCTCGGCGACCAGCCGACGGTCCGCCCGGAGCTCGTCGGCCGGCTCCTCACCGCGGCGACGACGACCGACCGCCCGATCGTCGTCCCCCGCTACGCGGCGGGCGGCGGTCCGAACCCCGTCCTCCTCCGTCGGCCCGCCTGGGGCCTCGTCGAGGAGACGAGCGGCGACCGTGGCCTCGGTCCCCTCCTCGTCGAGCGGCGAGGGCTCGTCGTCGAGGTCCCAGTGGACGGGGCGAACCCCGACATCGACACGCCCCTCGACCTCGTCCTCGTCGAATGGGCCGAGCGGGTTCGCCGGAACCGGGAGCAGGTCGACCGCCACCGGGAGGTCCCCGACGGCCCCGACTTCTACGGCCCCGTCAGCGACCTCTTCCGGGCCGACCCGCGGCGGACCGACGACCCCGTCCTCGATGCCCTCCTCGCCCTCGCCCGGCCGACCGACCGCTGGCTCGACATCGGCGCCGGCGCCGGGCGCTTCGCCCTTCCCCTCGCCCTCCGAGTCCGGGAGGTCATCGCCCTCGATCCCTCGGCTGGAATGCTCACCGCCCTCGGGGAGGAGATGGCCCGCCACGGGATCACGAACGTCCGACCCGTCGAGGCGCGCTGGCCCCTCGACGATCCCCGCGCCGCGGCCCAGCTCCGCTCCGACGTCGCTCTCATCGCCCACCTCGGCTACGACATCGAGGCGATCGGTCCCTTCGTGGCGGCGATGGAGGCGGCGGCCCGGCGACGCTGCGTCGCGGTCCTCATGGAGCGCCAGCCCTCGGCTGTCGCCGACGCCTTCTGGCCGCCGATCCACGGCGAGGAGCGGGTCGGCCTACCCGCCCTCGACGACTTCCTCCGTCTCCTGGAAGCGATGGGTCGCTCCTTCGAGGTCGAGCGGTTCCCGCGCCCGCCCCGCGGCTTCGACTCCCGTGACCAGCTCCTCGCCTTCCTCCGGCGCCAGCTCTGGGTCGCCGAGGGGAGCGAGAAGGATCGCCGCCTCGTTGCCCTCGTCGCCGAGCGGGCCCGCCAGCGGGAGGGTCGCTGGTTCGTCGACGAGCGGACGGTCGCAACGGGGGTCGTGAGCTGGCAGCCCCCGGGCACCGCAGGAGGCTGATACGGCCGACCGGAGCTGCCTCAGACGGCCTTCCGGTTGCTTCGAGAAGGTGACCGTCGAGGCCTGAACGCCCTCGCGGCGTACTCCGGTCCGGGCCGGGCGGGTGGCGGTGGCGGCCGGCCCGCAGCCGTGCGATGGGACCGTTCGTCGACACCAGGGTCGCCGTTCGGTCCCGCGGAACACCCGTGCATCGTCGTTGACCAGGCACCGATCCCGGTCTATCCTCCTCCCATCCGGCCGGCGGGACGGCCGATCGCGAGCGGTGGCCGAGCGCCGCGAGGGACTCCGAAGCCGAGGTCGCGGGAACCGTCGAGCACCGGGCGATTCATCGTCCGCCGAGCCGGGAACAGCCGAGGGGAGGCCGCCATGAGCGGCACGAGAGCGTCCCGGTTCGACCGGGGCGGAGGAGGGTCGAGCGAACGATGATTCCCCCCAGGTTCGACTACGTCCGGCCGAGCAGCCTGCCGGACGTCCTGCGCATCCTCAGGGAACGTGAGGGCGAGGCGAAGCTCCTTGCCGGGGGCTACAGCCTCATTCCCGTCCTGAAGCTCCGCCTCGCGGCGCCTGGACTCCTCGTCGACCTCCGGGACGTTGGCGGCCTGGACGGGATCGTCGAGACCGACGACGACCTCCGGATCGGCGCCCGAGCGACCCACCGCCAGATCGTCGAGAGCCCCCTCCTCGCCGCCCGCTATCCGATCTTCGGTGAGGCCGGGGCGACGATCGGCGACCCCCAGGTCCGGAACTGGGGGACGATCGGCGGCTCCTGTGCCCACGCCGACCCGGCGGCCACCTGGCCGGCGGTCCTCATCGCCACCCGAAGCAGCGTCGTCTGTCGGAGCGAGACCGGAGAGCGGGTCGTGCCGGCCCGAGAGTTCTTCCTCGACACCTTCACGACCGTCCTCGCCCCGACCGAGGTCCTCACCGAGATCCGGGTCCCGCGGCCGGGACCCCGGAGCGGCGGCGCGTACAGCGCCATCGAGCGGAAGGCCGGCGACTTCCCGACCGCCGGTGCGGCCGTCCAGCTTCGGCTCGGCGACGACGGACGGATCGCCGCCGTCGGGATCGGGCTGACGGCGGTCGCCGAGGCCCCCTTCGCTGCCACCGAGGCCGAGGCGATCCTCACCGGGGCGAACCCCGACGAAGCAGCCTTCCGGGAAGCGGCCCGAGCGGCGGCGGCCCAGAGTCGGCCGACGAGCGACAGCCACGGCCCGGCCGACTACAAGCGCGCCATGGCCGCCGAGATGACCCTCCGCGCCCTCCGGCGGGCCCTCGGACGGGCCCGTGGGGAGGCGTAGCGTCGTGCGGACCGCAGTGCCGCGCAGCGGTGCTCGGCAAGGAGAGGAGGAAGGACGACCGTGACGACCCAGCACGTCCGACTGACGATCAACGGCCAGCCGATGGAGGCGGACGTCGAGCCTCGAATGCTCCTCGTCCACCTCATTCGCGACGTCTTCCGGCTGACGGGGACCCACATCGGCTGCGACACGAGCCATTGCGGCGCCTGTACGGTCCTCGTGAACGGCGAGAGCGCGAAGTCGTGCACGATGCTCGCCGTCCAGGCCGACGGGGCCGAGATCACGACCATCGAGGGACTCGCCGACGGGCCGAACCTTCACCCCCTCCAGCAGGCCTTCTGGGACCAGCACGGGCTCCAGTGCGGCTTCTGCACGCCCGGGATGATCATGGAGGCGGCCTGGCTCCTCGCCCGCAACCCCGACCCAACGGAGCAGGAGATCCGGGAGGGGATCAGCGGCAACCTCTGCCGCTGCACCGGCTACGTGAACATCATCAAGGCGATCCAGCAGGCGGCCGCCGAGCTCCGGGCCGCCGCCGAGGCTCCCGCCGGCACCGCCGGCGCGGCCGCGTCCTGAGCCGGAGGAGGAGGCCACGATGGCACACGCACAGGCTCCCACGACGCCCCCCGAAGTCGGTGGCATGGGCCACGCGATGAAGCGGAAGGAGGACCCCCGCTTCATCCGGGGCAAGGGTGAGTACATCGACGATGTCGTCCTCCCGAACATGCTCTGGCTCGACATCGTCCGGAGCCCCTACGCCCACGCGAAGATCCTCAGCATCGACACCTCCGAGGCCTTGAAGGTCCCGGGGGTCGTCGCCGTCATCACCGGCAAGGACCTCGAGGCTGCCGGCCTCCACTGGATGCCGACGATCGCCGGTGACACCCAGATGGTCCTCCCGACGGACCGGGTCATGTACCAGGCCCAGGAGGTCGCGGCCGTCGTCGCCGAGAGCCGCTATGCGGCCGCCGACGGTGTCGACGCCGTCCGGGTCGAGTACGAGCCGCTCCCGGTCGTCGTCGATCCCTTCAAGGCCCTCGAGCCCGGAGCACCGGTCCTCCGGCCCGACAAGGGCAAGGAGACGAACCACATCTGGCACTGGGAGTCGGGTGACCGGGCCGGCACGGAGGCGGCGCTGGCGGCCGCCGACCACGTCGTGGAGGAGGACATCTACCTGCCTCGGATCCACGTTGCGTCGATCGAGACCTGCGGCTGCGTCGCCGACTGGGACCCGGTCCGCGAGAAGCTGACGGTCCACATGACGACCCAGGCGCCCCACGCCATCCGGACCGTCTTCAGCCTCGTCAGCAAGATCCCCGAGCACAAGATCCGGATCAAGACCCACGACATCGGCGGCGGCTTCGGCGGCAAGGTCCCCGTCTACCCGGGCTACGTCCTCGCCGTCGTCGCCTCGCTCACGACCGGGCGGCCGGTGAAGTGGATCGAGGACCGCTCGGAGAACCTCCAGGCTGACTCCTTCGCCCGCGACTACCACATCCACGCCAAGCTCGGCCTGACGAAGGAGGGCAAGATCACCGCCCTCCAGGTGAAGACCGTCGCCGACCACGGTTACGCCGACGCCGCGGCCGACCCGTCGAAGTTCCCAGCCGGGCTCTTCAACGTCATCACTGGGAGCTACGACATCAAGAAGGCCTTCGTCGAGGTCGACGGGGTCTACACGAACAAGCCACCGGGTGGGGTCGCCTACCGCTGCTCCTTCCGCGTCACCGAGGCCGTCCACGCCATCGAACGGATGGCTGACATCGCTGCCCATGAGCTCGGGATCGACCCCGCCGAGTTCCGCTTCCGGAACTTCATCCAGCCCGAACAGTTCCCCTACCGGAGCGCGACGGGCTGGGAGTACGACTCCGGCAACTACCCGGCTGCCCTCCGGAAGGCGATGGAGATCATCGGCTACGACGAGCTCCGGCGGGAGCAGGCCGAACGCCGGGCCCGGGGCGAGCTCATGGGGATCGGGATCAGCAGCTTCACGGAGATCGTCGGGGCGGGCCCCTCCCACACCTTCGACATCCTGGGCATCAAGATGTTCGATAGCTGCGAGATCCGGGTCCACCCGACGGGGTCGGCGATCGCCCGGATCGGCGTCCAGACCCAGGGCCAGGGCCACGAGACGACCTTCGCCCAGATCATCGCCGAGGAGCTCGGGATTCCGGCCAAGGACATCACGATTGAGTACGGCGACACCGACACGGCCCCTTACGGGCTCGGCACGTACGCCTCGCGGTCGACGCCAGTTGCGGGAGCGGCGACGGCGGTGGCGGCCCGGAAGATCCGGGAGAAGGCTCGGAAGATCGCCGCCCACCTCCTCGAAGCGAACGAGGAGGACCTCGAGTGGGCGAACGGCCGCTTCTCGGTCAAGGGCTCCCCGGACCGCTTCAAGACGATCCAGGAGATCGCCTTCGCCGCCTACACGAACCACCCGCCGGGGCTCGAAGCGGGCCTCGAGGCGGTCGACTACTACGATCCGCCGAACCTCACCTTCCCCTTCGGGAGCTACATCTGCGTCGTCGACATCGACAGGGGGACGGGCGAGGTGAAGATCCGCCGCTTCGTCGCCGTCGACGACTGCGGGAACATCATCAACCCGATGATCGTCGACGGTCAGATCCACGGCGGTCTGACGATGGGGCTCGCCCCGGCCCTCTACGAGGCGATCACCTACGACGAGAACGGGAACAACCAGGCCGGAACCTTCCTCGACTACCTCGTCCCGACGGCGCTGGAGGTCCCGATGTGGGAGACGGCGAAGACGATCACCCCCTCGCCGCACCATCCCCTCGGGGCGAAGGGGGTCGGGGAGTCGGCGACCGTCGGCGCTCCACCGGCGATCGCGAACGCCGTCGTCGATGCCCTCTGGCACCTCGGCGTCCGGCACATCGACATCCCGATCACGCCCCCAAAGGTCTACGCCATCCTCCGCGAGAAGGGTGTCGCCTCGACGTGAGCGGCTCCGGTCCGGCGGCGATCCTCCGACGGGCGGCCGAGCTGAGCGCGCAAGGCCGCCCCTTCGCCCTCGCCACCGTCGTCGCCGTCGTCCGGCCGACTTCGGCCCGGCCCGGGGCGCGGGGGATCGTCCACCCGGACGGCAAGATCGAGGGCTGGGTCGGCGGGAGCTGCGCCCAGCCCATCGTCGTCAAGGAGGCGCTGAGCGCCCTCGCCGACGGCCAGCCACGGCTCCTTCGGATCTCGAAGGAGCCCCCCTCGGCGAGCCGCCGCGCCGACGGGGTCATCGACTACGTCATGACCTGCCATTCCGGTGGCAGCCTCGAGATCGCCGTCGAGCCGGTCCTCCCCGCGCCCGAACTCTGGGTGGCGGGGACGACGCCGATCGCCTCCGCCCTCGTCGCCCTCGGAGCGGCAGCGGGCTTTCGGGTCACCGTCGTCGACCCCGTCGCCGACCCGGCCGACTTCCCGGCGGCCGAGCGCGTCCAACGGGCGCCCCACTTCCGGGGCCTCGAACCCGCCCGGCCGCCGTACGTCGTCGTCGCCAGTCAGGGCGTGTGGGACGAGGAGGCGGTCGAGGCTGCCCTCCGTCTCGAGGTCGCCTACATCGGCCTCGTCGCCTCGCCGACCCGGGCGGCGACGGTCCGCGCCTACCTCCGGGAGGTCGAGGTGCCCGAGGAGCGGATCGCCGCCTTGCGGGCGCCGGCCGGGCTCGACATCGGGGCCGAGACGCCCGAGGAGATCGCCCTCTCGATCCTCGCCGAGCTCGTCCAGGTCCGCCGCGGTCGGGCCCCCTTCGTCGCCGCCCCCGGGCCGGCGACGGTCGCCGGAGCAGCCGCCGAGGCGGAGGAGCGGGCCGAGCGGGCACCGGTCGACGAGATCGTCCTCCTCGACCCCGTCTGTGGGATGACCGTCGAACGCGAGCGGGCTCGCCACCTCGCTGAGTACGGCGGCGTCGTCTACGCCTTCTGCAGCCTCATGTGCCGGACTCGTTTCGTCCGCGACCCAGCGGGCTTCCTCGCCCGGGGACCGGTCGGGATGGGCGGCGAGGCGGGCTCGACCCCAGCGGCCGTCGGGCCGACCGGGCGGGTACGATCAGCGGACCGTCCATCCCGTCGGCGGTCGCGGGCCTAACCTGAGCGGCGGGCGATCGCCGCAACTTCCCAACGCCGCAGCCTCCCAAGGAGGGATCGATGCAGTTCTCCGGCAGCGTCCTCATCCGCGCCCCCCGCGACAAGGTCTGGGCCTTCGTCACCGACCCCCTCGCCGTCGGCTCCTGCGGCCCCGGCGTCGAGAGCGTCGAGCGGGTCGACGACACCCACTACAAGGCGATCGCGAAGGTCGGGGTCGGCTTCATCTCGGCTCGCTTCGCCGGCGACATCGTCCTCGTCGAGCAGGTCGCGCCGGAGCGGGCGGTCATGAAGGTCCACGGCCAGGCGCCGGGGAGCGCCGCCGACGCGACGGCGACGATGTCGCTCCGGGACGGGGACGAACCTGGGACGACGGTCATGGACTGGGTCGCCGAGGTGACGATCTCGGGCTCCCTCGCCGCCGTCGGGGCCCGGCTCATCGAGGGGACGGCGAACAAGCTGACGGCCCAGACCTTCGACTGCATCCGCGCCAAGCTCGAGGCCTGAGCCCGTGGGGCCCGGGGCGCCGACGGACCGGCGGGGAGGGGAGCCGCCTCAGTCGTGTCGCGAGCGGCTCAGGCGGAGGAGGAAGCGGACGAGGACGGGTCCAAAGGTAGCCGACGGTCCCGACGAGGGACGCGTAGACGTGGAGGACGAGCCGTTCGAGGACCTCGCCCTCGCCGGGCGGCAGGAAGAGGCCGAGCCCGATGGCGAGGAGGTGGGCGGCCCCGTAGCCGAGGTAGAAGGCGAGGAGTCCCGACAGCCCGCGGCCAACGAGGGAGGCAAGGATGCCGAGGGCGATGAGCGAGCCGTAGACCCAGAGAACCGATCCCGCGTGCCGGATCGGCTCGACGGCGAAGAGGGCGAGGGCGACGCCGAGGGTGACGCAGAAGCTGGCAATGAAGCGGCGCATCGACCCGACCCGCCTGGTCCGGAGCCTCAGCCGCCCGAGTCGGAGAGCTTC
>FWPU01002722.1_pt1 | contig 41031 bp, 42 predicted proteins | sample 2228361 | NCBI WGS metagenome assembly FWPU01 (sample SAMEA103939777, study PRJEB20133) | metagenome | reverse complement strand
ATACAAGCACCTGCCATTTTGAGCAAGTCCCCGCGCCACTCCTTTGAGTTGCCTCCACCCAAAAAACCTATACTTGTAAAGATCAACCCCGCCCACGCCTTGGGGGAGAGTTAATTTATCCAGAGTCTGTACTGCAATTATCTTGGAAGGGGAAAGGAACCCGTCGCTATCGGGATATTTACCTTAATCGAGATTTCGATAATCCTTTGATATTAGATTTACCCGATGGAAAGTCCTGTTTACATGTGTATAATGGCAATCAGGTGGAATTATCTAGTCGCACTGATCCGTGGGTACGGTTAGCAGCTCCCTACTCCCGTATGGAACGCATTCTAGTTGAAGAAAAATTCGCCCAGCCTGACGAACAGATTTTCGGTAATGAACCTGCGCATGATTGGTGCTATTTTTATCAGAAAGCTAGTTACTATCGCCAAAAGGGAGATTGGGAAGCAGTTATCGGCTTAGCGGAGCAAGCCTCCAAGCAAAAATTGGCGCCCTACGATGTGTATGAATGGCTTCCCTTCTTTGTTGCTTATGCCATGACAGGACAAACAATCCAAGCAGCCGAGTTGGCACAGAATATCCGCTCTGATCCGAACTTAACGGCTTCTTTGTGCAAAAACTGGAGGCATTCGCAATCTGGGAATTCAAGAGAAGATATTTCTGTATTAATTGGATATCTTTGTATCAAAGAAGAGAAACCTTCAAGTCAATGAAAATCGTCGCCATCGTTCAAGCACGCATGAGTTCTACTCGCCTGCCCAATAAAGTGCTGTTGGATATCGGCGGTAAAACGATGTTACAGCGGGTGGTGGAACGCACCCGCCAGGCGACACGAATCCATGAAGTGGTGGTGGCAACAACGGTCGCAGCGGAGGACGACGCAATTGTAAATCACTGCCGCCAGATGGGAATCCCCACCACGCGAGGCAGCGTTTTTGACGTGCTCGACCGCTATTATCAGACCGCTCTAACCCATCAAGCCGATGTGATCCTGCGTATCACGGCTGATTGCCCGCTTATCGATCCGACCTTGATCGATCAGGTGGTGCAGGCATTTTTTGAATGGGGCAAGCCCTCGCCCCCTACGACAGCCGCAGACGACAAGCCTTTCTGGGATTTTGCGGCAAATCGTTTGCCACCCCCTTGGAAACGCACCTTTCCAATCGGCTTAGATGTCGAAGTCTGCACCTTTCAGGCGCTGAAACGTGCCTGGCAGGAAGCCACCCAACCTTATCACCGTGAGCATGTGATGCCTTATATCTACGAAGAAGAGCGCTCGGTGCATGTCTCTACCCTCCAATCCCCCTTCAATCTACCCCCTGTACCGCCTGGCTTCTTTCGAGTGTTACAGGTTGATCATGACCCTGACTGCGGAACGTATCGGTGGACAGTAGATACCCCCGAAGATTACCAACTGGTACGCCAGATTTATGCCTATTTTGACAACCGAGATACTTTCTCTTGGTTGGATGTGCTGGATTTGATGCAGCGCCATCCCGAGCTTCTTGAGATCAATGCCGGTGTTCAACATAAAACCGTTCATGATGTCGACAAGAGACTATCTCGATGAGAACTTCAGAAAAAAGCAGTTCACCAAATCTCCTCCCTACTCTCAATCATCCAAAATTCAACCCTGAGATGACACCTCGATGTCCAAACTGATCACCATCTTCTCTGCTCCGAAACCCTTCACTAACCCGCACATCGCAACGATTCAGCACAATGCCATCCGCTCTTGGATTCATTTGGGGGAAGAGGTAGAAGTTATCTTAATTGGAGAGGAAAATGGGCTTGCCGAGGTGGCTCAGGAATACGGTGTTGTCCACTTGCCAACCGTTCGACGCAATGAACAGGGCACTCCCTTAGTCAGCTCGATTTTCGCACTGGCGCGGCAAGTCTCTACTGCACCACTGTTAGCTTATGTTAATGGCGATATCATCCTTTTACCCGATATCATTTCGGCCGCGCGGTACCTTCTTGCGTTATCGAATCGCTTTCTGCTCATCAGCCAACGTTGGGATCTGGAAGTCAAAGAGCTCTTGGATTTCTCGGCCGATGGGGAGATGCGACTGCGGTCATTATTGCAACAACACGGTCGTCTCCATCCTCCTGCCGGCAGCGATCTCTTTCTGTTCCGTAAGCAGGATTTCGATCCTATCCCCGATTTTGCCATCGGAAGGGCTGGGTGGGACAATTGGATGATTTATACGGCTTGTCAGAGCGGCATCTCGGTCATTGATGGCACGCCTGCGATCACCGTTATTCATCAAGACCATGACTACAGCCACTTGCCTGGTGGCAAACCGCACTACGACTTGGAAGAATCCGAACAAAATCTCAACCTTGCCGGTGGGATGCGGGCAATGTACTATATTCTGGATAGTCACTACCAACTGAAGAACGGCAAGCTGGTTCGGCCACCCCTGACCATGTTGCGTTTATTGCGCAAAATCGAACTAGCTCTCATGCCGCCAGAAGAACAACGCCACGGTTGGCGATGGTGGATCGCGCGGCGTTTTCGGCGAGCGCGACGTTTCCGCATGGGATGAGCCTATTATGCGTGTGGGACAGAATCCAGCAAAATTTGTCAGCGAAGTCGCTCAACCGGCAAAGATTACCGTGGCGGTTATCACCTATATCCCTTTTCTGGGCGGCTACTATGCTGAGAGCTTTGATGTCCTGAAGGTGTGCCTGTCGAGCATCTGGCAAAATACGGATTTACCGCATGACCTGCTGGTGTTCGATAATGCCAGTTGTGCGCAAGTGCGCGACTATTTGCGTGAAACCCATGAAGAGGGGAAAATCCAATTTCTTTGGCTGTCCGACAGAAACATCGGCAAAGCCGGCGCATGGAACATCATTTTTGGGGGTGCGCCGGGAGAGATCATCGCCTACGCCGACAGCGACATTTATTTTTACCCTGGTTGGCTTTCGGCATTGGTTGGGGTCTTAGAACGCTTCCCCGATGCCGGGATGATCACCGGGATGCCATTGTGGAGTCCGCTTGAGTATGCCGAGAACACGCTCCGCTGGGCAGAGGGCAATCCTGAGGTGGAGATCCAAGAAGGGCAGTTTCTGAAGTGGGAGGATTACTGGAGACATTCCCGTAGCCTTGGAAAAACAGAAGCCGAAGCTCGCCAACACTTTGAATCTCGGCAGGATACCTGTCTATTCTTTCGTGGAGAACGCTACTTTGTTGGGGCGGGACACTTTCAATTCGTAGCTCGCAAGCGCGTGCTGCAAGAGGTTATCCCTTTACCCTCCGCTAGGCCGATGGGGCAGGTTAGAGTACTGGATATAGCCTTGAACGAGAGAGGCTACCTGCGGCTTTCGACGCCGGATTGGTGGATCCAACATCTGGGAAACACCCTGCAAGGATGGGAAATCGAACAATCTTCTCAGCGCCAAGAATTAACTCAACACTCCCCTCATCAAAAGAAGAAACCCCTCTGGAAGCCTCTTCGACAATTTCTTGTTTGGTTGAATAACAAGACCTTTGAACTTCTATATCGTCGTTCCTAATCGATCCGAAGCTTGACGATAGGAGCAGATGGAGCGCGGATGAGTCAAAAGAAAAGTGTTTTTATCAGTGCTGATCATGGTTTGGCAATCGTTTATTTTTTACAGACCGATGTCGTTCAAACGATGCTCGATGCGGATCTTCAAGTTGTGCTGTTGACGGATGATCACTTATTGGAGAAAATCCGCAACAGTTTTGGTCGAGCAGGCTTGATCGTGGAGGGCTTACGCCTAGATCGTCTAAGGGCTTATTTCCAAAACGAACAAAATTCTCTGCAATGGTGGTTGGATTTCTTCCGTCGGGCGGGTGCTTCGGCGCGCATGAATTTGGAAACCGTCAACAATTATGTGCGCTGGGTTTACACCGAGGCTCCACCCAAACGGAGAATGCTTTTTCCTCTTGTCCGTTTAGCTCTGTTTTTTCTGCGTCATAACCGCCTTGCTCGTCAAACTTTGATCAACTGGCAGCATCGATTTACCCCCAATATATATGGAGATCTCTTCGAACGATACCGCCCTGCTTTGGTCGTGGCAAGTACGGCGGGATGGCGGATGGACCGCTATCTGCTGAGAGAAGCCGCTGCCCGCCGCATTCGGACGGCGGCCATCGTGTTAGGGTGGGATAATCCAAGCAGTCACGCCTTGCCAGGCGCCCGCATCGACGCCATATCTTGTTGGTCGGAAGCCCAAAAGCAAGAGCTCATCGACGGGGCAGATTGGCGAGCGGAGCAGATTCATATCGGCGGAATTCCTTCTTATGACGGTTATTTTCGCCGCCAATGGTTGCTGCCGCGAGAAGAATATTTTGCCATGCATGGCTTAAATCCGAAGCGCAAGCTTTTGGGGTATGCTGCCAGTTTTGTCACCTACTCTCCGAACATTCAAAATATCGAAGCCATTGCGCCTTTGGTGGCAAATGACCAGCTTGTTGCACCTTGCCAGCTCTTGGTGCGCCTTCATCCAAACCACTTTACCACTGTCAAGCGTTGGTCAACCGAGCGGCAACAGATTTACGATTTGGCAGAGCGATATCCCCATGTGCATGTCGTCGAACCGGTTCCCTTGGGTGGTGAATTGGGGTATTACTCAGGGGAAGACATGCATGAAAAATCCTCCATGATGGCATATTCAGATGTCTTCTTAACGGTTTACTCGACGATGGTGGTTGAAACCTCCATCCATCAAACCCCGATCATCAGTGTTACCATTGACTCGCCCAGCGGCTGGCCAGGGGAATACTCCTTACCGCTCACTCAGATTGGGAATTGGCCCACCCACCAACGTTTTCGCCGTTCTGCAGCAGGGCGGGTGGCAACCAACGAAGAGGAGTTGCGCCAAGCAATCAATGATTACTTACTTCATCCTGAGATGGATCGTCAAGCCCAACACCGCTTTGTGCAGCAAGAATGTACGTTTACCGATGGAAACGCAGGTTCCCGCACGGGGGCTTATTTAGCTCAGTTGGCTCATACTGCGAGGAGAGCATGAAAAACGATTTTGTCACTCGAATGAAACGAGCTGTATGGATTCTACGAAAAGGCGATTCTGCGCCAAGAAATTCGACCCGCTCAATTCCGCCTATCACTGCCGAGGAAATAGCAGAAATCAAGCAATTTTTCCCTCGCCCCAAGTTCTTCATCTTTGGTCATGCGCGCTCCGGCACCACGCTCTTAGCGCGCTTGGTGCGAGTTCACCCCCAAGTCCATTGCAATTGGCAAGCGCACTTTTTTACTCGGCCGCCTTTTTTGACGGCTCTCGCTCAAGACCAGGCTGTTGGAGAGTGGTTGGCACGACGCAGTAATCGTTGGAATGGGGGGCGTGATCTATCGCCCTTGGTTTTACGGGCGGCAGCCGATTTTATCTTGGAAAGAGAAGCTGCCCGCTTGGGTAAGGCTATTGTGGGAGATAAAAGTCCCAATAGCTTAGTCAATGGCGAGGCTGTCCGCCGCGCTTATGCACTCTACCCGGATGCTCGCTTGATTTATATCCTTAGAGATGGGCGGGATACCATTCTCTCGCATCGTTTTCAATCTTTTATCGATTCTCCTCAGCATCTTTCTGCCCAAGACTTGCGGTTGCGGGATGAATTTACTCGTCATCCACAGCCTTTTCTGCGGGGTGAAAAGTCTATTTTTACCCCCAAAGGTTTTGTGCGGGCCGTCGATGAGTGGGTTGAAAATGTGACCACGACCATCTCGCTAGGGCAGGAACTCTATGGGGAACGGTTCTTGATTGTCCGTTATGAAGACCTGCTCGAAAAAGCCTGGGAAGAAATGCAGAAAGTCTGGCAATTCTTGCAAGTCTCGGCAATTGAGGCGAACTTAGAAACCGACCTGCAAGCCGAATTACAATCCAACCCCGATGCCGAATGGCAAAACCAGAAAGCCGGTCAAATCGCTCAACTCTTGCGCAAAGGTCAAAGCGGCTCTTGGCAGGAAATGTTTACCCCTCAAGAGAAAGCGATATTTCTTGAAAGAGCTGCTCCGCTTCTACAAACTTGGGGATATTCGATAGAAGAAGGAAAATGAAAATTCTGATTGCCGGTCTTGGCTCGATCGGGCGACGTCATCTGCGCAATTTGCAGCGCTTAGGCGTGCAAGATATCTTGCTCTACCGCACGCATCGCAGTACATTGCCCGATGAAGAGTTGGGCAATTTTCCACAAGAGACCGACCTGAGCGCTGCCCTTGACCACCAACCCCAGGCGGTGATCATTTCAAATCCTACTGCCTTGCATCTCGAGGTGGCTTTGGCTGCTGCAGCGCGAGGCTGCCACTTGCTGATCGAAAAACCCATCTCACATAATTTGGATGGGCTTGAAGAACTCCAACGCCTTGTGCAACAGAATGACTGTCGGGTATTGGTTGGATATCATTTTCGTTTTCACCCAGGCTTGATCAAAGTCAAAGAAATCCTCGAGCAGGGGAGCATTGGCAAGCCGCTGATTGTCCGCGCTCACTGGGGGGAATATTTGCCTGCTTGGCATCCATGGGAAGATTACCGCTACGGTTACAGCGCACGTGCCGACTTAGGTGGAGGATTGATCTTGACTCTCTCCCATCCTTTGGATTATCTAAGATGGTTGTTGGGAGATGTGGTTCGTGTCTCTGCAATGATCGAACAGATCGGCGATTTAGAAATTCAAGTTGAAGATACCGCCGAAATCTGCTTATGGTTTGCTAAGGGCTCGGTAGGGAGCGTACACTTGGATTACCTCCAACGTCCAGCGCGACATCACCTGCAAATCATCGGCTCACACGGCACAATCGAATGGGATAACGCTACAGGAGAAACGCGCCTGTATCGTTATGAGCAAAGCCATAGCCCAGAAGCCGAGATACAATCCTTCTCTAGCTTTTCCCCGCTTGAAGCAGACAAACCCCTAGAGCGTAACGATCTTTTCCTTGCTGAGATGCAACATTTCTTGAACCTCATTGAAGGAAAGGAGACATCACGTTGTACCCTAGAAGATGGCATTGCTGCGCTGCGCATGGCTTTGGCTGCCTATCGTGCCGCTGAATTGAAAGATGTCGTTTGCCTAGCGTAATCACTTCGCTGCAAGCAAAGCACACTTATGAACCGCAGATCGTGATCTGATACCTTTATGAATCCGAAAATTTGGGAGAGTACATCAAACCTATGACAAGGAATATAGAGGCTTTATTTATCAAAGCAGACCAGACCATTCGCCAAGCCATGATCGTCATCGAGAAAGCGCCGCATTTGGTCGGACTTTCGGGGATTGCTGTGGTCGTGGATGATGACAACCGCTTGATCGGTGTGGTAACCGATGGCGATATCCGTTCGGCAATTCTGCACGGTGTCGGTCTTGATGAGCCGGTTTCGACCATCATGTCGGTTGACCCGATTGCTGTGCGGAATCACGCCCAGCCGATGATGTTTGAAGAGGTGATGCAAACGATCAAAAGCGGCACGCGCATGTTGGATCGCGGCGCGGGAAAAATTGTGGTGGTTGATGAGGAGAACCATGTTGTCGATGTGGTTTCCTTCCTCAGCCTGTTACAGCAAGCAGACATCAAAACCAAAAAAATTGCCGTCTTAGGCTTGGGCTTTGTGGGCTTGACCTTGGCAGCCGTGCTCGCCGATATCGGTTTTACCGTCTATGGGGTGGATGAGCAAGAGTCGGTCGTTGCCTCGTTGAAACAGGGTATCCCCCATTTCTACGAGGCAGGTTTGGCAAATCAGGTGCGCTATTTGATCGGCAAACGTTTATTCGTCGATCGCGCCCTGCCCGAAAAAGAATGTGATATCTATATTATCTCCGTTGGCACACCGGTTGATCAACATCATCAACCGATCTTGAACGATGTGGAGAAAGCCTGTCATCAGGTAGGGAGGTTGCTCAAGGTCGGTGATACAGTTATCCTGCGCTCAACCGTACCGGTAGGCACGACTCGAAATTATTGCCTGCCTTGGCTGGAAAAAGTCTCTGGCTTGAAGGGTGGTCGAGATTTTTCTCTTGTCTTCGCCCCTGAGCGCACCATTGCCGGCAAAGCGCTCAAAGAGCTGCGTACGCTCCCCCAAATTATCGGCTCGTTGGATAGCCGAGGTGCTGAAGTGGCTACGGCTATATTTCGCGAGATGACCCCCATCATCGTCAACCTGAACTCTCTCGAAGCCGCAGAAATGGTCAAACTGGTGAACAATGCCTTTCGAGATACGATTTTTTCTTTCGCCAACGAGGTGGCTCTGGTATGTGAGCAGTATGGTTTAGACGCGTTTGAGGTCATTCAGGCAGCGAATGAAGGTTATCCTCGCGATCCAATTCCCCTGCCCAGCCCAGGTGTGGGTGGTGTGTGCTTGAAGAAAGACCCCTACCTGCTACGTTCCACGGCGTTGGCAAAAGGGCTCGAGCCAACCATCTTGGGGCGCAGCCGCTTGGTCAACGAATACATGCCGTACCATGTTTTTCGCAAGTTCCAGCGCTTTTGTCAACAGACCCAACGGCAGCCCAGTGAAACAGTCGTTTTTGTGGTGGGCTTTGCTTTCAAGGGCTGGCCCGAAACTTCTGATATGCGCGATTCTAGCACGCTGGAATTGGTGCGTTATCTGCGCCAAGCCGGGGCAAAGATCCGCGGCTACGATCCGGTGATTCAACCCCAAGCTTTAGAAGCTGTGCCAGGCGTCCAACCTTGTACGGTTTCAGAGGGCTTTCAAAACGCCGATTGCGTCTTCATCATGAATAACCATCCATCCTATGAGGATTGGAATTTGTACCCATTATTAGAGACAATGCGCAAACCTGCCTTATTCGTTGATGGATGGCATATCTTTCGTCCCGACGATGCCGGCCGCTGCGAACAAGTCTTCTACAGCACGCTGAGTCAGGATTACGGCTGGCAATCCATCGACACGGAGGCTTCCAACCTTTGATAAAACACCCCTCGAACGTACAAATCGTTCTCCTAGCAGGGGGTGTAGGTAGCCGTCTTTGGCCGCTAAGCCGTAAAAACCTGCCCAAGCAGTTTTTACTGCTTTCTCCAGATGGGAAAACGCTCCTACAAGCCGCTTTCGAACGTGCCCTGAAACTTGGCGGTTCGGAAGAGCAAATCTGGGTATGTGCTAATCTCCACCATGCTGACCTCATTCGACAGCAGCTTCCTTCCCTCCGCTCGGATCATTTATTGCTTGAACCGATCGGTCGCAACACGGCTGCTTCATTAGGATGGGCAGCCCTGTGCATTCAAAAAGAAGTGCCTGCGGCGGTCATGGTCAGTTTGGCAGCCGATCATCTTTTCCGCGAAGTTGATTTGTGGCTGAAGGCTGCCCAGAGGGGGATTCAGCTCGCCGAGCAATTCGACCGCCTTGTGTTGTTAGGGGTACAACCGCAGCATCCCTCACCCCACTATGGCTATCTCAAAATCGCCCGACCGCTCTCATTTGAGGAGATTCCCATCTATGAGATCGAACGCTTTCTGGAAAAACCTTCCCCTGAAGATGCAGAGAGATTGATAGCCGACGGAAAGGCGTTGTGGAACACGGGAACCATCATCGCTAAAGTGTCTACCTTTTTGGCCGCCTTCGAACGCCATTTACCCCATGCCCTCGAGATTCTGCGCCAGATTTGGCAAAACCCGCAATGGAACCAAACGAAATTTGGCGAATTGCCCTCCATCTCGGTAGATGTGGGTGTCTTAGAAAAAGAAACCTCGCTCTTGGCTGTGCAGGGGATGTTTGAACGGATCGATGTAGGTAACCTGACCTCCTTGCGAGACCTTTTCCCCCCTGACGCAGACGAAAACCGTGGGTGGGGACTGTTCCTAACCCGAGAGGCACATAAAAATCTGGCGATCACCGATCAGGGGATGATTGGCTTATTGGGCGTGGAGGGACTGGCTGTCGTCCGGTGGGGGGATGTCGTACTCGTTTGCCCACAGGATCGCTTGGATGAGATTAAAGCCTTTCAAGCTCAACTGATCGACGAGGGATGGGAATGCTTTCTTTGAAATCCATCGAGGTCATCTTATTCGATTGGGATGGCACCTTGATCGACTCGCTTTCCGTCAAAGCTGGCAATGCAGGGCGCTTATTTGCTCGGGTGTGGGGATTATCACCCGAATCAGTGGCTCGATCTTATCGCAAACATTCCGGCATTCCCCGCCGTCAACTGTTCGATGCCATCCTCTTAGATCACGGCTTGCCCCCTTTGGAGGAGGAATCATTTGCCGAACTTAGCCGGCAGTTTTCAGCTCTCAACTTGCAGGCTCTCTCGGATGGACAAATTCTCCTGCCGCAGACAAAACAAACCCTCCAAAAGCTGGTGAAAGCAGGCTTGCGGCTGTATGTTTCTAGTTCGGCTGAACCAACCGAAATCGAACAAATCGCCACGAACTTGGGAATCCGAACTTGCTTTCAGGAGATTTTAGGTTCCCGAGGTGAATTCACGAAAGGCAAGCCGCACGTGAAATATGTCCTACAGAAAGAAAAAACCCTCCCGCACAAGATTGCTTTTATTGGCGATGATCTCGCAGATATCCGCCTAGGCCGCCAAGCAGAGGTGGTGACGATTGGAAAGGCAGGAACGCAACCGCGCGCTGCCCTAGAGGCTGCCGGCGCGGATCAGGTCATCGATCAAATCGAGGAACTATTAGATTTATTCTTGGAATAATCCACATTGGATTTCAATCTAACTGTTATTTCAGATTGTTTCATTGGAGGCGTATGCGTAAGATTATTGCTGAATGTTGTCAAAACCATCTAGGGGATTGGGAAATCCTCAAGGATATGGTCTGGTCGGCTGCTATGGCGGGTGCCACCTATTGTAAGGTGCAATCGATGCTGGCGGATGAACTCACCTTCCGCGAGCGCTTTGAAGAAGGACGATGGGAAAACGGCCGTCAGGTAGCAATCAAACGCCCCTATCGAGCCGAGTACGAACGTCTAAAACCGATGGATTTAACCGATGAAATGCACTGGCGTTTTGCGGAAGAATGTCAGAGAGCGGGGATCAAGCCCTTGACCACCGTGTTCACCCGCTCACGTATTCCCTTTGTCGCCAGCCTCGGCTGGGATGCCGTGAAAGTAGCCAGTTATGATTGCGCCAGTTATCCGATGTTGCGCGAGTTGAAAGCGCGCTTCCCCCATCTTTTCATTTCCACAGGCGCAACGCTCGATGAGGAAATCGAGATGGCAGCCAAAGTATTGGAAGGACACTCTTTCACCTTTCTTCATGCTGTGACCATCTATCCGACGCCCTTGAACGAATTGCATCTGGCACGCATGAATTATCTGCGACGTTTCACCCCGTCGGTTGGTTTTAGCGACCATACGTTGGTAGAGCGAGATGGGATCATGGCCTCTGTTGTCGCCATGGCTTTTGGCGCGGAGGTGATTGAACGTCATTTCACGATCTTGCCGGTCGAGAAGACCAAAGATGGGCCGGTTTCCATTCGTTTTGCGGAATTGCTGGCATTGGTAGAATTTAGCCGCATGAGCGACGAGGAATTGCGTGCCTATGTGGAGAAGGAAATTCCTGAATATCCCCAAATGCTCGGCGTAGCTAATCGACCCTTGAGCGAGGTCGAATGGCTGAACCGCGATTATTATCGCGGTCGCTTTGCCAGTAAAGTTGGAGACGAAATCATATACAACTGGGAAGAGAAAAAGGTATTCGAATGAAAGCGCTTGGCGTCATCCCTGCCCGTGGGGGGTCAAAATCAATCCCCCGTAAGAACATCGCTATGCTAGGTGGCAAACCACTTTTGGCTTATACCATTGAAGCCGCCCAAGGAAGCCGTCTACTTACAGATTACCTCGTCTCTTCGGAAGATGAGGAAATTTTACAGGTCGCCCGCCAATACGGCGCACCGACCCCCTTTGTGCGGCCGGCGGAGCTTGCCAGTGATGAAGCCCCAAGCCTGCCGGTTGTACAACATGCGCTGCGCGAGATGGAGCGATTGAAGGGAGTGGTTTATGACATTGTGGTTTTGCTTCAACCCACCACCCCTTTTCGTCTGCCGCAGGATATCGATGCGGCTGTCGAAAAATTGATCGCTACCCAAGCCGATTCCGTGATCAGCGTCTGCGATGTCGGCGCTTATCATCCTGCCCGCATGCGCTGGATCATCGATGATCAATTGGTGGAGTTGCCCATTCGAGAAGAGAGAGAACTGCAACGCCGCCAGGATTTGCCTCCCGTTTACATCCGCAACGGTGCCATTTATGCTGTACGCCGTGAGGTGGTTATGTTGCAGAATAGCATGGTAGGCAAAATCTCCCGCCCCTATATTATGCCCGAAGAGCGCTCGGTCAATATCGACAGCAAACTCGACTTTTTGTTGGCAGAAATCTTAATCCAACAGAAATCTCCCTCCTGCACATGAAAGACGCGATGGTAGAATTTCCGCATTTGCATATTCTGGTTGCCGAGCGATCTAGCTTTAGCGAGAGAGGCCTACAAGCCCTTGAAGCGCTTGCCCCCACCACCGCCCTAGACCTTACCCAAGCCGAACTCTCCAAAGCAATTTCTGACTATGAGGTATTGTTTGTGCGCCTAGGCTTGCGGGTAGATGGCGAGGTGATGCAAGCGGCCTCTAACCTGCTGGTGATTGCCACTCCTACCACAGGGCTAGATCACATTGACCTCGAAGCTGCCCGCCAGAGAAAGATCGCCGTCTTGAGCCTGAAAGGCGAACGCGCTTTCTTAGAGACGATCTTCAGCACAGCTGAACACACTTTCGCACTGCTGTTGGCATTGGTGCGGCAACTCCCCCAGGCAATTCACGCCGTCAAACAGTATGAATGGCGACGCGATATTTTCCGTGGCAGAGAGCTGAATGGAAAGACTCTGGGTGTCGTCGGCTGCGGTCGTCTGGGGAGCATGGTTGCCCGCTATGGAATCGCTTTTGGGATGCGCGTCTTGGCTTATGACCCTTACGCAACCCACTTTCCCACTGCCGTCCAACCCTGCCGCACACTTCAAGAGTTGCTCAGTCAAGCGGACATCGTCTCGCTACATGTCGATCTACGTCCTGAGACAACCGCACTCATCGACGAAAACGCCTTGGCTCACATGAAAAAGGGTGCCATCCTGATCAATACCTCACGCGGGGCAGTCATCGATGAGCAAGCGCTATTGAAGGCATTGGAAAGCGGTCATCTGGCGGGCACTGCCCTGGATGTCTTAGCCAATGAAGCTGCCATTCAGCAAGGCACTGCCTATCCCCTCGTTGAATATGCCCGCACACACGATCATCTCATTATCACTCCGCATATTGGCGGCGCATCCCAAGAAGCCATCGAAAAAGCAGATCTTTTTTTGATCGAAAAGACGCGCCGCTTCTTACACAACCTTAACCTAAAACCAAAAACGAAAATCTTAGAGGAATAGAAAACATGACAACCAAAAAAAACAAAACCACTCTCATCACCCCTTACGGAGGTAAACTGGTAAACCTGCTGGTTAGCGGCGAAGAACGCCAAGAGTTGATTGCCAGATCCACTCGCTTGCCATCGGTGAAAATCTCTGCACGGGCAATGTGTGATCTTGAACTGCTCGCCACAGGCGCATTTTCACCGTTAGATCGCTTTATGCGTAAGGCAGATTACGAACGGGTGCTGACCGAAATGCGCTTGACCGATGGCACGCTATTCCCGATCCCGGTAACGTTGCCGGTGAACGAGGACGAAATGCCCACCTGGGGCGAAGCGATTACCTTATGCGATGCCCGCAACAACACCCTAGCGGTCATGCAAATCGAGGAAGTCTATCATTGGGATCCCTTGCGCGAAGCGCGTTTGGTCTTAGGCACCACCGACCCCCGCCATCCGCTTGTCTCCGAGATGGTCAGTTGGGGCAAGGTATATGTTTCTGGGGAGTTGAAGGTCATTGATCTCCCTAAGTACTACGACTTTGTGGAATTACGTCGTACGCCGGCGCAAGTGCGCCAATTGCTCGAGGAAATGGGTTATTCCAACGTCGTAGCTTTCCAAACCCGTAACCCGATGCATCGCATCCATGAAGAGCTGACCAAGCGCGCCGCAGAAGAGGTCAATGGGAGTCTATTGATCCATCCCGTGGTCGGTTTGACCAAACCAGGTGATGTCGATCACTACACGCGGGTGCGCGTCTATCGCGCCCTGGTGGAGAATTACTACGATCCCAAGCGCACGGTACTGAGCTTACTGCCCCTCGCCATGCGCATGGCCGGCCCGAAGGAAGCCCTTTGGCATGCGATTATCCGCCGCAACTACGGAGCAAACCACTTCATCATCGGACGTGACCACGCCGGCCCAGGCAACGACAGCCATGGACGGCCATTTTATGGGCCCTACGAAGCGCAGACGATGCTGGAGCAATACGCCGACGAACTTGGCGTGAAACCCATTCAATTCAAGGAACTGATTTATCTCCCCGATGAAGATCGCTACGAAGAAGTGAGCAAAATCCCCGAAAATGTCCGCACCCTCTCGATTTCCGGCACGCAAGTGCGCGAAGAATATCTGGCGAAGGGCAAGGAATTACCCGAATGGTTCACCCGTAAAGAAACTGCTGAAATCTTACAACAAATGTATCCCCCTCGTCATCGTCAAGGGGTTTGCATCTGGTTTACCGGTCTGAGTGGCGCCGGTAAATCAACTACCGCCGAGATCCTCACTTCGCTGCTGATGGAACGCGGCCGACAAGTCACCTTATTGGATGGGGATGTTGTCCGCACTCATCTCTCCAAAGGGTTGGGATTCTCTCGCGAAGACCGCGATACGAATATTTTGCGCATTGGCTTCGTGGCAGGTGAGATCGCCCGACATGGTGGAACGGTGATTTGTGCTGCAATCAGTCCCTATCGTGCCACCCGCGAAGAAGTGCGTAAGATGGTTGGAGATGAGCGATTTGTGGAGGTGTTCGTCGATACACCGATTGAAGTTTGCGAAGCGCGCGATGTCAAAGGTCTGTATGCCCGTGCCCGCCGTGGGCAGATCACCGGCTTCACCGGCGTCGATGATCCCTATGAACCACCCATTGATCCGGAGATCACCCTTGATACGGTCAACCATACCGCCGAAGAAAACGCGCGTTTGATCATCCAATTTTTAGAAGATCAAGGCTTTTTACTGCCCGATGGCAGTAATCGCCGTGAGAAAGTTGTCCTGGTCTCCGACGATGGTCGTGAGCCGACTCCACAGGGCTGATAAATCTCTTCGTCTCCTTGTTCTCTGGTATTATCCCGAACTTTGGTGAGGAACAAAAATGTCAAAAAGTACCCACCAAGTATAATAAAACTGTGAGCAAGAAACATTTTTTCCCCGCCCCTTACGACTTTCTAATCGAGCGATTATCCCAGCTCTGCCAAGCTCACTATGGAGATCGTCTGGTGAGTTTGGTAATTTATGGTTCAATGGGGCGGGGAACTGCCACTCCTGAGTCAGATGTTGATTTCCTGATTGTGGCAGAAGGTTTGCCTAAGGGCCGCATTCCCCGCGTGCAAGATTTCCTCAAGGTCGAAAGTCAGTTGCGAGAGGAGTTCGATTTTCACTTTGAACTTTCTCCGATCTTGAAAACCCCTGCTGAAGTCCAAATGGGCAGTCCTTTATTCTTAGACATGACCGAAGATGCCATTTTACTCTTCGACCGGGAGAGCTTTTTTGAGCGTTTCCTAGACGGCTTGCGCGAGCGATTGCGGAAACTCGGCGCAAAGCGCATCTGGCTGGGGAATGCTTGGTACTGGGACCTCAAGCCGGATTATCAACCGGGGGAGGTATTCGAGATATGAGAAGTGTCTCTCTTGCAAAAGCATACTTGGAGAAAGCCCAAAAACGCTTAAAAATCCTTCCTGTCCTTCTAGCTGAGGAGGCTTACTCTGATGTTGTGAGAGAGGCGCAAGAGATTGTTGAATTATCTCTAAAAGGAATTTTACGTTATCTTGGCATTGACCCCCCAAAATGGCATGATGTAGGACCTCTTATTCTTGATAATCAAGATCGATTACCGGATACAATCTCCCTTCAGGCAAAGAAGATGGCTGAAATCTCCGCCTGGTTGCGCAAAGAGCGAGAGTTTTCCTTTTACGGAGATATAGACTATATTCCCACAGAGCAATACACTTTAGAGGATGCTCAAAGAGCTATTCAGGATGCTAATTATATTGTTCAAGTTGCCGCGCAAGTCATTCAAGAATAACCTCCGAACGCTCAGCGAAAGCGTGCGCGACAAGGATGATTTTGGAAAAACATGTCTTCCATTTTAGACCAATTTAAGCTTGATCACCGCGTTGCCATCGTCACCGGAGGCGCCGGCCTGCTGGGTAAAGAATTCTGTGCGACTCTTGCCTCGGCAGGCGCAAAAGTGGTCATCGCCGACCTTAACGAAACAGCCGCACGTTCGATAGCGAAACAACTCCAAGCACAGGGTTGGGAGGCTTTACCCCTGCTGGTTGACGTCACTTCGCCTGACTCGGTGCGCCAGATGGTCTCTCAAACCCTAGACGCTTTCGGCAAAGTAGACATTTTGGTCAATAGCGCTGCCTTAGACCCCAAATTTGACCCGCAACACGGTGGTCATTCCAACGCTTTCGAGGACTATCCACTGGAGTTGTGGAATCAAGCGCTAGCCGTCAACTTGACCGGCGCCTTTCTTTCGTGTCAAGCGGTCATTCCCCCCATGATTCGTCAAGGGAAAGGGGTGATCATTAACCTCTCTTCGATTTACGGTATCACCGCCCCCGATCAGCGTCTCTATCAGCGGCAAGGTCAGCCACCCCAATATAAACCGGCTTACTATCCGGTGACCAAAGCCGGCATCTTGGGGTTAACCGCTTATCTGGCAGCCACCTACGGCGAGAAGAACATCCGCGTCAACGCCTTGACCCCTGGCGGTGTGTATAACGGCCATGACGAGGCGTTTGTCCGTTCTTATTCTGCCCGCACCATGCTCGGGCGAATGGCGAACAAAGACGACCTCAACGGCGCACTGCTCTTTTTAGCTTCGGATGCTTCTGCATACATGACCGGGGCAAACTTAATCGTCGATGGTGGTTGGAGCGCTTGGTAGCATTGGGCGTTTACTCCGGTAAATTCTTTCCAATAACCCATTGTCTCGTGTGAGATAGAAAAAGGAGCTGCAATGGATCATCAGACCGAAGTGTTAGCCGTGATTCCTGCACGGGGTGGGTCAAAAAGCATTCCCCGCAAAAATATTCGCCCCTTTTTCGGTCATCCGCTGATTGCTTATAGCATTGCCGCTGGGCTGGCCGCCGAAACGGTAACGCGGGTGATTGTCTCGACAGATGACGAAGAGATCGCCGAGGTTGCCCGTCAATATGGGGCTGAGGTGCCCTTTCTGCGCCCGGCTGAATTTGCCCAAGACGACACCCCCGATTTACCCGTCTTTCTGCATGCTTTACAATGGTTGGCAGAATATGAGCAATACCACCCTCAAATCGTCGTTCAACTACGCCCGACCTCACCGCTGCGTAAAGTGACCCATATCGATCAAGCGGTTTATAAGTTATTGTTACAACCCCAGGCGGACTCGGTACGCACGGTTATCGAGCCATTCCAAAACCCCTATAAGATGTGGAAACTGGATGCCGCCGGGTTTTTAAAGCCCTTGTTGGAAATCGACTTGCCGGAGGCGTATAACCTACCCCGCCAAGCCTTATCGACCGTCTATTGGCAGACCGGATATGTGGATGTTGCTTGGAGCGATACGATCCTCCAGAAACATTCGATGACCGGCGAGCGGATATTGCCCCTGATCATGCCCTCTTCCGAGTGGATCGACATCGACTCGGAAGACGACTGGCAACGCGCCGAACGTTTGTTGGAAAGCGGCGAACTCACCTGGGACGATCTTGGCTTTGCCCCCGACCGTTACGTGCACCTAAATTGGTAAGAAATATAAAAAAGGAGATTTACTTCAATAACCGAATAAATCCTGCCTGTTCGAAGTGACGATCTGAAGTTAACGCTTCCTGAATTGCCCTTTCCTCCATCAAAATAAAGCTTGTGCAATCGGTAAGACTATAATCCTTGTCTGGACGGCTCTTTAAGTATTGCCAGGCTCTTTCATCCAACGAAGAATCAATATGAATGACATCAACTTGGGGGGATTGTTTCAGGCTATCGATAAAAGCGATAATTTGCGATCGAGGTATCTTCAGAGGACTGGTCATCAATGTTACCAACTCATTGATAATATAGTTTGTTGTGATGAGTCGATGTTTCTGTTGGCGGGCGGATCGATAGATCGTCTTAGCTAAGGAGTAATAAGGTTGACAGGTATCAACCAAATTCCCCCACCCCGCAGTGTCAACAAAGATATGCGTCATGTTTACGGACTATTCTTTCTTTTCTTGTAGATTTGAATTGATTGCTTCCTCAAGTCCAAGATATACATCATGCCGCTCAGCCCAGTCCTCCAATGCAGTATTGAACGCACCGATGAAACTTTCTAGTGGGTCTGTTTTGGAAATCTCAAGTGCATGGCTTAGCCACTCTTGAGCGAATTGCTCAGGAGTTTGTCCACTTTTTTCCGCAAATTTTTGCAGCATTTCATATAAATCATCAGGCAATTCTATCTTTAGTGTCCGTTCCATTCGTGCACTCTTGCAGTAATTTTTTGTCCAAAAATGTTTATCTTTTTAGATTTTACCTTAAAGTGATCTTCATTGCTAGCTTAGATAGACGTCGAGACAACCTACTTGTTTTGTTTGAGCCCCCCTGCAATCCATGTCAAGCGCAGTGCAATAGATCGAACCTTCTTCAATTTGGGGAAGAATCTGGTTGCTATACCCAACAAGAAAACTTTCCTATCCTCCCTTATCTCCTTCCCCTCACCCTTTTCTACGAAGACGTCATCCCTTCAAAAAGTTAAGTGCACTTTGTGCAGTTTAAGAAACCCTAACCCTGTTTCGCAAAATCATCAGTACAATCTAGGGAGAAAAAACGATTAGGAGACACCTATGCCCGTGATTAAAATTGGGGATCGGTTGGTCGGAGACGGTCAACCCACTTATATCATCGCCGAAATCGGCGTCAACCACAATGGCATTTTGGCGTTGGCGCTCAAACTGATTGACATCGCCGCCGAAGCCGGCGCCGATGCGGTGAAATTTCAAAAACGCAACCTTGAAAGACTCTACGCCAAAAAGTATCTTGAAAATGCCAACGCTGGCGAGAAGACGTTGCGCTATCTATTGCCCATCCTGCAGCAAGTTGAATTACCCGAGCATGACTATTACACCATTGTCGAACACTGCCAAAAACGCAATATCACCTTCCTCTGCTCGGCTTTCGACCCCGAAAGCGCGGATTTTTTGGAGACCTTGGGTGTGCCGGCGTATAAAGTAGCTTCAGCCGATTTGACCAATCTGCCTCTCTTAGACCACCTGGCTGCAAAAGGAAAACCGCTGATCCTCTCGACCGGCATGTCGCGCATGGAGGAAGTGGAATTTACGGTGAATTTTCTCAAGCAGCGCGGGGTTGAATTTGCCTTGTTGCATTGTAATAGCACCTACCCGGCGGCTTTTGAGGATATCAACTTGCTGTTCATGAACCAACTGCGCCGCTTTGGCGTGCCGGTCGGCTATTCGGGCCATGAGCGCGGTATTGCTGTCTCAACGGTGGCTTCGGCACTGGGGGCTTCGATTATCGAGCGCCATCTAACCCTTGACCGCACCATGGAGGGCCCCGATCACGCTGCTAGCCTCGAGCCGCAAGGCTTCAAAAAGATGGTGCGAGACATCCGGCAGGTTGCACTTGCGCTTGGCACCGGCGAAGAGAAATACTTCTCGCGGGGCGAAATCCTGAACCGCGAGGTCTTGGGAAAGAGTCTGGTAGCCGCCAAACGAATAGAGATTGGCGAAACCATAACGCGCGAGAAAATTGCCGTCAAAGGACCGGCGCTGGGGTTATCCCCGCAACATTACGAACAACTGCTCGGACGGGTGGCAGAGCGGGTGATCGAAGAGGATGAGCCGTTCTTGGATCGTGACATCGGCATCAAGATCGAGCTGGATGCTAAGCATACCTTGCCGATGGATTATGGCTTCACCGTCCGCTTTCGCGATTCGCACGAGCTATTAGCTTATCAACCGCGCATGTTGGAATATCACTTCACCGATCAAGATTTGGATGAACATTATCCCGGCGGCGATTATGAGCTGAAGTTGGTCGTGCATGCGCCAGAATTTTGGGATCGCACGCTGGTAGATCTGTGCTCGCGTGATGAATGGCAACGCAAGGGTTCGGTGGAACTGGTGCAAAAAACAATCCGTCTGACGCGTGAAATGGCACCTCACTTCATCGGCACACCCAAGGTCGTTGTCCATCCAGGCGCAATGAGCCTCGATCATCCCATCCACGAGAAGCAGGCGCTCTATGACAATCTGCGTCGTTCGTTGGATGAGATCGACGCCACAGGGGTGGAGCTCTTACTGGAAAACTTACCTCCCCATCCGTGGTATTTCGGCGGGCAATGGTTGACCAATGCCTTTATGGATGCCTTTGAAATTCGCGATTTCATCGAGCCATTGGGATTGAAAATGTGTTTCGATACCTCCCATTCCAAACTGTACTGCAATTGGGCGCACGTGGATTTCTTCGAACAGGTGCGGGTGCTGTTGCCGTACATTGGGCATTTGCATCTCTCGGATGCTTCAGGGCTGGATGGAGAGGGGTTACAGATTGGCGAAGGCACCATCGACTGGGTACATTTCTTTCAGGTCATCGGAGATTATCACGGTACAATGATCCCGGAAATCTGGCGGGGACACCAACGCCAAGGGGAAGGCTTTCTCATCGCCATTCAACGGTTATCGGAAGCTTATTTCAAAGCCAGGCAAGTAGTCGAAAAGGGAGAGAAAGCCCAGGTCGCCTCACCCGAATCTACGGCTTGACCATTGGCGATGCCATCTTAATCACGCCAATCGCCTCTGCTTTGTCCATTGTGACGATAACGCTAGCTGTGATTTTCTTGAAGGATAAACTTTCAAAACTTCAAGGGCTTGGAGTGTGCATGGCAATTGCTGGCATCATCGCAACTTCTTTCTGAATCGAACTGAATCGAACGCGCCAAACAAGTCATCCGCCTGTCGGAGGTGGTTTTGGAGCGGGTTCAAGCATAGTACCCATCGGCTTACTCCAGACCTCAGGCAGACTCTGCGCATGCCCAAGGGAAGAAACCTATACAGAGAGGCGATATTAGCGGTGATGGAGTACAATTCTCGAGACAGGTCTTGAGAAAAATCGCCGTGCTACACCTTTTGTTGCAGAAGCTAGGGCTCTACAAGAAGCTGCTTCCAGAGCGAGAACTCCTAGCGACTTGCTTAATCTAAAGGGGATAGAGACAGCTCTATTGACAGCCGCTGGCTTATCCGACAAAGCCCTTGTCCACTTAAGTACCGAAGATAAGATAGAAGCTATCAAGCAGCTCATTACCAATTTTCTTGAGCCAGCGGGTGAGAGGTTTGCTGAAGAATTGGTTTTTAGATTTTTATTAACCCGTGGAGATACGCTTGGCGGGTCTTTGCGCAATATTGGTGGTGATTACACACAAACCGCCTCTCAGTCAGGTTGTTAGGAGTAAAACATGCTTAAGTATGTAGTGCCAAAATTCCCTGTTGAAGATATACAGGCTTCACTTGAATTTTACAACAGGAAAATGGGGTTCGCGGTTCTCTTCGATTACGGAGAGTATGCGGCTGTCAAGCGAGACTCAGTAGAAATTCATTTATGGGAATGTCATGACAAGTATATTGCTGAAAATACTGCTTGTAGGGTAGCCGTGGATGATATTGAAGCGTTGTATACCGAATACTCTCAAGCAGGGATTATCCACCCCAATGGAATTTTAGAAGAAAAACCTTGGGGCTTGAGAGAGTTTGTTACGCTGGATTTAGATGGAAATGGAATATTTTTCTTTAACGAGGGCGGATAAAGGCTTATCGAATGAGCAGCTCACTCATCACTCATGCGAATTTGTCTGATTCCCTTGCAAACCGAGGTAGGTCAACCTGCGATTAACTTCGAACGGGTGCAAGAGAGGCTAAACGAGGCAAAAGCCCATCGACCGCAGTTAGTTTGCCTTCCCGAATGCACCCTGACGGGCTATCTATGGCGCGAGGAGGACTTAAAAAAGTTTGCCGAACCGCTTTCAGGCACTAGTGTGCGAAAGATGTCCGAGCTGGCTCACGCTCATGCGGTCTATCTTTGTTTTGGCATGGTCGAAGCTGCCGAAGAGGGCTTTTACAACACGGCGGTGTTGTTGAATCCAAGCGGACAGGTGATCCATGTACACCGCAAAGTGAGCGAACAACCACCCTATCTTCAGGGAACGCAGGTGAGCGGTGTCGACACCGAGATCGGACGCTTGGGCATTTTGATTTGTGGTGATCATTTCCACGATCAAACCATCGCCCACCTTGACTCACCGATTCAACTCTTGCTTGTCCCAATGTCACGCGGTTTTGACGGTAAGTCGCCCGATCCGCAACGCTGGATTAACGAGGAGCGCCAAGCCTATCTGGATGCCGTGAAAAAAGCCGCCAAGGTAACCGCCATTGTCAACGCTCTGGAAATCCTCCCCGAAGATGCGGCTTTTGGCGGCGCGCTGGTGGTAAGCGCTCAAGGCGAGCTACTGGCAGAATCTCCCCATGGCAGCGACCAGATCTTAATCTACGACCTAGCGGACTGAACGTTAAGCCCCCTCCACCAGAGTATGGTGTGTTTCTTTCTGCAGCAGGGCTTTGGCGGGGCGAGGTAGGAGAGTCAGTGCTCCTTCTCTGCAAGTGGTACAATGCATGAAACAAACCTTCCCAATACGCCGATCGGTTTGCAGGATGAACAAAAGTGTATTAGGTATGCTCGTTGCACTTTTCTTTCTTGGCTGTCAAGCCCCCTTTTGGGCAAGTCATCCCACAAATGTCCTTCAGGCATCTCAAAAAATTGCTCCTCGTCTGATTGAGGTATACGCTGATCAGGTATGGAACGACACCAATATCCTTGTGCAGCCAGGTGATCTGCTGATCATCCGCTATGTTTCAGGCTTATGGTCACCTTGGAGCGGAGGCTCTTATGATGCCATTGGCTTCGGCGGCGATCCCAATTGTGATTGCAACGTTTTGAAGGGCGTCTCACACGCAGCCCTGATCGGCAAAGTGGGCGACGGAACTCCCTTTTTTGTCGGCAAGGATTTTCATCATCGAATGGGCGAAACAGGTAGGTTGTATTTGGGGATCAACGACACGCGTACCAGCGATAATTCGGGTTTCCTTCTGGTTCAAGTGGAGGTATGGCGATGAAGAGCTCCTTTTGGAAGCAGCTTCAACTCCGCTGGGCTGGCTGGCAAAACCGCCAACGGTTAAAAGGTCTAGCCCGTCAGGTACGGACTCATGCCCCTAAAGGGGATGAGTTGCCTACGTTGGTCGTTTTCAATACCTCCTCCCGTTTGTCTGCCATGAGCCAGAACGCTGCTTTTACCCTGTTGGCAAGCTTAGGGCTGAAGCTAGGAGGCTTTCGCATCGTTCAATTTGCCTGCCAAAGGGGCATGTTGCCCTGTGTTCTCGGCACAAATCGTCAGGATGTACGCTTAGCGCCTCCCTGTCAGCCTTGTATTGCCCAAACCAAACGATTAACCAAGGCATTTGAGACCCATTGGTTCGATCTTAATCTTGATCCCGCCTTAGCTGAGAAACTTCAGAGCTTGAGCGTTGAGGAACTATCCCAAGTCGAATATTCCACCCCTTTGTTTGAAGAACCGATCCCCTTGGGTGAACTGGTTTTGCCCTCCATCCGTTGGGCATTACGCTGCCACCATTTACCCGATGACGAACCAACCCGTTACCTCTTGCGCCAATATCTTCTCTCGGCACTCAATGTTGCCCTGCAATTCAACCATCTGTTAGAGCAGGAAAAACCGCATGCCTGCTTGATCTTCAATGGCATCCTATATCCCGAAGCCACAGCTCGCTGGGTAGCCCTACAGAAGGGTATTCGCGTGGTCACCCAAGAGGTCGGTTTTCAACCCTTCTCTGCCTTTTTTACCGATGGCGAAGCCACTGCTTATCCAATTGCCATTCCTGCCGATTTTGAGCTGAACGAACGCCAAAATCAACGTTTGGATGCCTACTTGGAAAGACGTTTTCAAGGCAAGTTCACCATGGCAGGCATTCGCTTTTGGCAGCAGATGAAGGGTCTCGACGAAGCCTTTTTAGCCAAAGCCGCCCAATTCCGCCAAATTGTGGCGATCTTTACCAATGTCGTGTACGACACCAGTCAAGTTCATGCCAATGTAACCTTTCGGCACATGTTTCATTGGTTAGACCACGTGTTGCAAATTATCCAAGCCCACCCAGAGACCCTGTTTGTCATCCGCGCTCACCCGGATGAGATGCGCCCCGGCACGGCAAAACAAGCCCGCCAGAGCGTGAGAGATTGGGTAGAGGCGAATGCGGTGAATAAGATGTCGAATGTCGTTTTTATCGACTCTCAGGAATACCTCAGCTCTTATGAATTGATTCAACGCTCTAAATTCTTAATGGTCTATAATTCTTCGATCGGGTTAGAAGCTGCCCTGCTCTCTGTGCCTGTGTTATGTGCTGGCAAAGCGCGTTACACTCAATACCCCACCGTCTTCTTTGCTCAATCGATCGATGAATTCGAGCGCTTAGCGGAAGCGATGTTGACAATCGAAAAGATCGACTTTCCAGCTCAATTCCGCCGCAACGCGCGCCGCTTTTTATACTATCAACTCTACCGCGCTTCGCTGCCCTTTGGGAATTACCTGCAAGCCGTGCATCGTCCAGGTTTTGTCCGTTTGCGCCCGTTTGGTTGGCAAGAACTGTTGCCTGACCATTCTCCGACCATTCAGACTTTATTGCGCGGCTTTCGCGAAGGAGGAGATTTCCTGTTGCCCGAAGAGGTAGAGTGGAACGTCTATGGACAAGATTGAAATCCTCTCGGTTGAACTGCTCGATCGCCATCGACCGCTGATCGAAGACCTAAAAAGGGTTGCCCGCCAACTTCAACTCGAATTCGGCTGGCATTACTTGCTCGACTTGGCATGGATCCTCGCTCATTTGGGAGACCTGCGTGGTAAAGTGGTCATGGATGCCGGAGCAGGAACAGGGGTATTGCAATGGTATCTGGCAGCTTACGGAGCAACCGTGATCAGCGTTGACCGCTCTAGCCGTGCCGATCTACCTTGGCGTTTTCGGCGCTGGACGAAGGTTAGAGGATTACGCCACTCAGACCTTCATTCTCCCCTAACAGCCCTGCTGAATGCCGCTCGAAGAGGGCAATCGCTGAAATCTCGCCTTGGAGCAATGCGGCAAGTGGTGAGCGGGGGTTGGGGGAGGACCTCACCCCCGGCCCCTCTCCTAGGAGGAGAGGGGAGTTGGACTTCGCCCCCAGACCCTCGCCTAGAAGGAGAGGGGAGATCGATGGCTTTTTGGGGAAAGGAGCCTGGGGTGTGGATTTACAACCAAGACTTAAGTCAACTGAGCGACATCCCAGATAACAGCCTTGACGCCGTTGCAGCGCTCTCAGCATTGGAACACAACCCCCCAGAGCGTTTGCCAGACGTTGTCACCGAATTAATGCGCGTCCTGAAACCCGGTGGTAGGTTGCTTGCCACTCTGGGCGCCTCACCCGACCGAGATTGGTTTCACGAACCCTCGCGGGGTTGGTGTTACACCGAGGGAACGTTACGCAGCGCTTTTGCTCTACCTGCCTCTGCTCCTTCCAACTATGATCGCTACCCTGAACTGATGCAGGCTTTGAGAAATTGTGCCGAATTGCGCGACAATCTCGCCAGCTTTTATTTCCGCTCCGGCGATAACGGGATGCCATGGGGGAGATGGGATCCGCAATATCAGAGTGTTGGCGTTCTAAAAGTCAAGGCAACCCCTTAGATCAAAGCTGATCTCGCTTCATCCAAGAAGTTCTTGATTTTCTGTCCCTTTTCGGGTTATACTCTCAACATCTTACCCAAAACTATTGCAAAAACTCACCCGTAGCCCCTGCTCTACCGAGCGTTTATCAGGAGAGAGAAAGCTTTATGGAAAACACTTTTGAACCCCAAATTGAGCGGATCAAAGAGCGCCTACGGCAAGAGCGAGAGACTTTCGACCAACATAAGGCGCATGAAAATCGCTGGTTTCAGTTGCGGTTGGTGATGGGATATGCCTCGGTAGTCTTATTGGCAGCAATTATGGTGATTTCCTCTGTGATCCTCTTTAATCATCAAGCCTATTCAAGCACTGTCGTTACTGCCGCCGGCGCGGCTTTGTTTGTGGATGCTCTCGGATTGGTGATCAGTATCTGGAAAATTGTGTTCAATCCCGATTTCATGACCAAACTGGCGCCAATCACCCAGTTGGATAAAACTGAAGCCAAATTCTTTGAGACGCCCAGCCGTTCGCCGGCTGCTGAAGACGAACCGGTCATCCTGTCTGCAAAATATGGCGCCAAGGACAGTTGGGTAGATGTCACCCCCCTCCTCAGGGCAAAAGTCAAAGACGGTAAACTGGAGGTGGTGGCTACCAACGAAATCTTGGGTGACGACCCGTTACCCGGAGAAGCCAAAAAGTTGGATGTAACCTATCTCCACCAAGGCAGAACATACTCCAAGAGTATCTCTGAGCAACAAACGTTGTCCATTCCCTAATCCATTCTACGGAGTCATTATGGTCGAAAATATTTCATCGCAATCCCTTGTTGCACGGATTCGAGAAGCGTTATCGCTGGCATTGCAAGTGCCGCTGGATGCTATCTGCGACGATCTTTCTTTTGGGGATTTGCCTCAATGGGATTCCATGGGGCACATGGAAGTGATGATGCGCCTAGAAGAATTCTTTGGCGTCGAAATCAATGCCGAAACCATTGCCGCCCTGACCAGCTTTGAGGCGATTCGTCAGTACCTCGAAGAGAACCATCTTGGAGCAACCTCATGAGTTCCCCTGTGATCCAATTTTCTCCCACCGTGACGATTCCCTCCCACCTGATCGGTGAGGTGCAATCGAAACTGGCTTATGTCGATGAACGCATCGCTGCTGTTCATCTCTCCACTCTCGGTGACCAGATCACGTTAGAGCTGAAACATCCTATTTCTGCATCCGACCAATCTGTGATCGAAGAGAAGGTGCAAAGGGTAGTGGTTTCGATGGCGCAAGGCGCTATCCGCCCCAAAGTGCAGGTTCTAGAGGATTATCTCGATCGCCCCACCCCTTATCAGGCAGACCCCATGCTCGAACTCCTTCGGCGTGGTGAAATCCATCAAGAGGCGAATGGCATCTATGTTCTAGGCCCATTCATTACCCGTCTTGTGGAGTGGTTTGAAAGCCGTTTTCTCGATTTAGCCGCTTCCTTTTCCGCCCAACCCTATCGCTTCCCAACCTTGATCCCCGCCCGCTATCTGGAAAGGGTAGGCTATTTTCGTGCTTTTCCCCATTCGCTATCGTTTGCTACTCACCTACGCGAAGATCTCGACCAAATTGACTCATTTGCGGAAGGAGCAGCCTGCGATTCCGATGGTAACTTGAATGTGCCTCAAGAGCGTTTTGCTCCTATTCAGACTTTGCTTTCACCGGCCGTTTGCTATCACTTATACTTCGCTTTAGCCGATCAGACCCTGCCGCCACAAGGGGTAACGGCCACAGCGGTTGGCAATTGCTTTCGGTATGAGTCGCTCAACCTGCATTCGCTGGAGCGGTTGTGGAATTTCACCATGCGGGAAGTGATCTTTGTCGGCAGTAAAGAATTTGTGTTGGAAAACCGCGAGGTGGCTCGTCAGCGGATGCAGCGCGTTTTTGAAGAAATTGGCTTTGCTTATCGCGTAGAAAGCGCCAACGATCCTTTTTTCATCGGCGAGTTTCGCAAACAAGCTGCTTTTCAAAGTGCCTTCCAGTTAAAGTATGAGATTCGCGCCCGTCTGCCATTCAAGGAAAGCACCCTGGCGGTAGGCTCGTACAATTACCACCAAGATTTCTTCGGGCGTCACCTGAACATCCGTTTATCGGATGGCTCAGCAGCGCATACGGGATGTGTTGCTTTTGGCTTAGAACGGATTGTTTTTGCCTTTCTGGCTCAATTCGGCTTGGAACCCAACCAATGGCCATTTTCGATGCAGGAGAGCATTCAATGAGCGAAACAACTTCCCCTACGGTTCATTATCGCCTTGCAAACGAAACAGATTTTCCTCGCTTGATCGAGTTCTATACCAAACTGAATGAATTCTTTTATCAGGTTGGTTACCGCCTACCCCATCCGCAGAATGTCGGTGAAGTGTGGCTGGATTCATTCCGCCGCACCTTAGGACGATTCAGCCGTGTGGATGTTGCCGAAATCGACGGGCGTGTGGTAGGGTTTATGTTGTGCCGCATCAAGCGCGTGCCGGCGTATATGGGCGGCGTGTTGGTCGGAGAATTGAGCGACATGTGGATTGAACCCGAAGCGCGGCGCTTGGGCATTGGCGACAAGCTTTCGCGTCTGGCATTGAACTGGCTGCGCCAACAGGGCGTGCATTCGGTGGAAATTCAGGTCTTGCGCGATAATGAAGCCAGTTGGAAACTCTACGAACGCATGGGCTTCAAGCTAGAATTCCGTGTCGGGCGCTTGCTGTGGGATGAGTATATCGAGGAATAACCATAGCACTTCTTTTTCTGGGTAGTCAAAGAAAATATGCAGCAATTAACCTCCATGCAGCTCAAGGAAACCCTTTGCTCCCTAGGGATCAGGCGCGGTGATGGTGTGCTGGTGCATTCGGCATTGCATTTCTTAGGCAAACCTGAAGGGGGAGTGGAGATGCTCTTAAAAGTCCTTGCCGATACGCTTGATATTGACTTAGAAGACCCTTCCCCAAGTGCTTCTCAGGGGACACTGGCAGTGCCGACGTTTAACTTTGCCTTTGCGCGAGGGGAGCCTTTCGACCGCCAACATACGCCTTCGGCAGGGATGGGTGTGTTCTCAGAAGTGGTGCGCACTCATCCTTTAGCCCGACGCACTCCTCATCCTTTGCAATCGGTCGCCGTGATTGGCCGTCATGCTGCTGATTTAGCCGGCCGCCATACCTTAGGCGCCTTTGATCCAGGCTCAGCCTTTGAGCGGATGGTGGAGTTGGATTTCAAGATTCTGCTTTTGGGCGCTGACGTGCAAGCCATCTCGTTATTGCATTATGCCGAACAGCGTGTCGGCGTTCCCTATCGTTATTGGAAAGAGTTTCGCGGTCAGGTACGCATGGAGGATCGTTGGGAGGAATGCACTTACCGCATGTATGTCCGCGACCTTAACCTCGACCCCCATCTAGACCTGCATGCCGTGCAACATCGCTTAGAAGAGCAGGGAAAATGGCATTCTGTGGCACTCAATTACGGTTCTGTATCCCTGTGCCGCATGGAGGATTTTGTTGAGACGGTGGAAGAATTTCTGCGCGCAGACGCGTGGAGCTTAGTTACGAATCGACCCCGGAGATAGTTGTTATCAAGAAAGCTACTTCCGAATGCGATAGAATCCCTGCCATGCGGTTTTCGGCAAAAGAACGAGAAATCATCTTGTTTGACTAGATCAAAGGGTATTCGATGGAATGGCTAGCTGACCCAGAAACTTGGCTCTCTTTCATTACGCTCGCAGCGCTTGAGATTGTCTTGGGCGTAGATAACGTGATCTTCATCTCCATTTTGGCGAGTAAATTGCCATTGCGGCAACAAAAGACCGCCCGTCGCAGTGGGATTGGGCTGGCGGTCATTTCACGCATACTTCTCTTGCTTTCGCTATCATGGATCATTGGTTTGACCAAACCACTTTTTAGCGTTTTTACCTTTGAAGTTAGCGGGCGTGATCTGGTGCTTCTATGTGGCGGCTTGTTCCTGATCGGAAAGGCAACTAGTGAGATTCATCTGAAACTGGAAGGTGCTGATGGACATTCCGCCGTGAAGGGAAAGGTTACCTTTGAGAGCGTCTTAATTCAAGTTTTCCTGTTAGATGTTGTTTTTTCACTCGATTCAGTGATCACGGCGGTTGGAATCGCAGAACATGTGCCAATTATGATTGCTGCAATTATTACCGCTGCCGCTTTGATGATCGTTCTAGCCGATGTAATTGGAAATTTTGTCGAATCTCATCCGACAGTCAAAATGTTAGCTTTAGCCTTCCTGCTTCTAATTGGCTTTACGTTGGTTGTCGAAAGCCTACATCAACATATCCCCAAAGGCTATATCTATTTCGCAATGGGCTTTTCGGTGTTTGTGGAAATGCTTAATTTGCGCGTGAGAAAAGCTCATGAGCCGGTCGAATTGCACAAACGCTATGCAAAATAACATGACCTCAATGATTGATCTGATCCACGAACTCTGGTTTCTGCGCCGCGACATCGTCTCGGATGGCTTTGATCAGGCGCTGGTTCGCTTGGCAGAAGAAGTGCCGATGGTCATCCACGAATATCCCACCGGCGAGCAGTGCTGGACATGGCGCATCCCCGAAAAATGGACTTGTCATGAAGCCTACTTGGAGACTTTAGACGGCACGCGGCTCATCGATGTTGCCGATCATCCCCTGCATGTCGTCTCATACTCTCTCCCATTTGAGGGTATCGTCAGCCGAGAGGAGCTCTTGGCTCACTTGCACACCCATCCCATCCTGCCACAAGCGATTCCCTTCGTCTTTAAGTATTACCAACGCGATTGGGGGTTATGTGCCTCTCAGATTCTAAAGGACTCCCTCAAAGACGAACAATACCGGGTCATCATCCGCACCACCTTTGAGCCTGGCACTTTGAAGGTGGGGGAGGTCATTGTGCCCGGGGAGAGCGAGAAAACCTTTGTACTGGTAGCTCACCTATGTCATCCGGCAATGGTCAATGACGATCTCAGCGGTGTGGTGGTGGGCATCGATGTGATGCGGCATTTGCTTTGCCAGCCCAAGCCTTATTACACTTATCGGTTGCTCATCTTGCCTGAAACCATTGGCTCGGTTGCCTATTTGAGCCATCATGAAGAGTTAATTCCAAAGATGGTTGGGGGATTGTTCCTCGAGATGCTGGGCAACGATAGCCCCCATGCGTTACAGCTTTCTTTTCAGCCTCAGAGTCAGGTGGATCGCTGCATCACGGCCGCCTTCAAGGGATTAGACCCGGCCGGTTATACCGCTCCCTACAGAAAAATCGTACCCAACGACGAACGTCAATTCAATGCTCCAGGGGTGCGCGTACCGATGCTTTCCCTATCAAGGGTGGAAAAGCCCTCTTATCCGCCCCAACCCTATCGCGAATATCACTCCAGTTTCGACACCCCTGAGATCGTCACCCAACAGCGTTTGGAAGCCTCGCGGGAGGTTGTGTTAGGACTATTGGAAGCCTGGGAGAGAGATCAATATATCGTCAACCACTTCAAAGGGGAAATTTTCCTCTCCGGCTATGGGATTTGGATTGACTATCGCACAAACCCCGAAGGCAACTTGCGCTTGTTCGAGATCATGGAGCGTTGTGATGGGATTCATACCGTCTCAGATATTGCTCAAGAACTCGATATTTCTTTTCAGGCTGTTTGGGATGTCGTCTCGATTTTTCATGAGAAAGGATTGGTGTCGTTTTCTCGCTCCTCAAGGGAGAGCCTTTAAAAAGAGACTCTACCCGATCTTTGATCACGATTGGTGTAAAGGATGGTTGCTCCCCTACCTCTATCTTTGAAAGTTTCCCTCAAACTTCTGCGTTGGCAAGCACGGCGTTGGTTGGCAGCCTTACGCTGGGGATTTAGCTATCAAGCCAGCCTGCCGGCCGTGCTGGGGAATGCGATGCCCAAATCCGGCTCCCATTTGATCATTCAAGTTTTGCAAGGCTTGACGCGCATTGCTCCTTTTGTCAATCCTGGCTTTCCCCCTGTGAATCGTGCCGAAGATAACCGTAAACTCGACGATGCCCAAACCCTGCGCAATCTTCAACGTCTGCGGGCAGGGGATATTGCCTATGGTTACATTCAAGCCCATGAACCGTTTGTCTCGTTGCTCACCCAACCGAGGTATGCCACGATCTTTGTCTATCGTGACCCGCGCGATATGTTGGTCTCGCATGTCTTTTACGCAACCGAAATTCATCGCAGACATGGGATGCACGCCTACTACACCCAACGGCTGCAAGACATGGAACAGCGCTTGAACGCCGCCATCTACGGTGTTGATGAACCAGAAGCGCAGTTGTCTGGGGTGCGTCAAAAGTATTTGGACTATCTGGGCTGGCTGGAAACTCCGGGTGTACTCTGTTTGCGTTTTGAGGACCTGATCTTGAACCGCCGCCAAGCCCTTCAGCGGTTTTTGGAATATCTCGGCGAGCGAGGATTTGAACTACGCCTTCCTCTCGAACAAGCCATCACCGCCCTAGAAGAAGCCATTGCACCCAAAAAGTCCGGCACCTTTCGGCGGGCTCAACCGGGGAATTGGCGCGAGTACTTCACCGAACTCAACAAAAATGCTTTCAAGGCTGTCGCCGGAGATATCTTGATTCAATTGGGTTATGAAAAAGACCATAATTGGTAAAGGGTTGCTTTTTACTTCAAGGTGATGAAGGTTAACTAAAGAAGGTGATTAAAAGAGTTGACTCTGGAAGTCAATTTGTGATATAAAAAGAATATATGCAAAGTTGAGAAATTTGGTGTCGGTTTCTCTTTGTTTGCTTTAAGAAAAGGCGAGGCAGTTTGTAAAGAGATTGAAACGGGTGGAGATGGAAAAGATCAGGGTAAACGAGTGTTCCAAAGTGTTGCGAAAAAGCCAAGAGTGATAGAAAAGGAGGGTTAAGTTTATGGATCGGGCAAGACTGGCTGATACACTTGAGAATCAGAAATCCTATTTTGCCAAACTGATCGTTTACGAACAATGGAGAGAACAGCCACGGCTGTATAAAGTCTATGGGGAGAGTGGGTACGACAAATCTCAGCGGGATACGGAATACCACATTTCTTATCTCTCCCAGGCAATCGCAGTAGAGGACTCAAGGATTTTTCTCGATTACATTGAGTGGGTCAAAGTTCTCTTCCATGGCTTAGGATTGTCCTTAGATGGACTGAAAGAGAATCTTGTCCTGATGAGAGATTTCCTCAGTGGCTATTTTGAGACCGAGGGGGTAACGCTGATCAAAGAATATCTCGCTTTAGGAATCCAGCAGTTGGAGCGACCTTTCCGAGAGACATCCAGATACCTTGACGATCAAAAACCGTTAAGCGCTTTGGCACGCCAATATCTCAACTCGCTTTTACGCGGTGAACGTCTTGAAGCGCTTCAGCTTGTCCACAAGGCAATTGCTGACGGGACAAGCATCCGTGATCTCCACCTACTTGTTTTTCAGCCTTGCCAATATGAGGTCGGACGGCTCTGGCACGAAAATCAGATCAGCGTTGCCCAAGAACATTACTGTACTGCTTCTACCCAATGGATTATGGCTCAGTTATACCCAATGATGAGCAAAACTCCATCGAACGGCTATCGCGTGGTTGCAGCTTGTGTGGGAAACGAATTCCATGAAGTCGGCTTTCGAATGGTAACAGATTTCTTTGAGATGGAGGGTTGGGATACCTATTACCTCGGAGCCAATACCCCTTCCGAGGCGATTGTCAGAATGCTGGAAACCACCCAAGCGGATATTTTAGCTGTCTCCGCTACCCTTCCCACTCATATCCGATCGGTGCAAGAATTAATTGCTTTGGTACGCAGTTCAAAAAGCGAATCCCGTCCCACGATTTTAGTTGGAGGTCTTCCCTTCAATCAATACCCTCAGCTATGCTCAAAATTGGGGGCAGATGGCTATGCCCAGAACGCCGACCAAGCCGTAGCGCTAGCCACTAAGCTAATCAACCCCAACTGAGGTGATTGAAGCCAATTCCAACATCCCAAATACCGCCCGATTGCTCAATTGCTTGAGCGCAGATTGCCTGCTTGAAAGCGCTGCGCCTGCCCCCCAAGGGACGATCTACCACGGCAAGGAAGCCATTGCCGAATATTGGTAAGGTTTCTGCTGACGGCACTTTTCTTGAACGCACGATTGGTTTGCCCTTCGCGCTTTGCTTGGGATATCATCTCGACCAATTGCATTTTTTGACCGCACGCCGATAGGATCTCCCTTTAGAGATAAAAGTTGGATTGCCTTAAGATTTAATAATGAGCAATAAATCTACTCGTCCGCTCACCCAACCTTCTTGGATGGTGAAGGCGCGTTTGGTGCGGCGATTTTATCGACGCATCCGTCAGCAATTACGTTATCATCGTTTTACGATGCAAGGACTCCCTATCTTGTTTGCTAACTCTATCCCGAAAAGTGGCACACATTTGCTCACCCAAATCCTGCAAGCCTTTCAAGACCTAGGACCGGCTGTCGAAAGTGGACTGCCGGCCGTTGTGATGTATCAAGGCGACAGCGGTCTTGAGCGGCCTGAAGAGGAAATAATCGCCGATTTAAGGCGCTTTGCGCCTGGTGATATTGGATATGGACATCTCCACCATCGTCCTCGAGCTTCAGAAATTCTCACTTCAACTTCATTTGCCACCTATTTCATCCTCCGCGACCCCCGCGATATAGCCGTCTCGCATGTCCACTACGTCACCGAATTGGAACCTCGTCATGCCCATCATCACTATTTTGCCCATCAGCTTACCAACTTTGAAGAACGATTAACAGCAACGATTCTAGGAGTAACGCAAGCCACTCCCCCCTTACCCCCTCTCTCTGTACGCTTAGACCCTTTTTGGGGGTGGTTAGAGGAAACCAATGTGCTTATCATCCGTTACGAAGAATTATTGATGAATCGCCAAGCTGAATTAACACGCATCCTGCGCCACGCAATTGAACGAGGATTCCAAGTAGACTTGCCCTTGGACAAAGCGATTGCAGTCATCGAAGGCCGAATACGCCCCGAACGATCGCCCACCTTTCGGAAAGGATCGGTTGGGGGATGGCGCGAAGTATTTTCGCCATATCATAAACAAATCTTCAAGGAATATTGTCAGGGCATCGTCGAGGCGCTCGGATACGAAAAGGATGAAAACTGGTGAAAACGGCAGTGGCGCTTTGAAGAAACCGATCTTCATACTGAATACCTTTTGTAAGAAAGCGAGGTCTAATGATTAACCTTTCGTCATTGTTAATTGGGTCTGTGTGTGGGGGACTTTTTATCTTGGCGTTGGCAGCTTTGGGGGGATGGCTAATCTATACCACCATCAAAGACAGACAGAAAGCTGCCGCAAGCAAAAACTGGCCATCGGTGAATGCCCAAATTACTCTATCTGAAGTGCGCGAAAGCCAAAGCCGAGATTCCGAAGGCGATCTACGAAATTCGTACTATCCATACGTGCAGTACACCTACCAAATTGGCGGCGTGCTTTATCAAGGGGATAAGATCACCTTTGGCGCCAGAAAAATGGTTTATTCGGCCAAAAAAGCTGCTGCGGCACTGGCTAGCTATCCGCTTGGCGCTCAAGTCAAAGCGTTTTACAACCCTGAAAATCCCAAAGAAGCCGTCCTCGAACAGCGAGCTGTTGGATCGAACTTAATGCTGATTTTTGGCGTTTTCCTCCTTCTGACTGCAGTATGTGCACTCTGTGTTGTTTTAGGGAGTATCATTAGTAACCTTGCCTCAGGATAATTCCTATTCGTGCTCGGTTGTCATTCGAGCGTATAATGAAGAGAAATGGCTCGGGCGGTTATTGGAGGGAATTGGTCATCAAACCGTAAAAAATGTCGAAGTCATTTTAGTCGATTCTGGCTCCACTGATGGAACGGTTGAGATCGCCAAAAAGTATCAGGCGCAAATTGTATTTATCGAACCGCACGAATTCTCCTTTGGGCGTTCCCTCAACCGCGGTATTGCCAGGGCGACTCAGGAGTGGGTTGTCATTGCCAGCGCCCATGTCTACCCCGTCTATCCGGATTGGCTGGAGCGATTGTTGGCTCCCTTTCAGGATGAGCGGATTGCCCTCACCTATGGGAAACAACGCGGCAACGAGCTCAGCTTTTTTTCTGAAAGACAGATCTTCTATCAATGGTACGGTGAAGAGACTAATCTGCGACAGAGCCATCCTTTTTGCAATAATGCAAATGCGGCGATCCGCCGCGCTCTCTGGCAGCAACATCCTTATGACGAAACGCTGAGCGGTCTTGAGGATATTGCTTGGGCAAAATGGGCAATTGAACAGGGCTATCACATCGCCTATGTCGCAGAAGCCGAGATCGTTCATGTCCATCAGGAGACCCCTCGTGCCGTTTACAACCGCTACCGGCGTGAAGCCATGGCGTTTAAGCGTCTTTTCCCCCAAGAGTCCTTTTCGTTGCGGGATTTCTTCCGTCTCACTCTCTCAAATATCTTCAGCGATCTCTGGCATGCCCGTCAGAGCCGAGAGTTAGGCTGCCATTGGCAAGATATCCTTTGGTTTCGTCTGATGCAGTTTTGGGGAACCTATCGCGGCTATCGACAAGCAGGTCCCCTGACGTGGCAGTTGCGTCAAACCTTTTACTACCCGCGGCGCTATAAAGGAATCACTTCCCCTGCCGCACATCGCGACATTGAGCCTATTCGGTATAATGATGGATAATTCTAAGGAACAGGTTTAGGATGGATAACCCTTTGCCCAAGATTGTCGCCCTTGTGCCCATGCGTCATCATTCCCAGCGCGTGCCGGGAAAGAATTATCGCCCCCTAGGAGGCAAACCACTGTTTCATCACATTCTGGAAACGCTACTGCAGTGTCCCGAAATCGATCGCATCGTTGTAGATACCGATAGCCCGCTCATTCTGGAGCAGGCGCAAAACAGTTTCCCCCAAATTCAACTGATTGAACGGCCAGAGCGGTTACGCGGTGATAAGGTGCCGATGAATGAGATCTTGATGTATGATGTCTCGCAGGTTCAGGCGGATTTCTACCTTCAAACTCACAGCACCAACCCGCTCTTGAAAGCAGAGACGGTCTCGCGAGCCGTGCGAGTGTTTCTGGAGAGTTTCCCTGCCTACGACTCGCTTTTCTCCGTCACCCGTCTACAAACGCGTTTATGGGATCAACTCGGACGCGCCATCAACCACAACCCTTCCATTTTGCTTCAAACCCAAGATTTGCCGCCCGTTTATGAGGAAAATTCGTGTATATACATCTTTACCGCCGATACTTTGATGCGGCGACGCAACCGCCTTGGCGAGCGCCCGCTGATGTTTGAAATCGACCCTACGCAAGCTTGGGACATCGATGACGAGTTGGACTTTGCCATCGTGGATTTTCTGTCCCATTATCCGCATCTGAATCATCCCAAGGTTGAGGATAAGATATGAGCCTCGTCGTGCTTTTCTCTGCTCCGTATATGCTGCCTCGTCTCCATCACTTCAAGCCCCTGCTGGAGAGTTATGGACTAGAAGTGATGCCCATTGCGGTTCAAGAACGACTGTCAGAAGAGCAAATTCTGACTTATGCCGGACAATTCGACGGCACAATCTGTGGGGATGACCGCTATACTGCCCGCGCCTTGCAAGCCTGTGCGCCACGCTTGAAGGTCATCTCCAAATGGGGATCAGGCGTAGATTCCATTGATCATGAAGCCGCTGCACGCTTGGGTGTCCGCGTTTGCCGAACACCGAATGCCTTTACCTTACCGGTAGCCGATACGGTTTTGGGGTATATGCTGGCGTTTGCCCGCCGTCAACCGTGGATGGATCGAGAAATGAAAGCCGGCCGCTGGCAAAAAATCCCAGGCCGATCATTAAGTGAGTGCACCCTTGGCGTTATCGGTGTGGGCAACATCGGTAAAGCTGTGATCCGTCGCGCGCGTGCCTTTGGGATGCGCATTCTTGGCAATGACATTGTCGAAATTGCCCCCGATTTCATCGCCGAGAATCAGGTCGAAATGACTACGTTGGAAGATTTATTACAACGTTCCGATTTTGTAAGCCTGAACTGCGACCTCAACCCTACCAGTTTTCACTTAATCAATGAACAAACTTTACAATTGATGAAACCAACAGCCATTTTGATCAACGCCGCCCGTGGAGCGGTGGTCGATGAAAGCGCATTAATTCGCGCCCTTCAAAATGGTCAGATCGCCGGCGCTGCTTTGGATGTCTTCGAGAACGAGCCTTTGCCGCTTGACTCTCCCTTGCTTAAAATGGATCAAGTCATGCTGGCGCCACACAATGCCAACTCCAGCCCAACCGCTTGGGAACGCGTCCATCGCAACACGTTACGCAATTTGCTGGAGGGTTTGGGCATTGACTGTCAGGATTTGGAAGATCGTTATGTGCGCTTTACGAATGGATAGGGAAGAACTGTCAACCACTCAACGGCGTTTTCTCAAAAGCAAGGGTTGATCTGGAGTGCAGTCAAGGCTGGTTATACGATGGTCAACGCCTCCATTTGCTTAACAGCGCAATTTGTCTTGATGGACAATGGGTCTTGTCTGCAACCACCATTATGCCAACATCCAAAGAGATCGATCATATCGATCAGGATTGAAACGTCTCACTTCGAGAAAATCTTCACACCAAGAGAGTTAAACCTATGGATAAAGTCAATAACGATGACAAACGAGTCGTGCTGATCACCGGTGCTGCCGGAGGAATCGGGCGGGCAACTGTCCACCATTTTGCTCGGATGGGATGGAAGGTGATCGGTGTGGATCGCGCTGCTTTTGGAGAAGGTTTTCCGCCAGACGGCGCTTTTATCCAAGCTGACATCTCTATCAGTGAAAACCTACAAGCCATCTTTGAGGCTGCCCAAAGGATCACCGCCCAATTACACGCCTTGGTGAACAACGCCGCAGTTCAGGTTGCCAAACCGATGCTGGAAACTTCAATAGAGGAGTGGAATTTGGTTCTGGCTTCTAACCTGACCTCCGTTTTTCTAGGGGTCAAACTTGCCTACCCTTTATTGAAAGCAGCCGGTGGAGGAGCGATTGTCAATGTTTCATCGGTTCATGCCGTAGCAACTTCTGCCAACATTGCTGCATACGCAGCCAGTAAGGGCGGGCTGTTAGCTTTGACGCGCGCCATGGCAATTGAGTTTGCTAAAGATAATATTCGCGCCAACGCCATTTTGCCGGGCGCCGTAGATACGCCAATGCTGCGCGCCGGCTTAGGGCGTGGGCATGTCTCGGGAAGCGACATTCTCGAAAGATTGGATAATTTAGCTCGCAAAACGGTCAATGGGCGAATCGGCAAACCCGAGGAGATTGCACATGCGATTTACTTCCTTGCGGATGAAACCCAGTCCTCATTTATGACAGGACAAGCCTTGATCGTCGATGGTGGCGCAACGGCACACCTAAGTACCGAATAAATGGGCATCTACACCCCTCTACTCAAACGTCTATTACCCCCTGCATTATGGCGGCCGGCCAGCCAAGCACGCTACGCTGTGTTGCGCGCCGCCCAATGGCCCTCTGCAACCTTTCACCCCTGGCGCAGACAAAGCATCCGCTTATTACGAGATTACCACCAGCGCCATCACGGCGAGCGTTGCTTTATTATCGGGAATGGTCCGAGCTTACGGGAAACCGATCTTTCCAAATTGAAAGGGGAGATCACTTTTGGGATGAATCGCATTTACCTGGCTTTTGATGAGTTGCAGTTTCTCCCCACCTATTATGTGTCGGTTAACGATTTGGTTATCGAACAATGCTTAAGGGATATCCTTGCTTTACCGATGCCAAAGTTTCTGTCATGGCGGGCGCGGCGATTTTTCACTATCTCCCCTGACGAGCGCACGATTTTTCTTCACACCACTTACAGCGGGCCGAAATTTGCCACCGATGTGCGCGGTCGTTTGTGGGAAGGGGCGACGGTCACTTATGTTGCCTTACAATTGGCTTATTATATGGGTTTCCAGCAGGTGATTCTCATCGGAGTTGACCATAATTTTTCAACCCAAGGGAAACCGAACACCACCGTCGTCTCCCAAGGGGAAGATCGAGATCACTTCCGTGCCAATTATTTCGGCAAAGGTTTCCGCTGGCAGCTTCCAGACCTAGAGACTTCAGAACGCGCCTATCGTATGGCAAAAGAAGCCTATGAAGCAGATGGCAGGGAAGTACTGGATGCCACTATCGGCGGCAAACTAGAAGTATTTCCGAAAATCGCTTACGATCAGCTTTTCGGATAAAGGCTGAGCATGCGAGAGCTTTTTCATAAAAGCAATTCGAAATTTATTTTTTATGGAATTAACCTCCTCCTACTTGCCGTCATTGGCTATTGGATGGTGCTCTACGCGACGGTCTGGGGGGCGGGTTGGGTTGCCGATTCGTATCAATATATTGGCACGGCGCGAAGTTTTGCTCATACGGGCAGACTCGCCTATCCAAGCTCCGGAGGCGTTTTAATCCCGCTCACTCACTATCCCCCCGCTTTTCCGATATTTCTTGCAGCTTTTGAATCCATCGGGTTGGATGCTTATTCCGCCGTGCGGCACTTTCACGCTTTTTTGTTCAGCTTGAATATCGTCCTGATTGGGATCAGTGCCTACCGCGGCTCACACTCTCTGTCAGCGGGTTTCTTTGCTGCTCTTTTAGCCCTCTTCTCAGCTCCGCTTTTAGAGCGTCATGCCTGGGCATTGAGCGAACCTCTTTTCCTAAGCTTGACTCTAGGTGGTTTCTTGCTGGTCGACACCTTTTATCGGACGAATAAACGATTTTTTCTAATCTCAGCTTTGATCTGTTTAGCGATAGCTTGCCTTACCCGGTATGTTGGGGTGGCTGTCGTCGTTACCTTATTACTTATCCTAATCCTATTTAGGCAGCAGGATTGGAAGCAAACGTTGTTCAATATTGCACTCACCATTATCGTTCCACTGCTACCTCTTCTTTTGTGGACATGGAGATGCATTCAGGTCGAGAGCCGCTTCTTCAATCGCACTCCAACGTTTACTCCATTGGGCATAAAGAATTGGTTGTCCATGATTCAAACCCTTGCAGGTTGGGTGTTTCCTGGAAGAATCATTTATGGGCGAGAAAAATGGTTTGTGTACCTGGGCATTGCAGTCATGATAGGATTGCTCATTTGGTGGTTTTATGAGGCGTACAAAAGGAAAAACACTCCGACCCAGTTAATC